>OBEQ011897780.1_pt1 | contig 30727 bp, 30 predicted proteins | sample 1670901 | NCBI WGS metagenome assembly OBEQ01 (sample SAMEA104232315, study PRJEB22302) | groundwater metagenome | biome: forest; feature: aquifer; material: groundwater | place: USA | collected 2011-08-07 | depth 5.4 m
CGGCTAAAGCCGCGGGCCGGGGAGGAGGAGCGTATTTCGCGACGACGTGGCAATCTTTTTAAATAGATTGCCTGCCCGCCAATTGTCGGTGCCTTTGGCAGGCGGGCTTCGATCTCCGGTCAAAATATTCAGCAAAGACACTAAGCGCGAAAGTCCTGAATAAATTCAAGGGGGGTGTATGAGAGAAATAAATATGAGGTGGGCAGGCAAGGGACAGGTTTGGGTTTTGATTTGTGGGTTGATGCTGGCAAGCGGCTCCCTGGCCTTCGCCGGCAAAATGCCGCGAGAAAAAGCCCAACTGACTTATGCCCCCGAAGTCCCGCCGCCGATAACACGGAAAACACCCGCCATTGTTGAAGTGGATATGATTTCGGATAGAAAATTAATGGAAATAAAATCCGGCATGACATATGAGTATTGGACTTTTAATGATCATGTGCCGGGCCCTTTTATCCGGGTTCGTGAGGGTGATGTGATCGAAGTGCGTCATTCCACCAAAGACGCGACCGGCATGCCGCACAATATTGATTTTCACGCGGTGACAGGCCCGGGGGGCGGTGCGCCGGTGACAACGGCCGTGAAGGGCGAAGAAAAGATAGCATGGTTTAAGATGGCCCATCCCGGACTCTTTGTCTATCACTGCGCGGCGCCGCCTGTGATGGATCATATCGCCAATGGAATGTATGGACTGATTTTAGTTGAGCCCAAAAAGGGGTTATCGAAAGTCGATAAAGAGTTTTATGTCTTTCAAAGTGAATTTTATCCCAAGCGGACAGACAGTATGGTGGTGCCGGAGGTGGATCACAATAAAATGCATGGCAAAGAGGCCGAGGGAAAAGATGATTTCTGGGGAGATACGGCAACGGGAGATGAAAAAAAGGAAGAGGTATTAACGTACTCTCATCAGGCGGGCCTTGATGAGCATCCTTCGTTTGTTGTTTTTAACGGAAAATTCAATGCACTGGTCGGTGAAGGAGCGCTGAAAGCGAAAACCGGAGATAAGATCAGGATCTTTTTCGGCAATGGCGGCCCGAATCTCATTTCCTCTTTTCATGTCATTGGGGAGATTTTTGACAATGTGTATCGCGAAGGAGATTTGATCAGCCAGCCCGGGCACAGTATTCAAACGACTCTGGTCCCGGCGGGCGGTTCGACAGTTGTCGAATTTGAATTGGAAGTGCCCGGCAATTACACGCTTGTTGACCATGCGATCTTCCGTATCGAAAAAGGGGCGGTTGGCTTCTTAAGCGTGGAAGGCAAGCCACGGTATGATATTTATAAATCACAAGATGACCCCGTCCTTTGCAAAGGATGCCTGGTGCATCCTTAAAAGGGTAGGGAAAGTTATTTTTACAAGAAGGAGAAGGCGCCCATGTTAACACGATCGGTTGAAATTCATTTTACCCGGGATCATCGCCGCCTGGAACATTCCTTTAAGCAATTTCAGAATTTTAAAAAGACAGATTACTCACGGGCGCTGCACGCGTTTCGCGATTTTAAGAAAAACCTTGATTTGCATTTAGAGCTGGAAGAAAAAATATTGTCACCCGTCTTCGAGGACAAAACCGCTTTGTGTGATATCGGGCCGACTGTCGTTATGCGTGCCGAACATCATAAAATTCGCAAGGCCCTCGAAGAGCTTGATAGCAAGTTTAACGTTAGCCAGGATACCTCTGACGAGGAAGCCGGGTTCTTAAAATTGATTGAAGAACACAGCCAGAGTGAAGAACGCGTTATTTATCCGGTGATCGATGAATTGACTTCCTATGCCGAGAGAGAAGCGATATTTTCTAAAATTGAAGAACTCGTCCGTGGCAAATCGGCCCCGGACATGCCCGATCCTTGCCGTGAGGGTAAGAATGCCTACAAAGAACATGTCTGAAAAAACCGTTTCCTTCATGGAAGTGATCTGCCGGGAGCCGTACCGGATTTTTTTTCCTTTAGGAGTTGTCTTTGCGATGTTTGGTGTGGGCCACTGGTTTTTATATGCGATCGGGTGGCTAAAACATTATTCCGGATTTTATCATTCGAGCGTACAGATTATGGCGTATATGGGGGCATTTGTCTTTGGGTTTTTACTGACGGCCCTGCCGCGTTTTTCCGGGATGCCTTCGACAACGCCGTTGGAGCTGGCCTCTTTTGTTTTAGGAATCATCGGAGTTTTTGCCTGCCTTATGATGCAGGAATTTATGATGGCGTATGTTTTTTTTATGATCTGTTTGCTCTTATTGGTCCGGTTTGCGTTTGTGCGGGTCCTTAAAAAGAAAAATCCTCTCTTAAGCGCGCCGCCCAAAGAATTTGTTTGGATTCCTATCGCGGTCATGCATGGGATCGTCGGGTGTGTCCTTGTGATTTTAGGGCAGCTCAAGATCATCGGGCCCCCATGGATGACTGCGGGAAAACCGATGGTCGAGCAGGGATTTTTATTGTCGGTCATCGCCGGAGTCGGAGGGTTTCTTTTACCCCGTTTGATGGGAACATACAGCAAAAAGGGAAGACCGGATGATGTCTCATTCGACCGGATTTTCAAAATCGAACAAATGAAAATTCCCTTTCACCTGGTGATGGGAGGAATCCTTTTTATAACATTTTTTATCGAAGGAACGGGACAAACGGCCCTGGCCTATGCCCTGCGCGGCAGTGTCATCTTTGCAATATTTTTAAGCAATAAAATACTTCCCCGGCTCCCGGTTGTGCAGGATTTATTTGTCATGCTGGTTTGGGTTTCGACCTGGATGATTTCAGCGGGGCTGTGGCTGGTTGCTATCTTTCCGGAATATCGAGTGGCTCTGTTGCATATTGTTTTTATCGGCGGCTTTAGCCTGCTGGCATTTTCGATCGCGACCATGGTGGTCTTAAGCCATGCCGGGCAGGCCCGGATGCTGGCCCGGCCGCTTGTGATATTTTGGATCATCGGCATCGGGATTTTAGCGGCCCTGATGAATCGTTTATGTGTCCTCTATGATCCGGATTCTTACTTTCGTTTCCTGGGAGTCGCTTCCTTGATCTGGATGGTGATGGGCTTGAGCTGGCTTTGTTATGCCGCGCCGCGCATTTTTATTCTACTTCGCCGAATACCCCGCAGCTTGCTGCGGGGATGAAGGCGAAAGTAGAACCCTACGAAGCTCAAACACGAAACGAAGTGAAGTTTTTGAGCGTAGTAGGGTTGGGTATTCGGCTTCGAAGAATGAACCATCCAGAACTTCCGGTGAGATACCCCGTAGCTTGCTACGGGAAGGTTCATTGTTCCGGGGAGTGATGAATTTGAACGGATGCATGAAGAGGCCAAGCAAAGAGTCATAGCCTCAAACAGAAGGGCGGATGATGAAAAGAAAACAAGTTACCATTGATGGCAATGAAGCCGCGGCGTATGTGGCTTATCATTTAAATGATGTGATGGCCATCTATCCGATTACACCCTCTTCTCCGATGGGGGAATGGGCGGACGAATGGAATGCGGCGGGGATTAAAAATATTTGGAATACGGTTCCCCTTGTTCAGGAGATGCAATCGGAGGCCGGCGCGGCCGGCGTCGTGCATGGCGCTCTTCAAACCGGCGCAATGACAACGACCTTTACGGCATCGCAGGGCCTGCTTTTGATGATCCCCAACATGTATAAGATCGCCGGTGAACTGACTGCGACGGTATTTCATGTTGCGGCACGGTCCCTGGCAGCGCAGGCCCTGTCGATTTTTGGTGATCACTCTGATGTTATGGCGGTGCGCTCAACCGGCTTTGCTCTTCTGTGTTCAAACTCTGTTCAAGAAGTCATGGACTTTGCTTTGATTTCCCAGGCGGCAACCTTAGAAAGCCGGATTCCGTTTATGCATTTCTTTGACGGCTTCCGAACGTCCCATGAAGTTTTAAAAATTGAGCAACTCACACTCGACGATATGCGTGCGATGATTGATGAGGGCCTTGTTCGAGAGCATCGGAGTCGTGGACTCACATCCGATCGCCCTGTCCTCCGGGGAACAGCGCAAAATCCGGACGTTTATTTTCAATCCCGCGAAACCGTCAATCCCTTTTACGCGAAATGTCCGACGATCGTTCAAAAGACCATGGACAAGTTCGCAAAGCTCACGGGCCGCCGTTACCGGCTCTTTGATTATTACGGCGCACCCGAAGCTGAGCGTGTCATTGTCATCATGGGTTCCGGCGCTGAAACAGTCTGTGAAACGATCGACCACTTCAAGAAAAAAGGTGAGAAGCTTGGAGTCGTTAAGGTCAGGCTTTATCGGCCGTTTTCTATCAATGACTTTGTCGAAGCGCTGCCGAAGACAACAAAGGGGATCGCCGTTTTAGATAGAACCAAAGAACCCGGCAGCATCGGTGAACCGCTTTACATGGATGTGGTCTGCGCTCTATTGGAATCACAGCGGTCGTCGAAGTTTTCCGCGACACCGAAGGTGATGGGCGGGCGCTATGGGTTGTCATCCAAGGAGTTTACTCCTGCGATGGTCAAAGGGATTTACGATGGTATGCTTAAAGTCTCCCCTAAAAATCATTTTACCATCGGGATCAATGATGACGTCTCAAAGACCAGTTTGGAATACGACCCTCATTTCACGACGGAATCTGAGGATGTCATCCGCGCGGTTTTTTATGGCCTCGGCTCTGATGGAACGGTTTCCGCCAATAAGAATTCGATTAAGATCATCGGGGAAGATACGGCGAATTACGCCCAGGGATATTTTGTTTATGATTCCAAGAAGTCCGGATCCATTACCGTTTCCCATTTGCGTTTTGGCCCGCGGCCTATTCAATCGACGTATCTTGTGACCCGGGCGAATTTCATCGGCTGCCATCAATTTAATTTCCTGGAGAAATACGATGTTCTTAAAGATATTGTCGATGGAGGTGTCTTTCTTTTAAATACGTCTTTTGGGCCCCATGATGTTTGGGATCAATTGCCGCGTTTGGTTCAGGAACAGATCATTAAAAAGAAGTTACGCTTCTTTTGTATTGATGCTTATAACGTGGCGCACGAAGCGGGGATGGGCGGACGCATCAATACCATTATGCAGACATGCTTCTTTGCCATCTCCGGTGTTTTGCCCCGGGATGAGGCGATCAATGCCATCAAGGATTCCATCAAGAAAACCTACAGCAAAAAAGGGGAAGAGATCGTCCAGATGAATTTTAATGCCGTGGATCATTCTCTGGCCCATCTTCATGAAGTTAAAATCCCTGCCAGGGTTAGCAGCACCATTGAACTGCGGCCGGCCGTCTCACCTCAAGCTCCCGAATTTGTTCAAAACGTGACGGCTAAAATGATTTCATCACGAGGCGATGAACTCCCGGTCAGTTGTATGCCGGTTGATGGGACTTATCCAACGGCAACCGCGCAGTGGGAAAAACGGAATATCGCCCAGGAGATCCCGGTCTGGGATGAAAACATTTGTATTCAATGCGGCAAGTGCGTGATCGTTTGTCCGCATGCCGTGATTCGCGCGAAAGTTTATGATCCCAAAAATCTGGAAGGCGCTCCGCTGGCATTTAAATCCACTCCTGCCCGCGACAGAGAATGGCAGGGGTTGAAATTTTCGCTCCAGGTTTCCCCAGAAGATTGTACGGGCTGCGGGATTTGTGTCGACGTATGCCCGGTTAAAAACAAAAGCGAAACACGGCTCAAAGCCATCAACATGCAACCCCCATTGCCCTTTGTTAAAGAGGAAATTAAAAACTGGGATTTCTTTTTAAAGATCCCCGATACCGACCGGCGCCTGGTTAAGGCGACAACCGTGCGCGGCTCGCAGATTTTCCAACCGCTCTTTGAATTTTCAGGCGCCTGCGCCGGTTGCGGAGAAACGCCGTATTTGAAATTGGCCTCCCAACTTTTTGGTGATCGCATGGTCATCGCCAATGCCACGGGTTGTTCCTCCATTTATGGGGGGAATTTACCGACGACACCATGGGCGAAGAATAAAGACGGGCGCGGCCCGGCCTGGTCCAATTCCTTATTTGAAGATAATGCGGAATTCGGCCTTGGATTTCGTCTGGCGATCAGCAAACAATCCCAGATGGCCCGCGAAATACTTTCCAATTTAGCCCCTCAAATCGGCGGAGAACTTGTCAGCTCCATTTTGGAAGCGAAACAAGTTTCAGAAGCTGATATTTTTGAGCAACGCGAACGCATAGCAATTTTAAAAAAGAAACTTCAGGGCATCGCATCGAAGGAATCAGAAGCGTTGTTGGCGCTTGTTGATATGCTGGTTAAGAAAAGTGTTTGGATCATTGGCGGTGATGGTTGGGCCTATGATATCGGCTTTGGCGGCCTTGACCATGTCATAGCCTCCGGACACGACGTTAACATCTTGATTCTGGACACGGAAGTTTATTCCAATACCGGCGGACAGATGTCGAAGTCAACGTCCCGCGCGGCGGTTGCCAAATTCGCCGCCGGCGGCAAAACGCTTCGCAAAAAAGACTTGGCCCTCATGGCGATGAGCTATGAAAACGTTTACGTCGCATCAGTGGCGATGGGTGCGAAAGATGAACACACGCTGCGCGTATTTTTAGAGGCGGAATCTTATCGGGGGCCATCGGTCATTATTGCTTATAGCCATTGCATTGCCCACGGGATCAACATGACGACGGGCATGCAAAATCAAAAGATGGCCGTGGCCTCGGGATACTGGCCGCTCTTTCGTTATGATCCGCGGTTGATCATGGATGGGAAAAATCCTTTTCAGCTGGATTCCGCGGAGCCAAAAATGCCGTTTAAAGAATACGCTTATAGCGAAAACCGTTTCAAGATGTTGACCAAAAGTAATCCCGTCGAGGCTCAGCGGCTTATGAAACTGGCGCAGGCCGACATTACGGACCGCTGGAAACGTTACGCGTTGATGGCGGGTTTAAAGAACAAAGAGGAACAAAAACAAGTTATCGCAGCGAGCTCTTAAATAAGGATCATTCGATGAATCTCTCCGCAACCTATATGGGTCTCAAGCTTAAGAATCCTTTAGTCGCGTCAGCCTCTCCCTTTTCGAATCATGTGGATATGGTTCGACGGATGGAGGATTGCGGAATGTCTGGCGTTGTGATGCATTCGCTATTTGAGGAACAGATCACCAGCGAAGTCTATGAGTTAAACCATCATTTAAACGCCGGGACAGAAAGTTTTGCCGAGTCCTTAAGTTATTTTCCAGAACCGTCGGAATTTTTTTTAGGGCCCGAGGAATATCTAAACCATATTCGTAAAGTTAAGCAGGCGGTCCACATTCCCGTCATCGGCAGCCTTAATGGAAGTTCGGAGGGAGGATGGGTTAAATACGCCAAATATATTCAAGAGGCGGGAGCGGATGCGCTGGAGTTAAATATCTATTTTATTCCGGCGGATTTTAATACGACATCGGCCAGCGTTGAAGAACGCTATCTCAACATCTTAAAATCTGTCCGCGCCAATGTTCAGATTCCGGTGGCTGTTAAAATCGGGCCTTATTTTAGTGCGATGACCAATATGGCCAAACGCTTAGATGAGGCCGGGGCCGACGGGCTGGTGTTGTTTAATCGATTTTATCAGCCTGACATTGATCTGGAAAACCTGGAAGTGGCTCCGAATTTATTGTTAAGTACACCGCAGGCGATGAGGCTTCCTTTGCGCTGGGTTGCCATCCTTTATGGAAAACTCAAAGCCAGTCTCGCCGCAACCAGCGGAATTCATGAAGCAGAGGACGTCTTAAAAATGGTCATGGTCGGCGCGGATGTCACGATGGTCTGCGCGACCCTGCTTAAAAAAGGGATTGATTACAGTCAGACGATTTTAAAAGATATGACGGTTTGGATGGAACAGCACAATTATGAATCCTTAAAACAGATGAAAGGCTCTATGAGCCAGCAATCATGCGCCAACCCCGAAGCCTTTGAGCGCGGCAATTATATGAAAGTGTTAAAAAGTTATGGAAAGCAGTTGATGTGAAGAAAGGGACGCGCGCTCATGGCTGTCGCCAAACAAAAAAACCTTGTAAGCCTTCCGAAGAGTGATCCGCGCACCAAACCGATTGTGGCAACGATCAAGAAAGAAAACGCCCGGCCTGATTCCCTGATCCAGGTCTTGCATACCGCGCAAAATATTTTTGGATATCTGCCTTTGCATATGATTCAATTTATCGCCCAGGAGCTTAAGCTTCCCCCCGGCCGTGTTTATGGCGTTGTCACGTTTTATCGTTCGGGTATTGTCCGCATCAAGAGCCGGATTGGCGCGACGCGGATTATGGATATGCTTTCCGGAGAACAGCGTCCCAGGATCTGTTAAAGGAGGTCAACGTGCCGTACTTTCAAGAGTACAAGTACAAAAAACGGAAACCCGTTTGGGTGGATGCCGACACGGCGATCAGAAAAATAAAAAAAGGAAACCGAATCCTTTTAGGGTCAGGATGCGCCGCGCCGCAATATATGATCGAAGCGCTCATCCGGAACGCCGACCATTTTCGGGACAATGAGATCGTTCACATCTTAACCGTTGGGAAAGCGCCATATGCGGATCCGAAGTATGCAAAAAATTTCCGTCATAGTGCGTTTTTTATCGGAAAAAATGTCCGGGATTCCATCCTGGAAGGCTATGCCGATTTTGTCCCGATCTTTCTTTCAGAAATTCCGATGCTTTTTAAAACCGGGCAGATGCCGATCAGGGCCGCGGTGATTCAGGTGACGCCGCCGGATAAAAGAGGTTATGTGTCTTTGGGGGTGAGCGTTGATGTCCTTCCGGCGGGTATTGTCAATGCCGGCATGGTTATTGCGCAGGTCAATAAAAAGATGCCTTATACCCTGGGCAAAGCGCGGATTCCGATAACGGCGATTGATTATTTAGTTGAGAAAGAGGAACCCCTGATCGAATTTCCTCAAAGCCAACCCGATGACATTGCTCAAAAGATCGGAAGCCATCTGGCGCGTTATATTCGTGACGGAGATACGCTTCAATTGGGCATTGGTTCCATTCCTGATGTGGTTTTAATGAATCTGAAAGATAAAAATGATCTGGGGATTCACACGGAGATGATCTCGGACGGCGTTGTTGATCTTTATAAGAATGGTAATATTACCAATAAAAAGAAAGGCATTAACAAAGGAAAGACGATTTTAAGTTTTGTGCTGGCGTCAAAGAAAATTTTCGAAGTTGTTGACCGCAATTCCGATTTCCAATTCTATCCAACGGAATATACCAACGACCCGTTTGTGATCAGCCAAAATAAAAATATGGTTTCGATCAATTCCGCCATTCAGGTTGACCTGACGGGGCAAATTTGTTCGGACAGCATTGGTTCGCGGTTTTTTAGCGGCTTTGGCGGTCAGGTGGATTTTGTGCGCGGCTCCAAGCGTTCACCCGGCGGCAGATCGTTTATCGCATTTGCATCCACGGCCAAAGGCGGGACAATTTCAAAAATTGTTTCCTATCTGGCGCAGGGGGCAGGGGTGGTCACAACGCGCGCCGATGTTCATTATATTGCCACCGAATACGGCGTTGCATATTTGCACGGGAAAAATATCCGCGAGCGCGGATTGGCCCTGATTCAAATCGCTCATCCAAAATTCCGTGATGAACTTTTGGATTATTTAAAACAAAAACATTATGTTTATCTTGATCAAAAAACCATCAAAGATGATCAAAGCCCTGTTAAAGCGCTCATTCCATTTCGCAGGACGTTTAAAGACAAAACGATTTATTTTCGCCCCCTGAGCCCCTACGATGAAAAGGCTATTCAGGATTTTTTTTACAGCCATGAACCCGAAACGATCTATCAAAGATATTTGGACCACGTCGAAGCATTGCCCCATGAAGAGGCGCGCGGGCGCGTGGCGGTTGATTACAATAAACCCGAATTTTGCAAAGCAAAATTCGCCCGTAGGGCCGCCGGGCAAAATCTCGAAGAGATTTTGCGTTTCAGGCGGGGTAATCCCGGAATTTTACGCGCACGAATTTGTGCATGATTTCTGTGTGAGCGCAAAATCCGGGATAAAGATATGGCGATCGCGGGTTTTGATTCTCCGGCGCCTTACGCGCAGATGGTCTGTTTGGGCCGCTATATCCGCCGGGACGATCATTCGGCGGTCATGGGATTGGTCGTTAAAGAAAATGACCAGGGAGTCGGCATCGGATCTTTCCTGGCAAAATGCCTGATGAAGGCCGCCCAATGGCACAAGGTTTCCAAACTCATCGCCCATGTCGGCGTTAACAACAAGGCCATGATCAAGATCTATGAGAAATGGAAGTTTAAAAAAGAACTTAAGTCCGATGAGAAGAAATATATCTTTTCGTTGGATGTCGTTTCTGAAGAGCCCGGCAACATGCCCGATCCAATGAGAGGGTTTATTGGGGAACCTGATGATCAATAAAATAAAGTTAGTGTTATTGCGAGTGTGCAAGCCCGAGGTATTTAATATGTGCGCAATTGAAAGACTTCGCGATTGCTTCGCTTCACTTCGTTACACTCGCAATGACAAGGGGATGATATTCAACAGCAAAACTCCTAAGACTAAGAAATGAAAAAGGCAATGCCAAAAACGCTTACCAAGTTTCATTATATTTATGGCCCGGTCTATTCCTGGAGGCTGGGCAATTCTTTGGGGATTGATCCGTTATCTCTGTCTCGTAAGATTTGCAATTTTGATTGCGTCTATTGTCAGCTCGGCAAAACCCCTGTTTTAATTCATGAGAGGAAGATCTTTGTTAAAACCGCTGAAATCGTCAAAGAGATCATGCGTCTTCCCAAGCTTAAGATTGACCATATTACTTTCTCCGGACGAGGGGAGCCGACGCTCGCGAAAAATCTTGGGTCTATGATTCAGGCGGTCCGTAAAGTCAGAAATGAAAAGATCGCCGTTATTACAAATTCCTCGTTGATCGACAGGCATGATGTTCAGGAGGAGTTGAGCCTTGCAGATGTTGTCGTGGCAAAATTAGATGCCTGTTCGCAGGAATCGTTAGAAGCGGTTGATAAAACGGGTTGCGAGATTTCATTTAAAAATATTCTCAGCGGTTTAAAAAAATTTCGTAAGCTTTACAAAGGCAGATTGGCGATACAGATCATGGTGATCGCACAAAATAAACATTTGGTTCCTCAGATTGCTCAACATGTTCATTCGATTCATCCGGATGAAGTACAGCTGGATACGCCGCTTCGGCCATCCGCGGCCTTGCCGATTTCGTCCGATGAAATGGCCCGATTGAAGAATCATTTTAGAGGCTTGCCAATCGTGACAGCGTATGACCGTGACATTAAGAATGTGATCCCGCTGAATTTACGCGATACCGTAAAACGGCATGGGCGATATTTGACAAAGTCCTTAAAACACTATATATTGTGATGCACGTCACAGACATATCTATATATTGTGGTACAATAAAAACATGTGAGATGGGTTAATAATAAGATTTGAATGGAGGGGATGTGTATGGCCAGAAAGATTTCGGAAAATTCTTTAAAGGTTTTAGAAAAACGTTACCTGAAAAAAGACAGTGAGGGCCGCGTTACGGAAACCTCTGACGGGATGTTCCGGCGTGTCGCGCACACCATCGCTGCCATTGACAAAGATTACGGTGCTGATAGCAAATCCATTGCAGAAACGGAAGAAGGGTTTTACCGCACGATGGCCGAATTGTTATTCCTGCCGAATTCCCCCACGCTTATGAACGCCGGCCGCCCGCTCGGACAATTGAGCGCCTGTTTTGTCCTTCCCATTGAAGATTCCATGGATTCCATTTTTGAAACGTTAAAATCCACCGCCATTATTCACAAATCCGGAGGAGGAACAGGATTTTCATTTTCAAGGCTGCGTGAAAAAAACAGCCGCGTTCAAGCAACGGGAGGAATCGCCTCAGGGCCGATTTCTTTCTTAAAAGTTTTCGACGCAGCGACCCAGGCTGTCAAACAGGGCGGAACACGCCGCGGTGCTAATATGGGCATGCTGCGCGTGGATCACCCGGATATTTTGGAATTCATTACCTGCAAAGAAAAAGATAAAGAGATCTGCAATTTCAACATCTCCGTTTCCGTGACCGACAAATTTTGGGAGGCTTTACAAAAGGGTGAAGATTATGATCTGATCTCCCCGAGCACCGGAAAAGTCGTGAACAGGCTCAATGCCAAAGAGGTTTTCGATCTTATCGTCAAAAGCGCTCATCGCAACGGAGAGCCCGGGCTTATTTTCATCGATAAGATGAACCAGTTCAATCCCACTCCCGAAGTTGGGCTTTATGAAGCAACCAATCCCTGCGGTGAACAAGTTCTTTTGCCTTATGAAAGTTGTAATTTGGGTTCCATCAATCTTTTGAATATGGCAGTCAAAAAAGAACAGGGTTATGAAATGGATTGGGATCTTTTAGCCGATACGACGCGAAAGGCCGTTCATTTTCTGGATAATGTCATCGACGCCAACAAGCATCCCATTAAAGCTATTGAGCAGAAAACCAAGCTGACCCGTAAAATTGGGCTCGGTGTGATGGGCTGGGCTTCGTTACTGACGCGTTTGGGAATTCCCTATGATTCAGAAAAAGCTTTGGAGTTAGCAGGGCGCATGATGTCCTTTATTTTGACCGAGGCCAGAATAAAATCTCTGCAGATCGCAAAAGTCAAAGGTGTCTTTCCTGCTTTTAACAAAAGTATTTACGCCAGAGCCGGAGAGAAAATGCGTTTTCGAAACGCAACACTGACCACCCTTGCTCCGACGGGAACAATCAGCATTATCGGCGGCCCCTGTTCGTCGGGGATTGAGCCCAATTTTGCCATCTGTTATCACCGCAGTGTCATGGATAAAACCAAACTTATCGAAACAGATAGTGTGTTTGAAGAGGTCGCCAAAGAACGCGGGTTTTATTCCAAAGAACTGATGGAACACATTGCCACCGAAGGCTCGATTCAAGGCCTTGCGGAAATTCCGGATGATATCAAACGAACATTTGTGACGTCCCATGATATCGCCCCCGAATGGCATATCCGCATGCAGGCGGAATTTCAAAAATATACCGACAACGCGGTTTCCAAGACAATCAATTTCTCACATTCGGCAACCGAAGAAGACGTTCGCAAGGCTTATGTGCTGGCCTATGAGCTGGGATGTAAGGGAATCACTGTTTACCGTGATGGAAGCCGCGACGAACAGGTTTTAAATGTAACAAAAAAAGAAAAGAAGGAAACCGTTTCGGATAAACCGGCCCTCAAAGAAGATGTTGTTGAACCCCGCCCGAGGCCGGAAGTCACGACCGGAACGACATCAAAGGTTTTAACGGGTTGCGGTAATCTTTATGTCACCATTAACAATGATGAAAATGGAAAACCTTTTGAAGTCTTTACCCAGATGGGAAAAGCCGGTGGGTGTGCTGCCAGTCAATTGGAGGCGATCGGCCGTCTGGCATCACTCGCGCTTCGTTCCGGTATTGACCGAAAAGTGATCATCGAACAACTGCGCGGTATCCGTTGTCCGGTGCCATCGTGGGATAAAGGAACGCGGATTTTTTCCTGCGCGGATGCCGTATCGCGTGTTTTAGAAAAACGATTGATTGAAAAACCCTTGCCGGTTCTTGAACCCGCGCGTTCCGCCATAGCGGTGAGCGTTGCCGGGCGCGAAGAAACGGCTTTAAAACCATCGGAGGCTTTTATGGCGAGGGCAAATATGGTCGGCGTTTGCCCTGATTGCGGCAGCCCTTTGCATCATGAAGAAGGCTGTTTAAAATGCCACGGCTGCGGTTATTCGCGCTGTTAAAGTATTTAACCCGTCCTCCGGGTCGCTACGGTGAAACTTGTTTCGCTTAAGCGGAGTTTAAGATTTCTTGCCGCGTGATTTGCCTCGTGTTGTGCCTTGAAAAAAAGAGGCGTTTTGTATCCTTTTGATTTCCGAAAATCAGTGTTATAATAAAAATCAAAAGGAGAATCATGGCGCAAGAAAAATCCAATCCCCTTAGCCAGAGCACCCCGCCTTTAAGCCCGCCCCCTCACATGTCCGGGGATCTCATCGAGTCCGTCAAAACGGGCATTTATATTTCTGACACAAATGGAAAGATCACGTATGCCAATCAAGCTTTTGCTGAATTATTGGGATATGCTCAAAAAGAAGATCTCCTGGGTCTGAATATTTCTCAGACTCTTTATACGAATTCGCAGGATCGCGAAGCATGTTTGAACAAGATGCAGGCGAAGGGGTTTGTTTTAAATTATGAGATCAACAGGACCCGTCAAGATGGAACTCCCACGATCCTGTCTGCTACCAGCAACTTTATTAAAGATGACAAAGGGGAGGTGTTGGGCGTCGAAGGCGTTATTGAAGATGTCACGCAGCGTAAAAAACTTGAGAGAGAACTGAGGACGGAAAAAACAAGGCTCGAGCAGATTCTCGATATCGATGAAAAGATTTCGCCCAGCCTCGAAATTGACCGGATCATCGATTTGGTGGTGGGAGAAGTGACACAAATCCTGGGTGCCGAAAGATGTTCAATCATGTTTATCGACGAAGATTCACAGGAGCTTGTGATCAAGGGGTCAAAGGGTTTGGGCGAAGAACATATTCACAATAATCGTATCAAACTGGGTTCTTCCATTTCGGGAATCATCGCCAAAGAAGGAAAGCCCGTTTTGGTCAGAGATATCGAGGGGACACATTACCCTAAGAAAAAACATCATTCCTACAAAACACGGTCTTTCATGAGCGTTCCGGTTAAAATAAAAAATAGGGTTGTGGGATTGGTCAATGTTTCGGATAAAATATCCCAGCATGAAAATTATTTTACACCCCTTGATTTAAAGATTCTGAGTGCCATTGTTCATCAGACGGCCGTGACGATGGAAAACGCCAGTCTTCATCGGGAATTGAATTATCTGTCGATTTATGACCCTTCCACGAAGTTGTATAATCATCGATATTTTATTCAATGCCTGGATCAACAGATCGGTTATTTTCGTCGCTATGGAATTCCGTTCGTGATGGCGTTTATCAGCATGGATCCTTCAGGAAATAAGAAAAGTGTGGATTCCTCCCAGTCCCAAGAAGATGCTCTCAAAATAATCGCCCACGAGCTGAGGAGCTGTTTGCGGGAGGTCGATGTGATGGCGCGTTATGCGGCCGATCAACTGGCTGTTCTTTTGCCGCACACAACCACAAACCAGGCGCAGCATGTTGTTAATAGGCTTCAAAAAATTTTTGATTCTACCATTCTGCATTCTTCCTGGGATTTAAAGATCGGGGTCTGTGAATATGTCGATAGCCTGGACCGTTATGAATTTTTATTAAAGACCGAACAGGCGCTTCGCGAGGCCAAAAAAAGGGAATAAAAAAGGTAGTATTGCCGAATAATTTCTCATATAATCCCACCGTTAAATGCCAATCGTTAAATTTCCTATGAAAGCCATTCGCGTTAACAATCTTGTCAAAACGTATCCCAACGGGACCCGTGCGCTTCGAGGGGCAAACCTGGAAGTCAGCGAAGGGGATTTTTTTGCTCTTCTGGGGGCTAACGGCGCCGGAAAAACGACGATGATTGGCATTTTGACGGGCCTCATTAATAAAACATCCGGCGAAGCGTTTGTTTTTGATTACAACATCACTACGCAATCCGCGCAGGCCAAATCGATGATTGGCGTTGTTCCGCAAGAATTTAACTTTAACATGTTTGAAAAAGTGGAAGATATTATCACAACGCAAGCCGGTTATTTTGGGATTGAAAGAAAAGATGCGCTTAAAGACATGGAGGGGATTTTAAAACGGCTTGAACTGTGGGAAAAGCGCCATATCGTATCCCGCATGCTCTCCGGTGGGATGAAACGCAGGCTCATGATCGCCCGCGCCCTGATCAACAAACCAAAACTTTTGATTCTGGATGAACCGACAGCCGGAGTTGATGTCGAATTGCGTCACGGAATGTGGGACTATTTAAAAGAGTTGAATAAAAATGGGACGACGATCCTTTTGACAACGCATTATCTTGAAGAAGTGGAGCAGATATGCCGGTATGCCGCGATCATTAAAAATGGCGAGATCATGACGCAGGGCCGTGTTAAAGACTTAATCGGCCTTCTCGATGAGCGGACTTATGTCATTCATGTCGATCAGATGCAAAATTACGATGCCTTAAAAAATTATCGCGTCAATACGGTTGATAATCACTCCTTTGAAATTGAGCTGGCTTCGAAAAATCAATTGAACAATTGTATCCAGACAATTATTCAGACAGGAATGGTCATCAGCGATATTCATCCCAAGGCCAATCGCCTGGAAAAATTATTTCTAAAAATCCTCAAGCAAAATTAGAATGACACCGCGCCATACTTATATTGCTCTAATGACCATTGTGCGAAAAGAGGTCGTTCGTTTTACAAGGATCTGGACGCAAACGCTTCTTCCGCCAGCGATCACGCAAACATTGTATTTTGTCATTTTCGGAAAATTCGTTGGTTCAAGAATAGGGCAGATGCAGGGCATCAGTTATATGGCCTTTATTGTTCCCGGGCTTGTCATGATGGCGGTCATCAGCAGTTCTTTTGCCAATGTGGTGAGTTCTTTTTTTGGCGCCAAATTTCAGCGTAATAACGAGGAATGGATGGTTTCTCCGACGCCGGATTGGGTTATTTTGGCGGGGGATTGTGCGGGCGGATTTTTACGGGGAATCTTTGTCGGCGTGATTGTTTTTGCGATCTCCGTATTCTTTATCCATCCTCAGATTGCCCATCCGGCAGTCATTATTGTTTTTATGGTGTTATCAACGATCGTCTTTTCCCTGGCGGGATTTTTAAATGCCATTTTTGCTAAAAAATTCGATGATGTGGCCATTGTGCCGACCTTTGTTTTGACGCCGCTCACGTATTTGGGCGGAGTCTTTTATTCGATTCACAGCTTGCCGGAAACCTGGCAAACGGTATCGAAATGCAATCCCATCCTCTATATGGTCAATGGGTTTCGCTACGGATTTTACGGTGTGTCTGATGTGAGTATTGGCATGAGCATTCTCATGCTTGCCTTTTTTGCCGGTATTCTCATTTATTTAAATTTATATTTATTAAAAAAGGGAACAGGGTTAAGGGCATGACGGCTATCCATTAACCCGGATTTTGCCCCGCTATTGGCGGGACAAAATCCCTGCCTGACCCTGCCTCGCACTGGCAGGCAGGCGCCCAACGGGCCGGCACGTTGAAATCTCTTTGAGATTTCAACGAGACTGCCAGGGTAATCCCAACATTTTGCCCCGCCAACGGCAAGGCAAAATGTTGGGAGTAAAGAAAAGGAGCGGTGTATGGCAAAGAAAATTTTGATTATTGATGATGACCCCACCACTGTTGCGTTGGTCAGCTTTTTATTGAAGTCGCATAATTTTGAAATCAGTGTCGGCAAAAACGGAAAAGAAGGCTTAACGCTCGTCAATGAACAAAAACCAGACCTCATTATTTTGGATATCATGATGCCGGAAATGGATGGCTATACGTTTTTGCGAGAACTCAAAAAGATCAATTTTCTTAAAATCCCTCCGGTCATTGTGCTAACGTCCAAGGATCAAATGGAATATACGTTTCGCATGGAAGGGGTTAAAGATTATTTTGTAAAACCTCTGGATGCCGCCAAGTTTCTCGCCGCGATCAAAAGCATTTTTCCGCCAAATGAAGATTAAAAAGAGGTGTTTTGATAAGTCGTTTCTTATGAAACGTAAAACGAAGATCATTTGTACAATCGGCCCCGCCAGTCAAAAAGAATCCACGCTTCTTGAGCTTGTGCGAGCGGGCATGGATATCGCCCGCGTCAATTTTTCCCATGGTGATGAATCCTGCCACCGTGATTTTATTTCTAAGATTCGGAAGTTAAACCGGCGATTTGATTTTGACATCAAGATCCTCCAGGATCTGGAAGGTTACCGGATGCGTATTGGTTTTTTATCCGGGCCCATTTTATTAAAGTCAGGAGAGAAACTTCTCCTGGTGAACGATAAAAAACCTTCCCGCGGAAGCATCCCGATCGATTACGACGGTGTTTTAAAAGATTTCAAAAACGGCATGGATATCTTTATTGATGACGGCCTTTTGGTCCTCAAGGTTATTGGTTCTTCGGACAATCAGATTACGGCAAAAGTCCTTCGCCCGGGGCTCTTGAAATCCAGGAAGGGCATCAATATTCCGCAGCTTATTTTGAAAAAAGATATTCTTACCAAAAAAGATTCCCGGGATATTGAATTTGGAGTTGATCACAGGGTTGATTTCATCGCTCAGTCTTTTGTCAGGAATGCTCATGATTTGCAGGCGGTTATTAACCAGGCTGGCAAACGATTGCCCGAATGTCAATTTATTGCCAAGATTGAAAATAAAGATGGCGTCACAAATCTCCAGAAGATCATTCCGGTGTCGGATGGAATTATGATCGCCAGAGGAGATCTGGGGATATCGCTTCCTATTCATGAAGTCCCTTTTATCCAAAAAGATATTATCCGTCAATGCCGCGAAAGGGGTGAATTTGTCATTACCGCAACCCAAATGTTAGAAAGCATGTGCGAACATTATTTTCCGACGCGCGCGGAAGTGAGCGACATTGCGAATGCTATCCTCGATGGAACAGATGCGGTTATGCTTTCAGCCGAAACAGCCGTCGGCCGTTATCCGGTTGAAAGCGTCGCTATGATGCGGCAGATCATTGATTATGCCGAAAGCCAAAGATGAAAATACTTTGGCGTAGATGGGCCATATATCGGTATCACCCCGCCTTGGCGTGGGGTTCCATTTGAAAAGTTTGTATTGTTCATTTTGAGAAAATCATGTATAAAAACAAGCAAGGACAATCTCATGATCCAGCCCAACGATGACCGTCGAAAGTATTCCCGTTTCGAAATGGGAGCGAAGATTTATTTTCAAGTTATTTATCCTTTTGAAACGCGTATTGAATATAAAATTCTAGAAAATAAACAAAATCCATCCTCGCAAGAGAAACACTCCGCTCTGAGTAAAAACATCAGCGTTGAAGGGCTGTGTTTTACATCACGTCATAAATTAGAAGCCGGAAATAAGATTTTGCTTGATGTTTACCTTCCTGATCAATCGGAGCCGCTACAAATGGTGGGGGAAGCGCGTTGGTCAAAGATGAACTCTGCCGGCATCAAACAAGGTACAACATTTGACACGGGGATCAAGCTTCTTTCGGTGAAAGAACAATCTGTGACGGAATCCGTTTATTTTGATCAGGAGAACCGCATCATCTGGAGCGTTGTCCTGGAATCGGTTTTTGGCGGCTTTCGCAAGTTTTCCCAAAGAATAAAATCTCTTTAAAGCCTTTCCCGGCACTTCACGATGGATTTTCGGCCGCCTCCATCAATGCCGTTTGCAGGAAGGCCGGTTTTTTTATCCGCCGTCGCAGCCGCCAAAGGTGAGCCTCGCCGCTCGCCTCGCTTCACGGCCGCCTTTGGCGAGCCTTGCCATAGGCGGGGCGAAGCGGGTTGGCGGGAAGACTCCGCCAAGGTTCGTGGCGGGGATGAATACAACAAGTTACCTCCGGCCCGGCTTCGCCGGGGCGAGCGGGATGTCCGCCCGCACAGGCAAGCCCTGAAAATGCCGGGCGGATAACCTCGCCGAAGTCAAACACCGAAAGTGTTTGACGAAGGCGGGTTATTAAGAAAGGTACCACCCCGCTTGGAGGCTGGGTCACACAAAATTGATATCGACGAGAGTTTTAGATCCCCGATTACCCCCTGCGGGGGCTGCTTCGCTGAAGCATTCGGGGATGACAAAAAACTCTCGTCGGGGATTCCCGCTTTCGAGACTGGGTCACATGGGCTATTTTTGAGAATTGGAAAATTTTTCTCTCCACATTCTCTTTGTACCGACGAAAATCGTGGGAAGTCGAGTCGCAAATTAAGGATTTTCAAAATCGACGATCCCCTTTTAAAAATCGAATGCCCATTTGGCACAGTCTCTTCGCGGGAATGACAAATCTATTTGACCCAGTCTGTTGGCGGGGGGCGTCCATTTAAACAGTAACCGTAGGAAAGGAGGAAGATGATGTCAGAGGAAAAAAAGAGTGATGAATGCTGTTCGTCTCATGGGTCGAGTTGTTGTGGTGGAAGCAAATTCATAATTGGACTTCTGCTCGGCGCATTATTGGTTGCCGCTGCTTTCGGTATTTGTTCGATGAGCAGGTGCGCAATGCAGGGGGGGAAGATGTGCCCTTTAAGCGGCCCCATGCAGATGCAAAAATAAGACGCTGAATTCCTTCCGCGCCCTGTCCCGCTTATAGCGGGACGGGGCGCCTAAGATTTTCATAAACCCGGATTTTGCAAAGCAAAATCCCTGCCCGTCCGGCAGGCGGGCGCCCGAAGGGCCGCCGCGCAAAATCTCTTTCTTTGGAGATTTTGCGTAGTAGGCAGGGTAATCCCGGTATTTTGCCCCGCCAACAGCGGGGCAAAATCTGGGATAAAAAAAGAGATGATGAAAATCGGAGTAATGACATGACGAAACAATCTTCATTTCGTGGCTTCACCCTTTTGGAAATTGTTATTACCGTCATCGTTATCGGTGTCATCGCCGGTTTAGCGTATCCCCGTTATATGGTTACGGTTGAAAAGATGAGGGCTGCGGAAGGCGTGAATACATTGATGACGCTTTTGGCGGCTCAAAAACGTTATGCCATGGAGAATGAAGGGGCCTATTGTAATGGGGTGAGTTGTTCCCTGGATGTTGATATCCCCGTGTCAACGATCTTTGATGCCCCCTCTATTAGTAATGATCCGGGTTTTTTAGCCCAAGTTCAAAGGATTCCTGCACAATACAAATTAAATATTTCTGAGAGTGGGGTTATAGGCTGCGTTCCAGGAATACTAGATATTTGTGCACAATTGGGGTATTAGGAGAAAAACTTATGAATAAACCGGAACCCTTGTATATTTCAAAAAAAAATTATCATGAAATTGTTGATCGTATCAGTGTTGCCAATTCTCCGGTTGGCATTGACGCGCAATATACCCATGCCATTATCATTACTTATTTGAGAAACATTACCGCCCGCCTGGATAAGATTGAAGCCGCATTAAAACAAAAATCTTCTCTCAAAAATATTTCTTGACAAAATGTCATTCAAATATATACTCTACATACTCCATAGACAAATAGGAAATAAATATGTTATCAAAGAAAACAAAATACGGACTTCAAGCGATGCTTCATCTGGCAAAAAAATATGGCCATGGCTCTGTCCTCATCGCGGATTTAGCCAGCGAGGAAGGTATTTCAAAGAAATTCCTTGAAACCATTTTATTGAACCTAAAAAATAAAGGGTTATTGCAAAGTAAGAGAGGAAAAGGCGGCGGCTATTCTCTCAACCGCTCGCCAAAGGAAATCACGATGGGGGAAATTGTTCGGATTCTGGAGGGGCCGCTGGCTCCAGTCTCATGCGTCAGCCATAGCGCTTATCGCAAATGTGAAGAGTGTCAGGATGAATCCGTTTGCGGGATAAAGATTGTTATGAAGGAAGTCCGAGATGCCATGGTCAACATCCTTGACCATACGACGCTATCTGATGTTATCCAAAGGATCAGCACAATCACTGAACGAGGAGTATTAAGTTATTCGATATAGGTAATAATTTTTTTAAACAAAAGTCTACTGAAACCATAGAGTAGGTAGTTAATTGAAATGATACTAAGAGGATGGCATGATAAAAATCAGAAAAATATTTAGTTATGCGATCTGGGGAATATTACTGCTCAGTATGCCAGTCTTTGCCGCAGAGAAGAAAATGACATTGCTGAACGTTTCTTACGATCCAACACGTGAATTTTATCAGGACTTCAATCAGGCTTTTGCAAAATATTGGAAAGAAAAAACAGGCGAGAGGATTGTCATCAATCAATCACACGGGGGAAGCGGTAAGCAGGCCCGGTCTGTTATTGACGGCCTGGATGCGGATGTGGTGACCTTAGCGTTGGCTTATGACATTGATGCGATTGCTGAGAAATCAAATTTACTTCCAAAGAATTGGCAAGCACGTTTGCTCCATAACAGCACTCCTTATACATCGACGATCGTTTTTTTGGTCCGAAAAGGAAATCCCAAAAATATCAAAGATTGGGATGATCTTGCTAAGCCGGGAGTAGCCGTCATTACACCTAATCCGAAGACGTCCGGCGGCGCCCGCTGGAATTATTTGGCCGCCTGGGGTTATGCATTAAGGAAATGGGATAACGATGAAGGAAAAGCGAAAGAATTTGTCAAAGCGATCTTTAAAAATGTTCCGGTTCTGGATTCCGGTGCGAGAGGTTCAACGACGACTTTTATCGAGCGCAAGATCGGTGATGTCTTGATATCATGGGAAAACGAAGCCTATTTAGCCGTCCATGAAATAGGAAAAGATGAATTTGAAATGATTATTCCATCTGTGAGTATCTTAGCCGAACCGCCGGTTTCCATGATTGATCGTAATGTTGACCGTAAAGAAACAAGAAAAGTAGCGGGAGCCTATCTCCAGTATCTTTATTCTGAGGAAGGCCAGGAGATAGCGGCGAAACATTATTACCGGCCGCGGTCAGAGGCGATCGTAAAGAAATATGCCGATAAGTTTGCGCCGGTGAATCTTTTTACCATCGATGAAGTTTTCGGAGGATGGCAGAAGGCACAAAAGAAGCATTTTGCGGATCAAGGGACTTTTGATCAGATTTATCAGAATTGATTAAATGCGATGGGGCCAGCCCCGGCGATGTGACGTAGCCGGGGCTGGCCCCTGAAGAATAAACCCGAATTTTGCAAAGCAAAATTCGCCCGTAGGGCCGCCGGGCAAAATCTCAAAGAGATTTTGCGTTTCAGGCGGGGTAATCCCGGAATTTTGCGCGCACGAATTTGTGCATGATTTCTGTGTGAGCGCAAAATCCGGGATAAATTCAACAAATCCAAAACCATGGCCAAACACAAACGACAAACGCTTCCCGGTTTTCACTTATCGATAGGCTACACGATTTTTTATCTGGGGCTCATCGTCCTGATTCCGCTTTCCATGCTTTTTATAAAAACATCGTCCTTAAGTTTTAAAGAATTCTTAAATGTTGTCACCGAGGCGCGGACTTTAGCGGCCTATCGGCTAAGTTTTGGCACGTCCTTTATCAGCGCCTGCATTAACGCGGTTTTTGGTTTTCTCATCGCCTGGGTTTTAGCCCGTTATTCATTTCCAGGAAAAAGGATTGTTGATGCCTTGATTGATTTCCCTTTTGCTTTACCGACGGCGGTTGCCGGTATTGCTTTAACGGCAATTTATTCTCCTGACGGTTGGATCGGACAGTATCTCGAAAAAGTTGGAATCAAAGGCGCATTCAGCCCCTTCGGGATTGTCATCGCGCTGACCTTCATCGGGCTTCCTTTTGTTGTGAGAACCGTTGAGCCTGTCTTGCAAGATCTCGATGTGGAAATTGAGGAGGCGGCAGCCTGTTTGGGAGCCAATCGTTTACAAACTTTTATAAAAGTCATTTTTCCGTTGTTATTGCCGCCGCTTTTGACAGGATTTACCATGGCGTTTGCCAGGGCCATCGGAGAATATGGTTCGGTTATTTTTATCGCCGGCAATATGCCGATGAAAACGGAAATCGCGCCGCTTCTGATCATCACAAAGTTGGAACAATATGATTATACCGGAGCGACAGCCATTGCCGTTGTCATGCTTTCATTTTCATTTTTACTTCTGGCCGGGACAAATTACTTGCAATGGTTAAGCTCCAAACGGATTGGAATGGAGTAACATGTTTCCCCCTTTAAAAAGAAATTCAGGGTCGGAGAATCCAGGGCCTCATAAAATCCAAAGTGAATCAAAGCTTGTGAAATGGCTTCTGATCGGCCTGGCCCTGGGCTACATTGCGATATTTCTTATCATGCCTTTAGCCTGTGTTTTTATGACGGCCTTCAGTAAAGGCCTGGGGACATATGTGAAAGCTATTTCCGAACCGGATGCCCTGGCGGCCATTCGATTGACTCTTATTACGGCGGTGATCGCTGTCCCGCTTAATATGATTTTTGGAATCGCGGCGTCCTGGGCGATTGCGAAATTCAACTTTAAAGGAAAAAGTATTCTTCTCACCTTCATCGATCTTCCCCTGTCCGTTTCGCCGGTCATTTCCGGTTTAATTTTTGTTTTGCTTTTTGGGTCGCAGGGATTTTTCGGCCCATGGCTGATCGGCCATGGGATCAGAATGATGTTTACGCCGGCCGCAATTATTCTGACAACAATCTTTGTAACATTTCCGATGGTCGCGCGGGAACTTATTCCCGTCATGAAAGCGCAAGGAAATGACGAAGAAGAAGCGGCCATGACATTGGGCGCGAGCGGATTTCAAACCTTCTGGCGCGTGACTTTGCCCAATATTAAATGGGGATTGCTTTATGGGATTATTCTTTGCAATGCCAGGGCCATGGGGGAATTTGGAGCGGTTTCGGTTGTTTCGGGGCATATTCGCGGATTGACCAACACACTCCCTTTGCATATCGAAATTCTTTACAACGAATATCATTTTGCCGCCGCTTTTGCCGCCGCTTCGCTTTTGGCCATGCTTGCAATTGTGACCCTGGTTGTGAAATCGTTTATTGACGCGGGGATTAAAAGAAATCTTCAACTGACATGGACTGGGCCCGAGGAGAAAGTTTGATGAGTATTGAAGTCAAGAATGTCACGAAGATTTTCGGAAATTTTAAAGCCCTTGATGATATTTCCATGAAAGTCGAAACGGGCGAGCTCGTTGCCCTGCTGGGGCCTTCGGGTTCGGGGAAAACAACACTTTTACGAATTATCGCCGGACTGGAAGTCACTGATGCGGGTGACATCTTATTTGAAGGAAAAGATGCCAAAGAACAAAAAGCCAAGGACCGCAATGTCGGTTTTGTCTTTCAGCATTACGCGCTTTTCCGTCATATGAAAGTTTTTGATAATGTGGCTTTTGGATTGAGAGTTCAGCCCAAAAATATCAGGCCGTCAGAAAAAGAAATCAAAAACCGCGTCATGGAATTGTTAAAGTTAGTTCAACTCGAATGGGTGGCGGGCCGTTTTCCCTGGCAGCTTTCCGGAGGACAAAGGCAAAGGATTGCGCTGGCACGAGCCCTGGCGGTTAAACCGAAAGTCCTTTTGCTGGATGAGCCTTTTGGATCGCTTGACGCGCGAGTTAGAAAAGAGTTGCGCCAATGGCTTCGCCGTTTTCATGACGATTTGCATATCACGAGTTTATTTGTGACCCATGATCAGGAAGAAGCCCTTGAGGTGGCTGATCGTGTTGTTGTTATGAATAAGGGCAAGGTCGAGCAGGTGGGGACGCCCGAGGAGGTTTATCATAACCCGGCCAATGTTTTTGTATTGAATTTCTTAGGCAACGTGAACCTCTTTCATGCCCGTGTGGAAGGCGGAAAAGTATTTATGGGCAATACGTCCCTCGAAATTCCCGGACTGAAAGCCGGCAACGTGAAATCCGCCAATGTCTATGTCCGGCCTCATCAGTTTGAGATTACCCGTCAGCCCAAGCAAGCATCATCCATGAAAGCGGCCGTTCGATTTATTAATCCCGCAGGGCCTATCGTTAAGATCGATTTAGTGACGGAAGCCGGGCACTCCATTCAAGCCGAAATCAGCCAGGAAGAATTCAGTAAGATTAAAATAAGAAAGAACGAACAGGTGTATGTCAGCCTGAAAGATATTACTTTTTCGGAATATGAGATCTGAAAGAATTTTATCAATCATAGGAGTTTTGGGGTTAAATACCATCCCTGTGTCCTTGCAAGCCATGAACCATCATGGTTCATGGCTTGCAAGGATACCAGAGGGTTGCCAAACGTGAAAGTCCTCAATCTTCTATTAACTTAATGAAAGGAGTGCATCATGGGTAGAATCTACAAGGACATTATCGAAACCATAGGCCATACGCCGTTGGTGCGGTTAAATAAGGTCACGGAGGGTTGTGTGGCTGAGGTTGTGGCGAAACTCGAATTTTTCAATCCGCTGGGTTCCGTCAAGGATCGTATTGGTTTAGCGATGATCGAAGCGGCCGAAAAAGCCGGAAAGATCAAAAAAGACACGATTATTCTGGAGCCCACATCGGGCAATACCGGAATAGCGCTGGCTTTTGTTTGTGCCGTCAAAGGTTATAAGATCACTTTAACCATGCCGGAGACGATGAGTTTAGAACGTCGCGCGTTACTCAGGTCATTGGGGGCGACGATTATTTTAACGCCGGGCACAGAAGGAATGAAAGGAGCAATTGCCAAAGCCAAAGAACTTGCGGAAAGCGATTCAAAATATTTCGTCCCTCAACAATTTGATAATCCGGCCAATCCTGAAATTCACCGTAAAACAACCGCTGAAGAAATTTGGAAAGACACGGATGGAAAGGTTGATATCCTCATTTCCGGCGTCGGAACGGGCGGCACCATTACCGGTGTCGCAGAGGTCATTAAGGAGCGCAAACCTTCTTTTAAAGCTATCGCGATTGAACCCACAGGTTCTCCGGTCCTTTCTGGTGGAAAACCGGGGCCCCATAAAATTCAAGGCATAGGCGCCGGTTTCGTCCCCGGAATCCTTAATATGAAAATTATCGATGAAATTATCCAGGTTGATAATGACGAATCTTTTGCGATGGCGAAACGGCTCATTAAAGAAGAAGGAATTCTCTGCGGCATTTCATCGGGAGCGGCGGTTGTTGCCGCTTTACAGGTTGCCAAGCGGCCTGAGAATAAGGGTAAGATGATTGTTGTGATTTTGCCGAGCACCGGAGAGCGTTATTTGAGCACGGATTTGTTTGCGGAATATCGAAGTTAATGATTCTTATCACGCCTGATTTTTAGTATAATTGCACCAGGCAAAGATGATGATGAAAAATGGTCAGGCAAAAACCAGATTAGCAAATATTTTATTTTTCAAATTTAACGGTAACTTGCAGCTCATCCATCTTCATCGGAGACTCCGGGCTGTGCCCGGGGAGGAAGGCGAAAATGATTCTTCGGCTACGCCGCCTGCCGGCCGCTTGCTATTGGCAGACATAGCAGGCAGGGATTCCGCATAATTTCTAAAAAGGGTCATATGCAAATTTGGATTTATACGATGGCCAGCGTCATGATTGTGAGCCTGATTTCGTTCATTGGGATCATCACGCTTGCCCTAAAACCTGAAAAATTAAAAAAGATTGTTTTATTTCTTGTCAGCTTTGCCGTCGGAGGGCTCTTTGGCGATGCCCTGATCCATTTGATTCCCCAGTCATTCGAAAGGCTTGGCTTCACCCTTGCGACATCACTTTGTATTATTGCGGGAATTTTATTTTTCTTTGCTCTGGAGCGATTCTTGCGCTGGCAGCACTGCCATGTTCCGGCGTCCAGCGAGCACATTCACCCTGTGGCGACCTTAAGTTTGGTCGGCGATGCTGTTCATAATTTTTTTGATGGCCTGATCATCGGGGCAAGTTTTATGGTTAGCATTCCCATCGGTATTACGACGACTCTGGCGGTTATTTTGCATGAAATTCCCCAGGAGATCGGAAATTTTGGCATCCTGGTCTACGGCGGATATTCGGTCAAGAAGGCACTTTTCTTCAATTTCTTAACGGCGTTAACATCCATTGCGGGTGGAATTCTTTCCTTGTTGGTCGGACCCTATCTTCAGGGTTACAGTGTCTACCTTCTTCCGATGACAGCCGGAGGATTTCTTTATATCGCCGGATCTGATTTAATTCCTGAGCTTCATCACGGAAGCGATGTTAAATTATCAACATCTCTCTGGCAATTTTCCTGTATTATTTTAGGCGTTGGATTGATGTCGCTTTTAATTTTTCTAGAACATTAAATGTTAAGGGATAAAAATCCTTAGAGAATTCGCTTGATTTGTATTTTTTTGTTGTATAATCACAATGATTTTATAAAAGCGAGTCTTCATTTCTATTTATCTTAATCTTAAAGGAGGTTATGGGATGATCAGGAATGCTGTTTTAGCGATCGTAGTCGCGTTGGGACTTGTTGGTTGTGTGACAACAAGGGGAGGCCAGGGGACGGGGACAGCTGTCAGCAATGCTCAACAGCAAGAAACGCGAGTGAGCGATCTTGAAAAGGCCGTTCAAGATAAAGATACGACCATTCGCGGTCTTGAAGAGCAATTGGATAATGCGCGCAGAACAGAACACGATCGATATGATTCGAATCGCAATGACCGTTTAGAAAAATCGGATGCCGATGCAACGTCTAAAAAGGTCACAAATGTTTCTAAGGCGACCAAGAAACAAATCCAGGCTGCGCTTAAAAATGCCGGCTTCTACAATGGCCCTGTTGATGGAAAGTTTGGACAGCTGACCACAACGGCAGTCAAAGAATTTCAAAAGGCCAATAATCTTAAAGACGACGGAAAAGTCGGCCAGCAAACCTGGGCAAAGTTAAGCGAGCATCTCTAGAGGTTATTCTATGAAAAAATCATTCCTTTTTTCAGCGGTCACAATGGCTTTTTTGATCGGTTGTACAACGACTCAAAAAGGCGCGGCGATTGGCGTGGCGGGCGGGTCTGTGGTCGGTGGGATCATCGGCCATCAATCGGGCAGCGGTCCGGCGGGTGCGGCAATCGGCGCTGCGGTGGGTGGTTTGGGGGGAGCTCTCGTTGGAGAACATATGGATAAGAAATTTTGTCCGGCCTGCGGCGCAGTCTACCAAAGTGATGTTAAATATTGTCCAAAAGATGGCACGGAATTGAAATTCAAGCAGTAAAAGTAACGTGGTTTATTGAGTTTTAAGCGTTATCACAAAGGGTTATTATGTTCTAAGGCCAGAAAAAAGTTTAAGAATAACTTTTTTCTGGCTGTTTTCATATGGCGGATCAAAATAAAAAGATAGTGTCAAAAGTTCTATGAAAAGCAAATAGGGTGAGATTCCCCTCCCCAAAAGGGGGAGGGAAGCTGAATTGAAGTAACCCTTGATACCTTTGAAAGATAGCGTCATTTATAGAAAAAAACTTTTGACAGAACCAATAAAAATTAGAGGAGGGTTGTTATGAAGATCATGATTTATGGATTGTTGATAGCCGTGTTTTTTTTATGCGGGGTAAAACCGGGTTTCACACAGGATCCGACAGGGGCAACGATGAATTCTGATGCCGTTGTTGCTCTTCCCGAGGGTGGACCTACAGAGGATCAAGTTAAGGCCGCCATTGAAGAATATATAAAAGGAGAGATGGCGGAAGCCGGGGTGTTTGATGTTTATGATCCCGACAAGGAAGAGACGCGGGAATTGAAATTTGAAAAAGTTCATGCCGATATCGGCAAGTCACAAGACTATTATTTTTCCTGTGCCGATTTTACGGATCAAGCGACCGGGGATAAGATCGATTTGGACTTTGATGTTGAATCCTACGAGGGACAATTGGAAATCGTTGATGTTCGTATTCACAAGGTGAATGGTATTCCGCGATTTGCTTATGGCAAGGATAATAACCGCATCCCTATCATAGAGGAATCTGAAGCCGGCATGAAGGATGTCAGTGATACAAAGGCTATTAACGGAATTTCGGATAAGCTTTCAGACGCAGTGACAGGGGTTGTGGGGCGGGCGGATGAGGCGCCGAATCAGCCCGTAAAATCCCCAGAACCAATGGCTCCGGAAAAAACGAAATAGTTTTCAGGTTTGATTTTAATGTTATGGGACACAAAGACAAAAGGCCTTCCCCAAAAATCACCAAACTTCAAGCGACGATCCTGATCCTGGCGTTATGTGTCGGTTCTGTTTATGCGACGCGGCTGGCCCTTAAAAAGATGCGTGTTGATGCCGGTGTTGTTGCGAGCCGGACGAAAGGCAATCCTAAAGCAAGGATCAAGATTACGGAGTATTTGGATTTTCAATGCCCGGCCTGCGCAAAAGGGGCTCTTCTCATCCGTGATGCCCTTCATAAATACCCCTCCGAACTTTATCTCGAAGTTAAATATTTTCCGATTGCTTCCATCCATGAGAATACGATGCAGGCCACCAGTTATGTGGAATGTGCGGCCCGCCAAAATAAGTTTTGGGATTATCAATATCCTTTACTGGAAAGGCAGAAGGATTGGGCCAAGGCCCTTAAGCCTAAATTTATCTTTCAGGATATTGCCAGGCAAGTGGGTTTGGATATGCCCCGGTTGGATGTTTGCCTCGCAGATGAAAATGTCACAGCGGCGATCAATCGCGACAGAGCGGATGGAAAATCTCTTGGCATTGAATCCACCCCGACATATTTCTTAAACGGCAAAATGGTTGTCGGCCATAAAACACTGATAGCTGAACTTGAGAAAATGTTACCGGGAGGGCAACATTAAAAACCGACTTTTTTTAATCTTGAGGATTTTGATCGGGGGTATTTTTATCGTTTCGGGTTTTGAAAAACTCGTTCACCCCTATGAGAATTTTCTCTACGTTATTCAAAGTTATGATGTCCTCGATAAGAATATTGACGAGCTGACGGCGGCCTTTTTCCCCTGGATTGAATTTATTGCGGGGAGCTTCGTCCTATTCGGATTATGGTTATCCGTGTCGTTAAGGGTTGTATGGTGCTTGACGGTCATTTTCCTTATCGTTGTTTCCCAGGCTGTTTTCCGCAATCTTCCTATCCATGAATGCGGTTGTTTCGGCGAACTCTTATCCATTCCTATTCCCGTCATCTTGATTTTTGACAGCAGCTTAATAGTCATCATGACACTGTTAAGACGTATGATTGAATGTACCCGGTTTTTTAGTCTCGACCGTTATTTTCAGAAATAACCCGGATTTTAGCGTTTTGTGTCATTGCGAACGTTTTTTGTGAAGCCTGACTGCC
>OBEQ010469089.1_pt1 | contig 30724 bp, 26 predicted proteins | sample 1670901 | NCBI WGS metagenome assembly OBEQ01 (sample SAMEA104232315, study PRJEB22302) | groundwater metagenome | biome: forest; feature: aquifer; material: groundwater | place: USA | collected 2011-08-07 | depth 5.4 m
CCGGGGGGGGCCACGCGGGTGGGCGCCTCCCGGGGGCGCGCGGACCCGCTCGAGCGCCCGCCGATTGGTCCGGGAAGTGGCGGTCACGATGCAGACCGAACCTCTGAAGAGATCCGTTCTGGCGGTGGCGATCCCGCTTCGCTCGGAGCCGGCGAGCGGATGCGCGCCCACGAAGGCAATCCCGCGGGGGAGCCGGCCTTCCAGCGCCCGCACGATGGTCTCTTTCGTGCTCCCGACATCGGTGAGGATGCTGCCGGCTGACATGAACGATGCGGCCCGGCGGGCGAGGGGCACAATCGTATCCACCGGCGTGGCCAGGATGACCAGATCCGCGTCGCGGACGGCGCGATGAAGATCGGTCGTGCCAGCGTCGATCACCCCGCACCGCTTGGCGCGTTGCAGCGTCGCAGGACGACGGCTGAAGCCCACCACCCGCCTCGCGAGGCGTCGGCGTTTGACCGCCATCCCGACTGATCCTCCGATCAGGCCGAGCCCCACGATGGTTACCCGATTGAACAGTGCCATCGGTTAGTCCATAGTCCATAGTCCATAGTCCATAGTTTCAGTCCCTGATGCACGAGGCATTTACTCGTACACCAACAGCTTCCATGCGATCTGCCAAAACTGGACAAGAGTCAAGCAGTACACAGCAAGGGTCGAGCCCCTCTGAGTATGAACCAGAGGGGCCATCAAAAGACCACGCCAAGGCTGTGAGATGGTCGGGGCGACGATAAAACCTACCTGGTTGATCTTCTAACCGCCCCAGCTTCACTTGCTGGTAGTGGTGAGCAGCGTCCTCAACCTCCATTCGCTCAAACAAGACGTTGCGACTCACGACCCACACGACATTCACTCCACCAGGATCTAGTTGGTTTTGTTTTGCCCCAATCTCGTCTAACAAGAACACTAACCTGTCGCCCTTGAACGTTAGGTGATTATCTTCTTTGAGTACATTAAGCTTATCATCTTTATCGAGTCTCGAAGATAAAGGGGAATGCTTACAGACATCCTCGGTGGTTTCCTCTTCAACCATATCACCAGCAGCAGTTGCACGGTCGAGCCGCTTTACCTCTACAACAATGCTTTGTTCCTCCTTGAGAGGGAGCACGATATCATGTGGCCCACGAGTCGGGTGGAGATTACAACATTCCTCCAAACGGGGCTTTGGCCATTTTTCGCCTAGAAAAGTCAGAATTTCTGCTACCCGTAGCACGGCTAAATGGGCATGAATGCTGATGATGGTCTTGGAGTTGTTGATATTGTCCAAGACAGACTGGCCTCCTTCCCAGTTATAAGTAGCAATGAGTCTCCTGGCGTCTTCACGCAAGATATCAGCGAGATCCGCTCTGGGCGAAAAACAAATCTGACACAACTTACTCATTTACCAGTTTATCAACTCAGGCCGTGCTATGGACTATCGACTATGGACTATGGACTTACAAGGAGCGGCCTACGGCCCGCGCGACTTTGCGCATCTCACCCATGAGCGCCGCGAACTTCTTCGGCAGGAGCGACTGCGGGCCGTCGGAGAGTGCCACTTCAGGGTTGGGGTGGACTTCGATCATCAAGCCGTCCGCTCCGGCGGCGATCGCGGCCTTGGCCATCGGCTCCACATGCTCCCACGAGCCGGTGCCGTGGCTGGGATCCACGATGACCGGCAGGTGCGAGAGCTGCTTGATGACCGGCACGGCATTGAGGTCAAGCGTGAAGCGCGTGGTGTTCTCAAACGTCCGGATGCCGCGTTCGCACAGGATGACGTTGAAGTTGCCCTGGCTGAGGATGTACTCGGCGGCGAGCAGAAACTCCGTGATCGTGGCGGAGAGGCCCCGCTTGAGGAGCACCGGTTTGCTCAACTGCCCCACTTCCTTGAGGAGCTCGAAGTTCTGCATGTTGCGCGCGCCGATCTGGATGATGTCGGCGTAGTGCTCCACCATGGAGACATCCCGCGTGTCCAGGAGCTCGGTGACCACGCGCAGGCCAGTCGCCTTGCCCGCCTCGCGCAGCAGCTTGAGCCCCTCCTCGCCCAGCCCCTGGAACGAGTACGGGGAGGTGCGCGGCTTGAAGGCGCCGCCCCGGAGGACCTGCGCCCCCGCTGCCCTGACGGAGCGGGCGACGCTGAGCAGCATCTCGCGGTTCTCGACGGAGCACGGGCCGGCCATGACCACGACGGCGCTGCTACCAATCTTGACCCCGCCGCCGATATCAATCACGCTGGGCTCCGGCTTGAACTCCCGCGAGACCAGCTTGTACGGCTTGAGCACCGGCATGACCTTCTCGACACCGGGGATGACCTCAAGCGGCTGGACGCGCAGCGCGTCTTCCGGCCCGATCACGCCGATGATGGTCCGCTCGGTTCCTTTCGACACCATCGGCTTCAGGCCGAGCGCTTTGATCCGCTCAATCAGGTGATCAAGCTGCTTCTTCGTCGCGTTCGGTTTCAACACAATAATCATTCGTTACCTCCTACTAACTGCATCTGCTGTGATGAAGTGATGGGGCGATGAGGTGATGAAGAGCATCCCGGCCTCTTTTCTCCATCACTCAATTACTTCATCACCTAATCACTGTCTTCAAGGTTTGGATAAATTTGCGGTTCTCCGCCATTGTGCCGATCGTGACGCGGATGCAGCCGGAGAGTTTCCACGCGCTCATCTCGCGCACGATCACCCCCTGCGACAACAGCGCGCGGGCGACCTCGGAGGCCCGCGGGCCAAGCTCGATGAGGATGAAATTGGTCACGCTGGGCACATGGCGCAGCTTCATGGCGTCCAGCTCCCGCGTGAGGTAGCGGCGGCCCTCGGTAACCATCTGGCGCGTCCGCGCGAGGAACGCCCGGTCATCGAGGGCCGCGGCGGCGGCGGCCTGCGCGAGGCTGTTGACGTTGAAGGGCTCGCGCACAGCGTCCATCGCGGCGACGAGCGACGGCTGGGCCACACCGTAGCCGACCCGCAGCCCCGCAAGGCCGTACGCTTTGGAGAAGCTGCGGGTCACAATCATCGCGCGATCCTTGACGGACGGGATCGTCTGCGGGTAGTCGCCGGCCCCCACGAATTCATAGTACGCCTCATCCAGAAAGACGATCGTCTCGCGGGGCAGATCGCGCAGGAACGCGGCGAGCTCCCGCTTGGTCACGTAGGTCCCCGTCGGGTTATCCGGGTTGGCGATGAACACGAGCTTCGTGTGCGGCGTCACCGACGCGCGCATCGCCGGCAGGTCGTAGCGGTAGTCGCGCAGCGGGACCGTGATCACCGACGCCCCGCAGGCCTTGGCCTGCAGCTCGTAGATGAGAAACGTCGGGGCGGCGACCACGACGGCATCCCCGGGATCCACGAAGGCGCGCAGGGCCAGCACGATGAGCTCATCGGAGCCGTTGCCGAAGATCAGCCACTCCGGCTTCACGTGCAGGTGTCGTGCGACGCGAGCGCGGAGGTCGCGGCACGTCGAGTCCGGATACCGGTGCAGGTTCCCCGCCGCGGTGCGCAGCGCGGCCAATGCCCTCGGCGACGGCCCGAGGGCATTCTCGTTGGACGCCAGCTTGATGACTGAGGAGAGTTTGAGCGTCCGCTTCACCTCCTCGATGGGCGTGCCCGGTTGGTACGTGCCGAGGTCGCGCACCGCCTCCCGCGCCCGCGGATCAATCAAAATCATCTTCCGATCGGATACGAACCCAGTATCCGGAAGTGTGTCGTGCGCGCCTTGAGTGTTCTTAGCGCTCGTGTCATTCTGAGAGAAGATACGTGGCCCTCCACATCAATGAAAAAATAATATTCCCACGCTTTTCGCTTCGAGGGCCGCGATTCTATCTTTGTAAGGTTAAGTTGGTGCCTTCTGAACGGAACAAGAGCGTCATGCAACGCACCCGGTTTATCCTTGAGCGAAAAGAGGATTGACGTCTTATTTTTTCGACGACCAGGTATTGATTGTTCGCCAAGTCCAAGGATAAGGAACCTCGTTCTATTCTCCAACTCAAGCGAAATTGACCTCGCTCTGACTTTCACGTTATGTCCTGAAGCAAGTTCCCTTCGTCCGATAGCCGCTGCTGGAACTCGGGAACCGTGCAGTGCTATCCACACCGCCCGCGCGGTCGAATCTACTTCTCTCCTTATCGCGTGAGGCAAACGTTGGCTGATCCATCTACGACACTGCGCCAAGGCTTGCGGGTGTGAAAAAACTATCTTGACATCCTGTAGTCGCCATCTCCGTTTCATAATGAGGTAATGTCTTATAGGCCGCTGGATTTCACCGTGAATATATACGGGGGTATCAATGAAGTCGATGAAACGATCTAGCGTATGAGTGACCGCTCCCTGAAGCGAGTTTTCAACCGGAACAACCCCGTAATCCGCCACACGACGCTCGACCAAATAGAAAACATCATCGATGGTTGGAGCATGGATGTATTTCGCTCGTCTACCAAAGCGTGCAATGGCAGCTTCGTGAGTGTTTGTTTTTTTAGGACCGAGATACGCGATCATTGACATTCCTGATTCCTGTCTCTTATCGTTGTTCCTGCGGTCTGTGGACTGTCGACTATGGCCTTCTCTTGCTTACACGATTCAGTTCTCGACGGCGGCATTCGGAGAGGATCGCCTGGAAGATGTGCCGGACCGCGCGCTCCGAGAGCGGCCCGCGGTTTTCGCGGAGGACGTGGCGGAGAACGGAGGTCTCGCGCCCTGCGTCGAACACCGGCCATTTCCGTCGCTTCTTGATCCGGCCGATCGCCAGGGCGAGTGTCGCGCGCTGATTCAGCACCTGCAGGAGCTGCCGGTCGAGGCGGTCAATGCGCTGGCGCACCGTCGAGAGCCTCGTCCCGGCGCCGGGTCTAGTTCGCATCCGTAGCGACGGGGGGCGGCTCCGCCGCGACCACCGCAACACCGGCCGGCTGCTGTTCGGCGGCAGGCGGGGGAGCGGCCTCCGGTTCCTTGATCGTCGGGGTCGCCATGGAGGGAAGCGCCTCGATCGACTTCAGCCCGAAGTGCTTCAGGAACTCCGTCGTCGTCGCATAGAGAAACGGGCGGCCGGGGCTCTCCTTGCGGCCGGCGATGCGGATGAACCGGCGCTCGATGAGCGTGTCGAGCGACGCCGTGACATCGACGCCGCGGATCGCTTCGATCTCCGCCTTGGTGGCCGGCTGCCGGTACGCGATGATGGCAAGCGTCTCCATGGTGGCCCCGCTGACCGCATCCGGCTTGGGGCTCTGGAGCGCGCGCCGGATCCACGGGGCGAGCGCTTGATCGGTCACGAACTGGTAGCCGCCGGCGACTTCCTGAATCAGGAATGCGCGCTGGCCGGCCGCGTATTCGTCATTCAGCGCCTGGAGGACCCGGCGGATCTCCTGCGCCCCGAGATCCGACAGGATTTCCGCGAGCCGCGAAAGCGGCAGCGGCTGGTTGAACACGAACAGCAACCCTTCGATGACGCGCTTCGCCTGCCCGTCATCCATGAGGGATGGACCCTCCCGTACCCGGTGCGCGTTCGACGCGGCGGCGCTCGACCGTAATGAAGATATCCGCAAACGGCCGCTCCTGAATCGCCAGGGCGAACCGCTGGCGCATCAGCTCGAGGAGCGCCAGGAAGAGCACGACGAGTTCCAGCTTGCTCTTCTCCGGCATGAAGAGGTCGAGGAACCCGACCTGGCGCTTCACCGTCAGGAGCGTGCGCAGCTCCTGCACTTTCATCTCCACGGTCCAGGGTTCGGCCTTGACCTCATAGACGGGCGCACTCGCCTTCTCCAACACCTTGGCGAAGGCGCCCATGAGATCCGTGAGGCTCACCTCAAACACCGCCTCGCTCGGCGCGGCCTCGTCATCCGTGACGGGCGGCTCGCCCGGCAGCCGGCCGAAGTGCTGATGCTGCAGCGCGTGGAGCTCGGCCAAGAGCTGGGCGACGGTCTTGAACTGCTCGTACTCTTTCAATCGCCGCTGGAGCTCTTCGAGGCTGATCGGAACCTCTTCCTCTTCTGTGAGCGGGGGCTGCGGCAAGAGGTTGCGCGCCTTCAGCGCGACCAGGCCGCCTAACAGCGGCAGCGGCTCGGCGAGCTCGTTCAGGTCGACTCCGGACGCCTTGACCCGATGGAGATACTGTCCCGTCAGATCCACCAGCTTGATGAGGAAGATGTCAATGAGGCTGAGCTTGGCCAGCTCGACCAAGAGTGACAGCGACCCCTCGTAAAGATCGGCATCCACCTCATACCGCATGTCGGCAACCCTCTTGTGTCATGTGGAGCCCCACGGGCTCACGCCCGTGGCCCCTCGTAGAGCCCGTGGGGCGGAACCGCGCCGAAGCCACCCGCTTCGCCTTCCTCCCCGCCCAAGGGCGGGGCTTCCGGCGAAGGCGGGTGAAAAGTGTCATGTGTCATGGAACTGATCTGGAACTCAAAATCCACCTTACACATTACACATTCAACGTTACACAAGACTGTCGCTGGCGAGGCCAAAGGCGCGCCGGACTTCGGCCATCGTCTCGCTCGCGACGGAGCGCGCCTTCTCGGCGCCCTGTTGCAGCAGTCGCTCGATTGCTCCACGGTCCATGGATGGCGTTGACGTGGAACCCCGCTGTGCGCGGAACGGCTCGGTCATCTCGACGAGAACCTCCGCCAGCTCCTGCTTATTTTGGACGCAGCCGCGCTTCGCCGTCCGGCACTCTTCCCACGCGCGCGCGTAGCGCTCCGGCGCGAACATCCGCCAGTACCCGCAGACGTTGCAGGTCTCCGGATGGCCCGGGTCGGTCATTTTGATCCGGGTCGGGTCCGTGAACATCGTTTGGACCGTCGTGCGGATCGTGCCGGGCGATTCCGAGAGGTTGAGCGTGTTCCCGTAGCTCTTGGACATCTTGCGCCCGTCCGTGCCGAGGAGCTTCGGGGATGCGGTCAAGAGCGCCTGCGGCTCCGGAAAAATTTCCTTCTTGAGCAGGAAGTGCAGCCGGCGCACGATTTCCCGCGTCAGTTCCAGGTGCGGCAGCTGGTCTTCTCCGACCGGCACCGCGTGCGCTTTGTAGAGCAAAATGTCGGCCGCCTGGAGGACGGGATAGCCCAAGAACCCGTACGTGGCGAGGTCACGACCCGACAGTTCCCGGAGCTGCTCTTTGTACGTCGGCACGCGCTCCACCCATGAGAGCGGCGTGATGATGGAGAGGAGCATGAAGAGCTCGACATGCTCCGGCACGTCCGACTGGCGGAAGATGACGCTGCGCGCAGGATCAATGCCAGCCGCGAGCCAGTCAGTCACGTTCTCGTAGGACCACTCGCGGATGTGCTCCGGATGCTCGTACTCGCTCATGAGCGCGTGGTAGTCCGCGACCATGAAGAAGCACTCGTACTCGCCCTGCAGCCGCTTCCAGTTCGCCAACGCCCCGACGAGGTGGCCGAGGTGGAGCTGGCCCGTGGGCCGCATCCCGCTGAGGACACGCTTCCGTCCAGACATCAGACGTCAGACATCAGACATCAGCGAAACCCGACCCAAGACACAAGACCCATGACTCACGTGGGACGGGAGCCGCGACGAATCATGGGCCTCAACTCTGACGGGAGCATGTGTTCCTTGCGCTTGGGTCATGCGTCGTTGGTCCACACTGCACACTGACGTCTGATGTCTGAAGTCTGCTCAAGCAAGTTTACGAGCGATCTTCTTGAGCTCCCACGCCTCGATGAGGTCGCCCACCTGCAAATCAGTGTTCCCCTCGAAGGAGATGCCGCACTCCGTCCCTTCCTGGACCTCGCGGACGTCGTCCTTCACACGCTTGAGATTGGCGATCTTGCCTTCAAAGACGCGCTCCCGGCCCCGCACGAGACGGATGGTGCAGTCCCGGCGGACCATCCCCTTCGTGACCATGCAGCCCGCCACCATCCCGTGCTTCGACACCTGGAAGAGCTTGCGCACCTCGGCGCGGCCGACGAATGTCTCCTCGATCGTCGGCTCCAACAACCCCTCAATCGCCGCTTTGATCGCGCCAACGAGCTCGTAAATGATCTGGTAGATGTGGATGTCGACCCCTTCAGCAGCCGCCAGCACCTGAACCTTCGGCTCGATCCCCACATGGAAGCCGACGATGATGGCGTCTGAGGCCGCCGCGAGGATGACATCCGACTCGTTGATATCGCCGACGCCCATGTGGAGGATCTTGAACTGAACCTCCTCCTTCTCGGTGTCCAGTTTCTCGAGGCTCTGCACGATCGCCTCCAGCGAGCCCTGGACGTCCGCCTTGACGATGAGCCGCAGATCCTTGAGCTTCCCTTCGGTGATGCGGCTATGGAGCTCTTCCAGCGTGATCCGCTTCGGGTGCAGGACGGAACGCTGCTCCTCTTGATCCTGGCGCTGCTCGGCGAGCTGCCTCGCCAGTTTCTCGTCGGGTACGATGAGGAACCGGTCTCCGGCTCGGGGCACCTCAGGCAGCCCGAGGACCTCCACCGGCTTCGCCGGTCCGGCCTCCTTGATCCGGTGGCCGCGGTTATCCACCATGGCCCGCACCCGCCCGACGAGGTGACCGACGACGATCGTCTCGCCGAGACGGAGCGTCCCCTGCTGGACGAGCACGGTCGCCACCGGCCCGCGATCTTTGGTCTGCTTGGCCTCGATGACAGCCCCCTGCGCCGGAACGGTGGGGTCCGCCTTCAGCTCGAGGAGTTCCGCTTCGAGGAGGAGCATCTCGAGCAGGTCGTCGATCCCCTGGCGCGTCTTGGCCGACACCGGCACCATGATCATCTTGCCGCCCCACTCCTCGCTGATGAGGCCGTACTGGCTCAGCTGCTGCTTCACCTTCTGCGGATTGGCCTCGGGCTTATCGATCTTGTTGACGGCGACGACGATGAGGACACCGGCCGCCTTCGCGTGGTCAATGGCCTCCACCGTCTGCGGCATGACGCCGTCGTCCGCCGCCACGACGAGCACGACGATGTCGGTCACGTTGGCCCCGCGGGAGCGCAGCGCGGAAAAGGCCTCGTGGCCCGGCGTATCGAGGAAGGTCACACGGCCCTTCGGAAGCTGCACCTCATAGGCGCCGATGTGCTGCGTGATCCCTCCGGCTTCCTTTTCGGCCACCTTGGCTTCGCGGATGGCATCGAGCAGGCTCGTCTTGCCGTGATCCACGTGGCCCATGAACGTGACGACCGGCGCGCGCGGCACGAGCTTCTTCGGATCGGGCTGGCTCGCCTTGAGCAGCTGTTCCTCGAGGGTGGGCTGCGGGGCAACCTCGCAGTTGAAGGCATGCGCGGCCGTTGTCGCTGTCGGCTCATTGAGCAGCTGGACCATGGACGCGAGGGTGCCCTGCTGCATGAGGTACTTGATGAGGTCGCTCGCCTTGACCTCCATGGCCTCGGCAAGATCTCTCACCGTAATGGGAAATGTGAGTTCAAGCCGCTTGGGAGGCGCGACCGGTGCTGGCGCGGCGACGGGGGCACTCACAGGTGCGGGTGCCGCGGGTTTCTGCGGCTTGGGTTTGGGTGCAGCGACGGGGTGTGCTGGCGAAGCTTTGGGAGCCGATGGGGGCGCGATAGTCGTCGATGTCGCGGGGCGAGCCGGCGCGGCGCTAACGGACGATTTCGGATGTGGCGGCGCGACAACGCCATCCGGCTTCGCGGGCCCTACCGGCTTGGCCACGATGACGGCGGGGGCTCTCGCCGCCGCGGTTTTCGTTGCGGGGACCGCCGGTTTCCTGACGACCGTCGTGGCCTTGCCGGCGGCGGTCTTCGCGCCCGCCATCTTTGCCGTCGTCGAGACTTTCTTCACCGGCGCGCGGGTGACCAACACCTTCCGGATGCGGTTCACCGTGTCGGCATCGAGGGTGCTCGTGCTCGCCGCCGCCTTGATCTTGAGCTCCTTGAGCTTCACCAGGAGCTCCTGTGAAGGCATCTTGAGGGCTTTCGCAAGTTCGCTCACGCGCATATCACATACCGTGATGAGGTGATGGGGTGATTAAGTGACGGAGGGGATCCCGCCAGTCAGCCATTCTGATGTTCTTCACCCGCAGAGGCGTCGGGCTCGGCGGAAGGCTGTCCTCCGGCGTCCTGCGGCTCAGTCGCCGGTGGCACCGCTTCTTCCGTCGATGGTGGCGCTGCCTCTTCCGCCGGGGCAGGTGCTGGCTCCGCCGCGGCGCCGCCAGCCGGTGGGGGAGCCGCGAGGGCCGCTTTGGCGGCCTCCACGAGTTTCTGGGCGGTCTTCTCGCCAACCCCCTTGATCGCCGTTAACTGCTCAACGGTCTGAGTCGCAAGCTGCTGGACCGTCATGATCCTGGCCTCATGGAGCCGCTGCTCCAGGAGGGGACCCACGCCCGTGAGGCTGCGCAGGGGTAGTTCGACCGCAGAGACCTGCGATTTGCTCCTGATCTCAAGCTGCCAGCCGGTCAGCTTCGAGGCCAGCCGGACGTTCTGCCCCCTCTTGCCGATGGCGAGCGAGAGTTGGTCATCCTCCACGATCACGACGGCCCGCTTGGCCTCCGCCTGCGCCTGGATCTCGGTGATCTTGGCGGGGGAGAGCGCGGCGGCGATGAACTCGTTCGGATCGTCGTGCCACCGGATGATGTCCACCTTCTCCCCGTGGAGCTCCCGCACGATGTTCTTCACGCGGGTGCCCCGCATCCCGACGCACGCACCGACGCAATCCACCTTCTCATCCGTGGAGGTGACCGCGATCTTGGTCCGATCCCCCGGCTCGCGGGCGATCCCTTTAATCTCCACGATCCCTTCACTAATCTCCGGGACCTCGAGCGCAAAGACGCCGCGGATGAACCCCTCGTGGGAGCGCGAGAGGACAATGGCGGGCCCTTTGGCGCTCTTGCGGACCTCTAGGACATAGGCCTGGAGCCGGTCGCCCTGGTGGTACTCCTCGTGCGGGATGCGCTCGGACTTCGGCAGGATGGCCTCCGCCCGCCCGAGCTCCACAATGATGTCCCCCCGCTCGAAGCGGTGGACCGACCCGGTCACGATATCGCCCACCCGCTCCTGGAACTCGGTGAAGATCACGTCGCGCTCCGCCTCGCGGATCTTCTGAATGATGACCTGCTTGGCGGTCTGCGCCGCGATGCGGGTGAGGCGGGCCGAGTCGATCTCCCGGCCGCCGACCATGACGGTGAGGCGGCCGGTCGTTCGGTCAAAGGTCGCGGTGGCCTCGGTTTCCTCGCTGACCCCCTCGCTCTTCCTGGCGGCGGTGGCCACGGCGGCCTCGAGCGCCTGGATGAGGATCTCGCGGTCGACCCCTTTGTCCCGCTCAATCGCTTCAAGGATGGAGAGGAGTTCTTTGCTGTTCATTCGTATCGACACCACAGAGACACAGAATCCCACAGAGCCACAGAATAGTCCAAACGCCTTCTCTGTGTTTCCCCGGTCCGCTCCGGCGTGCCGGGGCGGGCTGTGGAACTTCTGTGGTTCTGTGGTGTTATCATTTCGCTACCAGTGGAGCGCTTTCTTCGCGGAGCGGATCTCGGCAAGCGGCACGGTGATGTTCCCCGATGCCGTCTTGAGGACGATCGCCTCACGTTGAACGGCCAAGAGCATCCCGTCGAGCTCTTGCATCCGTCCGTCTTCGAGCCCTCGATTCACGCGCAGGTCCTCCCCGATCGCGCGCTCGAAATCCCGCTGGCTCACGAGCGGCCGGTCCAGACCCGGAGACGACACCTCAACGGTGTAGCTCTCCTCAATGAGGTTGGCGCTCTCCAACGCCTGCCCGATGAGCTGGTTGACCTTGGCGCACTGCTGGATCGTCACGCCGCCAACTCGGTCCACCAAGAGGCGGACATGCCCCTGCCGCCCCTGGAGCCGGCAGGTGAGCTCCACGAGCTCCATCTCCCAGTCCGACAGGATCGGCTCAATGAGTGCGCGGATCTGAGTTAGCCGCGGGTCATCCATCGTCACAGAAACACAGAATCACAGAACCACACCACAGAAAGCACAGAGAGACCCTTCTGTGGCCTCTGTGGTGTCTCTACGATTTGTCCGTCCTTCTGTGGTTCTGTGTTTAGAGAACAAAAAAAGTGGGCGCAACCCACTTTTTTTGGGCCGAATGGTCTGTGGGACAAGATACTACTGCGGACCTGCCTTGTCAAGCAGTTTCAGGCAGGTCTCGACGAGCGCCTCCCGCTTAACCTTGCGTTTCTCCTTGGTTGAGCGCAGGCTGACCTCGAGATGTTGTTCCTGCTGCCAGACCTTGCCGATGACCACCTGGAGGGGAATCCCTACGAGATCCGCGTCCTTGAGCTTGCTGCCGGGGGACTGCTCGCGGTCGTCCAAGAGCACCTCAAGGCCGGCCGCCGCCAAGGCGTCGTGCGTCTCTTCCCCGAGCCGCGCGTGCTCGGCGTTGCCCGGCTCCAGCGTGCTCACCAAGACGTGAAACGGGGCAAGCGCGATGGGCCAGATGATGCCCTGCTCGTCATGATGCTGCTCGATGGCGGCGGCCACGATGCGGTTGATGCCGATGCCGTAGCAGCCCATGACCATGGCTTTCAGCGCGCGCCCTGCGTCCTGGAACACCGCGCCCAACACCCGGCTGTACTTGGTGCCAAGCTTGAAGACGTGCCCGACCTCGATAACCGTGATGAACGCGAGCCGGCCGCGGCACTTCGGGCACGCATCGGTCTCGGTCACCCACCGCAGGTCGGCCACGGCGCTGGGTTGGAAGTCCCTGCCGGGATTGACGTTGACCAGATGCGTCTCGTCCCGGTTCGCCCCGGTGACGCCGTTGACCACGGACATGACCGCCTGGTCGGCCACCAGGCGGACCCCGGGGAGCTTCACCGGACCTGTAAAGCCCATCGGCGCTCCGCTGATCCGCTCAATGGTCTGGGTGGTAGAGAGCTTGAGGTGCGGTGAACCGACTGCCCGTGCCAACTTCGCCTCGTTCACGTCATGGTCGCCCCGCACGAGCACCGCGACATGGCCTTGGTCCACGTCATAGAGCAGCGTCTTGATGAGCGTTGCGGGCGGCACCTTCAAGAACTGGCTGACCTGTTCCACCGTGTGCTTCCCCGGCGTCTGCACCGCCTCGAGCAGCTTTGGCCGCTCGGCTGGGGGCTGGGGGCTGGGGGCTGGGGGCTGGCATTTCGCCGCCTCGAGATTCGCCGCATAGCCGCATCCTTGGCATTGCACAACGCGGTCTTCCCCGCTCTGGGCCGGCGCCATGAACTCATGCGACACGTCCCCGCCCATGATCCCAGGGTCCGCTTCGCACGCGAGGACCTTCAGGCCGCACCGGCGGAAGATCCGCTGGTAGGCGTCGTACATCGCCTGGTAGCTGCGGTCCAACCCCTCGACGTCCACGTCGAAGCTGTAGGCGTCCTTCATGAGGAACTCCTTCGAGCGGATGACGCCGGAGCGGGGCCTCGGCTCATCGCGGAACTTTGTTTGGATCTGGTAGACCGTCACAGGGAGCTGCTTGTGCGAGCGAATCTCACGGAGGAGGTCGGTCACGACCTCCTCGTGCGTCGGGCCGAGGGCCATTTCCTTACCCGTCCGGTCCTTGAACGTGATGAGGACGTCTCCAAGCACATCGTAGCGACCGGTTTTCTTCCAGAGCTCGACCGGCTGAAGGGCGGGCATGAGCAGCTCCAAAGCACCGGCGCGGTTCATCTCCTCTCGGATAATCGCGATCGCCTCCTGGAGGACGCGCAGCCCGAAGGGAAGATACGAGTAGGCGCCGGAGCCCAGGCGCCGGATCAAGCCGGCGCGCACCATGAGCTTGTGGCTGATCGCCTCAGCGTCTTTGGGATCTTCCCGGAGCGTGGGGAGGAAGTAGCTTGACCAGCGCATGAACTGCTACGCGGCTGTGGGCTGGGGGCTGGGGGCTGGGGGCAAGTGCCCTGACCCCGGAGCCCCGAACCCAGAGCGATCTTCGCTGAGGAGTCGCTGGACTTCCTCAAGAAGGACGTCCACCATCTCCGATTCGGCGACGCGGCGGAGCTGCTTCCCCTTGCGGTAAATCACGCCAACCCCGCCGCCGCCGGCAAGGCCGATATCCGCATGCTCCGACTCGCCCGGGCCGTTCACGACGCAGCCCATCACGGCCACGGTCAGCTCCAGTGCGCGCGGCTCATGTTTCGCAAGTTCCGTGAGGCGCGATTGGACCTGGTTCGCGATCCCGACGACGTCAATCTCGCAGCGGCCGCACGAGGGGCAGGCGATGACGTTCGTCTCAAACCGGCGCAGCTCAAGTGAGGAGAGGATCCGCTGCGCCACCTTCACTTCGTCGATGGGATCGCCGGTGATCGAGACCCGGATGGTATCGCCGATGCCCTCGGCGAGCAGTGCGCCGATCCCGATGGCAGATTTCACCGTCGAGGCCTCCAGCAGCCCGGCCTCCGTCACGCCGAGGTGGAAGGGGTAGTCGACCCGCTGGGCCATCCGGCGGTACGCGGCGATGGTCTGCAGGACGTCGGAGGATTTCAGGGAGAGCACGATGTCGGAGAACCCGAAGCCCTCCAAGAGGCGCACGGACTTGAGCGCGCTCTGCACGATGGCCTCGACGAGGTTGTCCTGGTGTGTTTCCTCGCAGTCCGGATCGAGCGAGCCGACGTTGACACCGATCCGGATGGGGATGCCGCGCTCCTTCGCGCGGTCCACGACCTCGCGGACCCGCCGGGGGTCGCGGATGTTGCCCGGGTTCCAGCGGATTTTGTCGAAGCCGGCCTCGATGGCGGCGATCGCAAACTGCGGATGGAAGTGGATGTCGGCCACGAGCGGCACCTTGTTGGCCTCTCGACGGATCTCGGGCAGCGCCTTCGCCGCCTCGATCGTGGGCACCGCGACGCGCACGATCTCGCAGCCGGCGGTGGCGAGCGCGCGGATCTGCCGCACCGTCGCCTCGACGTCGGTCGTGTCGGTCTTCGTCATCGACTGGATGGAAACCGGCGCATCCCCTCCAATCAAGACATCCTTGACCCGGACTTGCCGTGTCTGACGTCGAGGAATCATGGCTTGATCCTGGTTTGCTCTGGGCTGGGGGCTCTGGGTTGAGGGCAACTGCCCCGAGCCCAGAACCCGGAGCCCTGAGCCATCACCGGCCCATCCAGCCCGCGATTTTCTCAAACACCCCGAAGCGGCTGGCGTCGTTCACGCAGACGATCAAGACGAGGATGACGAGCAGCGCGAAGCCGGCCTGGATGGACTGCTCCTGCACGCGCAGGCTCACCGGCCGTCCCCGCAACCACTCGAGCGCGAGGAACAACAGGTGCCCGCCGTCGAGGACCGGGATCGGAAACAGGTTGAAGATCGCCAGACTCAGGCTGAGAAGGCTCACGAGGAAGAGCAGCGGGGCGAATCCCATCCGCACCGCCTCTGAGGTCAAGTAGAGGATGCCAATCGGACCGGTGACGGAGTCGCGCATGGACCGCTTCCCCGTCACCATCAACCACAACCCAAGCATCGTCTGTCCGATCCACTCGTTGTGTTGTCGGATGGTCCGACCAATCGCGGCCACCGGTCCCACGCGGGATGCCTGAAAGGCCCCGCTCGGCGAAATGCCGATCTGCCCGATGGTCTTTGGGCGGCCGAAGGGATCGGCGACATCCTTGGGTTGGGGTGTGATCGTCACGGGGACGCTGACGCCGTTGCGCCCGATGAGGAACGCGAGGGGCCGATCCGGTGCTGCCGTGATGAGCCGGGTCATCTCATCCCACGTGCGAACGGGATGCGTGTCAACCGACTGGATCCGATCACCGCGCTGGAGCCTGGCCGCCTCGGCTGGCGTCTTCTCCTTCACCGTGCCCACGACCGGGAGCAACTCAGGATACCCGACGACAAACACCACCCAGAGACTCACGACGGCGACCAGATAGTTCACGAACGGCCCGGCGAGGATGATCCTGGCGCGCGTCCCGACGGACTTGGCGAGGTACTCCCAGGGCTCACCTGCCTGCCCCGACCCGTGTCGGGGCTCGGTTCCCTGCTCCCCGGCCATCTTGACGTAGCCCCCGAGCGGGATGGCGCTCACGGCGTACTCGGTCGGGCCCCGAGTCCACCGCATGAGCCTCGGCCCAAAGCCGATCGAAAAGCGGAGGATCCGCACGCCGGACCACCGGGCCACGAGGAAGGGGCCCGCCTCGTGGACGATCACGAGCAATCCGAGGATGCAGATCGACGCTATCGAGGAGACCATTGAAGGATGATTCCGGTGATTGTGAAAGGCGATTCCAGTGATGAAGGCAAGGATAGACGGTCCATTGATCACTGTAATCAGGTTTTTAAATCACTGAAATCCATCTCCTGTTGGATCAGTTCGCAAGCGGTCTTGCGTGACCACGCATCCGCCGTGAGTATGTCATCCAGCGTCGGGTGCGCGATGGGCGTATGCTGTTCCAGCACCTCGGCGATCACGCGCGGGATATCCCCGAACGGGACCTGACCCTGCAGGTAGCCATGGACGGCGGCATCGTTCGCCCCATTGAGGACGACACACGCACTCCCGCCCGCCACGGCCGCCTCGAGCGCCAGGCGCAGACACGGAAACTCCTCCAGGTCCGGCGCAAAGAAGCGCAGGGCCGAGAGCTGCGTGAGCGAAAGACGCGGCAGACGGCTCTCCCATCGCTCTGGGATGCTCAGCGCGTACTGGATGGGAAGGCGCATGTCGCAGGGGCTCATCTGCGCGAGCAGCGTCCCGTCCACAAGCTCGACCAACCCATGCACGACCGCTTCCGGATGGATGACCACCTCGAGACGCTCGAGCGGGACATCGAAGAGCCAGCGCGCCTCGATCACTTCCAACCCTTTATTCATCAACGTCGCGGAGTCCACCGTAATCTTCGGACCCATCTGCCACTTGGGATGCGTCAGCACCTGTTCGCGCGTCACGGCCTGCCGCTGGGCAGCGCTCATCCCCCAGAGGGGTCCCCCGCTCCCGGTGATCACAAGGTGCGCCACCTGATCCTTGGTCACGCCCTGGAGGCATTGGCAGAGTGCTGCGTGCTCGCTGTCAATGGGGACGAACCGCACGCCATGCTCCCGCACGAGGCGCATGAGGAGCTCGCCCGCCATGACGAGCAGCTCCTTGGACGCCAGCGCGATCTGCTTGCCCGCTTGGATGGCCCGCACGAGGGGAACCAGCGCATCGCTGCCTGAGGTTGCCACCACAACGACGTCCACGTCCGGGTGGGTGGCCAGCCGGATGAGTCCGTCCGGACCGGCGAGCACCTGCGGGCATCCGGTCAGACGGGCAAACTCGTGCGCCTTCTCCTCGTCCCACACCGCGATAAGCGGCGGCGAAAACCGGACGAGCTGCTGGGCCAAGACGTCCGTGCGGGAACGCGCCGCCACCCCGATGAGTTGAAGTTTGTCCGGATGGCTCGCAATGACATCCAAGGTGCTGCGGCCAATCGAACCGGTCGACCCGAGCACGGCGACGCGTTTCATCGGTGTGCAGAGAAGACGCAGCGGTCAGAAGTCGGATGACAGAAATCAGAAGTCAGATTTTGCATGTTCTGACTTCTGACGTCTGACCTCTGGACGAGGCACGCTCGATCGCCTCAGCCATAGATGAGGACCCCGTACAAGAGCGGCGCGGTAAAGAGCAGGCTATCGAGGACGTCCAAGACACCCCCCAGGCCCGGTAGGAGCGAGCCGGTATCCTTCACCTGACAGTCCCGCTTGATCAGCGATTCCGCGAGGTCGCCGAGCTGGCCCGCGAGGCCCAAGATGAGCCCTAAGAGAAGGCTCAGCCAAGGCGAGACGGGCTGGCCCAGGATCTGCTGGTGACCCAGCATCGGCCGGGCCAGCATCGCCGCCAGCGTGCTGATCACCACGGCGCCGATGAACCCCTCGACCGTCTTCTTCGGGCTGATGCGCGGGATCAGCGTGTGCCGTCCGATGAGGTTGCCGATCGCGTAGGCACCGACGTCGCCCATCTTCGTCACGATGATGAGGTAGAGGACCAGCCACGCCCCCTGGCCGGGCTCCTTCGTCGTGCGGAGGTAGACGAAGTAGCTCATCAACGCCGCGACGTACGCCAGGCCGAAGAGTGTCGTCGCCAGGCCGCCCAGCGCCTCAAACGTGTTCTCTCGGGTGAACTGCCGGATGAAGATGATCACGATGGTTGCCGGCCAGAAGATGTCCCACATCCAGTTCATCAGCGTCGCGCCGGGCCCGGGGATCGGGGTGGGCACGAGGCCCGGTTCCACCATGGCCCGCCAGGCGACGAGCGCGATGAAGACCACGCCCAACCCGATGCTCAGCGGCCGATGGACCAAAATCCCCCGGTGACGCACCATCGTAAAGAACTCATAGAGGGCTGCCGTGACAAACCCACAGATGACCAGTGCATAGATCCACAGCGGGGCGTAAAAGAGGGTGATGACCACGATCCCAATCAGCACCGCGGAACTGCACAGGCGGCTCACGAGGTTCTTCATCCCCCCACCCTTTTGGATCGTGGATTGCCGATTGTGGATTGCTGATTGCGGATTGGGAGAGATAGTTTTTCCAAGGGGACCTTCAATCCAAAATCCAAAATCGAAAATCCAAAATTCGAAATGTACGTTGGGGGGATCATCAGATGTGCGCGGCGACCTTGCCGAAGCGCCGATGTCGCCGCTCGTACTCGGCGATGGCGTCCACGAGATCGTCTTTCGAAAAATCCGGCCAGAGCTTCGGCGTCACGTACAGCTCCGTGTAGGACGCCTGCCAGAGGAGGAAGTTAGAGAGCCGCTGCTCGCCTGAGGTGCGGATCAAGAGGTCTGGGTCGCTCAGGTCTGGAGCGTAGAGGTGCTGGGCAAACACCGTCTCATCAATCTGCTCCGGTTGCAACGCCCCCGTGCGCACGGCCTGGGCGAGACGGCGCGCCGCGTCCACGATTTCCTGGCGAGCGCCGTAGCTGAGCGCCAGGGTGAGCGTCATCCGCTCAAAGCGGGCGGTCTCGTCGATGACGCGGCGCAGATTGGTGAGGACGCCGAGCGGGATCTCCTCAAGACGCCCGATGGCCCGCAAGCGGATCTGGTTCGCGAGGAGGGTGGGGGCTTCCATCCGGACAAACTCATCGAGCAACCCCATCAGCTCCTGAATCTCATCGGCCGGACGGTCCCAGTTCTCCCATGAAAACGCGTAGAGCGTCAGGGCTTTCACCCCCAACTCACAGCAGGCTTCCACGATCCGGCGGACCGCCTGGGCACCCGCCTGGTGGCCCATGACCCTGGGCAGACCCCGCGCGGTGGCCCAGCGGCCGTTGCCGTCCATGATGATGGCGATATGGTGCGGGGACTTAGGCGCGTGTTCCATTGTGATGGAAAGGGGATGTCCGGTTCGTTGCGTCCCGTCCATCCCCTTTGTTGTGCGAGTGTCGTTCGGCGTGGACCAGATTCCCTATGGGCCCGCCGGCGCAGGCGCTGACGGCGAGCTCGTGGACGGTGCGCTGGCCTGGCTGCTCCGTGTCCGCTCCAGTTCGGCTCGCAACTGCTCGACCGTCTTCAGTTGCTCCTCGGTCCGTTGCTTCAGGGTGTCCCGCTCCTTCGTGAGCGAGTCCACCTCCTGCTGCAGATCCTCGACGTCAGACTGGAGATCGTCCCGGTCAATCCTCACTTTGTCGAACCGCGTGCCCACCGAGGCCAGGGCAACGGCCAAGACGACCACGAGGACCCCCAGCACCGACAGACCAATCACGACTCGTCGATTCATCGACTCTCCTGGCTATTTCGTGTACGTTGGCTGGCGCTGAGACTCCTTGGTCGCCTCAGCCTCATACGCCTTTCCGGACGACTGCGGTAGGATCACGATCTCCACCCGTCGGTTCTTCTGCCGGCCACGAACGGTATCATTCGGGGCAATGGGATGCTCCTCGCCGTACCCAATCGCCGTGAGGCGGCGCCGGCCGATCCCCTGCTTCTCCACCAGGTAGTCCACCACGGCGTTGGCGCGGGCGATCGAGAGCGCTTTGTTGTCGGCCCACCCGGAACGCTTGATCGGCTGATTGTCGGTGTGGCCCTCGACGCCGACGGGTTGCTCAGGAACCTGCTGCAGGACTTTGGCGACGCTATCCAGGATCGGATGCGCGCTGCCGCGCAACTCGGCCTTGCCGGAATCGAAGAGGACCTGGTCCACCATCCGCGTCACCAGCCCCCGCTCGTCATAGCCGACGCTGGCCTCCGAAGAATTCAGCCGTTGCTCGAGGAGTGATTTGGCCTGCCGCAGGCGATCGGCTTCTTCGGTTTTCAGCCGCGCGAGCGTTTTGAACTGCTCGAGCTGGTCGCTGAGCTGGGTCAGCTGCTGGATATCCCACGGCGAGCGTTTTGCAAAGTGAACCGCACAGCCGGTCGTCACCACCAACAGCATCCCTGCCAGGCGACGCATCCTTCGATCCATGTCATGCCTCCTCATCTCTGTCACGTAGTGTTACCCTAACATAGGGCCCTTGGTACGTCAAGGCGACAGGCGACAATCCTATTGCGGATTGCGGAATGCGGATTTCACGATTTTCAATCCGCAATCGACAATCCGCAATTCGCAATATCGCTCATTGCCTCTGCACCTTGAACGCTTGCTCCCGCTTCGAACCGGTCGAGATGAGGCAGATGGGCACACCGAGGAGCCCCTCGAGCCGCTTGAGGTACCGCTGGGCGGCCTCCGGGAGGTCCTCAAACCGGCCCGCCTCACCGGTCTCCCGGCGCCATCCGGGAACCGATTCGTAGACCGGGATGCAGCGGGAGAGCACCCCGATGTCCGATGGGAACTCGTCGATCGTCCGTGTGCCGCCTGCCCCGCCAGCGGCGGGGTCTCGATACCCGACGCAGATCTGGATCGTCTCCATCTCGTCCAGGACATCCAGCTTGGTCACCGCGATGGCGTCGCAGCCGTTGACCCAGACGGCGTGGCGCGCGATCACGGCGTCAAACCATCCGCAGCGTCTCGGGCGCCCGGTCGTCGCGCCGAACTCCTTGCCCTTGGAGCGGACCTGGGTCATCAGCGCAGGAGGAAACTCCGTTGGGAACGGCCCTTCGCCGACCCGGGTCGTGTACGCCTTGACGACGCCGATGACGCGGTCGATTGCGGTCGGCGGCACCCCGGCTCCGGTGCAGGCGCCGCCCGCCGTGGCGTTCGACGACGTCACGTACGGGTAGGTCCCGTGGTCGATGTCAAGCAGCGTGCCCTGCGCCCCTTCGAAGAGCAACCGCTTGCCCTGGCGGATCGCCTCCTGGAGGAACCGCGCGCCGTTCACCACGTGAGGTGCGAGTCGCTTGGCGTAGCCGCTGTAGCGCTCGAGCAGCTCGTCGTACGAGAAGGGCGGCTCGTGATACAGCACCTTGAGCAGCCGGTTCTTCTCGAGGACGTTCTGCCGCAGTTTCTCCGCGAAGGCCTCGCGGCTGCACAGATCCGCCACGCGGATGCCGCAGCGCGCGACTTTGTCCACGTAGCACGGCCCGATGCCGCGCCCCGTCGTTCCGATTCGTCCGGTGCGCGTGGATTCTTCGACGATGTCGAGCCGCTTGTGGTAGGGGAAAATCACGTGCGCCTGATCGCTGAGTTTGACGGCGGACTTCACGTCGATGCCGCGGGCCTCCAGCCGACCCATCTCCTCCAGCAGCGCTTCAGGATCAACGACCACGCCGTTGCCGATGAGGCCGATCTTGCCCTTGTGCAACAGCCCGGAGGGGATGAGGTGGAAGATGAACTCTTCCCCGTCGGCGATGACGGTGTGGCCGGCGTTGTGGCCGCCCTGGAAGCGGATGAGGATGTCGGCGTCCTCGCTGAGGACGTCGATGACCTTGCCCTTGCCCTCATCGCCCCACTGGGCGCCCACCACCACCGTATTCATGATGAAACAGAGGTCAGAGAACAGAGGTCAGAAGACAGATGTCAGAGGTCAGATAGCCTAAATTCTGACCTCTGATTTCTGATTTCTGACGTCTAAGTTCTGACGTCTGAGTTCTGACTTCTGACATCTGATCGCTAGAGTTTGATGAGCTTGGCATCGAGGACGTGCCGAAGCCGCTTGACCGCCTCGAGCACCTTGGGAGGGACGTGGTTGTCGATGTTGACGACGGTGATCGCGGTGCCGCCCGGCTTGTCGCGGCCGTTGCTCATGCCGGCGATGTTGATCTTGGAGGCGCCCAGCAACGTGCCGAGCTGGCCGATCAAGCCCGGCCGATCCTCGTTCTTGATGATGAGCATGTAGCCTTCGGGGGTCGCCTCGATGAAGGTGCGGTCGATCTTGACGATGCGCGGCTCGCGGCGCGCGGAGAGCGTTCCCTGCAGGGTCAGGGTCGTCCCGTCGCTGCGGATGTCGAGTACCAGGAGGTCGACGAACTCCTCCATCCGGCTCGCCTTGGCCTCGATCACCTTCACCCCCCGTTCGGCGGCGATCAGGGAGGCGTTGACGTAGTTGACGTTCTCCCCCACCATCGGCGCGAGGATCCCCTTGAGGATCGCGAGGGTCACCGGCGAGGTATCGTGGGCGGTCACCTCGCCCGCGTACGTCACCCGCACTTCGGCGATCTGGCCGCCGGAGAGCTGGGACGCGAGCGAGCCCAGCCGCTCGCCCAGCACGAGGTACGGCTGGAGGACCTTGAGGGTCTGCGCGTCGACGGAGGGCATGTTGACGGCGTTGCGGATCCCACGGCCCAGCAGCGCGTCCGCCACCTGCTTCGCCACTTCGATCGCCACGTTGAGCTGCGCCTCCTGCGTGGAGGCGCCGAGATGGGGCGTCGCGACGACCTGGTCGAGCGTCAGGAGCGGGTTGCCCTTCGGCGGCTCTTCCTCGAAGACGTCGATCGCCGCGCCGGCCACCTGCCCGCCGACAATGGCCTGATAGAGCGCCTGCTCATCAATGATCCCGCCGCGCGCGCAGTTGACGAGGCGGACCCCCCGCTTCATGGCGGCGATCTCCTTGGCGCCGACCATGTGGCGCGTCTCCGCGGTCAGCGGGGTATGGACGGTGATGAAATCGGACTCCGCGTAGAGATGCGCAAGGTCCGTGAGCTGAACCTCCAACTGCTGGGAGCGCTCCGTCGAGAGGAACGGATCATAGGCGATCACCCGCATCCCGAACGCCTGAGCGCGCTTGGCGACCTCGGTGCCGATCTTGCCGAGGCCCACGATGCCCAGCGTCTTCCCGAAGAGCTCCGTTCCGACGAACTTCGAGCGCTCCCACAGCCCGGTGCGCACGTGCGCGTCCGCCTGCGGGATGCGCCGCGCGAGCGCCATGATCAGGCTCATTGTGTGCTCGGCGGTGGACATCGTGTTGCCCGCCGGCACGTTCATTACGATGATGCCCCGCTTGGTCGCCGCATCGGCGTCGACGTTATCGAGCCCGACGCCGGCGCGCCCGATGACCCTCAGGCGGTCGGCCTTCGCGATGACCTCGGCGGTGACCTTCGTCGAGCTGCGCACGATCAACCCTTCGTAGGGCCCGATGAGCTCGGCGAGCTCCTTCGGGGAGAGCCCGGTCTTCACGTCGACTGAAAGCCCCGGCTCCTCCTTCAGCAACGTGATGCCGTCTTCCGAGAGATGATCCGCAATCAACACCTTGATCTGCGCCATCGCGTTAGGTCACACCCCTCTTTCAAATCCGTCCATCTGTTTTGCTATGGACTATCCCCGCCAAACACCCTGGCGGGTCCGCCCGTAGTGTGGCGGAGATTATGGACTATGGACTCAAAGATCGCGCGGGCGGCGTTAACCCCTTCACCGACCGCGACGCGGCAGCCGAGTGCTGCCAGCGCCTGTTCAAGCGCGGCAAGCCCTGCGAGGACGTCGTCGGGCGAGATGTAGCCCATGTGGGCGATCCGGAAGACCTTGCCCGCCATCTCGCCCTGGCCTCCGGCCACCATGACCTGCGAGCGGTCGTACATCAGCTTCGTCAACTGCTTCCCATCGATTCCCGGCGGCACGGTGACCGCGGTCACGCCGTTCGAGGGCCGCTTGGCGAACAGGCTCAAGCCGAGCGCTTCCACCCCAGCCCGGGCCGCCTGCGCCATGAGCGCGCATCGCTGGAGCACCCGCGGGACCCCCTCCGTCAGGATCCGTTTCAGCGTTTCTTCGAGCGCGACGACGGTCGAGACGGCGGAGGTAAAGGGCGTATCATCATCCGCGAGCGATGTCTTGTAGAGCCGCAGATCGGTATAGAAGCGCGGGGTCTTCGCCTGGTCCACGAGCGCCCACGCCCGGTCGCTCAGGCTCAGGAACGCCAGGCCCGGCGGCAGCATCAGCCCTTTCTGCGAGCCGGTGACCACGACGTCAATCCCCCAGGCATCGGTCCGGCACTCATCCGCCAGGAGGCCGCTGATGGCGTCGACGACCAGGACCGACGGGCTCTTGCGCGTCAGGGCGGCGAGCGCCTGAATATCGTGGACGACGCCCGTGGAGGTCTCACACAGCGTCGCGAAGACCACCTTGGCGTTCGGATGCGCTGTCAGCGCGGAGGCCACCTGCTGAGGGTTGACGGCGTCCCCGTAGGCTACCGGCACGGTCACGGTCTTGATCCCGTAGACCGTGCAGAGCTGCTCCCACCGCTCGGCGAACTTTCCGCCGAGCACCACGATCGCCTCGTCGCCTGGCGAGAGCAGGTTCACGACGGCCGCCTCCATCGCCCCTGTGCCGGAGCTCGTCAGGCCAATCACCTGATGGGACGTCTGCATGACGGTCTGCAGGCCGGCCAGGGTCCGCTTGAACAGGGCGCGGTACCGGCTCGTGCGGTGGTGCATGATCGGACGAGCGAGCGCCTCCCGCACCTCCGGCGGCAACGGCGTCGGCCCCGGCGTCAGTAAGATATCGCTCTTCATCGCAGCCCTTGTTGCGAGTTGCGTGTTTCGAGTTTTGAGTTGAACTCGTAACCCGAAACCCGAAACTATTTTTTGGGTTTGCCGTAGATGACTTCGTCCACAATCCCGTACTCCTTCGCCTCCTCGGCCGACATGAAGTAGTCGCGGTCCGTGTCCTTCTGAATCTTGTCGAGCGACTGGCCGGTGTGTTTGACGAGCAGCTCGTTGATCTTCTCGCGCAGCCGCAGGATCTCCCTCGCCTGGATCGAGATGTCGGCCGCCGCCCCCTGGACCCCGCCCCAGGGCTGGTGGATCATGATGCGCGCAGCCGGCAGCGCAAACCGTTTCCCTTTTGTCCCGGCGCAGAGCAGGAGCGCCCCCATGCTGGAGGCCTGCCCGACACAGTACGTGGCGACCGGGGGCCTCACGAACTGCATCGTGTCGTAGATGGCCAGGCCCGCCGTCACCGAGCCCCCCGGCGAATTGACGTAGATGCTGATCTCCTTGTCCGGCTCATCGTTCTGGAGGAAGAGCAGTTGCGCGATAATGAGGTTGGAGATCACGTCATCCACCGTGGTGCCGATGAAGATGATGCGATCTTTAAGCAGTCGAGAGTAGATGTCGTAGGCGCGCTCCCCGCGCGCCGACTGCTCGACGACCATCGGAACCAACACCTGCCCTTTGCTGGTCATGCGTTTCCTCCCTGTTGAAATTTCGCGAAGCGAAATGTATGGATGAAGCCCTGCGGATCACGTGCGCCGCGATCCTTCGACTCGCACCACGGCCTGTGGCCGTGGGCTCGCTCAGGATTCTGCCCCACGGACGCACAAGGAGGTTCCACGGACTTCCAGCCTTCGCAGCCGAAGCGGCTGCTTCGGCGGAGTAGGCTGCCCGTGGGGCTCCATTCCACCGGTCTCCTGTGCCCTCACGTCGGCTGCTGAGCGGGGTGCGCCGCTGCGCCATCCTCAATCGCCGCAGCGGAGGTCAAGAAGGCGGTGGTCTTCTCCTGCCGGATGGCCGAGACGACCGACGGCCAGAGCCCTTGGGCGTCGAAGATCTTGCGGACCTCGGCCGGGTCCTTCTTCCAGCGCTGCGAGAGCTGCCACAATCGGGCGACGAGTTCGTCCTGGGTCACCGTGATCGATTCCTGTGTCGCGATGCGATCGAAGAGAAAGGTGAGCTTGACGTGCCGCTCGGCGCTCGTGCGCAGCTGCTCCGTGAACTTCGCAACCTCCTCCTCGAGTTTCTCCTCCGGCACGCCCGAGAGCAGGAGGCGGGCCTTGAAGTCGCGCGTGAGCCGTTCGGTCTGCCGGCTCACCAGGCCTGCCGGCACCGCGAAGGTGTGACGCGTCAGGAGCTCGTCGCAGAGCGCCGACTCCATCTGCTGGGCCTGCGCCTTGCGCTGTTGCTCGCGCAGCGTCGCCTCCACGTGCGCCTGTAGTTTCTCCAAACTCTCAAAGCCGAGGTCTTTGGCTAGTTCGTTGTCGATGGCTGGCAGCTGCCGCTCTTTGGGCTGTCCCTCTCCAGCTGGCACAAGCTGCCCCATCGACTCCTGCAGCGCGGCCAGCGCCTTGTCGATCTCCTGGGGCGTGACCTCCACAGGCTCCCGTTTGAGCCGGATCCCCTTGTAGCTTCCGAGGGTGAACGAGGGTTCCACTTCGACCGTCGCCTCAAGCGTCAGCCCGTCCGTCTCGCTGAACTGGGCCGCCTTCAGCTCAAACGGCCCGACGGGTGTGAGGTGGTGGTCCTTCGCCGTCTGCTCGAGCGCCTGCCGCGTCAACCGTTGGAGCATTTCATCCTGGATCGCCTTGGCGTGCTGGCGCTCCACGAGATCGGTCGGCGCTTTCCCCTTCCGAAATCCCGGGAGGGTGACCTCCCGCTGGAATTCGGCGAGCACGGCGGCACGGACGGGCGCGATGGCCTCCCGTCCCACATGGACGCGCAACGACTGTTGGCACGGTGCCGTCTCCGTGACCGTCGCCTGCACGTGCCCATCCACTTGTCGTCGTGGCGGCGCCCCTGGTTCAGTGGACCGAGGGCTCCTGCGGAACATGTGCGCTCCCAACTTCGCTCAGGGCTCAGGGTTCGGGGCTCGGGGCTCGGGGCAATTGCCCAGAGCCCCCAGCCCAGAGCGCTGTGTCATTACAAACGGAACTTCTCACCGAGGTAGATCTCCCGAGCCCTGGGGTCCGTGATCAACTCGTGGGCGGTCCCGGCAATGAGCACCTTGCCTTCGGCCATGATGTACGCGCGATCGGTGATCTCCAATGTCTCGCGCACGTTGTGGTCCGTCAGCAAGATGCCCAGACCGCGGTTCCTGAGCTCGCGGATGATCTCCTGGGCCTCGAAGACGGTGATCGGATCGATGCCGGAGAACGGCTCATCCAGCAGGATGAACTGCGGGTTCGTCACGAGCGCCCGCGTGATCTCCAATCGGCGCTTCTCGCCCCCCGAGAGCGTGAAGGCCTTCTGGCGCGCGAGGTGCGTGACCCCCAGCTCGTTGAGGAGCCGATCGAGCCGACGGCGGCGTTCCGCCCGCGAGATGTCGAGCGTCTCCAGAATGGCCATGATGTTCTGCTCGACGGTCAGCTTGCGGAAGATCGACGGCTCCTGCGCGAGGTAGCCGATGCCCAACCGGGCGCGCTTGTACATCGGGATCTCCGTGATGTCCCGCCCATCCAAGAGGATGCGGCCCCCATCGGGTCTGACGTAGCCCACCATCATCGCAAAGGTCGTCGTTTTCCCGGCCCCGTTCGGCCCCAGGAGCCCGACGATCTCCCCGCGCCCGATGCGGATCTCCACCCCGTCGACGACCGGGCGCCCGTCGTACCCCTTCACGAGGTGTTGGGTTTCCAGCTGCTGCATGGTTACTGGTGCGTCTCTTCTTTGGGACCTTGCGCGGGCGCGTGAGCCGCGGTCCCTGGCGCGGCGATCAATCCCCCGAAGGAAGGCTGGGTGGTCTTCTCGCCTGATGATGGATAGATGAGGAGCGAGGGCTTGCCGACCAGCGTGATCTTGCCGACGGCCGGCTCGTAGACCGCGCGCTCGGAGCGTGCCGTATTCTTCTCTTGGAGGATGCGCACCCGGCCGATCGCTTCGGCATAACGGATCGTGTGGGTCGCCTGGTCGAGATAGGCCACCAGCTTGTCAGAGTAGAGGTCGCCGCTCGGGTCCTTGACGTGGACGTTCTGTTCGAACGTCGCCACGTTGTGCTCATAGTCAAAGGCCAACGGCCCGTCGCACGTAATGGTCACCTGCCTGGGCCCGCTCGATGGCCCCTCATGGCCGCCCGGATTGAGGACGAGCTCGATGTCGTGGAGGAGCGTTGCCTGTTTCATCTGGGTGAACCCGGTCAACTCGCGCCCGCGCAGGAGCATGTGGTCGGTTTCGAACCGCACCGGCTGATCGGTGGCGACCTCGTTGCGGTCGGGGATCCAGTGCAGGACCGGCGAGCTCACCCACAAGCCGTCAGACGTGTGGATGGTCACGTCGTGTTCCAAGCGCACGTGCCGATCCTGTTGGTTCATCTGGGCGGCGCTCGCGGTCAGGTAGGCGGTCCTCCCCGGTTCGAAGCCGACGCCGTCCGGCTGGTGGATCGTCACGATGTTCCCGTCGAGCGTGGCGCCTCTCCCATTGAGTTTCCACCGAGCCGCCCCGCCGTTACCGTAGCCGGTCAGGGCGAACTCGCTCATCTGTTGCCCGACTTCCGGCGCCGCAGCGGCAGGCACGGCGGTCTTCTTCGGGTGGCTGGGTTTCACGCAACCTGCGACAAGTGCCGATGCCAGGCAACAGAGAACAATGAGCGTAACAGACAGGCTCGGGGCTCGGGGCTCGGGGCAACTGCCCTCAGCCCACAGCCCAGAACCCTGAGCGGCCGCCGCAGGCGGCTGCGTCTTCCACCGCCGGTGCATCCAGACCCAGTGGTCCGGGTAGCGGCGGATGTACGACTCGACCACGTCGCTCCAGGCCTGGGTCAGGCTCGTCAGGGCCTGGGCGCGATCCGCGCCTTCAGGGACTCGCAGCGGCGGCTCAATGACCAGACGGACGCGTCCGCCCTCGCGGATCACAAAGAGCGGCACGATGGGGGCTCCGGTCATGAGGGAGAGCGCAGCCGGCCCAACCGGCGTATAGGTCGGATGGCCGAAGAAATTCACGAAGATCCCCTCAAGGCTGTCCACATCCTGATCCGGCAGCACCCCGACAATCTGGTTGTCGCGCAGCAGCGTCGCCACGTCCTTGAGCGAGCCGCGCGCGATGGTCGCAACCCCCTTCGAGCCGCGCAGCGTCAGGAGAAACGACTCGTACTCCGGATACCGCAAGCGGCGCGCCAAGACCGCGCCCTCAAAGCCGAGCGAGATGAGGTAGGGGGCGATGAGCTCCCAGTTGCCGAAATGCCCGGTGAGGGCGATGACGCCGTTTCCCCGCGCAAGGGCCTGGCGCACGTGCTCAAGCCCCTCGCAGGCGATGAGCCGCTTGAGGTCGCTCGACGAGAACCTCGGCAGCGCGAGCCACTCCATCATGGTTTCGCCGAGGTTGCGGAAGACGCCGTGGGCGATCCGCCTCCGCTCAGCGGCCGACAGCTGTTCCCCAAAGGCGTAGGCGAGATGGCGCTCGGCGAGCCGCCGCTGGCCCCAGAGCAGGACAAAGGCTGCGGAGCCCAGCGCTCGCCCCAGGACGCTCGCCGCCGGAAGCGGCAGCAGGGAGGCTGCTGCGCGCAACCCTTGGAAGCCCAAGAACATGAGACGACGCAGGACGGGCTGTTTCATGAGGACATCAAACGCATTATGATACGCCTTCAGGAGGGGAGCGTCAAGGAAAGGACGCTACTATGTCGGGGACTGTCCTCATGTGAGGACGCGGATGACCGCGGATTGGCACGCGGATTCTCGCGGATCATCCGCGGCAATCCGCGCAGGAATCCGCGGACATCCGCGTTGCTGTGGCCTCTGTGGTGTCGACTGGAAATGAGGACACTACCTGGAGAGTTTAGGAAGGCACCACACCTGGTGAGGGTTCGGGGTTTGAGCGAGGACGACTCGAAATGCCTCCGCATCCGAGGAGAAACAATCAGCACCGTCCCTCTTTTCTCTTAACAGGCTGCGCCGGGATGCCTGGCACCAGCAGGAATGCCTCCGTGCTCGCACTCCCCCCGTGTCTACGGGCAGCCCGTAGTCGTATCGACTACATAGAGAACCCCGGCGTTATTCACGCAGACGTACGCGGAACCGTTCGTGTAGGTTCCGGCCAATGTCCCGATCGAGACGTTGCCGTTCTTGGTGATCGTCATGGCATCCGTCCACGTGATGGGCTGGCCCGCTGTCCCCATGGGAGCAACCTTGAAGTTGATAGCCGTCCAGTCGAAAGAGATCGCCTTCGGTTCGTATCCGTTACCGGTACCGGTGTAGCAGGAGGCATTGCCGGAGCACCCGACGTAGGCGAACCGAGCCAAGAATCCCGTGTTTCCCCCTTCCCACATGGCTATGCCCGGGGTCACAACCGCCCAGGTCGTCCAGCCCGGATAGCCCGGAACGGGCGGATTGGGAGTGTGGGCTGTTTGTCCCACGAAGAGTTGCTCACTCGGAGTAGAATTAGCATTTGAGCCAATTCGGATTGAGCCCTCTACACTAAGGGGATTCGGCGGATCCGGCGTCCCGATCCCGACGTTGCCACCGTTGGTGATTCTCATTACCTCAGTTCCACTATTCACCCTCCATTTATACCCGCTGTAGCCTGTTTGCGTCCCATTGAAGTCCAGAAATCCTGACGCATTGTCTCTTCCTATGCTGTATAGATTGGGTGGGGTGTCCGCGTCCGTTAAGACCAGTTTCTGGGATCCCCCGGCATTCGTCGCAGAAATAGTGAGCGCCGGGTTGACGTCGGATATCGCCAAAAGACTGCTCGGACTCGTCGTCCCGATCCCGACGTGGCCGTCATCCCGGACGAAGAGCCCACTCGTCCCGTCACTGTTGGTCACGTGCAGGCCGGCGGAGCCACTCGTGTTCCCCGCCCCCTTGACTTCGAGCTTGGTGGTCGCGGCGGGGCTGATCGTCCCGATCCCGACGTTCCC
>OBEQ010602509.1_pt1 | contig 30724 bp, 31 predicted proteins | sample 1670901 | NCBI WGS metagenome assembly OBEQ01 (sample SAMEA104232315, study PRJEB22302) | groundwater metagenome | biome: forest; feature: aquifer; material: groundwater | place: USA | collected 2011-08-07 | depth 5.4 m
AACATGGATTCCTGGTTATCTTCAATGCCCCTCATAGTCCCTCACATGTTACGGTAACATATTGATTACTATGAATTTAGAAACTAAACCGACTTTTTCAACACCCTGTTAAAGTATCAGGAAACTCCACAGTTGGCGTATCAATAGAATAAAGGAACGGGCGCTTATTGATGCTTTCCCATATGTCCGATTCAATTTGCTTTCCGTTTTTCTCGTAAACAAAAGCGGAAAACGCTTTTCCGTCAATCGTATTGACAGTGTAATTTCTTCCTTGAAGATCTTTGTAGGAATACGTTTTAATTTTTTTCTGAACGGCTGCGTTTTCTTCGAAGATGAGCGGATTGAATACATACTTCCGTTTCATTCTTTGACTTACTGGTTTATTATGGATGAAAGCAGGTATAAATTTTATTTTTTTCAATTGCGCGATTGATGAGTCGGCAAATCCAAACCCGATAGGATCGTCTTGTATCACTTTTATGCTGTCAACTTTTCCAAATGAATTGATAACGAACTCGAGCACAGCTAATCCATTTAAAAAATTGGCCTCGGCCATTTTTGGGTAATTCGGCTCATCATCGTTTCCAATGATCCTGGCATCTGATTTTGAATTAAATTGTATTAATCCACAGCTCTCAAATTGAAGAAAAGCGATACCTAAAATCAAGTATTTCATTGGATTCAATTTTAATAATTTCATTCGTTTTTTCATTATTTTGGTCCGTATAACAAAGCGTTGAACCGAATTCAGGCCATGCCTCCGGCTAGGACGAATTTCTTCTTTTATGTATTGGCGTGGACATGGGTTAAGGATCATGCGAGATGAAGTAGGGATCGAATATTCAAACCGCTCCGCAGTCCTCTCTTTGAGTTAGCCTGCAATCGAAATATCATGACTTGCTTCCCCCTCGGACCGGCATCCCGTCCATCTGGGTTTGCCCACCCCTGTTAGTTTCTGGAGGATCCCAGGAGTGGCCGGATTGGTTTTTCATGGGTGGCCGATATACTCAGGAAAGTTTTGCAAGCCGGGCCAGCTCCATCTTCATTAGCAGTCCAGAGTACATAAGCGAAAAAGCAAGCTGAAAAGACCCAGTAATGGGCGGTGTGATTAGTTTCGGCCTTATAAAGCCCGGGATTCCAGGCCCAGAGCCATGAATCCGGAGGTCCGAATTGGTTTTTGGCCCCATTGGCTTTTGTCCCCAGGGTGGGAGGGGGGCCCCTGTCATGGGCGTAGCCCACAATCCCGAAATTAATGGCTTTTCGGGTTTGAGGGGACAAGTTTGGAGGTTGGACGCTCTTTGGCTACTCTTCAGCCTGACCTTGGCGAGGGGCGAGAAAGCCTTTTATCTGGGGAATCAAAGGGCTGGGCTGGGCGGCAAAAGTTCTGAAATCGTCCAGCAATGCCGACCAATTAAAAAGGCCCGGTTTTCCTAACGGAGAACCGGGCCTTTTGCAATCTTCCCGCTGGACTAAGGATTGGAACGGAAACGGTTTCCGAAACCTGCAGCCAGGGAAGAAGCATATCGATACGGGTATGGCAATCTCTTCCCCGATGGCATCCGGAACCAGCCAGCGGATCCAGGATTGGACGATACTTGCGGAAAAACCGATCGCAGGAGTCCCACGGGCCTGGAAACTTCAGCCGCATAACGGATGTGATTCACACACCGGGGAAAGATCGGAAAGCGCTAGGCGTTTTCCAACTCCGCTTCCTCATCGAAATGCCCGGCGTAATAATTCTCCCGGCTCATTTCGATCTCGTGGCGAACGTTCTCTTCGGATAGGTGTTTGCCGTCGGACTTCATCCGTTCCAATACCCGGATGGCCATCGGATTGATCTCAAGGCTCCCGCCATAGATGTAAAGCACTCCGATTCGTTCCAGGGATCGGGTCAACTCCACGTCCATCGCCAATTTCTGCGAACGACGGAAATCCTCGAAGCAATATTCATCCTCGCCGAAATCGAAGGACACCCTGAATGCGTCGTTCTCGATATGGGCGGTCAGGAATTCATCAATGCTGGAAATCATATATAACCCTTCCGGATCCGGAGTTTCGCCGCGGCCACGCAGCGGAACATCAGATCCTGTCCATAGTTATATCTAGTGAAATAGGGTCTGGGCGGGTTAGTCAATTCCGTGAGATGGGAAAAACAGTTACAGCTACGATGCGGATTGGACGCGGATTCGGGTCACGCAATCGGATTGAAACATCTCAGTCGCCGATTTTCGGCCTGAGAAGGGCGTACACGTAGGCACCCGCGAGGGCCCCTGCCAAAGTGAAAAACGCCCACGTTTCACCCGAGCCGATCTGGGCGTAGATGGGACCCGGGCACGTACCCGTGATGAACCACCCCAGTCCGAAAATAAATCCGCCGATGATCGTGCCGCGTGTCAGGGACTTGCCGGGAATGGTCAAGGGTTCGCCGCCCAGCGTAGCTGGATGGAACTTCTTGATGAGGAAAACGGACAAGGCGCCGACCAGAACGGCGGAGCCGATGATCAGATACAGATCCGGTTCGCGGAAGAAGAACATGTTCCGGATCTTGTACCAGGAAATCACCTGGGCTTTGGTGAGGACGATGCCGAAGTAGGTGCCGAGCAGCAGGAATTTCACTTTGCCCATCTCAACGCCCCAGTCCCAACAGGGTGTGCAGGCCCGCCGCAGTGAGACCGCCTGCGAAGAAGGCCAGAGTGGCGACCAGGCTCGCCTTCTGCAGATTGGAAAGCCCCATGATGCTGTGGCCCGAGGTGCAGCCCGCTGCGTAGCGCGTGCCGAATCCGATCAGGAAGCCTCCGCCCAGCAGTCGCAAGGCCCCTATCGGCGTGTGGATTTCCGGCGGCAGCAGGGCGATGGGATGGGACGAGAGGAAGCGCGTGGCGATAAAGCCCCCCAGCACCAGGCCCGCGGCGAAGAACAGGTTCCAGGATTCCTTGCGCCAATCGTAGCCCCGAAGATACGCCAGGCCGGATTTAGGGAGCAAGGCGGCGCAGAGATGGCGGAAGCTGGAGCTGATGCCCAGATTCTTCCCCGCCAACAACAGCATCAGGGGGATGGCAAGACCTATCAGGGGACCGGAGATATACCAGGGCCAGGGTTCCAGCATACCCAGTAATATAACAGGGAGATCAAGTTTGGCTTAATTTGTTTGCAACGGGGGAGGAGCCGGGTTCACTTTATTTGCGACGAGCGTGGAGTTTGCGTTGCAAACTCCGGAGCGAGGAGCCTAAATCGAGATTTCTAGTGCGCGCGCCTTGCGCACCAGGCGGGCCTCGCACAACTTCACGAATTCGAGCTGGGTCTGGGTTGCGGAGGAGTTGGCGCGGTGGCGAAAATCCTTCGTGGCAATGATAACCTCTTCCTGGATCGTCTCGCGGGGAAGCACTCGGCCGAAATAGCGCGCGAGGCCGTGGAGATTTGAGAAGACGAAGACCGTGGACCGGCGCTCGTTATTGGAAGTTTCCTCGTTCATGCTCTCCCTGCTTTCCCGGTGGAATTGCCGCTCCAACCGATTCTAGGATACTCCTTTAGGTCTTCGCGCTTCAATCACCCCCACAATTGCAGCAATTTGGGGTATTGTGGAAATTGCAAGCGAACGGGGGAACGGATTCCTTGCTTCGGTCCTTCGATCCGAATACAATAGCTCCGTCCCGATCCTTTATCGCGCAAATCGTTATAAGGCATCGGCTTGAGGGGTGTGACATGGTATCGTCTCCTACCGATCGACGCAGTCAGCACTACGGGTTCGAGTCCGTGGATACCATGACCGTTTTCTTTTCCAAATGGATCCCGGAAACGGAAATCAACGATCTGGTCCAGCACGCCGAGACGAACTTCCGTCCGCGTGCGGAAGCGTCGCAAGCGGAAACCGAATTGCAGAAGATCCAGAAGGCGGAATTCGCCATCGTGCGCCGCCTGGTGCATCGCAATCCACCCATCCTCTGACACACATCGAAGGGCATCCGCCCTCAGCACCACTCCCGACTCGTCACTCATGCCTCCGGGAACCCTGCGATTACCTAGATTTACCGCACCGGTTTTTGCCGGTTCCGCCTCCGCGGGGAAAATCCCCGCCCGGAAGCGATTTTCCGCCGCTCCCGGCCAGACCCGGAGCCCAAGAAGGAATGCCATGATACTCGAGCAAATCAACGCCGACCTGATCGCCGCCATGAAGGACCGGGAGCCCTCCCGCAAAGAGGACAACCAGCTCAAGGTGATCACCCTGCGCACCCTTCTCGCGGAAGTCAAAAGCTTCCAGGTGAACAACCGCAAGCAGCCGGAAGACACGGACCTGTCCCTCATGATCGCCAAGGCCGTCAAGCAGTTCCGCGAAACCCTGGACAACGCCATGGGCAAGAACGCCGCCGGCGTGGTGCGCGAAGACATAGCCGTCCTCGAACGCACCAAGATCGGCATCATCGAGAAGTACCTGCCGACGCAGATGGACAAGGCGGAAATCGAAGCCCTCGTGGTCAAGGCCATCGCCCAGGCGGGAGCCACCTCGCCCAAGGACATGGGCGCCGTCATGGCCATCATCCGTCCCCAGACCCAGGGCAAGGCCGACGGCAAGCTCGTCAGCGAAGTGGTCAAGGCGAAACTGGCCGGCGGCTGAAGTACCTGCGGCGGGATCGTCCCGCCGTCGTGTATACTATCCCATATGCTTAGGGTAACCTCGAAGACACCCTCCGTGCGCGTCCGCCGCGCCGGAGGAAAGGCCGCAACGTGACGGATCTGATTTGCTATTGCCTGCGGGTGGAGAAGCCCGCCATCGTGTCCGCCATCGAATCCGGTTGCACCACGGTCGAGGATCTGAGCGCGAAGCTGCGCGTATGCACGGGATGCGGCGGCTGCCGTCCCGATCTGGAGGACATGCTCCGATTCTATCACAACGAAAACGCCCAGCCCGTCCCTCCTAAAATCCCCGCTGCGAAGACCTAGGCTCCGGATCCCCGGGGTCCATGAGGTCCGGACTTCCGCTCTCCCGTCCGCCCAATGTTTCCGAAAAGGTCCCGAAAAAGCCCTCCGGGGCCCTTTTTTTTACCTTTGACCGGGTCGGATGGTGGCGGTTTGGTACTTTACCCCGCATCCAATCAACCCGGAACGAGGGAGCAGTCCTTGCCGCAATCACATTTAAAATGCGACGAGCGGGGAGTTTGCGAAGCAAACTCTATAGCGAGGAGCCTATCCTTGCCCCAATCCTTTCCGATCAAAGCCTTTTACAAGCTGGGGCTCACATGCCTGACCGCGGGGCTTTTGCTCACCCGCGTGTCCGCGCAGGAAACTCTGTCTTCCGTGCAGCGGGAAATGGACCGCGTGGACAAGGAAATCGAACGCGAAAAGGATCTGCATAAGACCGAGCGCAAGCGCGCCGCCGATTTCGAGAACGAGAAGGCCGCCAAGCTCAAAGCGCTGCAGGATCAACTGCGGCTGACCCAGGGCAAAATCGACAGCCTGAAGCATCAGCTCGATCGAGCCAAGGGGCAAAAGGCCGGCTTCAAGGCCCAGACCGCGCAATACCAAACGCGCCAAAAGGATTTCGCCAAGGCCCTGACCAAGCAGATACGCGATCTCTCCCTGGCGCTCAAGAAGGACTTTCCCTACAACCGCGACGAGCGCGTTTCCCAACTGGAAGAACTGGCCAACGCCATCGACAACGGTGTCGTACCCCTGGAAGACGGCCTCAACCGCTTCTTCGTGCTGTCCCAGGCGTCCCTGGACTTCGCCTACGATACGGAAGTCTATCGCGGAACCTACCATGGCGCGGACGGCTCCGATCATGAAGGCAGCTACGTGCGCCTGGGCGCGGCCCTGCTGGCCTTCGCGGGCGAAGACGGCAAGACCGCGGCCTATCTCGCCAAGGCCGATACCGGCTACGCCTGGCGCGAAGCCGACCTCACCCCGGACACCCGGCAGGACATCTTCACCGCGCTCAAGGTGGCGCAGGGCAAGGTGGCCCCGCAATTGGTGAACATCCCCTTCCAGGCTCCCAAACCCGTGGAGGGCGCGAAGTGATACACGCCATGGCACGTTCTGGAATCCAAAACCAATCAGCCAATTACAAGTCCGCCGGCTATAAATCCGCGGGTTTGAGCGCCTTGTTGACCGCGATTTTATTGGCCGCCGGTCCGCTCAAGGCCCAAGTCTCCGTGAACGAGAACGCGGAAAAGCTTGAGGCCCTCAAGGTCGATCTGGAGAAGGCGCGGCAGCTGCGCGATAAAGTGATCGCCAAGCGCTGGGAGGACAAGCGCGGGGATATGGATGCCCGCGAGAAGTTCAACCAGGCCTATGATGATTTGAAGAACCAGTTGGAAGCTCGCAATCAGGAAGCGGATCGGATCCACGAGGAGACCCAGACCCTGCTGAAGGATGCGGAGGAAGCCGAAGCTTCCGCGGAAGGCGCCAAGGTGCAATTCCTGACCCTGGCCCCGCTGCTGCGCGATCGCATTTCGGAAATGGCGGCCGGCGTGGAGAAGAACTTCCCCGCCCGGATCCCCGAACGCATCCAGCGCTTCAACCAGATCCTGAAGTCCGCGGACACCAAGCGCGAGGCCCCGGCCGAAGTGCTGGCCGACATGGCCGGGTTCTACGCTTCGGAGCTGGCCCTGACCCGCGAGATATCACTGGAAAAGCGCGGCTTCGTCCGCGCGGACAAGACTCCGGGAGAAGGCGTGATGCTGCGTTTGGGCATGGCCGCGTCCGCGTACCGGGACGACAAGACCGGGGCCGCGGGCCTGCTGATCAAGGAAGGCTCCTCCGGGGCGATCAACCCCTACGAATGGCGCGAGAACCTTCCCGTGGAAGTAAGCGCGACCCTGTCCAAGAGCCTGGAGAAGATGGAGGAGGGCGAAGCCGGAAACGCTTCCGTCTCCATCCCCATCGACATCCTGCCCAATCAGACCCAGGGCAAGGCCTATATCGTGAAGGAGGAGAAGAGCTTCTTCAAAAGCCTGTTCCATACGGTCAAGACCGGCGGCGTGTTCATGTGGCCCCTGTTGATCATCCCGATCGTCGTGCTGGTGCTTTTCTTCCAGAAGCTTTTCGCCGTGTTCCGCAGCCGCGCGGCCGACAAGTTGTATGCCGAAGCGGTGGCGAATCTTGGCGCGAAGCCGGAAGAAACCCTCAAGTTGGCCCGCGGCCGGCCGGAAAGTTCCGTGCTGAAGGTGATCGGCGCGGTGGCGGCCAACCGCGGCAAGGATCGGGAGCTGGCGGAGAAGGATGTGAAGGAAGTCTTGTTGTACGAAGTGCCGCGCCTGGAGCGCCACCTGACCACGTTGTCGGTGATGGCCGCGGCGGCGCCCCTGCTGGGCCTGCTGGGAACCGTGTCGGGCCTGATCGCGATGTTCCAGGTGATCACCCAGCACGGCGTGAACGATCCCAAGCTGCTGGCGGGCGGCATCGGCGAGGCGCTCATTGCCACCGAGACCGGCCTGCTCATCGCCATCCCCACCTTGATGGGGCACAACTTCCTGGCCAACCGCGTCGATCGCCTGGTTTCGGACATGGAGTTCTACGCGTTGAAGGCGTTGAATACGGTTTGGCCTAAAGGGTAGTGGGTCGATGGTGAGAAGTCAAAATGCAAAAGTCAAAATGCAAAAGTTAAAAGTGGGGAGAACCGATCTTCCATTTTGCATTTTGACTTTTGCATTTTGCATTTTGACTTCTATCGGGCAGGCACCATGAACGAAGCTTTCCAGCAAACCATCTTCGACATGTGGCGCATCGTCACGCAAGGCGGATGGGTCATGCTCGCGATCTTCGCCGCGGGGCAGCTCGGCTGGTTCCTGATCCTGGAGCGCTGGTGGCATTACCGCAAGATGGACGGAAAGGCGCATGTGTTCCTGAAGGGATCGGCCAAGGCCCCGCGGGACGTACAGGGCGCCTTGGAAGCCGCCCGTACCGCGAAAGGATTGTTCGGCCAGGTGGCCAAGGCCGTGCGCGAGGCCAGCGCCGGCGGGCAGGAGACCATGATCATGAAGGCGCGAGAGACGTTGCATGAGCACGTGCCCGCCCTCTCCCGGCATCTGGGCACCTTGGCCGTGCTGGCCGGCGTGGCGCCGCTCTTGGGCCTGGCCGGAACCGTCATCGGCATCATGCAGACCTTCAAGGTTATCACGCTTTACGGCGCGGGCAACCCTTCCATGATGGCGGGCGGCATCGCCCAGGCCCTGATGGTCACGGAGGCGGGCCTGGTGGTGGCCTTCCCCATGCTCATCTGCCACGATCACCTGCAAAAGCGCGCGGACGCGATCGAGGACGAATGCGTGGCGGGCGCGACCCTGCTGATCCGCAAGTACGCGGAGAAAGGAACCGCGGCATGAGCTCCCTGGGCGGCGACGATTTCGGGTTGAAGCGGAGGCCCCGCCGCGTGGCCGAGATCAACCTCATCAACATGATCGACATGCTCTTCTTCCTGCTGGTGTTCTTCGTGCTGACCAGCAGCTTCACCAGCGAGACAGGCATCGACATCAACAAGCCCAAGGCCAGCAGCTCCAAGAGCCTGCCGCGCCAACCCCTGCTGATCGGCGTGACCAAGGACGGCGCCATCCACGTGAACGAAAGCCCGGTGAGCCTCAAGTCCCTGGGGGCCGTGCTCAAGAACTACATCTCGCAGGATCCCGATCGCGCCGTGGTCATCGTGGCGGATCGCGACGCGGCCATCTCCAAGGCCGTGGACGTGCTGGATCAATGCAACCTGGCCAACGTCAAAAAGGTGTCCATCTCCTCCCTTAAGGAATAAGGGGAGGAGCAAGGGAATGAGGGAAGGAATGAGCCGGGGTAACCCAGCTGGTACGGAACCGCCATGCGCGTAAAGAACATCCTCGAGAAGTCACTACTCTTCGCCGCCGCCGTGGCCGTGAACCTGGGCCTGTATCTGCTCGTCCCGTATATCCAGGTGCTCATCCAGAAGCATGATACCGGGCACCATTCGCCGAAACAGGTGGTCACGGAACTGGACTTCAAGCCCCCCGATGCCGAGAAGCTGGTCAAGCGCGAGATCAAGGAAATCAAGACCCACGCCATCGACCCGCCCCAGCCGAACCCATCCCGGCCCACCACGCCGGGAGGCGGCCTTAAGATCGATCTGAGCGTGGCGGGCGGCGAAGGCTTGGCCCTCGTCTCCGGCGGCGATCGCACGGGCGGGATCGGATCGGGAACCGGCGGCGGCAAGGGCGAGGGCATGACGGCCATGACCTACGAGATGGGACAGACCGACGAGGACGCGAAGATGGTCGGACCTGATCCCGGTCCGCGCCCTCCGGCGCGCGCGGAACGCGAAGGCATCAACGGAGCCGTGGATCTCACCTTCATCGTGAACGAGTCCGGACAGGTGGAGCAGATTTCCGTCATCAAGGAAAATCCGGAAGGGTATGGGTTCGCCCTGGCCGCGATCGAAGCCGCGAAAAAACTCCGCTTCAAACCGGCAGTATTGCAGAAGATGTCCGTCCGCCAACGCTTCAAACGCCGATACACCTTCGATTTGGCCCAATGAAAGGCACGTTTCCCTTGACGGCACAATCCCGCAACTTTCCCAATCTGATCCTGGCCTGCGCGCTCTCGTTAGCGTGCGCGCTGCTCGGGGCCGGGACCGCCACCGCGCAAGGGGCGGGCGGCGCTTCAGGATCCGGCGCGCCGGGTTCCGGAAGCGCTCCGACCGACTCGGCAGCCGTCCCCAAGGATCCGCTCGCCAAGGGAAACGCCTGGTACGAAAAGGGCGACTACGTAGCGGCGGCGGACCAGTACCGCCAGGCGGCCCTCAAGGACAAGCTCGCCATCAACCGCACCTTCGCCTGGTTCAACCTGGGCAATTGCCATGTGCAGACCAAAACCTACCACAAGGCCATCGTCGCCTACCGCCGCAGCATCGAAGAGTCCCCCACTTTCACCCGCGCCTGGATGACCTTGGGCGAGGTCTACTATCAGATGGGCGCCGTGGGCGACGCCGTCCCCTGCTTCCGCCGCGTGCTGGAAATCGACGGACCTGACATGAAGGCCTACCAGATGCTGGGCGAGCTGGCCCTCAAGGGCGGCGACGTCGCCGAGGCGCTGGAGAATTTCGAAGCGGCCCTCAAGCTGGAGCCCAACCAGCCGGACATCTATCTGGCGATGGCGGAGGCCCATGGGCGCATCCGCGATTATGCCAGCGCCGTGAAGGTGATGGAGGAAGCCTTGCTCATCCTTCCCGCCCCGCCCGCTGATCTCTATTTCTACCTGGGCCAGCTGCAGGAACTCGGCGAGAACAATCGAAAGGCCGTGCGGGCGTACGAAGAGGGCCTGCTCATCGATCCCAAGCGATCGGAATACTACATGCGGATCGCGGCCATCCATGAACGCAACGGGGACGACTTTCTGGCCCTACTGACCCTGGAACAGGCGGTGAAGGCGGGCATAAAGAAACCGGAGATCCGCCTCAAGCGCGGCCTGCTATTCTTTTCCCAGGCACGCTACGATCGGGCCCTTGAGGAGTTTAAAGCCGCCTACGCCTTGGGGAGCATCCAAGGCCGGAGCGGCATCGAAAACATCGCCGCCGTGTACTTCAACGCCGGGAACCGCAAGAAGGCCGATGAAGTCCTGTCCGGCATCGAAAACCCCTAACCGGGATCCCCGTCCTTGAGGAAATGGGCCTCCGGGACCGCGTATTTGCGGCGCGAAAAGGGCCGTTTAAAAGGGCCGTTTCATGGGCGCGACGTCCGTTTTATCCTAAATTGTACCTCTCCATGAAATCCGCCTTACTCCCCTTCGCGCTTTTCACCTTCGCGGCCACGTCCGGCGCCTTCGATCTTCCCGCTTCGCTCGCGAAGAAACTGATGGGTGACCAGGACTCCAAGTCCTCGGCGAACAACGGCTATGGCGGGGAGAGCATCGACAATTCCATCGACCCGGATACGTATATCGTGGGCGGCGGGGACGCGTACCAAATCGCCATCGTGGGATTGCCGAGCCAGGAGTACCTGTGCACGATCAATTCGGACGGCAACATCTACATCGCGGACGTGGGTGAAATCAAACTGGGGCGGATTTCCCTGACCCAGTCCATTCAGAAAATCCGGGACGCATTCCGTGGGGCTCTTAAGAACCGCTATCAGGTCTACGTTGCCTTGAAGAAGGCCAAGCGGCCGGTCGTCACCGTGATGGGCGCGGTTTCCGGGCCCGGTACCTACCATATGGAAGGCACCCAGCGCCTGCTGGACGCGGTCAAGATCGCCAACGACGGGAGACTCCCGAGTTACGGCGAGGTCAACCTGCGCAGGGTCGAATCCTCCAGCGGCGACTCCGTAAGGACCTACGACTTGCTGAAGTATCTGGCCGGGAAGGACCCCTCCCAGAATCCCTACCTGTATCCCGGCGACGCCATCGAGATCCGCCCCCTGGATTTGAGCATCTGCGTGGCCGGTCCGGTTTCCGGGCCCATCCAAGGCCGTCTTCCCCTCGTGCCCGGCGAAACCGCGGCGGAACTCCTGTCCATGTTGACGCTGAAAAGCTCCGCCGACTCCGCCTATTTCCTGTACCGCAAGGCCGGCGAACCCGCCCGCAAGGTGCCGAGGGCCGAGGCCGCGTCCGTCAAGCTCGGAGACAACGACGTATTGACCGTACCTTCCATCGAGAACTTCGGGACCCAGGACACCGTATACGTGAGCGGCGAAGTGGCGCGGCCGGGCACCTATCCCATCGTCTGGGGCAAGACCACGGCGGCCGAATTGCTGGACTTCGCCGGCGGACCCACCTCCTCCGCGAGCCCGCAACGGGCCTTCGTGATCCGGGCCAATAAAATCATCCAGCCGGGCGCATCCTACCTACCGGCCAAGAACAACGGATCCGCCCAGTCCATCAAATCCGGGATTGGGGGAACGACCCAAGCGGTCCGACCGGAAATCAATTCCTCCCTGAGCGACCTCATCTCCAACAACGATTACGCGGTCATCCGCCTTTCTGAATTCGGGAAAGGCTCCGTAACCCTGGAAAGCGGGGACGAACTCCACGTGCCTCGCAAGGAGACCCTGGTGTACGTCAGCGGTTACGTGAAAAATCCCGGCGCTTATCCGTATACCCCGGGCGAAAGCGCTTCCCATTACATCGACCTTGCCAAGGGGTATTCCAACAAGGCCGACAAGCCCAACCAGTTGGTGATGACCCATTACAAGGGTATCACCCAGTTGCGGGATACCGATCACGTCGATGAAGGGGACGTCATCGTGGTTCCGGCCTCGATCGAAAACAAGCGTCTGACCACGGTCTATCTGCCCGTGTTCCAGACCCTGGTGTCCATCCTGAGCCTGGCCATCACCGTGGCGGTGCTTACCAAATGATCCGAATAATCCGAACGATGCGAATGTTCCAACCGACCGTGGCGCCGATTGCGACGGGGGCGGTATGATCGTCAGGAGCCAGAAAGAGGTCCGCATGAACCTCCTGTCCTATGTCCTGATCCTGTCCCGCTGGAGACGGTTCCTGATCCTGAACACCATGGTCTGGAGCATTGGCGCGATCATCATCGCCATGATCCTGCCCCCGAAATACACCGCCTCAACGACCTTGATGCCCCCCAAGAGCAACTCAGAGGGCTTGTCCAAGATCATGAAGAGCCTACCAGTAAGCAAGCTCGCCGGTAACGCCGGCAGCCTGCTCTCCGGCGGCGGCGGTACGGAAAACCTCGAGAACATCTACCTCGCCATCCTCGGCAGCCGAAACCTGCAGAACCAGGTCATCGACAGCTTCAACCTGGCCCACGTCTACAAGTTCGACAAGAAAAAGAAATACTTCCTGGAAGACGTGGAGAAGGAATTCAAGAAGCATATCGGCGTGGAAGTGATGGAAGAAGGCACCTTCGTCATCCAGGCGGAAGACCGGAGCCCGGAGCGGGCTGCCGCCATGGCGAATTTCATGGCCGGGAAGCTGGACCAGATCTATAAGAGCCTGACTGTGGAGACGGAGCGCAACCAGCGCATGTTCCTGGAAGAACGGCTGAACCTGGTCAAGGTCGATCTGGATTCGGCGGAGCGCCGATTCACCCAGTTCCAGAAGGACAACAAGATGCTCGACGTCGATGAGCAGGCGAAGGCCACCATCGACGCCGGGACCACCATGGAAACGCGGTACATGGCCGCGGAACTCAACCTGGACATCAATCGCCGCGTGTTCTCGGGCAGCAACCCGAAGATCAAGGAGGCGGAAATGGAGCTTTCCGAACTGCGCCGCCAGCGGGACGCCCTGTTGCACGAACGCAAGTCCGATCTCCTCATTCCCTACAAGATGGCCCCGGAACTGGGGCTGCAGCTGGTCCGCCTCAAGCGCAATCTCAAGATCCAGGAAGCCCTGTTCGAACTCATCCTGGGCCAATACGAAACCGCCAAGTTCGAGGAAGCCAAGAACACCCCCACGGTCCAGGTCCTCGATCCCGCCACGCCGCCCCAGAAGCGGACTTTCCCCAAGCGGGGGAAGATGGTCCTCACCTTCTTCTTCGTGAGCATGGTCTTCGGATTGTTCGTGGCCTCCGCTTTCGAATACATGCGCCGCTTCCGGATGGAACGGCCCGAGGACTTCGAAAAGCTGCGGCAAATCCGGAGGGCCCTGCTGGGGCGCTCCACCCTTCCCCATTGAATCATCGCCGCGGGTTGACCATGGAAAACCTCACCTTGGTCGCTTCCCTGGCCTTTCTCGCGGCCACGAGCGTCCTCACCCATACGCTCCATCAGGCCTGGATCGGGTTCGCTCTGGCGCCTGTCCCGCTCTTGTTCTACCGGCAGGATGCGTTCCGAATGATGGTCCTGGCCCTTTCCACCTATCTGCTGTTCTACGAAGCCTTCATGCCCAGCTCCAATTTCCTCTGGTTCAACACCCAGGATTCGCTCCTGATCGTGTACATCGCCATGACGGCCTTCTTCAGCCCAAACCTAGCCGTGTTCAGCATTCCCATGAGCGCGGGATTGGTTCCGCTGTACGCGTTCATCCTCTACGGTTTCGCGCTTTCCATCCAGCCCATCATGGAATTCGGTTTCGACTTCTACGTGATGCGGGACGTGAAGTGCCTGCTCTTCCTGTGCCTGGTGCCGCTCATGTGCCGGAAGGGCGAGGCGCTGTTCAATCCCAAGAACGCCTACCGGATCCTCCTCGCCATCATCGTGTTCACGTCCGTCCACTCGATTGTGCTGCTGTTCGGATTCTTCACCACCGGCAACCGGGTCACCACCTGGAACGAGATTTTCTTTTCCGATTCGGTGCTCATCGCGCCGATCCTCCTCACCCTTCATCCGGAAAAGCGCATCCGGCGGCTCCTGCTCGCCTGCCTTCCCATTTGCCTGATCGGATTGCTGGCGACCCAGACGCGCGGCTTGTGGTTGTCCACCCTCTTCTCGTTTGCCACGTACATCGGCATCCGCCTGTTCAAATCCAGGACGCTGAAAATCTCGTCCCTGCTGAAAGGCGGGATGACCGCCCTGGCCATACTCTGCGTCGGTGAAATCATCCTGCGGGTGGCCATGGGCCGGGGCCTGTATGAATTCGTGATCAGCCGCATGATGTCCATGGACAACCACGAATTGGTCAATCCTTATTCCTCCCTCGGATATCGCATCCACGAATCCCTGGTGGTTTGGGACAAGCGCACCTGGTTCGGCCACGGCTCCGGCGCCAGGCTCTACCTCTTCTTCACGCAATTGGGGATGAGCAAATTCATCAACTGGTGGTCCATCCACTCGGAATATTTCGAGATCCTCCACAAGTACGGATTCATCGGACTGGGGATCTTCATGACCTTCCTCGCCACCCTGATGCGGCGGGCCTACCGCATCGCCGTGCACGGGAAGGCGTTTCCTTCGGCGCTGGGATTCGTCGCGTTCACCACCCTGCTCAACCATTGCCTGGTCTCCATCACCTCCGGCTACATCATCCGGGAGAACGTGATGCTCTACCTCGTTATCCTCGTGGGCATTGTCGAACGCTATTACCCCCGGGTCTTTCCGTCCCTCGCAGCTCCGGCCGCAACAATGGCCACAGGATTGGCGGCGGGATCGGTTGCGGGAGCGGAGCCCGGACCCGCGTCCGGATCCGCGGTGGAACCGACGTGATCGCCACGCGTGCGCGGCTCCGGTCAGGGGCGATCCGGTGAGCGGGCGGAAAATCCTCAAGAACTGGTCCCTGCTCACCATTTCCAACATCATCCAGCAGGGCCTGAGCTTTCTGGTCCTGATCCCGATTGCCAGGCTCCTGGAGTTGTCGAAATACGGAACCTTCACGTTGATCCTGACGACCATCGGCATGGCCCAGGTATTCGGATCCCTGGGACTTCGGCTCGTCGTCATCCGGGAAATCGCCCGCAACGGCAGGAACCTCTACCAGATCGCCCGGAAAACACTTTCCTTGTCGCTGCTCGGTTTCGCCCTGACGGGCATCCCGCTGGCGCTCTACCTGCTTCTGGTGGAGAAGATCGCCAGCCCGGCCCTGCTCGCGATCAGCATCCTGCTGCTTCTCTCGCAAATCCTCTGGAACTTCGCCGAACCGCTCACCTTCGGGAAAGAGCAGATGCAGTTCTCCTCCATCATCGGATCCGTGTTCGCCGTTCTCTGGTTCGCACTGGTATTCGCATTGCCGGGTTGGATCAGGGACCTCACTTCGCTCTTGACGCTGTACCTGCTGATCCAACTCGTGAAAAGCCTGGTGTACCTTTTCCTGATTTGGCGGCAACGGTATTTCCGGGCTCCGGAGGACGGAGAGTCGGAAGAACGCATTGGATACGGCCGCATCCTGTCCCAAAGTCTCCCCTTGTACATTTCGGGCATCCTCAACGCGTCCATCACGCAGTTGCCCATCCTGTTCCTGTCGCGGCATTCCGGCGCGGTGGAAGTGGCCTATTTCGGATTGGGATCGAAACTGTCGCTGCCCTTCGTGCTGGTCTACAGCAACATGATGAACGCCATCTACCCGCTGCTCGCGCGGTTGTACCGGGAGAACGACGCGGCCGATTTCGCCCGGCATTTGAAGAACCTTTTCCTGGCGGTCTGGCTGGCCGGGATCGCCATCAGCTTCGTCCTCTCCCTTTTCAGCGCGGACATCATCCGGCTCCTGTTCGGCGCCAAATTCGCGGCGGCGGCGCCGTCCTTCTCCGTCCTGTTGTGGGTCACCCTCAACCACATGATCCACGCCTGCATGGGCCTGGTCTTCCTCGCCGCCGACAAAGAGAGGCTGATGGTCAAGCTGTCCGTATTCAACGGCCTGCTCACCGGCGTCGCGGCCTATTGGGGATCGTACTACGGCGCGGCCGGCCTCGCGATCGCCACCTTCATCGGGCTGTCCGTGAGCTATCTGGTCCATTGGCATTTCGTGCAGAAACTCGCCCGCATCCCCATCAACACCCTTCTGCTCTACGGCTTCTACGCCGCCTACCTGGGCCTCGGCATCGGATGTCTATATTTCCGGTACTTGAACCTGCCCCTCAAACTGGCGTTGGTCTGCGCGGGCTCGGCTCCCTTCCTGATCGCCTACGCGAAGAACAAGGAACGGATTCTCGGGCTGTTCCAGGGCGGCGCAGCGAGATGAGGAACGGAACGCCGTCTTGGAACAATGCGGCAACGCCGCGGACAACCGGAACCGGATCATGAGCCAACCCGACTACTTCAAAACCCATTACTACACGAACGTCCGGCAGGAGATGCTGGATTTCGTGCCCCTGGACGCGGCCCGCATCCTCGAAGTGGGTTGCGGCGAAGGGGCCTTCGGCCGGCAATTGATGCAACGCCAGGGCGCGCAGGTGTGGGGCATCGAACCGAATGCCGCCGCGGAAAAAATCGCGGCGACGCAGCTATTCAAAACCGAAAATGGATTCTTCGGCGAGACCATCGCGGCCCCGCGGAACCATTTCGACTGCCTCGTGTTCAACGACGTGCTGGAGCACATGGAGAATCCCTGGGGCGCCCTGGAACTGGCGAAGTCGTTCCTGCGCGACGACAAATCCGTGGTGGTGGCTTCGATCCCGAATTTCCGCTACTGGGACAACATGCGCGAGCTTCTGTTCGACAAAGACTTCCGCTACGCCGACGCCGGGATCCTGGACCGGACCCATCTCCGCTTCTTCACCCGGAAATCCATCGGGGATTTCCTTACCCAGGCCGGCTACGAAATCCTTTCCATCGCGGGAATCAATCCCACCCGGTCCCGGAAATTCAAGCTCGTGAACCTGGCCTTGCTGAATTCGGTCAGCGACATGCGGTTCATGCAGTTCGGCGTGGTCGCAAGACCCAAGCGTTAGGCCGGAAGAGCCGACTCTACGGTGGGTAACACAAGAGTTACCTCGCGTAAGTTGCCCGCGCGTTACGTAGCGCCCCTACTTCCCTTCCAGGGCCGCCCACCCCTCGGCCAGGCAATACCCGTGCAGGCGGAAATACTCGGACGTCTTGGCGTTCCCGCGCCTGCGATGGGACCAGGCTGCCAGGGAAAAATACCCCGCCAGCATCCACCGCACCGCCGCGATGGAAGCGGGACCGTGGTGCTTGCGCAAATACCGTTTCCAGTTGGCGTAGAACATACGGGTGAAGGCCGGGGATTTCACTTCCTGGATCGATTGCCCGCCCAGATGCACGGCCTTGGCCGGGGCGAAATAAGCGCTGGGATACCCCCTCTCCCTCGCCCGCTTGGCCAAATCGGTCTCCTCGAAGTAGACGAAAAAGGTTTCGTCCAGCAACCCGATTTCGCGCAGCAGGGAATGCTTGATCAGATAATAAGCTCCGCAGGGAAAGTCGATGGTATGGGCCCCCTCCGAGGGATCCGGGGATACGGCGCGCAATTCCCCGAAGCGTTTGCCGAGGAGCTCCTTGGCCAAGGTTCCCGGCCCGGGGAAATGCCCGTAGGAAGGCCCCGGCTTGCCGTCGCCGGTCAGCAACATGGCCGCCACGGAAAACATCCGGGGATGGGAATCGAGGTAGGCCACGGCCTCCTTTAGGCTGGAATCGATCAGGTAGGCGTCGCTGTTGAGCATGAGCACGTTGCGGCCGCGCGCGATCCGGAAGCCCGCGTTGTTGCCCCCCGAGAACCCGGTGTTGTCCGGCAGGCACAGCGCACGCATATGGGGTTGGCTTTGGGCGAATCCCGGCAGCCATTCCGGCGTGCCGTCCTTGGACGCGTTGTCCACGACGATGAGTTCGTACTCCAGGACCCCCTCCAGATGCTTGGCGACGCTGAGGCAGCAATCCTCGACCAGTTGGCGGGTGTTGAAGCTGACGACGACGATGGACACGTCCAAGTCGGCTTCGGACGGTTCTCCGCCGGCGTTCCCGGAAGGATTAGGGGATGGAGATTGCATGGAGACGAATCGGCCTTTCCGGGCCGGTAGGACCGGCGGCGCGGGAATAAACTAACCGGGCTGGACGCGGCTGGCAATCCTCGGACGCAGGGTTCGCGCGCGCGATCAGGGTTTGGGGTAATGGACTCCGGGATCCCACTTGCCTTCTTTTCGGCTGCGCCGGTAGTCCACTTGCTTCAAGAGGTCCGCGGGGGGCAGAGGCGCAGAGGAAGCGTGGCCGACCGCTCGGCTTTCCGGATCGACGGGACCGACAGGACCGACAGGACCTTCAGGATAAAGCCAGGCGGCATACGCGAGCATGGGCGCCGTGAATCCCGCGCAAAGGCTGTCCGGAGTGCACAGGTCGTACGGCTCGAAAAGCTGGTCCGCGTAGCCGCGCAACAGCCGCGGATGCCTGCGGGCCGCCGCCACCCATTCCAGCAGGCAGGCCATGGTCTTGTCCCGCATGCCCAGGGCGAATGGCGGGGCCATGCGGTTCGCTTTCACGTCGCCCGCCGATCCGGCCTCGCCGATACCGGGGATGAACCCGAAGCCCAACCGCTCCAATAGCGCGAATTGTTTTTCCTTGTCGTACTTGTAATGGCTCCAATAATGCTCATCGCCGTCGATGAGGATGTAGTTCCAGGGCGAGATGAGGATCCTCCCGGAAAGCGCGTACTTGTTTTTCAGCAGCCAGAGCACGCCGTCCTTGCCGGTCACGGGGTCGCCGGCGAGTCCGTAGCGCTCCCCCAGATCGGTGGGCAGAAAGGAATCCCCATACAGGATGATGATCACGGATTTGCCGAGGATGGCGTCTACCTGGGACACCCTTCGGTTGATTTCCGCCGCCACCAGGGCCGAGCGGGACTGGGGATTGCCGCGGGTCTTCCCGGCCTTGATGAAGCAGACGGAATCGAACCCGAGCTCATCGTGGCCGAGGATGAGGTAATCCGGGGCTTGCGGAGCCGCGGCTTGGGAACCCTTGGTACGCAGGGTGTCCCGGACGGGACGCAAGGCATCCCGGGCGGGACGCAAGGCATCCCGGGCCCAGGTCCGTTTCACCATTTCCAACTCCGCGGTGAAGAACGCGTCGGCGGCGGGATTCTCCCCCAACGCAGCGACATGGTTCAAATCGCGATTGGGAGGCAGGCCATGTTGCAGGCAGAATTCCCGGAACGCGGACGGACCGGAAAACTCCGAAAGCGTGGAGTCCACCCAGGTGATGTACGGCTCGAGATGGGACAAGGTGGCCAAGGAAGGGATCAGCCGCATGCCCTGCGCTTCCGCGGCGTGCTTGGCCGCGCGCATGGAGGAATCGGACGCGCCTCCGGCATCGGTGTAGATCCATTTCCCGGCCTGCTTGCGGTAATGGTTGAACCGATCGGGATCCAGACCGTATCCGACATGGGTGAATCCCAGGGACTTGAAATACGCGAGTTGGGAACGGCGGAGATCCGCCTGCCGGCGGTCGGCGGAATCGATCGGGTTTTCCCGGGCGCGGCCGTATTGGGTGGGAATGGAGATGAGGATGCGCAGGGGCGGGTGGGCGACGGCGGTTCCCGCTCCCGAGGCAGGAATGGAAAGTGTGTAAAGAAAAAAAAGAATCAGGGCGGTGAGACTTCCCGCTCCTATTTTCCTCTTGCCGCTTTGGGGATCTTCTTGGCGATGTATAAATCGCCTACGTTTTCGACCGTTGAAAGGATGCAATGGACCTCCCATCCCGAGCGCCGCAATGCCTCCCGGAAATATCCTTCCTGAAAACCGAGCTCCAGCCAGCCGTAGTTGCGCACATAATAGAGGGAGTGGCCTTCCAGCCTCAGGCCCCAGGGATACGGCATGAAAGGGGTGCGGGTTTTCGAAATGGGTTCATCCGCGAATATCACGCAGCCGTCATCCTCGATAATCCGATCCAGGTTGGTCAGCATCAGATTATGATCTTCGCAGTGGTGGAAGCTGGCAACGAATAGAGCGGCGTCAAACCGCTCACCGGTTTCCACCGCGAATGCCACCATGTCCTGGCGGGCGAAATGAATCGACCTGTTGTGGATCTCCGCCCGATGCTGCATCAAGGCGATGGATGGCGGGTTCAACTCGACGGAAGTGACATCGTAGCCCATGAGAGCCAGATGCATTGCCGTGTTGCCCCAACCCGAACCGAACTCCACAATACGGGCGCCCGGCTTCAAGTCGATGTTCCGGATCATGAAGCCTTGGGCTTGCAATTGGGAACCGACGAATTCCGGCGAGCGTGTATTATAGGGAAAGAAATCATGTCGGACTTTTTCAAAATCGAAAAAGATAACTTCATTGTCCGTGGAATAGGATTGCTTGGCAACCAAGGCGTACAAGCTCTTCTGGAGAGCCGCGTAGTCCTTAGTGAAGGGATCCTTGGAGGTAAAGAATTCCTTAGGCGGGACGAAGCGGGTATGGCCCATTTTGACAAGTGCTTCCGGAGTAACCTCCGCATTACCATTCATCGCTTCACGGAATACAGCGTCGAGCTCGTCAAGGTCGGAAACCGCGCGTACTCCGCGTACGGCTGTGGCTGCGCTCATCGCGAGCGAAGACTTTCTCAGGTAGTGCCGAATCAGGTTGCTGGCTGCGGAGTTCATTCTTCCTCGAAATCTAACCCCGGTGGGGCGATCCGTAAACCGGAAGGCTCCCGAAACATTCTCCGCCCGGGTTTACTAAATTTAAGCTCTCCTTGTTCAATTGGTAGGACCAGGGAATCATCCAAGCGAAAGGCCCACATGTTCGGAAATAACCCGGATAAGGATTGGGAAAAATTCGGCCGAGAGCAACCGTATTTCGGAGTCATCAATCAGGATGCCTTTCGAAATGAAAACCTGGGCAAAGAATCCTTGGCGAATTTCTTCGCTACCGGCGAGGAATATATCCAATGGATGTGGAGGGAGATCGCCACCCACCTGGACCCGGAATTCAAACCCAGGGTTGGATTGGATTTCGGATGCGGGGTAGGCCGACTAGCGATTCCACTCGCATCCAGATGTCAACAAGTGATCGGCTTGGACATCTCGCCATCGATGTTGGAAGAGGCAAAAAAAAATTGCGTTCGCATGGACGTAGGCAACGTTGAGTTTTTCACCAACACGCAAGCCCTCGGACCCAACCGCAATTGCGATTTCATCAATTCATTCATCGTATTCCAGCACATTATCCCGAAAAAAGGGGTGGAGATTTTCAAAGATTTGCTCGGTCGACTTAATCCTGGCGGCATCGGAGCGATCCACCTCACGTATCAATCCGAACAGCGGCCCCTCTCCAATATTGTTGGGGCTATCCGGAAAAGATCCAACCTTGCGAACATGTTGTTCAACGTCATAAAAGGGCTGCCTGCGGGAGCGCCATGGATGCAAATGAACAATTACAATTTGAACACAATCACCTCGGAAATCAAAAAGGCGGGTTGCGAAAGCTACCACGCCATCCTTACCAACCATGGCGGCTTCTTGGGAGTGATCTTTTTGTTCCAAAAACCAAAAGCCTTCGTCCGAGATTGATAGCAAGGTCGGAGAGTTTTCCAGTGTGGTTAAATTTTCATTTTCCAGAATGTATCACCGACTCATAAACATCCGCTGATTCAGAAGCCGTCTTCTCCCATTTGAATGCGCCCGCATGGGCAAAACCAGCTTCGATGCGTTTTTGACGCAAGTCGGCATCGCGATAAATCTCTTCCATTCTGGATGTCATTCCGGAAATATCCCCGGTTTCAAAAAACAAAGCGCAATCTCCGCCCGCTTCAACAAGACTGGAATTTCTGGCGCAAATGACCGGGCAACCGCATGCCATCGCTTCAATAACCGGAAGACCAAAGCCCTCATAATTGGAGGCTACGATTAACGCCAGGGAACCGGCATAGATGTCCTTAAGTTCCGAATCGGGCACATATCCCAGAAAGTCGACGCAGTCCCGGATGCCCAGGGAATCCAACTGCGCGGGAATGGACGATTGCCCCCATCCAGTTGCGCCTACTACCTTCAATCTTTCCGGGTGCCTTTTCCGGAAAGCGGCAAACCCCTGAAGAATATGGATCAGGTTTTTTCCCGGTTCAATCGTCCCGACGAAAATGAAATTTTTCCTCGGCCTATTATAACCCATAGCCTCGACGGGAAATTTGTTGCCGAGATAAACGACTCTGGTCTTCTCAAGCAAATGAGGATAGTAGCTCCCGATATCACGTTTGGTGCTGAGGCTATCTGTTAGGATGGCCGCCGCACCTCGTCCCGACCAGGAGATTAGGAATTTCATCAGGAACCGCTTGGCGGATGAAAACCTTTCCGGAGAGACCTGCTCATAAAGATCATGGATGGTGATGATTTGGCGGATTGGGCAAATCAACATACCCATATTTCCAACCGAATGAAGCAAGTCGAATCTTCTGACTAGAAAGGGGAATATCATGTGGAAATAGATAAGCCTGCCAGTCCGGGAAGGCTGGTCCACTTCCAACAACTGGACGCCTTCCAAAGAGCGGAAATGCCCTGCCGCATACTTCGGAATCAATAGGGTAAGCGACCACTCCGGCCTAAGGGCCCTTATATTTCTAATCAGGTGATAGGCATAGTTCCCAATCCCACCCAAATGATTTTGAAGAAAAAGGGCATTAAAACATACCGAAAATCTTCCCGTCCCATCGCTCGAATTCATTCCGCAAGATCCCCGCGATATCCAAGCCGCCCGTTTAACGCATCAGCCAACCCCAACCGAAACTCTCTGAACAGGCGCCGGTCACCCCGACGTTTGACCAGAACTCCGGCCACTCTCAGCGCATAAATGAACTTTTGTAAGGGATTCGCCATTTTCAAAACCGCATAGGTATGGTTTCGCATGCGGTAATATTCTTTGGGGAAATTTGTCTTGGTGACACTTGAGCTCACCCTATGCTCAACGGCAAGACACGATGCATACTTCAGGGCAATCCCGTGCTTTTTCATCCGCAAACAGAACTCCAAATCTTCGCAATACAGGAAGAAGTCATCCTTCAAGAATCCGATTTTAGTGAATACCGCGACTGGAACCAACATCATGCACCCCGACACAAAATCAATCGGCTTAATGGGTCCCGGTCTTTCGCTGAAGTCGAACTCAATCAGAAAAGTGAACCTGGAAATCCGGCCGTGATTCTGGGCAGGCCTCCCCGTCCCAAGATCGGAAATGAAACCCGCAACGACCGAATCCGGATTGCCTTCAGCGGCCTCTAGAACTCCGGCACCGAAATCGGGACTGACGAGAGTGTCATTATTTAAAAGTAGGATATGGGAGCATCCCTCCCCTAGCGCGGCACGTATTCCGGCATTGCAACCCGAAGCGAATCCGATATTGCTCTCCATTACGAGCAATTGGCAATTCAATTTCACATCCTTCAGATAGTTGACGAGTTTACCGGCAGAGCCGTCACCTGAAGCATTTTCGATGACGAATATCCGGAATCCGGCTCCACCTGCCTTTTCGATGGAATCCAAACAGGCGATGGTATCCTCGGCATTTCGATAGTTTACCATGACGATGGCGATTCGGCTCACTACGATTTCCCCGCGTGGTAGTTGACCCCAACTTGGGAAAAGACGTTTAGGAAATATTCCCGATACCTCTCGTGCATCCTCTCCTCGGTAAACTCGGCAGCGCGCCGTAGTGCCAGCAAGCTCGCACCGCGATAGCTTTCCGCATCATCCGCAAGAGCCCCGATTGACCGCCCCCATGCCCCGAAATCCCCCGTGTCGGCAAGCAAGGCAGCATCACCTGTGATTTCGGGAAGGCAGGAATTCCGGAAGGCGCACACGACGATGCCGTGCGCCATGGCTTCCGCAATAGGAAGTCCAAAGCCTTCAAAAAGACTTGGGAAGACCAGGAAATCGGCATTTCGGTAAAGGTTGTTTAACTCCGCTTCAGAAACGAGACCATGAAATTCGACCGCGATTTCCGATGGTAAGTTGGCGGCCAGGGATTTCAATATGCGTTCACGCGGGGAAGACATTTTCCCCGCGAGATGCAGGCGCACCTTTTTCCCTCCCGATACTAGGACCAGATTTTCCAATAAAGCATTGATGTTTTTCCTCGATTCATAAGAACCGACATAAAGCAATTGAAGTTCCGCACCTTGTAGAGGCGCTTCACGGGGAACGGCTCGCAAATGCATGCGGATGCCCAAGTGGCGCGCCGTTATGCTCGCGGGATTAATGGTGGGGAAAATCTCTAAGGCCCTGCTTCTGGTGAACTCGCTGTTCGCTAACTTGAACCGGACTCGGGCAGCCTGCCGGTTTTTATAGAGGTAAGGAAGGTAGCGAGTCCATTTCCGACCCTCATCACCATTAAAGCGTTCAAAGATGATGAAGTCATGATAGTAGATGAGTTGGGGAACCTTTGAGCGAAGAACCGTACGCAGCTCCGGATGGATGATCAAGGAGGCTTGCGCTGCAATCCGGCGATAGCGGAACGTACTGAGCAGCCCGTGGAACCGCTCATATCGGCCTAGCAACGGTAAGGCCTGGACCTCCTCGATAAGCTCCCGGGGGATACCCCACTGGGACAGAAACGTGCGTGTTACTTCCGGCGTGGAAATATATCGCACGTCATGGAAGGCCGGGTCCTCGCGGAATAGGCGAACAAGTTGGAATATGACCTGGGGGATGCCGCGAAGATCCCGGCCGAATGCCAAGAACGTCACGTCGAAGAAGACCAAGGCACTCATGGGGATTCCACTTCCGCCATCGTTTCCGCCGCATCGGAGATCCAGAACTCAGATACCTCCAGGCCTTCGGTCCACAGGGACGCTCTCACGATTGGCCCCCCAAATGCCGCGACTTTTTTGACTTCACTTTTCGATTCCCTTCCCGTTCGCACTGGATTGAGATAAACGGCGCTGAGGCAATAAAAGATTTTTAACCCAGGTACGTTCTCGAGAATTTTAACTGAAGACTCACGGCTCGAGTTCGTTCTGATCGCCGCAGGAACGCCGCGGCATACGTATAGGAATCGGAAATCCGGCCACTTGACCCAGGCGACCGGAAAAATCGCATCGTGTAGCCATTGCAAGGCTTCCAGGCTCAGAACGTGGCGGTAATTGCTGATGAATCCAACTCCATTCTTGTTGCTAGGCACTGCCAGAATTGGGTGTTCGTCAAATCGGATTCCGTAGGAAACACGCCCAGTATCGAAGCCCGGAAATAGGGCGGCCGTCACCTCCGCCTCCTGTTTGGAAATTCCGACGAACCAACTCACACGTGACATTCGTGAGTGATAATTGGAAAGGGTCCGCCTATGGCGGAGGCACTTTAAAGCCTGGCGTACCGGATTATCCTGGTCCAGAGCTGCTTGGCGGAATTGCTTCAACACCAAATCATTTTCCAGGAAGTGCGCTTGCCCTTCAGTTCCATTTAGGATATCGCACAGGAATGCAAGTGACCAGGGATAAGCAAGTAACCTCGCACCAAACCGCCGTTTATTGAGGAAGGCACGGATAATCTCCCAGCGGCTTTCCAAGAAGCGCCGTTGAATTGACGGCGAATGGAAAACCCGGTCAAACGAACCCGACCCGGAGGAATCCGCAACCTTCATGAGTTTGCAGAACTCCATTTTTCCTGCGGCCCCGCTTTGCCCTTTCCGGCACCCGTCCATACAGTTCAGGGACGCTTCTGCCTTCTTCTCCCATTCCTTGGCGAAAAAGGACATCCGCTAGGTCCCGCCAAAGCGGGTGTCCTTGTAAAGATAAAAGGAGGAAATAAAAACCACCTTCAAAGCGTATACCAACCCATAAAGGAATTATAAAAAAAGCTAGGGCTGTAAGTAGGTAGAAGTAGGTCGCGAGGGGGATGGAGTTCCCATGATTTTGTTAAGACGACCTGATTATCACAGGGACTGAACAGATTCACACTGCTGCGGGCTGATTTCAACGAGATGCTGGGCGATTGTATAAGGTCATGAAGCCTTCGATTTCAGCGGTCGCCATATCCCGATTTCTAGAGTTCAGTTTCTTGATGCGTTCCTTCTTAACCCTTGTAAAAAAAAGCTGCCACGACGGCATTGTCCCAGTCGTTTCCTTTTTGGCTCATGCCGGGCTTAAAGCGATTGGTGCGACAAAACCTCTAGCATGGGTAACTACCAATCTGAGGCGTTATCCGAGTGGATGAGCGTGTCTCTTTTTCGCCGGGGAGGGATTACCGAGAAGCTAAATGCTGGGACTCAGTTGTTGACCCAGGGGGCCGTCCCAGAATTCAAGAATTCGCCCGGACGAGGGGCTGCGCTTTTCAAAAACAGGATTTGTGGCCTTTTTTCGCTCTTGGGAATTTCAAGCGTTGTCCGATTGAAGGGTAATCTTTTCCAAAGCAATAAGGTTACGGAAATATGAAATAAGTCTTCGTTTTGAGGCTATTCATTTGAATTTTAGATTTTTCAAAAAAAGAGTTTTTGAAATCCCCCCTATCTTGAATTTTCTTTCACGACAATTCTTTTGACAATCAAAATGACTATTTTTCCGTTCCCGAACCCCTGGTTTTCGGTTTTTAAACTTTATAATGGAGCGAGTATGATTCTTTTTCACCGGTTATTTCCGATTGTCGCGTTGTTTTCAGCTGCAAGTTTCGCCAATCCATGGACGGATGCGGGAACTACGATTTCAAATACGGGAAATGTGTCGGTTAGCGGCACCATAACTGGAAATGCAGTCCAGGGGGGCGGGGTATTTTCCGTCGCCGCTTATGGTGCGGCTACTTCCAGGACCGACAACTCCGTCCAGTTTCAGAACGCACTCAACGCGGCAGAAGTAGGTCCCGACGGAGGAACGGTTCTGGTCCCTCCTGGAGTATACAGGTTCACCTCCGGAATCCGCATTCCAGCTGGCGTAACCCTTAAGGGTTCCTGGAATGCCCCACACGATGGATACAACAACGTTGGCTCTGTTCTTTCTGTGATGACACCGGGAGGCCCAATAACCGCCACGGGATTCATAACAATGAATAATAATTCGACTTTTTGTGGTTTTACGGTCGTCTATCCTGGTCTTTACAAATCAGTTAGCGGGGGAACGGAATACCCGTATACTATTCGCGGAGTGTTCGCCCCGTCTCTTCCAGGATCAGGGGGTACCTCGGTGACAATCGAGAATGTTACCATAGCCAATTGTTTTCGCGGCATCGAGTTATCCTTGCCGCATACCGGTCATTTGATCAAGAACGTGAACATTTCCACTTTGACCATGGGTGTATATATCGATAATAATACGGATGTTGGTCGAATCGAAAATCTCCATATCCACAATAAATTTTGGTGGACGGCCGGAAACTTAACACAAAGCGAGCAGGACTTGCTTAAGGCTCAGACCATGAGCACCATGGTCGGAATGAGATTCGGGCGTACGGATTGGGAATTTGTGACCGGATCATTCGTTATCTGGGCCAACACGGGAATCTGGTTGGACTACTTCGGAACGGCCACACCAATTCCTCTCCCATTGGCGAACATTATGTTCACCAACGGAGGAGTTGACGAATCGGATATCGCCGTATTCGTCGGTCGTTGCATTAAAACCCTTGGCATCGGCTTCAATAATTACCAGTTCGGAGCACCAATGCAAATCAGCGGTAACAACGAGGGACCTGTTAAAATCAATAACTCCAACTTTATTAATCTGATCGGGAAGTACCCGTACCTGATTGCCAAGTATGATGTGGGAACCTTGATGGTATCAAACACCACTTTTTACAATTGGCCGACTTTGGCAATTGACGCGAACGCAGGCGTGACCGTCATCAATGGAGGCGACTTCAATAAAACGGTTGCAGGCGGAACTGCGGTAAAATCGACGAATGCTGGCACTTATGTGTCGGTAACCGGCTCCAGGCTCCGGGTCAATGGCCTGACCGCGGCTTCAAACGGTACCATTACCGGTTCGAATAATATCGCGCATTGAATCCAAGGTCTTAGTCTAGCACCAGCCCTGGGTGGATTCTGAATCAACCCAGGGCAATCACCGTTCTAATGTCGGGTTCAATCTGTCTGACCCCAGAGTCAGTTTAGATGCTCCCATTTCCGCCAATTGGTCGACGTCAAAGGTGTTCTCATCCGTGTAACCTTGCCTACCAAACCGGTGGACATCGTTGAAATGAAAATGGTCCAAGCTGCGTTCAATGCGGTGCAAGGACGCAATGGCGTCCCGAGGCGCAACATCCACCTTCTTGCTTACTCCCAGCAAGCATGAGGACACGTTAACCCGCTTAATGGAAGGAAAGTGATCCTAAGCGCGTCGGCGGGTGAATTCGCTGATAGCAACCTTTAACCGCACTTTCGCGGCCCGCCTTTTTTTAGAAAGGTTAAGGGACCAGCTCACCCACTTGCGGCCCTCATCTCCCTGCCAGCGCTCGAGGATGATGAAGTCCTAGTAGAATACGATCTGGGGAACCTTGGACCGCAGCACTACGCGCAACCCTGGATGGATGATTGGAGAGTCCCGAGGCATGACGCAGTAGCAAAACGTGCGCGTTACCTCTGTCGTGGAACTGTACAGTACGCCATGGAATGCCGGATCCTTCCGGAACAGGCGGACGATTTGAAAGATGACCTGGGGGATGCCGCGCAGATCCCGGCCGAACGCCAGGAACGTCACGTCGAAGAAGACCAATCCGCTCATCGGGATTCCGCCTCCGCCATCATGGCGAGAAAATCCCCCGCCACTTTTTCCAACGAGTATCGCTCTTCGACCGTTCTGCGGTTCCGCGCGACGGACTTATCGAGGTCCACCGCCTTCGCGCCGTCATTCCCCAGCATTCGCGCGCAAGCGTCAGCCATCGCCTCCGCATCGTCCGCAATGAGGCATTCCAGATCCTCCAGGCCTTCGACCCCCAGAGACGTGCTCACGATGGGCCTCCCGAAGGCAGCGGCCTCGATGACCTTGGTGCGGAGACCCCGTCCCGTGCGCACGGCATTCAGGAAAAGGGTGATGCGCGCATAGAAGGTTTCCAAACCGGCCACGTTCTCGAGGATCTCGACCTCAGGCTCGCGGCCCAGGTCGGCCTTGATCGCCGCGGGCATGCCGCGGCCCGCGATCAGGAATCGGGCCTCCGGGAGCTTGGCCCGTACGGCCGGGATTATCGCATCGCGTAGCCATTCCAAGGCGTCCAGGTTCGGCAGGTGGCCGTAATTGCCGATGAAGCCGATCGCATGGCTTTGCGCCGGCGGGGGCAGTAAAGGAAATTCCTCCAAAGGAATCCCATAGGAAACGCATCCGGTCTTAAGCCCTGGAAATTCCGAGGCCATAACATCCACTTCCTGGCGGGTTATTCCTATGTAGCGCTTTACCCGGGCCATCCGAGGGCGGTAATACGCCAGAGTCTGGCGATAGCGGAAGCCTTTCAAGGCCCGACGCACCGGGTTGACGGACGTTTCCGCGGCCATGCGGAATTGCTCCATCACCAGGTCGTCTTCCAGGAAAAAAATCGGGCCTTCCGTTCCATCCAGGATCGTACCCAGGAAGGAAAGCGACCAGGGGAAGGCCAGCAGTATAGCATCGAACTTCCGCCCCTTGAGGAAAGCCCGGATGGCTTCGCGCCGGCGTTCCAAGGAGAGGCGCCGATCCGAGGGCGCGCGGAAAATACGCTCCATGAAGCCCGGCTCCGCCGTTTCCGGCACCATCATGAAATCACGGAACTCCTTTTGCCCCGCGGTCCCGTCCTGCCATTCCCGGCAACCGTCCATGCAGATCAAGGACAGCTCCGCTTTCTTTTCCCATTCCTTGGCGAAATAGTACAGCCGTTTGGTTCCGCCGAAGCGGGTGTCCTTGAAAAGATAAAAGGATGAAATGAAAAGCAGACGCAATCCTGGTTTCCCGTCCGGTCTGGTTCAAAGAGTGATATCGGTATCGAATAGCGGGCTATAGTCCAGCCCATAGCGCAAATCCCGGCTGCGCTCCCCGATCTTGCGGGCCGGCGCGCCCGCCACGATTTCAAATGCCCCGCACGACTTGGTCACCACGGAACCCGCGCCCGCCACCGCGCCCTCGCGCATGTCCACGCCCGGCAGCACCATGGCCCGCGCCCCCAACCAGACGCGGTCGCCCAGGGACGTAGGCTTCGGCACCGCTTTGAAGTCGGGGCTGTTCACGTCATGGGTCAGGGAAAGGAGGTAGCACTCCGGGGAAATGCTGACGTTGTCGCCGATGCGCAGGCCCGCGCGGCCGTCCAGATGGCAACGGCGGTTCACGACCGTGTGGTTCCCGATCGAGATGATCCGCCCGGTGATGAAGCAACCCATGCCGATGTAGGATCCCCGGCCTACAGGTATGCGCAAGACCGCGGTCAGGTACAGGCGGCGGAGGAAGTGGAAAGGCAGATGGGTGAAGACGGAATTGTAACCCTGGAAGGCCAGCGCCACCAGAATCGACTTGAGCGGATTGGAGTAGGAAGCGCTCATGGCGGGGCCCCCGCTCCGCCAGGCGCGCCTTGGCGG
>OBEQ010603097.1_pt1 | contig 30666 bp, 31 predicted proteins | sample 1670901 | NCBI WGS metagenome assembly OBEQ01 (sample SAMEA104232315, study PRJEB22302) | groundwater metagenome | biome: forest; feature: aquifer; material: groundwater | place: USA | collected 2011-08-07 | depth 5.4 m
ATTTTTTTGACAAAAAAAATATATCCGACCCCCCAGCCGATATTACGAGCGCGGGCATTCGCAAAGTGACTCCACCAGGTGTAATGACCCTTGTCCTGGGTAAAGATCCGAAAGGTGTCTACAAAACCGTCCGCGACCATCGCATCAATCCCCTCGCGTTCTTCAACAGTGAAACCTTTTTTACCGACATTTTCTTTGGGTCGCGCCAAGTCGTCTTCGGTATGCGCCACATTTAAATCCCCGCAGAAGATCACGGGCTTTTTCTTTTCGAGTTCTTTCATATATTCTAGAAATGCCGGATCCCAGTGTTTGTAACGAAGTGGAATACGTGATAAATCGTCCTTCGCATTCGGTGTATAAACCGTAACGATATAAAAATCCTGAAACTCCAGCGCCGTCACCCGGCCTTCAGCATTCGGATTACCATAGCCGTCATCAGCTAGTTTATATTTTTTTGCAATCTTCTCTGGAATACCCAATATCACCGCTAACGGTTTTGTTTTGGTAAAAATCGCTGTACCACTGTACCCGGCTCGGGTCGCAGAATTCCAATATTCTTCGTACTGTGGCAGATCGACTTCACTTTGATTCTGTTGCGCCTTCGTCTCCTGCAAACACAAAATATCCGGCTTGTATTTCTCCACAAACGGCACAAAAAGCCCCTTCTTATGCACCGCCCGTATCCCATTCACATTCCAAGAGATTATTTTCATGGCGGAGGGTACAGGACTCGAACCTGTAAGGGATTGCTCCCGCTTGCTTTCCAAGCAAGTGCCATACCATTAGGCGAACCCTCCTTATTTCATACTGCTAGTTTATGAGATATACTCAGATACTGCTTTAATCTATCTGTATGTTTCTTATTACTAGAACCAATAACTTTAAAATAATTTTTAACTTCACTTAGTCTATAAATATAGAGCTTTCTTTTTGTGGGCATATATACTTTCAACCCATTATCTTCAAGAATCTTTTTGGCGCCTTCGATAAGTGGGAATGAAGCATTACAGAACGATAAGCCGAAGTTAATATATTTCTTTCGTGCCACAGTATGATGATGAAAGTAAACACCTCCATCAGTATCCATGAGTCCTCTCAGACAAGCAATTGAGTATTTTTTATTGTTAAGTATCCACTGAGGGATAGAAACTTGATGCTTAACCTTATTACCACGCTTAAGTCCTACTTTTTCTAATCCCTCTACATAACCAGACCCAGAAAGCGTTAGTATGGCTACACTACCATATATACCGAAAGATGGTCTCTCTTTAAGAACTCTGAATATAAGTTGAGAGACGAAACCAGTATAATCTTTATCAGTCTTTTTGTTAAGGGTGACTTTAATTTGATTATTAGTGATACCACCATCTCCCAAAAAGACCCCGCATAGCTCGGCCAATGCTATGGAATACTTTGGTACTTTGACAATCTTCTTCATTTTAAATCCAGACGCTCTATACTGCTCTGGATTCTCAAGTCTTTTTCTTTGGGAGGTTAATCCACCTTTTCGCCTCGATTCACGATTACCAACTAATCCATATAGCCTATAATTCTCTAAACCACCTTTCTTAGCACCTTTCTGTACATACCAATACTCATCGAGCTCTCGAAAATTGGGTAAAGATATTTTAAATCTCTTAGCCAATTTCATAGCAATATCGTACGGGACAGTATATTCACATCGAGCCCAATCACGGAAAGACCTTGGTGAGTATTTATAATCGTAAGCAAGTTTTGTCCAGCTCAAATTACTAATAATCTTTACATTATTAAAGAATTTAATCTGATCTGATTTTCTAAATTTAATACGTTTCGGCATTGCTCTAATTATATAATTTAATAATCAACAAAGCAACACCTCCTTTTCTATTTATGTTAATTATTTAGGGACTTATCTACAATATGATATCATTTTACATATATGCTAAAGCGAATACATTTCATTGGAATTTGTGGAGCAGGTATGAGCGCGGTCGCGATATTGCTCAAAGAGATGGGCTGGCAGGTGACCGGTTCGGATAGTAATTTTTATCCGCCGGTTTCAACATACCTAGAACAATCCGGTATTAGATTTTTTAAAGGCTACCGTCCAGAAAATATTCCTCCAGATATTGAAACGATTGTTATCGGTAAACACGCAGAACTGACGCCGGAATTAAATGAGGAAGTCCGCGCCGCATTGGCGTTGAAGATGCCAATTAAATCATTTGCTGAAGTATTGGGTGAAGTTACAAACAATAGAGAGAACATTGTCATCGCTGGTAGTTACGGCAAATCAACATGCACGGCGATCATGGCATGGTGCTTAGAATACGCAGGCAAAAAACCGGGATATTTTATCGGTGCGATCCCAATCACACCGAGTACAAGCTCAGCCGCTGGTACCGGCAAACAATTTATTATTGAAGGTGATGAGTATCCTTCGGCAAACTGGGACGACTCATCAAAATTCCTGCACTATCATCCGTCGCACTTATTACTTACATCACTCGCCCATGATCATATTAATATTTTTAAAACCGTCGCTGACTACCGCGCGCCGTTTCAGAAATTAATCTCTTTGGTACCACCAGAAGGATTGATTGTTGCCTGTGCCGACGGCGGCGGAATTACACATACCCTCGCAGAACTTGATCGACCGGCGATTCTTTATAGTGTGCATAATATGACCTGTCCTTGGCATGTTGAGCATGTTACCTATGGTGAAGAAACGACGTTTGATATTATCCATGACGGACACCCTATCGTATCCATCACAACAGAACTTTTGGGATTGCATAATATTGAAAATATCCTTGGTGTGGGAACGTTTTTATTAACACAGAATTTAGTAACACCGCAAGAATTTTCGGACGCGATACGACAATTCAAACCGCCGCAACGCCGACTCAATAAAATGTCAGATACAACCCGAATTCCCGCATATGAAGGCTTTGGTTCTTCGCGTGATAAAGCAATCTCAGCCATCAGCGCCATGAAATTACACTATCCGTCACGTAAACTTATAGTATTATTTGAACCCCATACCTTCAGTTGGCGTACTCGCGAAGCGCTGCCGTGGTATGATACTGTCTTTTCTCAAGCGGATAGAGTTTTGATCTATAAACCATCACTCCATGGCGCTCAATCGGATCAACTACAATTAGAAGAAATAGTCACGCAAGTGAATAATCATGGTACTAATGCTGTCGGATTTGAATCTCCTACAGAAGGCAACAAAATATTTAAAAACTCAATCACCGATGACAGCGTCGTTTTGATTCTTTCCTCCGGCGGATTTGATGGTATGATTGACGATGTAAAAAAATTCCTCGAACAGACATTTCCAAACCAATGAAGAAATTTTCAAGTGAATTCGGTCATAATTACGATACCTATACGTTTGGCTATGCTCATTATTGTATCCGTGAACCGGGAGATAATCTGTCAGAGATCTATTCACAAGGATATCTACCCTATTCAGGTAGTCCGACAACACAACAAGTTTTTTATATGGCACGAAGTTCACGCGTACCGCTTGACTCATTCCAGCTTTCGAGTGAGAATCACCGCGTTGCGAAAAAATTTGATAACACGTTTCAGATTCAGTCTGCCACGATTCATACATTCGATCATAAAGATCCGGCATTTCTTTCATTCTGTACTAATTATTTTCAGAAACGCCACGGACCAAACGTGATGCCGACCGCACGTCTGCAATCAATTCTAGATTCTCAACTTATTACGCATATTGTTACCGGCGAGCGAGATGGCAAACGAGCGGCAACTATCTTTGAAGTCTCAGACACCAACATGACTCACTTCTGGTATTCTTTTTATGATCTCGATCTTGTTCATCAATCTCTGGGTATGTGGCTCATGATTGATAGTGCACGGCGCGCTCAACTCGCTGGCAAAAAATATCTTTATCTGGGCACGGTCTATGGTCAAAAAGCACTCTACAAAACAGCGTTTGCAAATATTGAATACTGGAACGGTTCGGAATGGATTCACAACACAAAACATATCAAACATCTTGGGCGAGAAGATCATACCCGAACCGTCGGCTTAACCGATCTCTGGAAAAAAGATTTAGAGTTGTTTTAGGGAGACTATACGTGCATCCCGCGGAGAATTCGAATCCGGTCTTCGAGTGGCGGGTGGGTGAGGAATAATTTTGTGAACCAACTCGATCCTTCCTTACCCTTAAACGGATTTGAGATAAACAAATGAGCTGTGGAATTTGACGCCATGCGCATGGGTTGTTGATCGGATTCGATTTTTTCTAATGCATTGGCGAGACCTTCGGGGTAGCGCGTGAGCAACGCGCCGGAGGCATCGGCGAGATATTCGCGTTTTCGGGACACCGCGAGCTGAATCATCGTTGCCGCAATCGGCGCGAGAATCGCGGCGACAATACCTAAAACTACCATCGGTGCAGAGCTACTGGTCATTCCCTCTCGATCCTCTCGTCGCCAAAAACTGACCCGAATAAACCAGTTCGCGAGAATTGAAATCAACCCCGCGAGCACGACCGTCACCGATGATACCAAAATATCGTTATTCCCGACATGTGAGAGTTCATGTGCGAGGACACCTTCCAGTTCCGTATGATCCAGCCGTTCCAGCGCGCCTTGGGTCACGACGATCGTCGCGTGATTCTTATTCCGCCCGGTGGCAAACGCGTTGATCTGCAGATCCGGAATCAGATAAATTCTAGGTAAAGGCAAACCGGCAGTGATGCAAAGATTTTCAATAATCCGATATAGTTCTTCGTGTCCCGCCCGTGCAATCGGCTGGGCACGGGACATGGCAAGCGCGATTGAATCCGATTTCCAATACGCCACAAAATTCATCCCCACACTCAACACCACCGCGAAATATAACAAATCCGGCGACCCATACGCGTAACTAAATAAAAATCCAATCCCGATAATCAACACAAAAAATACCGTCATCAACAGCCATGTTTTTCGGATATTACTATCGTGCTGAGTATAGAGAGTCATAGTGATTAGCGAATAGCCAATAGCGAATAGTTATTTTGATTTCAAAACCTGTAACAATCTCACCAACATTTTTCTTATCTCAACTAATAAACTTTCAAGATTTAAAAATTCAGTAGCTTTTGCCATTTGTAACTCTTTTGCAAGTAAGAGTTGCGTTTCAACTTCACTCGTCGATGCAAAACTTATAGAAATAAATTGGATATATTCTTTTGTGTTTTTTCTACTGAAACCTTCCGCAATATTCGAAACAATAGATACTGAAGCCCTGCGTAACTGGTTAGTTATACCATAAAGCTCTGTACTCGGGAATTTAGCAGTCAATAAATATATACTTTTTGTAAATTCAAATGACTTTTGCCATACAACTAAATCTTTATAGGATTCCATACACTATTCGCTATTGGCTATTCGCTAAAATTTACCTTTGGTAAATTTGCCTCTTCGGGAGAATCTAATTCGAAGAATTCTTCTTTTTTGAAAGTGAACATGCCGGCAATAATATTGGTTGGGAACACTTCAAGTTTCGTATTCAGATCCAAGACATTTGAATTGTAGAAGCGACGAGAAGCTTGGATTTTATTTTCGGTATCGCTTAATTCATCTTGAAGCTTGGCAAAATTTTCGTTGGCTTTGAGGGTCGGATAGGCTTCGGACAAAGCAAATAAATTCTTCAGCGCGCCCGAAAGCATATTTTCAGCTTGGCCTTTTTGTTCGAGACTCCCGGCGGTGACGGCTTGGGTGCGGGCTTGAATGACTGCTTCCAAAACACCCTGTTCATGAGCGGCGTAGCCTTTCACTGTTTCGACAAGATTCGGAATTAAATCATGCCGGCGACGTAATTGAATATTAATATCCGACCAAGCTTCTTTGACCCGATTTCTGGCCCGCACCAAAGCGTTGAACGCCCCCACCAACCACAGTACGACAATAACGACAACCGCCCAAATGATGTATGTAATCATATAATTTAAGAGTTATTTAATTAAATAAAACATATAACAAAAACCAATAAACTTCAACTATAAAAAGAATAAATAGATAAAGGTGCCCTTTGTTTTTTCTAAAGTGTGTTGTAATATATAAATTGACCTATACAAAGTAATAATACTATGATATAGTATTATCGCAATTGAAACCTTAACAATAAGGAGAAATTATATGTCCACTCTGGGTATGCCATGGAAAGGCGTACTAGGTTTAAATATGACGCCGAGTACAAACGAACTTGGAAAGTTTATTCGAGCCCGTCGCCTTGAGCTGGGTATTGTCCAAACAAAGCTAGCCAAGATGACAGGCATCAAACAAAGAACATTAAGTTATATTGAGATCGGAAATTATAAATCAGTAAAGAAAGTTAATCGACTCGCGAAGGCTCTTGGATTGGCGAGTGAACAAATCGAAGCCCTGATTCCTAAAAAGACGCTGGCCGAGCCAAAAACTAAACTTGCCAGACTTGTCCGTTCAAGACGAGAAGAACTAGATCTGACACAAAAACAGTTGACCAAAAAACTCCGCTTGACAATACAGAATCTCAGAATCCTAGAGACTCGGCGTTCATATCTTCGGCATACCACTATGAAACGTCTGGCAAAAGCTTTGAAGTTAGAGCTTTTAATTCTGAATCAGTTCACGAACAGAAACAAAAATCGCAAAACTACTGAACATCCCCTCGGCAATCTCATTCGTTCGCGTCGTGACCAGTTGGGAATGACATTACGTCAGCTGGCAAAGAAACTTGGTGTAACTTATCAAAGAGTAAGCCAGTTAGAACTTCGACCGGGAAATTTAGGAAGAAATGGATGTAATATGATAGAGAAACTTGCCGAAGTTCTCAAACTGGATGTCTCTGTATTGACAGCTCTCAAAGAAAAAAGAAAGCTGAAAAATCCCAAAAGAGATAGGGATACTTTGGGTGAGTTTTTAACCAGACGACGTTTAGAACTTCATCTTACTCAACAAGAAGTTTCGAAACGTATGATGATGTCAAGTTTTGTGGTTTATAATCTTGAGAGAAACAAATATCCCCTGACACCCAGAGCACTTGCAGGAATACAAAAAGCTCTTGAGTGTAAAATCCCTGTCGAATTCATACTTTAGATGTAGAGGGTTACCCTCTACATAATTAATAGTCGCCCATACCACCCGTTGGTGTGGGTTCTTTCTTTTCTTCCGGTAATTCGGTGACCACGGCTTCGGTGGTGAGGATCATTGAGGCAACGGAGACAGCGTTCAGGAGAGCGGTTTTGACGACTTTGAGGGGATCAATGACACCGGCTTTGATCATGTCGACATATTCGCCGGTGGCAACGTTGAAACCGATACCAGTCATGGACACGTAGACTTGTTGCGCAACTTCATTTGAGTCTTTGCCGGCGTTTTCGGCAATGGCGCGAAGCGGGCGTTCGAGAATTGTTTTAATGAGTGCCACGCCTTTGGCTTCATCTCCAACTTCAGCAACTTTCCCCACTACTTTTACCGTGAGTTCTTTGGACGCTTCAAACAATGCAACCCCACCACCGGCAACGATACCTTCTTCGAGCGCCGCGCGCGTTGCGTTAACCGCGTCTTCGATCCGGAATTTCTTTTCTTTTAATTCGGTCTCGGTGAGCGCGCCAACTTTAATCACCGCCACACCGCCGGAGAGTTTCGCGATCCGTTCTTGAATTTTTTCTTTATCAAAACCGGACGTCGCAGATTCGAGTTGCTTTTTTAATTGAGCGAGACGCTTTTCAATATCGCCTTTCTTACCTTTTCCGCCGACAATGGTGGTTTTTTCTTTCGTCGCCACAACACGATGGGCTCGACCGAGCATATCCAAATCAACGCTATCGAGTTTCATACCTTTTTCTTCACTGATAACTTGAGCACCAGTCACAACCGCAATATCTTCAAGCATTTCCTTTTTGCGATCACCAAAACCCGGCGACTTAATCGCTAATGTCGAAAATGTCCCTCGAAGTTTATTGACGACTAGGGTCGCCAAGGCTTCGCCATCCACGTCTTCAGCAATAATCACGAGTTGACGTTTGCCAGATGTTGAAATCTTTTCCAGCAACGGCACAATATCCTGAATCGAAGAAATTTTTCGGTCGGTGATGAGAATATACGGATCATCAAACACGGCTTCCATCCGTTCGGTGTTGGTCGCCATATATGCCGAGACATAACCCCGATCCAGTTGCATGCCCTCGACAAATTCCGTCGCCATCTCGGTCGATTGGGATTCTTCCACGGTCACGACGCCATCTTTCCCGACTTTATTAAAGACTTCGGCGATCAGATTCCCGATCTCACTATTATTGGCTGCTATCGAAGCCACTTCTTTAAGATTTGTCTTGGTAATTTTCTGCGCCCGCTTTTCCAAAAACGCGACGACCCAATCCACCGCTTTATCCATGCCCTTTTTGAGTGCGAGGGGATTCGCGCCGGCATTCACCGCCGAGAAACCTTCCGCCACGATGGCTTGGGCGAGCACCGTCGCCGTGGTCGTACCATCACCGGCGATATCATTAGTCTTTGACGCCACTTCGCGAATCAAATTCGCGCCAATATTTTCAAATTTATCTTTGAGTTCAATATCTTTTGCCACGGTCACGCCGTCCTTGGTTATCACCGGCGAGCCATAGCCCTTATCCAAAATCACATTCCGCCCCTTCGGTCCCAGAGTAACTTTCACCGCGTTCGCGATTTTATCTACCCCGCGCTTTAACGCTTCGCGCGCATCCTGTTTGTATAATATTTGTTTTGCCATTTTTTTGAAAATTGAAAATTGATAATTGTAAATTGCGCGATTATCCCTTAATCGCGATGATGTCTTCACTTTTTACGACAACATATTCTTTGTCTCCGTCCTTTATTTTGTGTTCAGAGTACTTTCGATAAAACACAATATCACCTTTTTTAACTTCAAGCGCGGTTCGTTTACCATCTTCAAATTTCCCCGGACCTACCGCCATTACTTTCCCGATTTCCGAGCGTTCTTTATCTATGGTATCAGGTAAAATAATACCGCCTTTTTTCTTTTCTTCCTTGAGTGGCTCCAAAATTACATGGTCATTTAATGGTTTTATCATAAACTTAGCAGTTAGACTTATTGATTGCTAATTTTAATCTAACTTTTTTTGATTGTCAACCAACTTGGAGGCTTAGCCTCCAAGTTGCTATTGTATCAATCCTGAATCTGGTTCTGGGTTTAAAGAAAGTCCAAGACGACGAATTGTTTCGTTGTAGCGATCGAGCACCGTGCGTTCAAAAGAATGAGGGTGGAATTCTAATTCGGTGTCGGTATATATGACTCGCCCGCCGACGGCGTGAGTAGCGGGGTTACGAGCAATTCGCTTTTGTTGATACTGCTTCGCCCAACGCTCACAGATATCACCAAAAATCCCTCGCCCGATAATTTCAATACATCGGGCTATAGTTTTTAACAATGCACTTAATCGAACAGTTCGTCGAATCACTTGTTGATGCGGAGAAAAATTATACACAAATTTATTCATCCAAACATTAGCCGCGAAAAATTGACCAATCAATTTTGGTGGAACCATCATCGGCACAAGATGCACATAGGTTTGCGCGTTGTAGAGACTTTCATGAGTAATGGTAAGTGCATCGAGAGTGAGATAGTGGTTAAAACAAAATTTATCCGGTGCCACGGTTTCAAATCTCGTTCGGCGCGCGCTAATCAAGGACGCGATGCCGGACAACAATAATCGCGCCAAATACAAACGCCCCGGCTCAACTATTACCAGAATATCAAAATCACTTTCGACACTCACCGTCCCCAACGCCAATGACCCACTCACGAACATACCCCGAATCCACGGCGCCGCTTGGAACCAGTAGGCTCGGTGTAGACATAATCGCCATTTTTGGGCTGAAATTTTTTCTCGATTTAAACGCAAGACGGATAACCCAGTCCGACCTTTCAATGAATAAAATCCATTTTCTTGAATAATATCTTCTCGGTGCAATAATTCTTCCACCCCTTCATATATATCTCGCAGTTCAATACTTTCAAGACTTCTGATGTGCGGTTGTAGCCGTTGAGGATTGATGAGATACCGATACAATTCAAACAGAGTCAATGGGTGCCCGCCCGCCTGAATGTCGTCCCCGCCAGAATGACTTTGTCGGGCTGGAGTCACTCTGGCGGGATCCAATCCGTCATAGTACGCCAGCGTCGCCAATATTGCATTAGATACATCCATAGCAATATAGTAAGTATTCAATCAACAACAAGCAAGTGAGTTATTTACTCTTCGTACGAAGCATAAATAACACACTTGCTCTGACTAATATTTAAGTTGAATTGATAATGGATTTTATGTATACTACTAGCTTTAATTATGGATACCACGACCCTCAAAAAACTCATCACTAAAGCCCCTGATTCGCCGGGGATTTATCGTTTTCAGGATGTAAAACATCAGGATATTTATATCGGTAAAGCGAGTTCGCTTAAGAAGCGGCTGACTTCGTATACGAAAACATTAGATTCTCGGATTCGTACAATGATCAGTACTGCCCGTTATCTCGTTCATATCGAAACCGATTCCGATATTGAAGCCCTTATTCTGGAATCTCAACTCGTCAAACAAAAACGTCCCCCATTCAACATCATGCTCCGCGATGATAAACAGTATTTTTATGTCGGTTTTACGAATGACGACTTCCCAAGAGTTTTCTTAACTCACCAACCGGACTCAGTATCTAGTAGTAAGTATCAAGTATCTCGTATGCAAAATTCCAAAATACATAATACTAGATACAAAATACTAGATACCAACTATTTAGGACCCTTCACTGATGGTGTCTCGTTGAAGACGACATTAAAATATCTCCGCAATATTTTTCCATATTGTACTTGCACGCAAAAGCATTATAACTATTGTTTGAATTATCATCTAAACAGATGTATTGGTTTTTGTTGCATCAAAAACCCAGAATTACGGATTACGGATTCCGAATTAAAGAATATACAGAAGCAATACAATCGGAACATCAACGCGATCAAAGATATTTTAAACGGTCGAAAGAATAATTTAGTCAAAGAATTACAGAAACAGATGAAAACCGCGGGGAAAAATCATGATTTTGAAAAAGCGATCGAACTGCAGATTAAAATCGAACAACTCGAACGAGTATTTTATAATGCCCAGGTTATCAAAAATTCTGACATTATAAAATCGCAGAATTCCGGATTACAAAAGTTATTAAAAATTAAAAAGCCTCTGATTCGCATCGAAGGTTATGACATTTCAAACATCCAGGGCACTCACGCCACCGGCTCGATGGTGACGTTTATCAACGGTATACCCGATAAAACCTATTATCGAAAATTCAAAATTAAATACATCAAACATAACAGTAAAAATAATAAGACCAAATATAAAAACAATGCATTGCTAAATAAATACGATCGTATTAATTTAGCAATGCATTCTCGTGATATAAATGATACTTATCATGTGAACGATACCGCCATGCTTCGTGAAATTATCGAGCGCCGTTTTAATCATCCCGAATGGCCATTCCCTGATTTAATTATTGTTGACGGCGGGAAGGGTCAAGTCAATTCTGCTCTGGCAGTACTCAAAGACATGGGTATTTCAATCCCGCTGATCGGTCTTTCCAAAGACGATCATCATAAGGGTCACCAATTATTTATCCCGCATAAAAAAGAGCCGATCCCGCTAGTCAACCTTTCTGAATCTGACCGCAATTTCCTCCTCGCCATCGACGCCGAAGCTCACCGCTTCGCGATCAGTTACTATCGAAAACTGCACCGCAAATCAATTAAATAAATCAAGGTTGAACAATCCAGTTCAAAGTGATATCATAGATACTGTTAAAAATGTTAAGGTTTATCATCAGAATTATAGGGAATACGGTGGCGTTGTATTTGGCGTTTTGGTTGGTGCCTGGATTTGTTGTGGCAGGGTCAGTTCTACAGTATATTCTCGGCGGAGCAATCCTGGCGGTGCTCAATATGACCGTCCGACCTTTTCTGAAGCTAATTTCATTCCCATTGATTCTGTTGACCCTCGGCTTGTTCACCGTTGTCATCAATATGTTGGTGCTGTGGCTGTTTGACTATCTGGTGACATTTGTCACGATTCAGAGTCTCATGGCGCTGGTACTCGCGACCATCATTATCAGTATCGTAAATATGTTTTTTTCCGGAATCGCCAAAGCAGCAGATTAAATTATTATCATGACGAAACTTATACAATTTTTACCGTATGTGCAGATGGGTCTGGCGTTGTTGTTAGTGATTGGTGTATTGCTCCAACAGCGCGGTACCGGATTATCATCTACTTTTGGTGGCGCCGGTGTCGGCTACAGTACCAAGCGCGGAGCGGAAAAAGTAATTTTTTACGCCACCGTCGTAATCGCTGCCTTATTCATAGTTACAAGTATCTTCGCGGTGAAACTCGGCTAACAATCCTAGTAGTTATCATTTTTCAGTTCTCAATTTTCAATAAGTTTTCAAAAAAATCAGTTCTCAAAAGTTTGGAAACTGGGAATTTATTGGGAACTGGAAACTGATAATTGGAAATTTGTCCCCTATGGTAAATGATCCGCAACATCTTGAAGATTTTTTTGGACTCAAACAGGATTCGCAATCTGTTCGAAATATCCTTCGCCGGCGCACCCAATGGGGTGATCACATTCGCCTTTTGCCAAAAGTGCTTTCCAAACGTGAACGCTATCTGATTTTAACATTTTTATTTATTATCGCCGGCAGTATTATCGCCTTGCCCTTCACCGCCTATAATCATTTCACAAATCCGGCGGCGGCTTATGGCGGTTCATTCAGTGAAGGCATTGTTGGTCAGCCTCGACGTATCAATCCTCTTCTAGCCCAGACGAACGACACTGATCGGGACCTTTCAAATTTAATTTATTCCGGATTACTCAAACATAACGAAGCCGGCAAGCTCGTTCCCGATCTGGCAAAGTCCTATGAAATTTCCAGCGACGGCTTAAATTATACTGTTTACCTCAAAGAAAACGCCGTCTGGCAAGATGGCGAAAAACTCACCGCCGACGATGTGGTTTATACGATTGAAACCGCCCAAAACGCCGACTACGCCAGCCCTCAACGTGTTAATTGGCAGGGCGTCACAGTTACCAAAGTCAATGCTACGACTATTATTTTTAAACTCAATAATAAATACGCTCAATTTTTAAATAGTCTGACCCTTGGTATTTTACCGAAGCATATCTGGGCGAATGTCCAGCCGATCAATTTTGCCTCGTCGGATTATAATCTCAAGCCCATCGGCTCGGGACCCTATATGTTTGAGAAACTTCAGAAAGATAATTTAGGTCAAATGCAGTCCTATCAGCTTGCAAGCAATAAAAATTACTATGACGGCCAGCCTTACATCGATATCATTATTTTTAAATTTTATAATTCAGAAGACACGCTGATTGACGCCTACAACCGCAATGATATTCAAGACTTAGCCTTCGTCTCGCCTGAAAATCTTAACAAACTAAAGTTTAAACAGCGCTTGAATATCCAAGAAATCAAGATGCCTCGATATTTTGGTGTATTTTTCAATCAGTCTCAAAATGCAACACTCGCCGATAAAAATATCCGTCTCGCCCTCAATTACGCCACCGACAAACAAGCCATTATTAATACGGTTATTGCCGGCAAAGGCACCGCAATTTATTCTCCCTTAATTGAAAACGTCCTCGACGTTGGTCAAGATATCCCAAAGTTCCAATATGATATAGACCAAGCGAAAAAAATCCTGACCGCGACAGGTTGGGCACCCGCCCGAACAACTGATGTCATTCAGTCGGGCAGGAATCCAGACAGTAAAGGCATTCTAAAAAAAGGCAAGGATACCCGCCTGACTGTCAACATTACCACGTCGACCTTACCTGAACTTGCTCAAATCGCCAATATACTTAAAGATCAATGGGTCAAAATTGGGGTTGAAGTTACTGTCGACACCTTAGCCACGCCCCAACTTCAACAAGTAATCAGAGACCGTAGTTATGAAGCTCTTCTGTTTGGAGAAATTCTTGACCTTGATCCGGATCCTTTCAGTCTGTGGGACTCATCTCAAACGCAAAAACTGGGTTTAAATCTTGCACTGTACAGCAACAAGACCGCCGATGGTCTACTCCAAGATGCTCGCCAGTCACTGAATCCTATAGATCGTATTAAGAAATATGACGACTTCCAAAAAATTGTCATCAATGATGTCCCCGCCGTATTCCTTTATAATCCGCTCTACTTATATCCCCAAACGACTGCGATCCAAGGTGCAAAAATCGCAGTCATATCCACACCCTCCAACCGCTTCGCCAATATTGATAAATGGTATATTAAAACTAAGCGTTTGTGGCGCTAATTGACTTTTTAACTATATGGGTGTATACTTGTAACATAATCGCTTTCTCTCAATAATATAGTACCAATCGTCTTCTTATTTTATTTAGAAAAGAGCCCGGGTGGCGAAATTGGCAACCGCATACGCTTCAGGTGCGTACGGCCGCAAGGCTTTGAGGGTTCGAGTCCCTCTCCGGGCACAAATTAAATCTCTAAGTTTTTGTCCAAGAACGAAGTGATTGGGTACAAAAAGTTACCCGCCTAAGTTTTCCTTCGGAAAATTTTGGCGGGTGCGTAATAGTAAACACTCACTGCGTTCGTGAACAATTATCGCATGGTAGAAGAAACAAATAGTAATTCAGACGAACGTAAGTATGCGACCCGCGCACCCCGCCGGCCGCGTTTTGGCGACCGCCGCCGCCCCAAACCGGTCGTGCGTCAGATTAAAGTTCTGCGGCGCGACAACGAAGGTAGCGTCGAAGATCACGCCCGTGCCGGTCAGAATACCGGTCTCAAAATCATCCACTTCGGTGGATTGGGTGAAATCGGCAAAAACAACATGCTCGCCATTCAGTATCACGACGAGATCATTCTCATCGACGGCGGTTTAGGTTTCCCTCGCCAGAATATGCCGGGTATTGATTTTTCGATTCCGAACGTCGGCTATCTCGCTGGTAAAGAAAAAATGGTATTGGGCTGGTTTTTCTCCCATGGTCACTTAGATCATATTGGTGCCATCCCATTCATCATGAACAAAGTCGGCGATCCCGATGTTTACGCCGCGCCCCTTACCCGCGCGTTGATTATGCGCCGGATGGAGGAATTCAAAGACCGCAAACCGCTTGACATTAACGAATTTAAAGCCGGCGAAGAAGTCAGCGTCGGCAAATATTTCAAAGTCAAAGCCCACCGCATCAACCATTCCATCCCCGACGATTTGCTATTTGAAATCACCACCCCCGTCGGCACGATTGTCCATACCTATGACTACAAAATGGATCGTGATCCGGTCAACGACCAGCCCGCGAATCTCGAAGAACTCAAAGCCGTCGGCGACCGCGGGGTGCTCGTATTCATGGGCGACTCAACTGGCGCCGAAAAAGAGGGCCATTCGATGTCCGAAAGCGCCGTGACCCATGATCTTGAAAAATTAATGTCTGAAGCTACGGGCTTAACTATTGTCGGTTGTTTCGCTTCGGCGCTAAACCGCGTTCAGCAAATTATTACCCTCGCTGAAAAAATCGGTAAGAAAGTTGTTTTCGACGGCTACTCGATGAAAAACAATGTCGAGATTGCCAAACAGCTTGGTTACTTGAAAATCCAGCGCGGCACCCAAATTTCCCTTGATGAAGTCGCGAGTCATCCCCGCAATAAAATTGTCGCCGTTGTCACCGGCGCCCAAGGTGAAGCCAATGCCGCCTTGATGCGCATCGCCAACGGTGAACATCGATTTATTCATCCGATCGCGAATGACACCTATATTTTCTCGTCTTCGATTATTCCCGGCAACGAATCCGAGATTCAATTCGTCCGCGATCAGCTCTATCGTAACGGCGCGAAGGTCTTTAATTACCAGAACCTTGACGTCCACACCTCCGGTCACGGCAACAAAGAAGATATCCGGGAACTCCTGAAAATTATCCGCCCGAAATTCTTGATGCCCGTCCACGGTCAGTATTCGATGATGATTAATCATGGCTTCATCGCCCAAGAAGAAGGCATGCCCAAAGAAAACGTCATTATCGCCGATAACGGCAATATCACCCACATTGAAAAAGACCGCTGGTGGGTTGATAAAGACCAAGCCCCGTCGGATCCGATCTACGTTGACGGTCTGGGTATCGGCGATATTGGCAATGTCGTCTTGCGCGACCGCCAAGTTTTGTCCGAAGACGGCTTTTTGGTCATCGTGGCGCTCGTTGACAGCCGGACCGGCAAAGTCAAAGCCAGTCCCGATATTATTTCTCGCGGCTTCGTCTATTTGAAAGATCAAAAAGACTTGCTCATGCAGATCCGCAAAAAAGTCCGTCACATCATCGAATCCGGCAATGTCGCCCAAAAAGATCCCAACGGCACCTACTTGAAAGACGAACTCCGCAACCAAATCGGTTTGTTCTTGTTTCAAAAGACAGAGCGTAGACCGATGATCCTGCCAGTTATTATTGAAGTGTAATAAAATTAGCCCTAACGGGCTAATTTTATTACCTAGTTTCATGTTGTAATCGATGAACTATCTTTTGCATTTTACGCAGGCTCTTACCCGTCTTGAGTTCTCCCTCTTCTAATCCGACTGTAACCTCGTGAATTTCATCAACTCTGATATCTAATCGCCCAAACTTATCGCTTAATTCCATTACATCTACTTTCATCGCTACTCTTCTTTCTAAATTATCGAAACTTTTTTCCGTTATATTGCGTAAATCTTCAATCTCATGAAACAAACTTTTATCGGTTTTATCGATTTTTTTATCGAGCTTAATAATCTGCTCGAAAATATCCCGAAGAGTTAATTCTTTTTTAGATTTTTTAGACATGAATTCAATTATATACTCAGATAAACTTTAGACAAGTGGATAAGATAAATAAGCAAAAAACTCATATGAACAGTGATAAAATCAAGGGAAGGCTTTGTAATTTTTTCACAATCTGCATGATTGGATGATAGTTCTCAAGTTATAGTGAAATGTTCCTGGGCACCGATTCCGAGGATGTCAGGAACGGGTTTTCTGAAAGAAAAGCCGCATGGCCTGACAGGAGACCTCGGGCGGTCAGAGAACATGAGCTATAACGTGTTGAACTATCCCAAGAGGAAGCCGTGAAAAAAACACAAAGCCTACGCTTGATAATTAACAATAAAAAATATAGAATAACGAGTATGGAAAAGAAAACATTACTTACGGGTGATCGGCCGACGGGACCGTTGCATATCGGGCATCTTTTTGGTTCTTTGACGAGCCGCGTCGCGATGCAGGCTGATTTTGATTCGTACATCATGGTCGCCGATGTCCAGGCACTGACCGATAATTTTCATCAGCCCGAACGCATCCGCGAGAATGTTTTGGAAGTCGCCATGGATAACATCGCCGCCGGCGTGGATCCGAAAAAAGCTACTTTATTTATTCAAAGCCAAATCCCCCAAATTGCGGAACTCACGGTTTTTTATTCAAATCTCGTCACGGTCAACACGCTCATGCGCAACCCAACCGTGAAAGCAGAGATCGAGGATAAAAAAGAACTCTTCGGTCAAAAAGGTGAAAGCGTGACTTATGGCTTCCTTGGTTATCCCGTCAGCCAAGCTGCGGATATTACCATTGTCCGCGCGCACATCGTCCCCGTCGGCGAAGACCAGCTGCCGATGATCGAACAGACCCGCGAAATTGTCGAGCGCTTCCACCGCATGTATAACTGCGATATTTTTCCCCTGCCCCAAGCCAAGCTTTCCCAAGCCCCCCGTATCATCGGTCTGGATGGTAATAAGATGTCCAAGAGTCTCAATAACGCCGTGTACATCAAAGATAACGCCGAAGAAACCGTAGAAAAAATTAAATCCGCTAAAACTGATTCGGGCACGACAATTGAATACGACCCCAAGAAACGACCGGAGATTTCAAACCTCGTCTTGCTCTATGCCTTGATTCACAACCAAGACCCGAAAGACGCCGCATCCACGTTAAAACATAATACCTACAGCGAATTTAAAATGACCCTCGCCCGCGATTTAAATACCTATCTCGCGCCTTTACGTGCCAAGCGCTTTGAACTCGAAGCCAAACCCCACTACGTCAAAGAAATCCTCGACATGGGTCGAGTCAAGGTCCTCGAACAAGCCGAAGAAACCCTCAAACTCGTCCGTGAAGCCATGAGGATTAACTACTAGCATGCTTTCTATAGGAATTGTCGGGTTGCCAAATGTGGGAAAATCGACGCTGTTTAAGGCGCTGACGAATAAGCAAGTTGATATTCAGAATTATCCGTTTACGACCATTGATCCAAATGTGGGGGTAGTTGCCGTGCCTGATGAACGCGTTGACGCATTGGCAGATTTTTCGCATTCAAAAAAGAAACTGTACACCACTATTGAATTTATCGATATTGCCGGTCTCGTGAAAGGCGCGTCGCAGGGTGAAGGACTGGGAAATAAATTCTTGGCCAATATTCGCGAAACCGACGCCATCGCCCACGTTGTCCGCGCGTTTGACGACGCGAACATTACCCACGTCCATAGCCGTATTAATCCCGCCGATGATATTGGTGTCATCAATACCGAATTGATCATCGCTGACCTCGACACGGTTACGAAACGAATTGAAAAAACCCGCCAAAATTTTGCCAAGCAAAACTTAGGCGGGCAAGCCTCAAAAGAAATGGCGATCCTAGAAAAATTCAAAAATACTTTAGAATCTGAACTTATGATACTCCATAGTATCATAAGTTCAGAAGAAATTGCTTTGGCAAAAGAGTTGAATTTGCTAACCAGTAAGAAATTTATTTATGTGATTAATATTTCTGAAGAACAGTTATTGGCGGGTTGGAAACCCGACCCTGAAATTATAAAAGCTATGGGTGCCCGCCCGAACGACGGAAGTCGTTCAGTCGGGCAGGATTCGCCGTATGTTGTCATGTGTAATAAACTCGAACTTACTCTCTCGGAAGTTGATGCGGATGAGAAAAAAGAATACCTGACTGAATTCCTGCCTGCCGGCAGGCAGGTAAATTCCCTCGAGACTGGGCTTGATACCCTGATTAAAACCGGATACAAAACGCTGGGTCTCTTAACCTTCCTCACTACCGGTGACGATGAATCTCGCGCCTGGACCGCGCACCATGGCGACCCGATACCCCGCGCGTCGCGTGCCATCCATACTGATTTTGAAAAACTTTTCATTCGCGCTGATGTGATTAATTGGCAAACTCTTCTGGATGCCGGCTCGTACCCCGCCGCCCGCGAAAAAGGCCTCATCAAAACCGTCGGTCGTGATTACATCATCCAAGAAGGCGACATAGTAGAAATAAGAATATAAAAAAGGCTCCGAGACTAGAACACGAAGCCCTTTTTGTCTCGGAGCGGGTAACGGTGTTAGCCAATGAACAGGTGTTCTTCCTCGTACTCATGCTCACTGGGACCCAACAATTTCTGTCCCGATGAGGATGAAGCATAGGAAGCCAGTGTGATCCCAGTCGTTACGACCGCGGTGACAGCGGTCAAAAACACGAGAAATCTCAAACTCAACTTCATGTCCCCTCCCTTCAAAATTTATAGGTACAAGTCAGTGTCAAAATTATATCATATAGCAAAAAATTGTACAGTTTGACATGAACTAAGTTTTTTGATAGTGTATACCCAGTTAACTAATACGGGATGTTTTTGGTAGAATATCCATGAGTAGGACACCTCGTCTTCTCTCTGCCAACTCGTTTCCGATACATTCACTAATGTCCGAAGCACGCAGGAATTATGAGTTGGCGTTTCATATCAACCCGAACTTGGAGGAAGCCAGGATTATTGGGATTTCGAATGAGTTCAAGGAGCAGTTGACGAAAAACCAGGCAATGGTTACCTTTGTGAAGGAACCGGAGCGTCAGCGTTTGTCTTACGAAATAGACCACAACGCCACAAGTTTCTTTGGGTATATCCAGTTTAATACGGGAGTATCAGAATTATCTGAAGATCAACTGGGGGTATTGGCAGGGGTGGAGGAATATATTAAGCTCAACAAGGATATCCTCCGTTCTTTAATTTTGCGTCTCCCATCAGATGCCCAAAAAAGCCAGGCATTGGAACGCCAGATGAAAGCCAAGGAACGCCTCGAAAAACGCGCCCAAGCCGCGACCAAAGCTATGCCATCAAGACGCCCTGTCGCTGATAGCGAAAAATTGGATAAAGAATTAGAAACAATTATCGAAAAGTTATAATCAGTTCACAGTTTACGGTTCACAGTTTACAGATTCAGAAACTGTAAACTAGAAACTGTAAACTAGAAACTAGTTTACGTGAATCTTAATAAGGTATTACTTATCGGCCGATTGACTCAAGACCCCGAAGCTCGGACAACGCCGAGCGGGCAGAATGTTACCACTATAAATATGGCGACAAATCGTGTCTGGAATGACGCAACAAGCGGGCGAAAAGAAGCGACGGAGTTTCACCGTGTCGTTGCCTGGGGTCGGTTGGGTGAAATCGCGTCGAATTATTTAAAGAAAGGCGCGATGGTGATGATCGAAGGTCGCCTCCAGACCCGCTCTTGGGATGATAAGACCAGCGGTCAGAAGCGTTACATGACCGAAGTCATCGCCGAAAATCTCCAGATGGGTCCCCGCTCCTCTGGGAGCGAGGCTCGCCCCGAAGGGGCGGCCCGACCGTACGATAATTACAAACGACCGATGACAGCTCCGAGTTCACCGTCTCCATCAACTATGTCACCAAGCGCCGATGCCGATATTCCTATCATTGACGAGAACGAACCCCTGAATGCCGGCGTCGAAGAAGACGAAATGGCCATAAAAGAAAAAGACTTACCGTTTTAGTCAGAACCGTCCCTTCGCCCCAAATTAAAAAATAATGAGAATTGATGATGACCCTTGAGACCCAGTAGTGGAAGGGGACCCAGCGAAGCTGGGGGAACCGACGGGACTGGTTCCCCGGGTCTGGGGCAAAAGGGTTATCATCAATTCGTCAAAACCCATGCAATGTAAATTATGTGAAGACAATATAAGCCATATCGATTACAAAAACACACAGTTTCTGCGCCCGTTTGTCACGGCTCAATTTAAAATTAGTACCTCTCGCCGCAACGAACTCTGCGCCCGCCACCAGCGCATGATTGCCAACGCCATTAAACTCGCCCGCCATATGGCCTTGATGCCGTATACCCGAAATCAAACAGTGAGATAGGATTTAGAACTTAGGAGTTAGGACTTAGTAAAAAAGGAGGTCTTTGACATGAAAATGAGGCTGGTGTCTATCATACTTGTTTTTCTTTTTGTTGCCAATCCAGTTTTTGCCCAAGAAAAACCGACAATTGGGAACATAGCACGTGAAGTCTTTACTGATCCGACCACCTACGCGCCGACGATAGTGTGGTTCTGGAGCGCGCAGGGTGATTGGGACACGTCCCAACCATTATTCAAACGGAATCACGGGGAACAAAATCCGACCTATATGCAATCGGGATTCCCCTTTGGTACGCCCATGAATTATGGTGACGGCAACCGTCTGATCCGCTCGATGATTCCGAGCACTCTTGGATTCACGATCGGTGCAAACACCATTGAACGATTTGGTGAACATTTCCTGATTCGACGGTATCCCAACAAAAAACGTACCATCAAAATCGCCGGCTGGGCAAGTCGCATCGCCATCGCCTCTGCCCAAAGTTACATCCTGTCCGCCGCCCATTTCCGCCAATGGGAAGAAAACAACCGTCTCTTGCACACTCTATACCCCTAAGGCCGCATCTCCTGATGCGGCCGTTTATTTACTACCGGATTCAGAATCATCCTCATCATCGTAATCGTAATAACCTTCCGCTCGAAGTTGATCTTCGAGCGCCGGAGTAACTTCTTTTGCTTTGAGAGAAGCTTTTACATTTTGAAGCCATTCTTCTGCTATCTGTATATGCACCAAAGCACCCTGAATCCATACATCAGTCTCACCACTAAAATTACCTTGTCTCGCCAAATCAACAGAAGTTTTAATTTCTGTCATAGCCCATTTAACAGGACCTGCAACTTCTTTTAATTCTTTGGTTTCTCCTAATGGTTTTTCTTGTGTCATATGAATTTTTTAATAGTTTATTATTCAGTTTGTTCATCCGGCACCGCAATAGTTGGCGCGATTTCTTCGGCGGCAGCGGCTTTGCGGACTTTGGAGATGATTTCGTTCATGATTTTTGGATTGTCTTTGAGGAATTGGCGGGAGCCTTCGATGCCCTGCCCGATTTTCTCGCCGTTATAACTGAACCACGAACCGGCTTTCACGACGACATTATAGCGCACGCCCGCGTTCACGACATCGGCATACTTTGAAATGCCTTCGTTATACAAAATATCAAATTCGCAGGTGCGGAACGGTGGCGCAACTTTGTTTTTGACGATTTTCACTTTCGTACGATTGCCGACAATTTTCTCGCCCGATTGAATTTGAGCCGAACGCCGGATATCAATACGGACCGAGGAATAAAACTTCAACGCCATACCGCCGGTGGTGGTTTCGGGGTTACCGAACATCACCCCAATCTTCATACGAAGCTGGTTGATAAATATAACCGTCGTCTTGGACTTGGCGACGATGGCGGTCAACTTGCGCAAGGCGTGAGACATCAAGCGCGCCTGCAAGCCCATGTGCTGTTGATCCATTTCGCCTTCGATTTCCGCCCGTGGGGTCAAGGCGGCGACGGAGTCAATCACGATGACATCAATGCCGCCTGATTTCACGAGTGATTCGACAATATCCAAGGCCTGCTCGCCGGTATCCGGTTGAGAAATTAACAGTTGATCAATCTTAACCCCGATCTTTTTGGCATATTCCGGATCCAAAGCATGTTCGGCATCGACGTAGGCGGCAATACCGCCGGTTTTTTGAGCTTCGGCGACAATATGCAAACAGAGGGTGGTTTTACCCGAACTTTCGGGACCATAGATTTCAATCACGCGCCCGCGCGGAACCCCGCCGACGCCCAACGCGATATCAAGCGACAACGAGCCCGTCGAGATAACATCGACATCAACCTTTCCGACCTGACCCAACCGCATAATCGAGCCTTCGCCGTATTTCTCCTGGAGCTCCTTGACCATCATTTCCACATTCTTGTTTCGCCCCTCCTGTACCTTTGTGGCTGCAGCTTTTTTGTCTGCATGTGCAGATAAATCATTTCCTTTTTCCTTCTCTTTTCCGACATGCTTTTTCGGTGTCATAAAATTATTTATTATTTATATATTTGATAATACCTTTAACATATTCATTAAAAAATGGGACTAAAACTTTTGCTGAATCATAAAACCTCTTGAAATCTTCGTCAAAATCATAATCGTGAACAAGAACATTCCGAAGTCTTGCACCTTGTATCAGTCTTTGCAATACTGTCTCCGGAAAAATTTTAATATCAGCAAGATGAGAAAATGACTCTCGGTATGTCTCCGGAATTTTACCGGTTTTGTCCCCAAGAATTATTGTATTAATATCACTTGCGGTATCAACAATCAATTGGAAATCCCGCTCCGCAGCGCGGATAATAATCATACCAAATCCATCAAGTGAAAAAGGTTTTGATAATAGTCCTTCTATTTCCTTAAGAAGCACTTTAATCTGCTCGATCTTTTTTTCAACAATTTCAAAATTCATAATCAAGCGATTCCTTTATGTAGCATAGTACTCCTATACCGACGGAATTTTGCCGTATCTATATATTCTTTCCATGCCATGAAACGAAATGTAAAAAAATCTTCCTTGGTACCAAAAATTAATTCCCCAGTTTCGGCAACAGCTCGTTTCAAAAGGGGCGAAGCCACTTGTAAATCAACAATATCAATAAGATCTTCGGGTACGCCGAGTTTTTGAGCAGTAAGTTCAACAAATTTAATTTTATCTTCAAAAGAAATTCTATCCTCCGCCAAAATCGCAACGTCATAATCCGAATCGGTCCGAGCGTTCCCGGAAACTCGAGACCCAAAAATGATCATTAATCGAGGTTCAATCATGCAACCATCTTACAAAATGAGCCTATAAATGCAAGTGCCCAGCACCACTTTTCCATCAAATGTAAAAGTGGTGCTGGGCTGACTAAAAAGGTAGAGCGTTGACAGTGAAAGAATAGTCTTCGGCAGTCAGAATTTCGCTTTGCCGAATCCTAACGCATTCTTCTTTAACCCATGCCCGAATCTTCAGAATGTACTTCTCCCGCTTTTGGCAAAATTCTACACACCCAGTACACGGACACGTGTCCAGTACTTCCGGCGTTGCTCTATTCAAAAGGAACATACCAAACCTCCTTTGTGTCACATATAATGAACTTTCTTGTATCTAATGCTAGCAACGATTCTAACTGACAATCTGATCGCCATGTACATAATGAGAACAACTAACGGTGTCAGATATATATAGTGATTAATAACTAACAATACAAGCGAGCCTGAAGCTATTGCGATATTAAGTTTCAGCCATGTGTTAATATAAATTTCATCTGCACCAACTGGATGAAACTCAAGTTTAGAGCTTAGAAGCCAGAAATAATCGAATACTCTAATTAAAACGCATGAGATAAGGAAATAGACAATAGTAAGCTGGGTTGAGTAAATATAGAGGAATAAAGAAAACATTATAGCAATATCAAGCATCACATCTATCTCTCTTTTTGGTGGCCATTTTTTCAACGAGGGAGAATACTCTATCCAATAGTCTACAATATCAAAATACACAAAAATAAATGCGATATACTGCCAGGGTTGATGAAGCTCTGGCCACCATTGGAAACCAAGTCCCAATACTAGACCCACCATGATATCCACAAATTTGAGACTAAAATCTTTTAACATAATGGAATTTACTATTTGTTAATCTTATAAAATTCTTAATAAAAAAATGAGAATGAACGACTAGAAATACTCCAAGAGGAAGCTGTGAGAAAAGTAATTGGGCTTTACTTGTCTACATCTCTTCTTGTTCTGCCTCGGGCGTATCTACTGAAATCACCGTCGCGCCGATATCGGGTTTTACAAACGATTCTGGAATCATATCGCTACTTGGTATCATACCTTCCCGCTTCACATAAACCTCACGGGGTTTGGCGCCATCGCCGGGTCCAATGATGCCTTTATCTTCCAGAATATCAAGCAAACGAGCGGCGCGGGCGTAACCGACGCGGAGCCGGCGCTGGAGCAACGAAGCCGAGGCTTTGCCGGCTTCGATGACAACCTGTTTAGCATCGCCATACATATCATCTTCGTCATAGCCATCCTCACTGCCATGACCTCTTGAAATCGGCGTATTGAAATCAACTTGAAGAGTATTGTCTTCTTTTACCTCGACAAGCTCTTCACCTTGTTTCTTGAGGAATTTTACAACATCATGGATTTCACCCTCGGTCACAAGCGCGCCTTGAATACGACGCGGCCGGGCAGTATCACCAGACAGAAAGAGCATGTCACCTTTGCCCAGCAACTTCTCCGCGCCTGGCATATCAAGAATCGTGCGCGAATCAATCTGGCTCGGCACTTGCAAGGCGAGACGGGACGTAATGTTGGCTTTTATTAAACCTGTAATAACCTCAACGGACGGGCGTTGAGTGGAAAGAATTAAATGAATACCCACCGCGCGCGACATCTGCGCCAGACGGACAATCGCCGACTCCACATCCCGACCATAGGACGCCATCAAGTCTGCCAATTCATCAATCACAATCACAATCGCGGGCATGATAGCTTCGCCCTTGTCAGTCATCTTGGCATTATATGAAAACATGTCTTTGGAACCGATTCGGTAAAGCTGGTCGTAACGCCGATCCATCTCACCAATCGCCCACTTCAAAGCCCCGATGACTTTCTTGTTGTCGGTAATTACCGGCGTAATCAAATGAGGAATATCATTATACAGCGTCAATTCGACACGCTTGGGATCAATCAAAATTAACTTGAGAACATTTGGCGAATGTTTATACAGCAAGGACAACAAAATGGCGTTGATCGAAACCGATTTGCCGGTACCGGTTGCGCCGGCGACAAGCAAGTGCGGCATTTTTTCAAGACCGGCATAAATTGGCGTACCCGACACATCGCGACCTAAAGCCAACGGTAAAAAGAACTTAGATTTCGTAAATTCTTCGCTGTCGAACATATTATGGAGACCAATAATCGCGACTTTCTTGTTCGGGACTTCAATACCGACTAATGACTTGCCAGGAATCGGAGCTTCGATACGAATCGGATGCGCCGCTAACGCCAGAGACAGATCTTGATTCAAGGTCGCAATGCGGGAAAGTTTGACTCCCACCGCCGGCCGCAGAGTAAATTGCGTCACCGTCGGCCCGATGGAGACTTCACCCATTTCGACATCAATTCCAAAGTTCGCTAACGTACGTTTAATGATTGTCGCGCTCGCGTTAATATCACCCGTAATAGCTTCTTCTTGGTCTTCGTTTAATAAGTCAATGGATGGCAAAATCCATTTGCCCGGCTTGAGATTCTTAATCACAAATTCTTTGTCGCTCATCGGCTCAACTTTAGTCGGGTGATTGATTGAAGTCGGGTTTGTCTGCCTGCCGGCAGGCAGGAATTCGGGCTTTCTGGTGTCAATAATCTCGTTGCCCTTTTTCACGATCACATCGGTTAATTTGGAACTTTCGGGTAGTTTAGAAAATATCCCCGCTACGGAAATATTCAACGCTACCAGAATTGCAATTAATGCCAACGCGAAAAGTACAATAGTTGAAGCCGTAAAGCCCACCAAAGCCAAAAGCGGATACCCAAGAATCAAACCAAAATAACCGCCGTGAATCACACGCATTTGGGTATCCCCGCTGCCAAAAATAAAGAAGAGTGCCAGAAAAGTCAGGACAAACAACGCCGTTCCAAACATGGCACTGGTGTAGACTTTGCGGGAAATTGATTTAATAAAAGAAAACCCCAGAAACGCGAATGCGATCGGAATAACAAAAAACCCCCAGCCAAACAGCGACCGGGCAAGAGAATTGAACATATCACCGGCTCGACCGGCCTTACCGATAAAACTTAATAAACTTAAAAGCACGAGACTAAAACTGACCACACTCCAGATGCTGTTTCTGGTTTCTTGACCAATATCAAATCGCGGCGGTTTCGGCATCAACGGCGGTCGCCCCCGCTTCCCCGGCTTACCCGGATTCTGTTTATTGTCCCACCCGGCCTTATATTTCGGTCGTCTTCTCATCTATACATTATCCTAAAAATATTGCTTCGGTGCAAGTTATTGATCTATCCTCAGGCTCGACCGATAGTCGCCTCGCTCCAGCGACTCGGCGCTATCTAGACTCTCGGCATTATCACTCGCCTTTGGCGAGACCTCATATTATGGGTCGAGTCTTGGGTATGGGTGGCGGGAGCGAGAAAATTACTAAAACCGAGCGACTACTCTCCTTGATTCGTCTGCATAAACCCCGTCCCGGCCGGTATGAGACGACCGATAATGACATTTTCTTTGAGACCGCGGAGGTAATCTTCTTTGCCGGAGATGGCACTTTCGATGAGAACTTGAGCGGTCTGTTGAAACGAAGCCGAAGATAGGAAACTGTCAGTCGAGAGCGAGACTTTAGACACGCCCATGAGAAGTTGTTCGAATGTCGCTTCAGCTTTCTTTTCGTTTCGAGCTTTTTCGTTTTCTTGGAGAGCTTTACGTTTTTCAACCACCGCTTCCGCCAAGAGATCAGTCTCGCCGGGATTGATAACCCGGACACGAGAAAACATCTGGCGGGTAATCAATTCAACGTGCTTATCATTGATACTGTCTCCGGTCGGTGAATAAATACCGTGAACCTCACGGACAATATACCGCGTGACCAAATCAATATCATTAGTAGTTTCATACAACTCACGCAGGTCAACATTACCTTCACTTAATTGCTGACCGATACCTACGAGATCGCCGATACCAACAGTAATTGGAATATTTGGCGTTAACACGTATTCGCGTTTTTCAGCAGTACCCGCGACTTCAATAATCATAATGCGCTGTTTCGCGCGCTCTTCAACGGCAATAATTTTGCCATCGACATCGGAAATAAGGGCTTTGAACTGCGGGGAACGAGCTTCAAAGATTTCAACAATTCTTGGAAGACCCATGGTGATGTCAGCACCGCCGGCACCCGCGACACCGCCGGTATGAAACGTACGCATTGTAAGTTGAGTACCTGGTTCGCCGATGGCCTGAGCGGTAACAATACCGACGGCTTCGCCCATATTCACGAGTTCGTTCTTGGACAAATCATAACCGTAACACATCCGACAAATACCGTTGATGGACTTGCATTTCACCACGGAACGAATACGAATGGTGGGAAGTTTGAGTTCATCAATTTTCTTGGCGGTAACTTTATCAACAACTTTGTTTTTCTTGGCAATCAGCGTGCCGTCTGAAGCGACGATGTCATCCATAATCACGCGACCTTTGATGCGCCGGCCCAATGATTCGCCGCTGAATTTAGAATCTTCGGCATAGAGCATAAAGCCTTCTTTATCTTTGCAGTCTTCATCAAGGATAACCACGTCCTGCGCGACATCGACAAGACGACGGGTCAGGTAGCCAGCTTCGGCGGTTTTTAAAGCCGTATCGACAAGACCTTTTCGAGCGCCATGAGTTGAAATGAAATATTCCAGTGGTTGCATACCTTCTTTCAAAGAATTACGAATCGGCAATTCAATCAATTCACCCGACGGATTGACCACGATACCCCGCATACCCATCATTTGGTCAAGCACGGACCAGGAACCGCGGGAACGGGAATCAACCATCATATACGCCGAGTCTTTCGGACCGATTTGTTTCTTTACGAGCACGGACAGCTTGGCTTTGGCTTCATTCCAGATTTCGATGGCCTTAGCTTTGCGTTCGTGTTCAGTCAATAAACCGGTGTCATAGGCTTCGCGGTTTTGTTCCGTCAATTTGTCGGCCGCGGCAATGATTTCCGATTTTTCTTTAGGAACAGTTAGATCGGCCATACTCCAAGAGACACCCGAGAGAGTCGCATAGTGGAAACCGAGATCTTTAATACGGTCGAGATACGCGACGGTAACATCCGGACCATATTCATCCCAAATATCTGATTCGATAGTTTTTAAATCCGACTTGTTCAGCATTCTATTGACGAATGCATGGCCAATCGGCATAGCTTCATTAAAAATAATACGACCGACGGTAGTTTCTATCAACTGAAATTTATCTTTTAAATCAGGATCTTGAACTTTAATTTTCGAGCAAAGATTAATCACATCATTATCATAAGCCAATTGAGCCTCCTGGAATGATGAGAAGACTTTACCTTCACCCACAAGACCGTCATGGGCGCTGGTTAAATAATAACAGCCGAGAGAAATATCATGACTCGCGATAGCAACCGGATCACCGGTAGCGGGTTTTAAGATGGCGTGACTGGCTAACATTAAATCTCGAGCTTCTCTCTGGGCTTCGTTGGTTAATGGTAAATGAACAGCCATCTGGTCACCGTCAAAGTCAGCATTGAATGCGAATACTGGTAATGCAGGAATTTTAATGGCTTTTCCCTCAATCAACATCGGCTTGAAAGCTTGGACCGAGAGGCGGTGTAACGTTGGCGCGCGGTTGAGTAATACCAGTTTTTCATGCATCGCCTGTTCCAACGCCGACCAGACATCAGGCGTTTCCTGTTCAATTAAGCGACTGGCGGATTTAATGTTATGAGCCAGTTCTTTAGCAATTAAAATGCCAATAACAAAAGGTTTAAATAATTCCAATGCCATACGTTTCGGGAGACCGCATTCGGCAATACCAAGTTCCGGTCCGATGACAATAACTGAGCGAGCCGAATAATCGACGCGTTTTCCCAGCAAGTTCTGACGGAATCGCCCCTGTTTGCCTTTGAGCATGTCAGCCAATGATTTCAAGGCACGTTTTTGACCGGTGGATGCGGCGGTGGCGGATTGATTACGTTTCATCGAGTTATCGATGAGCGAATCAACCGCTTCCTGAAGCATGCGTTTTTCGTTTTTGGTGATAACCTCCGGCGCTTTTAATTCCAGGAGATGTTTTAAGCGATTATTACGATTGATAACCCGGCGATAAAGATCGTTTAAATCTGAAGTCGCGAACCGCCCGCCGTCTAACGGCACCATTGGGCGCAGCGCCGGCGGAATGACCGGTAAAATACTTATAATCATCCATTCGGGACGGATGCCGGCTTTCTGCATCCCGCGGATGAAACGTAAGCGACGGGACATTTTGCGGAATTCAAGCGGATTGCCTTCATTTTTAATTTCCCCTTCCAATTCCGGAATAATTTCATCAAAATTTAGTTCTTCCAGTAATTTCTTGACCGCGTCCGCGCCGATGCCGGCTTCGAAGACTTCGCCATATTTCAACGAAAGGTCGCGGAAATCCAACTCCGAGATGACCTGATATTTTTGCAAATCACGAAGATTATTTTTCCCGCGGTCTTTGAGTTCTTTTAATTGCTCTTCTTCTTCGGCGGCTTTTATATTCTTGATTTTTGACTTGAATTCGCCTTCGATACGTTTCATGGCTTCGGCTTTCAATTCGTCATTTACTTTCATGACGATATAGCTCGCGAAGTACACGACTTTTTCCAGTTCTGGTAATGAGACGCC
>OBEQ010430707.1_pt1 | contig 30658 bp, 24 predicted proteins | sample 1670901 | NCBI WGS metagenome assembly OBEQ01 (sample SAMEA104232315, study PRJEB22302) | groundwater metagenome | biome: forest; feature: aquifer; material: groundwater | place: USA | collected 2011-08-07 | depth 5.4 m
GGCGCGGGCGGCGTGTCGCGGCGCTCGGCGTCGTCATCGGCTTCGCGCTCGCGGGCGGCGTGTGGTTCGTTCGTCGCGCCACGTCGACGACGCCGCCGCCACCGCCGCGCGTTGCCGTGGCCGTACCCGCGCCGCTCGCGCTGCCCGATGCGCCGCCCCCGTCCGCGCCGCCTCCGGCGCCGACGCACGTGCGCATCGTCATCAACACCAATCCTTCGGGCGCCGAGATCTTCGACGAGGCAACCGGCGAACGCCTGGGCGTCTCGCCGGTCGAGCTGTCGCTACCGCGTGGCACCGGCGAGCGCGCCCTGGTCATCCGTCACCCCGGCTGCGGCGAGAAGCACCGCAGCATCAGGACGACCTCCGACGCCGAGCTGACGCTGGATCTGGACCCCGCCGCGCCTCCTCCTCCGCCCGCGCCCGCGCCCGCCGCGCCGCCGGAGAAGCCGCCCACGCCGACCTCCGACCTGCTCGCGCCGCAGTTCTAGGAACCGGCAGACGCCGCGCCTCCAGACCAACACCGGGTGCTACCGTGACGCTCCATGGTGGAGTGGCCAGATCTTCCCTTGCACGAGTGGCGCGCGACCCGCGACACGGTTCACCGATGGACGCAGATCCTGGGCAAGATCCAGCTGGGGTCGAGTCCGCCGGTCAACCACTGGTGGAACGTCCCGCTGCAGGTGAGCGCGCGTGGGCTGCGGACCTCGACGATCGGCCAGCAGGACCGCTGGTTCGATCTCGAGCTCGACTTCTTCGCCGACGTCCTGCGCCTGCTCACCAGCGATGGCGCCGAACGCACCGTGCCGCTGGGTCCGCGCACCGTGGCCAGCGTCTACGCCGAGACCATGGCGGCGCTGCACGCGGCGGACATCCGCGTGCACGTCTGGCCGGTGCCCTGCGAATGCGAGGACCAGATCCGCCTCGATCGCGACGAGGTGCACCGCTCCTACGACAAGGAGTACATGATGCGCTTCTGGCGCATCGTTGCGCTCACGACCGCGGCTCTGAACACGTTCCGCGCGCGCTTCATCGGCAAGTCGAGCCCGGTGCACTTCTTCTGGGGCAGCTTCGATCTCGCCGTCACGCGCTTCTCGGGGCGTCGCGCACCTCCGGTCGAGAGCGCCGGAATCATCGAGCGCGAGGCGTACTCGCACGAGGTCAGCAGCGTCGGATGGTGGCCGGGCGACAGCCGCCTCGACCACGCCTCGTTCTACAGCTATGCGTCGCCCGAGCCACCTGGCTTCCGCGAGGCGCCCATCGCCACGCCCGGCACCTACTACCATCCGTCGCTCAAGGGCTTCTACCTGCCCTACGACGACGTCCGCCGCGCGACGGATCCGCAGGCGCTGCTGCTCGACTTCTGCCAGGCGACCTACGCCGCCGCGGCCGACCTCGGCCGCTGGGACCGGGGCCAGCTCGAGCGCGGCGGGTAGCGGTAGCGGCAGCGGCGACGGCATCGGCGACCGTGGCCGCTGTCGCTAGAAGCGACGATTCACGAGAGCTTCCGCTACTCCGCCGTGCCGGCCAGCCCGGCTCTCGGCTTGGACAGGAGCCGGTCGAGCCAGAGCGCCGAGAGCTTCTCCTGCACGGTGTTCTGGCGCAGGCGGTCGTTGAGATTCTTCCAGTCCACGTGGTCCAGGTGCTGGTCCTGGTTGAAGCACGAGAACACCACGTTGACCTTGCCGGTGTACGGATCCACGTGCTTCTGCAGGCACTGCGCGCAGACCTCTTTCATCATGCATTGCATGGGCGAGTTGATGCTGCCGATGCCGATGTGTGACGGCTTGAGGTAAGGCGCGAGCGTGGTCCGGCGTGCGTGCGCGACCGCGGCCATCATGCGGTCGGAGCCGATGGCGATGACGCGGTCGACGTCCTTCAGGTTGACCGTCTGCGGCCCCAGGTCGCCCTGCGCGAACGCGATCATGGCGGAGACGATGTTGCCCACGAAGGCGCGGTCCTGCGGCCGGCGCGCCGTGATGGCCGGCCCGGAATCCGCCGACCACACCACCTGGTCGGTGGACGCCTCGATCTCGTCCATCTTGAACACGTCGCTGGGCTTCTTGTAGCCGGCGAAGTAGACCACCTTGTTGCCACCCGCGCGCAGCGCCTTGGCGATGGAGAACAGCACCGCGTTGCCCAGGCCGCCGCCCGCCAGCAGCACGGTCTCGCCCGGCGGCGTCTCGGTGGGCGCGCCGGTCGGGCCCATGACCACGACGCGCTCGCCCGGCTTGAGCGCCGCGACCAGGCGCGACGAGCCGCCCATCTCCAGCACGATGAGCGAGAGCAGGCCCTTGTCGACGTCGGTCCACGCGCCGGTCAGGGCCAGGCCTTCCATGGTCAGCGACGTGCCGTCGACGAGCGGCGCGCGCGCCTCGAAGTTCTGCAGGCGGTAGAACTGGCCCGGGTTGAACTTGCGCGCCTGGTTGGGCGCGCGCACCACGACCTCGACGATCTGGTGGGTCAGCCGGTTGACCGCGACCACGACCGCGCCCAGCGCGTCGTCGAGGCGGGTGATCATCTCGTGCCAGGCGGCGTCGCGCGCGGCCTGGCCGGCGCCGTCGGCAAGGGTGGCCTGCACGTGGCGCTCGAACAGCCTGGCCACGTACACATGGCCGTCCTTCGCCGACGCCATGGCCTTGACCACCGAGCCGGCGTACTTGGGATGGTTGTCGCCGTAGTACGAGACGGTGTGGCCGGCCTCGTCGAGGTAGCTGGTGAAGAAGCCCTCGCCCGGCTCGAGCGTGACGTGCCCGGCGTCGTCGGCGCTGGCGCGGTGCCCGGCGAAGAAGCCACGCTTGTCGAGCGCGAACGTGCCCGGGTGCTCCTTCTCGTAGATCGTGTTGGGCGACGTGCCCGCGGCCACGCACAGGGTGCGCGCGGGCAGCGTCAGCACGAGGCCGTTGCCGCGCACGAAGGTCAGCTTCTCGAGCGCGCCGAACTCGTCGGGGATGGCGCCCTTGGGCGTGACGTTCTCGATGAAGTGGATGCCTTCCTCGAGCGCCTTGTGGATCTCCTCGTGGTTCAGCCGGTACGCGGGCGAATCCTGGATGCGCTTGCGGTAGGCCAGCTTGACGCCGCCCCAGGCCTCGATGAGCGCGTTGAAGTCGGGCGCGCGCTTCTCGCGCGCCGCGGCCAGGCGCTCCGCGCGCACCGCCCGCCCGTGGGCGAGGAACTCGTCGAGGATGCCGATCTCCTCGGTGTCGTAGACCGTGCGCACCGCCTCGGCGTCGCGCTCCTTGACCAGGGTCTCGTAGCGCTCGAGGATCTTCTCGCACTGCACCACGTAGTACGCGCGCAGCTCGGTGGCGGTGTCGATGGCGGTCAAGCCGCCGCCGATGACCACCGCGGGCAGGCGCACCTGTAGATTGGCGATGGTCGAGCGCTTGAACGCGCCGGTAAGCTGCAGCGCCATGAGGAAGTCCGACGCCTGGCGGATGCCGCGGATCAGGTTGTTCTCGATGTCGACCAGGGTCGGCTTGCCCGCGCCCGCCGCGATGGCGACGTGGTCGAAGCCCATCTGCCAGGCGTCGGCGAGCGTCAGTGTGCCGCCGAAGCGGATGCCGCCGTGGAAGCGCGCCATCTGCCGCCGCGCCAGGGTCAGGTAGATCACGGTCAGGAAGTTCTTGTCCCAGCGCACCGTGATGCCGTACTCGGCCACACCGCCGAAGCCGTAAGCGATCTTCTCGTCCAGCTCGGAGGTCAGCGCCTCGAAGTCGCGGATGGGATGGTCGATGAGCTTCTGCGGCAGCGGCTCGACCTTGAGGCCGTCGATGCCGACCACGCCGAAGCCCTCGTTGAGCAGGTGGTGCGCGAGCGTGTAGCCGGCCGGACCCAGGCCGACCACGAGCACGTTCTTGCCGTGGTAGGGCAGGGCGACCGGGCGGCGCGGGTTGAGCGGGTTCCAGCGCGTGAGCAGGCCGTAGATCTCGAAGCCCCAGGGCAGGGCCAGCACGTCGGTGAGCACGCCGGTCTCGATGGCCGGGATGTTGACCGGGTCCTGCTTCTGGAAGACGCACGCCTTCATGCAGTCGTTGCAGATGCGGTGGCCGGTGCCCGGGCACATCGGGTTGTCGATGGTCACGATGGCCAGCGCCGCGAGCGAATCGCCGCCCCGCTTGACCAGGTGCATCTCGGAGATCTTCTCGTCGAGCGGACAGCCGTTGAGCGCCACGCCCAGCGGGTTGGGCTTGATGGCCCTGGTCTTGTTGTCGCGCAGGCCCTTCGAGCAGCTGTCCTTGTCGCGGTCGTGGCAGTAGAGGCAGTAGTCGACCTGCTCGAGGATCTCGAGCGGCGTGGCCCGGCGATCGGTCAGGGAGAAGCCGTCGCGCGCGCGCCGATGCTCGAGCGGGCCGACCGCCATCTCGGGCAGGGTCGAGTCGGGCCGGCGCAGCGGCACCAGGTTCTCGTAGTCGAGCGTGTGGGGCAGCTTGAACGACATCCAGGCGCGCGCCGCGCTGTCGCCCAGGTCGTCCTTGCGCATGACCAGCCACTTCTCGAGCGTCTCCAGGCAGCGCGCCACCAGGGCGAAGTCGGTCTCGCCCTCGCGGACCAGGCCGCCCGCGGCCAGGCGCGCGCGTAGCTCGGCGGCGGCGCCGGGCGCAGGATCCTTCTTCTTCAGCTCGGCCTCGAGGTCGAGCAGCGCGCACGCGGCCCGACCCACGGCCGCCTCGTCGTCGGCGGCAGCATCGACGACGGCGAAGCCGGTGGCGAGCAGCACGCGCGCCTCGGCGTCGAGGGCCTCGTCCCGGGCGATGGGGCCGCGCTTGAGCGCGCGCCGCTTCACCAGCTGATCCTTCATGCGGAAGATGGGCGACGCAGCGGTCGCGGTGTCGATGAGCTTCTGCCGCTCGGCCTCGACGCCGAACAGACGTGCCACGAAGGCGCTCAGGTGCGGCGCGGCGTCGACGATGATGCTGGAGACGGCGTCGGGACCCATGGCCTCGCCGCGGCAGGCGTGGTAGGCGCAGAGCCGCGCATGCACCTCGGGCGTCGTCGCGGCCAGCTCGGCCATGAAGAGATCGTGCAGCTGGGCGAGGCGGGCGGGACGGTGGAGGTCGGCCCAGGTGAACCCCTCGATGCCCAGCTTCAGGTCATCGTGGGTCGATCCGGTGTGCGTACTCATGGGACGGAGTAATTTACACAAAGGACGCGAGATTGCACCCGAGGATGCACTGCGTCATGAGCAGGCTGGAAGGCTACGCGGCGTGCGCGACGGTGCCGAGGACGCGGCGCAGCTTGCCCTTCACGCGCTCCTCGAGCTGGCGCACGCGCTCGCGCGACAGGCCCAGGCGCTTGCCCAGATCGGCGAGGGTCACGCCGTCCTCGCCGGGGAGCAGGCGCTCCTCGATGATGAGGCGCTCGCGCGCGTCGAGCTCGCCCCAGATGGAGCGCAGGCGGCGGCGCACCTGCTCGTCGCGCTCGGCGTACTCGTACTGCTCGTCGAGGTCGGCCTTGTCGTCGGCGAGCGAGTCGAGCGCCGTGGTGCTGCCGTCGCGGAAGGCGGGCGCGTCGAGCGAGGTGTCGCGTCCGGCCATGCGCTCGGTCATCTCGCGCACGCGGTCCTCGGAGGTGCCCAGGGTCTGCGCCAGCGCGCCGTCGATACTCTCGTGACCTTCGCCCAGCTCACCGGCCAGGCGTGCGCGCTCGCGGTGCAGGCGGAAGAACAGGCGCGACTGCAGCGGCCCGGTGCCCACGCCCACGATGCTCCACTGCTTGAGCACGAAGGCCAGCATGTAGGCTCGGATCCAGTAGTTGGCGTAGGTCATGAAGCGCAGGTTGCGCTCGGGCTCGAAGCGACGCACGGCCTCGAGCAGCCCGACCATGCCTTCCTCGACCAGGTCGGAGGCGCGCAGGCCGTAGCCGCGGTACTGCCCGGCCAGCTTGACCACGTAGCGCAGGCTGGAGCAGACGAGTGCGTCGGCTGCCGTGCGGTCGCCGACGAGTCGCCAGCGCATGGCCAGCTCTCGTTCGGTCTCGCGATCAAGTACCGGAAACTGATGGATGTCCCGTAAGAGGCGCCGGTAGCCGTCTTCCCGGTCGTCGTTCACGCTGGCCATGACTGATGCTTCGATGCCGCGCACCCGCGGCTGTGCTCATGCGCCGTTGCGCGCCTTGTTGCGGATGCACGTCGTGCCTTGTCCTTGCCGCGTCGGGCGCCGCAAGGCATGATGCTGGCTATGGAATTCGTCGTTCTTGCGGTCTGCACCGCAATCGCCGCGGCGCTGGTCGCGACGATCATGCGACGACGTGCATCGTCCGACGCTGACGCGCGCCTGGCAGCCGCCCGCGCCGAGGCTGCCGCGCTGCGCAAGGCCGCCCAGCTCGACGCCCAGGCGGCGCAGCTCGCCGCCGAGACAGAGGCGCGCGAGCTGGCGCTCGAGCACCGCGCGGCGCAGGAAAAGGATCTCTCGCCCCGCCTCGAGAACGTGGCTCGCCGCGAGCAACGTCTGTCCGCGCGCGAGGAAGCCATCGAGGTCGAGGCCACCGCCGCGAAGGCCGCGGTCGACGCCGTGCGCGCCCGCGAAGCCGAGGCGCAGTCGCAAACTGACAGGGCGAAGAACAAGCAAAGAGACATTACTCGCCTCGAGGACGAATCGCTCACGGCGCTCGAGCGCGCCGCCGGTGCCACCGCTGAAACCGTCCGACTTGCCATGGCAGAGGCCTGGACGGAGGAAGCGCGCGCGGAGGCTGCACAGCGTATCCGTGCGCTCGATCAGAATACCGCCGATCCCGAGTGGGGGCGACAGGCGAAACGCGTCATGGGCATCGCGGTGCAGCGCTACCACGCGCACTTCCTGACCGAGCGCCTGCTGTCCAACGTGCCGCTGCCTCCGGGCATGGCCGAGTTCCTGGGCAAGGACGAGGGCGCGCTCATGCGCGCGCTCGAGGAAGGCTCGGGCGTCAAGCTGGAGCTGAACGAGACGGGCGAGAAGGTCCGCCTCGACTCGGGCGACGGTGTCGCGCGCGAGGTCGTGCGGCGTGCGCTGTCCAAGCTGATCAAGGGCACCGCGCCGCGCGAGGCCGAGAAGGATCCGGTCAGGTGGGTGCAGCAGATCGCGCAGAACCTCGAGCGCGAGATCATGGATCTGGGCAAGCGTGCCTTCGCCGAGCTGGAGATTCCCAAGGCTCATCCGGAGATCGTCTCGCTGGTGGGTCGGCTGAACTACCGCACGTCGTACACGCAGAACCAGTGGAAGCACGCCATGGAGGCCGCCTACCTGGGCGGCATGATGGCGGCCGAGCTGGGCCTCGACGTGAAGCTCATGCGTCGCGCCACGCTGATGCACGACATCGGCAAGTCGCTGACGCATCAGATCGAGGGCTCGCACGCCGTGATCGGCGCCGACTACGCGCGCCGCCTGGGCGAGACCGAGATCGTCGCCAACGCGATCGGCTCGCACCATGCCGACGAGCCGCCCCACAGCGGGTACGCCCACCTGGTCGCCGCCGCCGACGCCATGTCGGGCGCGCGTCCGGGCGCGCGCCGCGAGCAGACCGAGTCGCACTCGACGAAGCTCGAGGACCTCGAGCGCATCGGCGGCAGCTTCCGCGGCGTGGAGCGTGCATTCGCGGTGCAGGGCGGGCGCGAGGTGCGCGTGTACGTGAAGCCGGACCAGGTGAGCGACATGCGCGCGGTCGAGCTGTCGTCGGAGATCGCGGCCAGGATCAGCGCGGAGATGACGTTCCCCGGGCAGATCAAGGTCACTGTGATCCGCGAGCGCGAAGCCATCGAAGTCGCCGGATAGGGTGGTCCCGGTCCCGGGACCCGTCCCGGGACCGGTCGTGCGTGGCCGAGACGCTGGTGTGGCGCGTCGGCGGCGGCGGGATCCAGCAGCTTGCGAGGCCGGCTCGCGCTGGCTTCGAACCTGCACAGCAAGCGCGGCATGAATGCCAAGCTCGCCTTGTGGTGGTTCCTGTCGCTCGCTGCTCTCGGCTGTGCCGCGGAGCCCATCGGGCAGAGTAGCTCCGCTCTGACCGCGGAGCGTCCCTATTGCCAATCCGACGCCGACTGCGCGCCCGGGCTCTTGTGCGAGGAGTTCCCCATGTTCGATCACTTCGGACAGACGCACGTCTGCGCTCCGCACGTGTCCACCTGCGTGGGTAACCCGTGCGGCGACGATGGCGAGTGCATGATCAGCGACCACGTGGCCGAGGGTGGCCTGGTGACGAAGGTCTTCTACTGCGTGCCGCGCCTGGAGCCGGGCGAGCCCTGCCTGCCGCTCTGGGACCGGGACCAGACCTCGTGCGGCCACGGGCTCAGATGCGTCTTCCACTGGTGGAACCAGGAGAGCTGGTGCGACGTCGGCCACCAGCTCGATGAGGAGTGCTCGGAGCGCGACGACTGTGCGGCGGGTCTCTACTGCGACTGGTCCCGGGGCACCTGCCAGCCGGTGGTCGCGGAGGGCGAGCCGTGCTTCTTCGACGAGTGCGGCCCCGGGCTCACCTGCGACCCCACCGCCGACGGCTATCGCTGCATGCGCCGCCACGCCGCGGGCGGTCAGTGCCACAACCTGAACCGGGACGGTGCCGAATGTGCGACGGGGCTGCTGTGCGAGCTACCCGCGCCGCTGGCCGCAAGCGGCGTGTGTGTCGATCCCTCTGCACCCCGGAGCTAGCGAGGTGCCGCGCCGTCGTCGGGGCGCTCCGGCCGGATGGTGATCCCCGGCGCCAGCTTCGACAGGCGCTTGCTCCAGCGCGCGTAGTCCTTGCCGCGGGCGAAGCCGGGCGCGTGGGTCTTGCGGTCGATCATGAGCGGCTCGAGCTCCACGCTCGAGACGTGGCGAAGCGGGCCAGGCTGGGAGAGCGTGGCGTGGAAGACCATGGTCTCGCGCCGATCGAGCGTGGGGTTGTCGAAGAGGAAGTTACCCATGGAGAACACGATGGCCTGGCCGCGCTTCCAGCGGACGTCCTGTACGACGTGGGGGTGGTGCCCGAGCACCAGGTCGGCACCGGCCTCCTGCATGGCCGCGGCCAGCTTCTCCTGCCCGCTGTGCGGATGGTCGTGGTACTCGAGGCCCCAGTGGATCGAGACGACCACGAAGTCGGCGTCCAGGTAGCGCCGCGCGGCGCGAATCTCGGCCACCGCGGTCTTCTCCAGCTTGCCCTCGTGCTCGAAGAAGGCGAGCGAGCCGTCCTTGGTGAACCCGCCCTTGCCGGTGTTGTTCCAGACCGTGAACATGAGGAAAACCACGCGCACGCCGTGCACGTCCAGGACCACCGGACGCATGGCGTCAGCGGGCGTCTTGCCCGCGCCGCCCGGCCGTAGCCCGGCGGCTGCCACGTTGGCGACCGTCTCGGGCACCGAGACCGCCTTCATGTTGAACATGTGGTTGTTGGCCAGCGAGACCACGTCGAAGCCGGCGTTGGCCACCAGCGTCATCTTCTCGGGGTCGGCGCGGAAGGTCATGCGCTTGTACACGCCGAACGACTTGGGCTCGGGCACCACCGGCGACTCGACGTTGCAGAAGGCCAGGTCGGACGCGCGTAGCTCCGGCGCCAGCTCCAGGAATGGGTCTGCCACGTGGGGCACGGGCAGGTACGTCTTGTCCTCGTCGTAGCGGCCGAACAAGACGTCGCCGACCGCGGCAAGCGTCACGTCGTCATGCGGCCCCTTGCCTCGGGTAGGTGAAGGCGGAGGAGTCTGCTGCGGCGCGTCAGCGGCCGCGGCATCGAAGGCGAACATCCCGGTAATCGCTAGTGCAATCAGGCAGGTTCGTAGGCTCACGAGCAGGATCGTCTCCCTTGACATACCCTTACGTAAGGGTTAAACACATATTCGACTCCACCCTAACGTGTACGTAAGGGTTAGGCGGTGGGTCGAAGAAACCAGGGCAGATGCAGAACGACAAACCACTTCTCAAGGTAGGCGACTTGGCGAAAGCGGTCCAGAAGACCGTGCGCGCCATCCACCTGTACGAGGAGCTGGGTCTGCTGGTTCCGGTGTCGCGCTCGACCGGCGGCTACCGCCTCTACACCGAGGCTGCGGTCAAGCGGGTCAACTGGATCGTCCGGCTGCAGGAGATGGGTCTCTCGCTGACCGAGATCCAGGGCCTGCTGCGCGAGTGGGAGAGCGCGCCCAACGGCTCGACCGGCATGAGCGTGGTGCGCGCCATGTTCGAGCAGAAGCTGGCCGAGACTCGCGAAACCATCAAGAAGCTGCAGGCCCTCGAGTCGGAGCTGCATGACAGCCTCGAGTACCTGGCCAGCTGCAACACGTGCGAACCCGAGCACGTGCAGACCGAATGCAAGCAGTGCGGGCACAACGGCCACGTGGCCAACCAGGCCCCCGAGCTGGTCGCCGGCCTGTCCGGCAAGCTGCCTGCGCGCCCTGTGCCTTATGACGTGCCGCTCAGCGAGCTGCTGGGCGAAGGAAACCGGTGACCCCATGGCCGTGAAGCTACCCATCTACATGGACAACCACGCGACGACGCCGGTCGATCCGCGTGTCCTCGAGGCGATGATCCCGTACTTCACCGAGCACTTCGGTAACGCGGCGTCGCGCAACCACGTCTTCGGCTGGAAGGCGGAGGAAGCCATCGAGCGCGCGCGCGAGCAGGTGGCGGCGCTCATCGGTGGCTCGGGCAAGGAGATCGTCTTCACCTCCGGCGCCACCGAGTCGATCAACCTCGCCATCAAGGGCGCGGCCTGGTTCCACCACGAGCGCGGCAAGCACATCATCACCGCGCAGACCGAGCACAAGGCCACGCTCGACACCTGCAAGCGCCTCGAGACCGAGGGCTTCAAGGTCACCTACCTGCCCGTCGCCGAGGACGGGCGCGTCACGGTCGAGTCGGTGGTCAACGCGATCACCGAGGAGACCATCCTGGTGACCATCATGCTGGCCAACAACGAGATCGGCACGGTGAACCCGATCGAAGAGATCACCGCCGCGGTCAAGCAGAAGAAGAAGGACGTCCTCGTCCACACCGACGCCGTGCAGGGCGTGGGCAAGATCCCCTTCGACGCCGAGAAGGCTCGCGTCGACCTGGTGTCGATGTCGGGACACAAGATGTACGGCCCCAAGGGCATCGGCGCCCTGTGGGTGCGGCGCAAGCCGCGCGTGCGCATCGACCCGGTGATCGACGGTGGCGGCCACGAGCGCGGCATGCGCTCGGGCACGCTCAACGTGACCGGCATCGTGGGCATGGGCAAGGCGGCGGAGATCTCGCGCCTGGAGATGGCCGAGGAAGCCGTGCGTCTGCGCGGCATGCGCGACCACCTGCTCGCGGGCATCCAGGCCAAGCTCACGCACACCTACGTGAACGGCTCCATGGAGCACCGGCTGCCCGGCAGCATGAACATCTCCTTCGCCTTCGTCGAGGGCGAGGCCCTGATGATGGCGCTCAAGGACATCGCGGTGTCGTCGGGCTCGGCGTGCACCTCGGCGTCGCTCGAACCGAGCTACGTGCTGCGCGCCTGCGGCGTGGGCGAGGAGCTGGCGCACACGTCGATCCGGTTCGGCCTGGGCCGGTTCAACACCATGGAAGAGGTCGACTACGTGATCGATCACGTGGTCGAGAAGGTCACCAAGTTGCGTGAGCTCTCCCCACTCTACGAGATGCACCTGGAAGGTATCGACCTCAAGTCCATCGAGTGGGCGGCCCACTAGAGCATCGAAGACGGACACACGGAGAACCCAAATGGCGTACAGCGAGAAGGTCATCGACCACTACGAGAACCCCCGCAACGTGGGCAGCATGGCCAAGGAAGACCCCAACGTCGGGACCGGCATGGTCGGCGCGCCGGCGTGCGGCGACGTCATGAAGCTGCAGATCCGTGTGTCTGACGCCGGCGTCATCGAGGACGCCAAGTTCAAGACCTTCGGCTGCGGCTCGGCCATCGCGTCGTCGTCGCTGGTCACCGAGTGGGTCAAGGGCATGACCGTCGACCAGGCGCTCGCGCTCAAGAACACCGCGATCGTCCAGGAGCTCAACCTCCCGCCGGTCAAGATCCACTGCTCGGTGCTGGCGGAGGACGCCATCAAGGCGGCCATCGCCGACTACAAGAAGAAGCAGGAGGCTCGCCAGTCCGGCGCGAAGTAGTCATGGAGACGAGCAGGGTCGACAGAGACGCGGTCATCGGCGAGCGCCAGGACACCGCGAAGGTCCAGGGCATCACCATCACCGCCTCGGCGGCGGACGAGATCCGCAAGCAGGCCGGCAAGCGCGGCACGCCCCAGGCGGCGCTGCGCATCGGCATCAAGGGCGGCGGCTGCACCGGCTTCTCCTACCTGTTCGAGTGGGCCGACGGTGAGCCGCGCGCCAAGGACCGTGTCTTCGAGAAGGACGGCACCAAGGTCTACGTGGACCCGAAGAGCCTGGTCTACCTCGACGGCACCGAGCTCGACTTCGTGCGCGGCATGATGGGCCACGGCTTCAAGTTCAACAATCCGAACGCCAAGGGCGCGTGCGGATGCGGCGAATCGGTTCAGTTCTGATTCGCCTGGTATGCCATGCAGTGTTCAACGTGCCATGAGCCCGCCGGCGGCGGGCTCGTCTGCCAGGCCTGCGGCGCCATCTTGCCGGCGCGCCAGGTCGATCCGTTCGCCGCGCTCGGCGTCGAGCCGCGCTACGACCTGACCGCGGACGAGCTGGAGACGCGCTTCCGCGAGCTGTCGCGCAAGCTGCATCCCGACCGCTTCGCGCGCGCGCCCGCCAAGGAGCGCATGCTCAGCCTGCAGGCCGCGACCACGCTCAACGACGCGTACCGCCGGCTCAAGCAGCCGCTGCGTCGCGCCGAGGCGCTGCTGCAGCGCGGCGGCCTCGCCATCGGCGAGAACGACAAGGTGGGCGGCGAGTTCCTCATGGAGATGATGGAGCTGGGCGAGGCCATCCACGACGCCAAGGATTCCGGGGACGCCGGCGCGCTCGCGCGCGCGACCGGCGTCGTGCGCGGCCGCCGCGACGCGGCCATGGACGAGCTGCCCGGACTGTTCACGCGGGGCGACCTGGCCGCGGCCAAGGATCAGCTCATCGCGATCCGTTACTTCGATCGTCTGCTCGAGGCCGGTGAGCCGCGCCCGGCGGCGGAGGCCATCTGATGCTGTTCCAAATCGCCGAACCGGGCGAGAGCTCGAGCAAGGAAGCCTGTGCCGGCCGCGCGGTCGGCATCGACCTGGGCACGACCAACTCGCTGGTCGCCACCGTGCGCGACGGCCAGCCGGTCGTGCTCGCCGACGACAAGGGGCGCGCGCTCCTGCCCTCGGTGGTGCACTACGGCGCCGACGGCGGCATCCTGGTCGGCGACGAGGCGCGTCCGCTGGCCGAGCAGTTCCCGCGCGACACCATCTCGAGCGTCAAGCGCTTCATGGGTCGCGGCCCCAGGGACGCCGAGGCCACGCGCAAGCACACGCCCTACCAGTTCGCCACGAGCGAAGGCCCGGTGGTCAAGCTGGCCGTGGCCGGACGCGGCAGCGGGCAGGGTAGCAACGGCCACGGCGCGACCCGCGAGGTCACTCCCATCGAGGTCTCGGCGGAGATCCTGCGCCGCCTGCGCGAGCGCGCCGAGGCCGACCTGGGCGGCACGCTCGACGGCGCGGTCATCACCGTGCCCGCCTACTTCGACGACGCACAGCGGCAGGCCACGCGCGACGCGGGTCGCCTGGCCGGCCTGGAAGTCCTGCGTCTGCCCAACGAGCCGACCGCGGCGGCGCTGGCCTACGGCCTCGACAAGGGCTCGCAGGGCACGTTCGCGGTCTACGACCTGGGCGGCGGCACCTTCGACGTGTCGATCCTCAAGCTGGTCGACGGCGTCTTCGAGGTCAAGGCCACCGGCGGCGACTCGGCCCTGGGCGGCGACGACTTCGACCACGCCATCCTGGACAAGATCCTCGCCGAGATGGGCATCGGCGCCGAGCAGACCGCCGACAAGGCGCTGGTGCGCCGTGTGCTCGACGCCGCGCGCGTCACGCGCGAGCAGCTGACCTGTGCCGAGTCGGCGGAGCTGGTCGCGGGCGACTTCCGCCGCACCATCACGCGCGCCGAGCTCGAATCGTGGATCCGCCCCATCGTCGAGAAGACGTTCGCGCCCTGCAAGCGCGCGCTCGCCGACGCGGGCGTGGGCGCGGGCAAGCTCGACGGCGTCATCCTGGTCGGCGGCGCCACGCGCACGCCGCTGGTGCGCGCGGCGGTGCGCGAGCTGTTCGGCAAGGAGCCGCTCGCCGACATCGACCCCGACCGCGTGGTCGCCCTGGGCGCCGCGGTGCAGGCCGACATCCTGGCCGGCTCGGGCGCGCGCTCCGACGTGCTCCTGCTCGACGTGCTGCCGCTCTCGCTCGGTCTCGAGACCATGGGCGGCGTGGTCGAGCGGCTGATCGCGCGCAACTCGACCATCCCGGCGGGCGCCAAGCAGGAGTTCACCACCTTCGCCGACAACCAGACCGGCATCGACGTGCACGTGCTGCAGGGCGAGCGCGACACCGTCGAGCACTGCCGCTCGCTGGCGCGCTTCACCCTGCGCGGCCTGCCCCCAGGCCCGGCGGGCATGGCGCGGGTCGAGATCACCTTCCTGGTCGACGCCGACGGCATCCTGCGCGTCATGGCGCGCGAGACCCAGACCGGCGTCGAGGCGTCGATCCAGGTCAAGCCCAGCTACGGTCTGACCGACGAGCAGGTCGAGCAGATGCTGCTCGACTCCTACGAGCACGCCGAAGAGGACATGAAGGCGCGCCTGGTGCTGACCGAGCGCGTCGAGGCCGACCGCATCCTGGCCGCCACGCGCGCGGCCATGGTCTCCGACGTCGAGCTGCTCGACGACGACGTGCGCGCCGCCATCGAGACCGCCGCGGCCGCGCTCGAGCGCAGCAAGGCCGGCGACGACCACCGCGCCATCCACGCCGCCATCGAGGCGCTCGACCACGCTTCCAAGCCGTTCGCCGAGCGGCGTATGAACCGATCCATCGACCGCGCCATGGCCGGCCGTCGCGTCGACGAGGTCGAACGAGACCTCTGAGGAAAAGCATGCCCAAGGTAACCTTCCTGCCCGACGGGCAGTCACTCGAAGTCGCGCCCGGAACCACGCTGCTCGAGGCCGCGCGCGCCTGTCACGCCCAGGTGGGCAGCGCCTGCGGCGGCAACCTGGCCTGCTCCACCTGCCACCTGCACGTGAAGAAGGGCTTCGACTCGCTCTCCGAGATGGAGGACGGCGAGAACGACATCCTCGACAAGGCATTCGACGTGCGCGCCATCTCGCGCCTCGGCTGCCAGGCCAAGGTCGCCGAGGACGAGGTCGCCGCCGAGATCACGCGCGAGAGCCGGCAGGCCTTCCTCGACGAGCATCCGGCCGAGCGTGCCGCGGCGGCTGCGGCCGCCCGCTAGCCGCTCGGGGCGCCCGAATTCCGGGAGCCACTCTCCGGAATTCGAAGCCTTCCTCGCATCCATTGGCGGTCTCCCCCCGATGAATGCCATAATCCCCTGCATATTGCGCTGCTCGCCGTCGGGGACGTAGCCCGGCATGCGGTGTGCACAAGGGGGGAGCCATGAAGCCGCCGCTCACGTCCCGCCAGTTCGCGTTCGGTCTCATGGCCGTCGGGGCCGCCGCCATCGCGGCCGCCCTGGCCGGGTGTGTCAACCCCGCCACCAACGACCTCAACGACGCCGCGCCGCTCTTCGACGCCGGGCCGCCCGACGCTGACCCGCCCGACGCGCTGCCCCTGACCATCGGCCTGTCGACGCTGGCGGGCGGCCCCGAGCCCGGCTTCCTCGACGGCGCGCGCAACGTGGCCAGCTTCAACGACCCGGTCAACGTGGCGGTCGCGCCCGACAACATCGTGTTCGTCGCCGACTTCAACAATGGCGCGTTGCGTCGCGTCACCGAGGACGGCCACGTCATCACCTTCACCGCTCAGCCCAACTTCCATCGCCCCTTCGGCATCGCCTTCGGCCCCAACAACGACCTGTTCGTGCAGACCGACCGCAACAGCAGCAACGACACCGACAACCAGGGCACGGGCGCGCTGTGGCGGGTCAACTCCAGCACCGGCGTGGCCACGCTGCTCAAGGACAACATCGGGCGTGTGCGCGGCATCGACGTGCTCTCCGACGGACGCGTGGTCATGTGTGACTACCTGCGTCATGTCATCAAGCTGTACAACCCGGTCACCGGCGTGGTCTCCGACCTGGCCGGCAAGCTGGACACCCCTGGTTTCGTCGACGCCGTGGGCGCCAATGCCCGCTTCAGCACGCCCTACGACGTGGTCGTGGCCGCCGGCGACGTCATCCTGGTCTCCGACTTCGAGAACCACCGGATTCGCCAGGTGAAGCTGGACGGCACGGTGAGCACCTTCGCGGGCGGCCCCGAGGCCATCACGCGCAACGGCGCCATCGCGCAGGCGCGCTTCATCAATCCCCAGGGCCTGGCGCGCGCCAACGACGGCACGCTCTTCGTCTCCGACCCGGCCGGGCACGTCATCCGGCGCATCCAGGCCGGGCAGGTGGCCACCATCGCGGGAGATGGGATGCCTGGCTACATCGACAACACCGACCCACTCAAGGCGCGCTTCTACGGCCTCGAGGGCATCGACGTCACCGGCGACGGCGCCTACCTGTACATCGCTGACGGAAACCTGGGCGACGAGGGCCAGCCGTACCACCGTTTGCGTCGGGTCGCCTTTTAGGCGGGTGTTCGAACGGTCATTTCGTCGATAATCCCCACTCGTTGATAGGCATCGGTTCCTCGGTCGGGCACTACGTCGTACGCGCCAAGCTCGGCGAAGGTGCGATGGGGACGGTGTACCTGGCCCAGCACCATGTGCTCGACGCGCGCGTCGCCATCAAGGTGATCCGCCGCGACGCCGAACGCACCGAGGAGGACGTGTCGCGCTTCTTCACCGAGGCGCGCTCGGCCAGCCGCATCGGCCACGAGAACATCGTCGGCGTGCTCGACTTCGGCCGCACCGCCGATGGCGACCCGTACTACATCATGGAGCTCCTGACCGGCATGAGCCTGGCCGCGCGCCTGGCCCAGCCGGAGCGTCCGCTCGCCGAGGTGCTGCACATCGCCACCCAGATCGCCGACGCGCTGACGGCGTCGCACGCCAAGGGCATCGTGCACCGCGATCTCAAGCCCGGGAACGTCTTCCTGGTGCGCCGTGGCGCCGACGCGCGCTTCGTCAAGCTGCTCGACTTCGGCGTGGCCAAGCTGACCGAGGACGAGGGCGAGGAGCAGCGCGGCCACCGCACCAACACCGGGCGCCTCCTGGGCACGCCGCACTACATGGCGCCCGAGCAGGTGGCGGGGCGGCGCACCATCGACGGCCGCGCCGACGTGTACGCGCTGGGCGTGCTGCTGTTCGAGATGATCTGTGGCCGTCTGCCCTTCGAGGCGGCCAAGTGGACCGAGGTGCTCATCCAGCATGTGACCCAGCCGCCGCCGCGTGCGCGCGAACGGGCGGCAGAGTGTCCGGCCTGGCTGGACCGGCTCATCGACCGGGCGCTGGCCAAGACGCCGCAGGAGCGGCCGAGCATGGCCAGCATGCGCGACGCGCTGCGCGCGCAGGACGACGCCATCGTCGAGCCGGCGCGGCCGCCGCAGGTGACGGCTGACTGGCCGCCGCCGTCCCTGCCGACCAGCCCGGCCGACGCGCCCACGCTGTCGAGCGAGACCCAGGTGGCCAGCGCCGAGACCCTGCCCAGCAACGACCCGCGTGTCGCCGACGAGGCGCGCGCCAAGCTGGCCACGCGGCGCAGGAAGCGCACCGCGGTGCTGGTGGCTGCGGCGCTGGGCATGGGCGGCACGGCGCTGGGTGCGGTGGTGGTCGGGCTGGGCGCGCGCGACGACCGCGCCGCCGCGACCGAGGTCCTGGACGGTGGGACAGGCGCGGCGCGCCCGACGGTGCGTGGGTTCGGGCCGCTCATCGACAAGGCCAAGACGGCGCGCTGGCAGCTCGAGGACGCCGGCGTCGCGGCCAGCGCCGCAGCCGCGCAACCCGGCCCCGGGCCGGCGGTGGTGGCCGCGCCGCAGCGCGCGCTCCGCCGGCCGGATGTGCCCGTGCCGATCGTGCTGCCCGACCACCTGGACGGCTTCGACGTCGACCACGCGCTGGCGCCGACACGCCCCGCGGTCGCCGACTGCAACACGCGCTACCCGCAGCTGTCGTCACTGGACGTGACCATCGTCGTGGGCGGCAACGGCCAGGTGCTCGACGTGCTGCTCGACAGCGAGTTCGTGGGCACGCCCTTCTCGATGTGCGTCGCGCGCGTGATCGTCGCGACGGCCAACTTCCCGCCCTTCTCGGGCGCCGCGCAGGACGTACCGTACACGTACGGCTTCGCGCCTCCGACGCTGTAGGCGACTCCGGGTCCGGAGGGTTGAAACGCCAGGGCTTGGCGCCCGCGCGCCAGGAACGAAGGCGACCAAGGCGACTCCAGATCAGAAATTTCTGGTCAGGTTCCGTATGTCGGCATTCGTTGCTGGCGCACGGGTAGCCACCCTGGCGTTTCAATCCTCTGATCTGCTCTGCTCCGGCCCGGCGCTTCGCTAAACGCGACGGATGGGCCGGCTGGACACGCGGGCGAAGCGCCAGCTGAGCCAGACGGCGACCACGGTGAGCCCGGCGGAGAGGCCCCACCACAGACCGGGCGCGCCGATGCCCAGGCCGTGCGCGAGCAGCAGCGCGAGCGGCAGGCCGATGGCCCAGTGACCGATGACGTTGGCCCACAGGGCGATCTCGGGATCGCCGGCGCCGCGCAGTGCGCCCGAGGCCACACCCTGCACACCATCGGAGAGCTGGAACACCGCCGCGATCTGCAAGAGCGGCACGGTGGCGGCGACCACGCTCGGGTCGGTGGTGAAGACACGCGCCAGCACGTCGGGGATGACCAGGAAGAGCACGGCGGGCACGGCCATGATGCCCAGGATGAGCTTCAGGCCGGCGAAGCCAGCCTGGCGCGCACCCGGGGTGTCCTCGCGCCCGACCGCCTGGCCCACGCGCACGCCGGTGGCCGCGCCCACGCCGAGCGCGAACATGAAGGTGAAGCTGGCCAGGGTGATGGCCAGCTGGTAGCCGGCCGAGGCGTCCTTCGACATGCGCCCGGCCAGCACGTTGCACGTCACGAACACGCCCACCTCGGCCAGCATCTGCAGCCCGAGCGGCGTGCCCAGCCGGAAGATGGTGCGCACCATGATCGGGTCGAGGCGCCGGCGCTCCGGGTCGGGCGGCACCTCGACCGCGCGCAGCGACTTGACCAGCACCAGCAGCATGGCCAGCTGCGCGATGCTGGTCGACAGCGCCGAACCGACCACGCCCAGCGCGGGCAGCCCGATGCCGGGCAGGCCGAAGCGCTCGAGCGACGCGTCGCCGAAGATGAACAGCGCGTTGCCGATCAGGTTGAGCACGTTGGCCAGCACGGTGGCGACCACGATGGGCCGGGTGATGTGCATCGCCTGCAGGTAGCTGCGGCAGGCGACGAAGAACAGGAAGGGGAACAGCCCGGGCAGGCGCGCCCACACGTAGCGGCGCGCCTCCGACGCGATCTCGGCGTCGACGCCGACGGGCGCGAGCACGAGCGGCAGGAAGGCCAGCACCAGCAGCGTGGGCACGCCCGCGATGACGGCCACGCGCAGGCCCTGCCAGAAGGTGCGCCGCGCGCGCGCTGGCTCGCCCGCGCCCAGGGCCTGCGAGACCGGCGCGTCCATGCCGAAGATGCAGCCCATGGCCACGATGGTGACCACGAAGAACAGGCCATTGCCGATGCCGGTGCCGCCCAGGGACGCCTTGCCCAGGCGGCCGACCATGGCGGTGTCGACCAGACCCATGACCGAGTTACCCGCGTGACCGGCGATGAGCGGCAGCGACAGACGGAAGAGCGAACGCAACTCGGAAGACGACGACTTCATGGCGGAGCCGCGCAGTATATAGTCCGCGGCCATGACGGACGCAGTGAACAACCGCACGCTCATCAACTACAGCGCCGACGGCGGTGTGGCGGTGCTGGAGCTCTGTAACCCGCCCGCCAACGCCTACAGCTACGCCATGCACCGGCAGCTCGACGACGCCATCTTGCGCGCGCGCATGGACGAGAACGTGCACGTCATCGTGCTGCGCGGCGCGGGCGACAAGTTCTTCTGCGCCGGCGCCGACATCGCGATGCTCGACGGCGTCACGCCCGAGTTCAAGTACTACTTCTGCCTGCACGCCAACGAGACGCTGCTGCGCCTGGAGAACACGCCCAAGCTGGTCATCGCGGCGCTGAACGGCCACTGCGTGGGCGGCGGGCTCGAGGTCGCGCTGGCCGCGGACCTGCGCGTGGCCCGGCGCGGCGGGGGCAAGATCGGCCTGCCCGAGGTCAACCTGGGCGTCCTGCCCGGCACGGGCGGCACGCAGCGGCTGGCGCGCATGGTCGGCAAGAGCAAGGCCATCGAGCTGATGGTGCGCGGCGACAACTTCTCCTTCGAGGACGCGCTGGCGCTGGGCCTGGTCAACTTCATCTACGAGAGCCACGACTTCGACGCGCGCGTGCTCGAGCTGGCGCGCTCGTTCTGTCCGCCCGGCAAGGCGGCCATGGCGGTCGGACGCATCAAGCGCGCCGTGCAGGCGGGCGCCGAGGTGCCGCTCGAGAGCGGCCTGGCGCTCGAGCGCGAGCTGCAGCAGCAGCTGTTCCAGTCGGCCGACGCCAAGGAAGGCATCGGCGCGTTCGTAGGCAAGCGCAAGCCCGAGTTCAAGGGCCGCTAGGAGCGACCGACGATGGTCTTCTCGCACAAGCTACGCGTCGCCTTCGACGACGTCGATTACGCGGGCATCGTGTACTACCCGCGCTTCTTTCATTACTTCCACATCGCCTTCGAGGAGCTGGTGTTCTCGGCGCTCTCGGATCGGGGCGGCTACCGCGCGCTGCTCGACGAGCGGCGCATCGGCTTCCCCGCCGTGCACGCCGAGGCCGACTACAAGAAGCCGCTGCGCTTCGGCGACTGGATGGTCATCGAGGTGCGCGCCGATCACGTGGGTGCCAAATCGATCACGCTGCGCTACACGGTGATCGCACATGAGAGCGGCGAGATCTGCGCCGAGGGCAAGGTGACCTCGGCGGTCGTGGATCTGACCGTGTTTCGCGCCGTGACCATGCCCGACGATCTTCGGGCGCTCTTCGAGTCACTGCGCTGATTTGGTGGTATTAGTGAATCCTCATGTCTGACGGCGAGCTGCAGAGACGCCTGAGTGAGGTGCTGTCGGCGCTGCTGGCGCGCCGGCTCGAGCTCTCGCTCACGCAGGTCGAGCGCGCGCTCACGGCCTGGCGTGCCGGCGAGACCGACGCGGCGGCCGCGCACGCCGAGACCTTGCGTCATGCCGCGCGCGCGTCGGCGCTGGGCTCGCGCATCGCCCGCGCCGGCCTGGAAGGTCCGGCCGCCCTCCTGCGCGACGCGTACGACCTGGGCATCGTCGACGCCAGCGAGTTCGAGAAGCTCGCCGGCGTACCGGTGACCGAGGTGCCCGCGTCGCCGCCGCTCGACGAGGAAGCCGCGGCCGGCACGCCCGGCGCCATGCCCAAGAAGCGCGAGGTCGTGGTCAAGCTGCTCGAGGACGGACCGGTGCTGGTCCACCTCGACGCGCGCCGCGGCGGCGTGGATGTGCCCGACCAGCACAAGAGCGAGCCCAAGCTGGTGCTGCGCCTGGGCCACGGGCTGACGCCGCCGATTCCCGACCTCGACATCGACGACACCGGCATCCACGCGACGCTCACGTTCCGCGGCAAGCCGTTCCCGTGCCGCATCCCCTGGGCCGCGGTCTACGCGGTGGTGGCCGAGGACGGGCGCGGGCTGGTCTGGCCGGAGCACGTGCCGCCCGAGGTGCAGAACGAGTTCGCCCGCGGCGAGGCGCGCGGCCCGGGCGGCGAGAAGAAGGCCGGCTCGAGCACCGACGACGGCGACGGCTCGAACGGCGACGGCGGCCCCGACAAGCCCAAGGGCCGCGGGCACCTGCGCCTGGTCTAGCGGGCGGGCGCGTCGGCGGCGGAGCCTACTTCCCGGCGTCGACGGGCAGGGCCTTCATCTGCGCGTGGATCACGCCACTCTGGGATGGGCCGCGTGCGGTAGCGCTCGAGGCCGTAGCCGGCGAGCACGAAGGTGAACTCGTGCTCCTTGCCGTCGTCGGCGATCTCGACCGTCGTGGGCGTGTGGCCGGCGGGATGACCGTCGAACGCGGCCTCGGCGCCCGTGGGCGTCGAACGGAGCTGGATCTGGAACTTCGGCCGGGGCGGCGGCGCGGGCGCAGGTGCGGCCGGGGCCGTCGACGTCGCGCCTGCGGGGGCGGCGGGCGCGGCGGAGGTCGCGGCATCGCCGCTCGTGCCCGGCCTGGTGGCGTCGGGCTTCGAGCTGCAGCTGCACAGGGCGACGACGAGGACGACGACCTCTAACAGGGCCTGACGCGGACGCGGCATCGCGCGCAGCGTACCACCGTCCCCAGATCCTCCGTCCTTCTCGTGCGTGAATGCCGTCGCCGTCCGCATGCTCTGCCGAGGATCCCATGCCCCGTTCGATGCGCGCCTTCCTGTGCCTGACCGTGCTGCTCCTGCCCGCCTGCGCCGGGCTGCAGCACCAGATGGCCGCCAACCAGTACGTCAGCCAGCAGACCCTCGACCACGTGTACCAGCGCAACCTGGCCGAGGTCTGGCCGTACGCCCGCCAGCTGCTCTTCGAGTACGGCTATTCGGTGCGCGACACCGGTGAGGGCATGACCTTCACCGCCGAGACCGAGTGGCGCGCCGAGCAGAACGGCTCCAGCCGCTACCTGGTGCAGGGCTTCGTGCTGGGCGATCGCGCCTGCCGCGTGCAGTTCACGCGCGTGGACAGCGGCCCGATGGGCGACCGCTGGAACCGCGACGTGGCCATGGAGTGGACGCTCCTGCGCCGCGCCGAGCCCGAGGCCGCGGCGCAGCTCGAAGCCGACGGCCAGCGCTACGCCAACAGCTCCGTGGGCGCACCCTAGCGGCGCTTCGGTGGCCGGATGGACCAAGCGAGCAGGGTGGCCACCGCGATGAAGACCAGCCCGAGCAGCGACGCGCCCTGGCCCGGCAGCCCGATCGAGCAGCCGCCGCTCTTGCCGCCCGCGGACGGATCGTCGCTGCCTCCGCCGAGGCCGGCGTCGCCGTCACCCGCTCCCGGTCCGGCGGCGGGTGCGACGATGATCGCGTCCAGGTCGATCTCGCCGTCGCCGCCCTGGTTGCGGTAGGAGATCGTGTTCAGCCCCGCCTTCAGCTCGACGGTCTCGCTCTTGAAGTCCCACATCTCCCAGTTGCCCAGGTTGGGCAGCCGGGTGTCGCCGGTGTGCACGCCGTTGATCACCAGGCCGAGCGTGCGCGCCGCCAGCGCGTTGGCGTAGCGCAGCGTCACCTGGTACGAGCCGGCGCTGGCCACGTCGACGCTGAACGTGGTGGTCGCGCCGGGCAGGCTCGCGCCCGAGACGAAGCCGGTGCCGGTGAAGCCGGCGTGGTCCGCATCGCTGCGCACGCTCGCGCCGCCCTCGAGCGCAGCCAGCTCGGCTTCCAGGACCATTCCCGCGAGCGGCCCGCCCGCCACCACGAAGGACCCGGTCTGCCGGATGTCGCGCGAGGACGCCCCCACCATGACCTGGTAGGTGCCGGGTGCCGCGACCCAGCGGCCGAGGCCCGCGCTCCAGAAGGCGAACGACCCGGCGTCGAGCGTGCACGTCACCGGCTTGCTTGCGCCGGGCGCGAGCACGACCTTCTCGAAGCAGCGCAGCTGCCGGGGCGGCTCGCTCGCCGCGGCGGGCAGGCCGACGTACAGCTGGGCGACCTCGGCGCCCGCGCGCGTGCCGCTGTTGCGCACCTCGAACGAGACCTGCACCGTGCCGCTGTCGGGGATGGCCGCCCGCGGCGTGACGCTGAGATTGGCGTACTCGAACGTCGTGTAGGACAGGCCGTGCCCGAACGGGTAGAGCGGTTCGATCTGGCGCGCGTCGAAGTGGCGGTAGCCCACGCGCAGGCCCTCGCTGTAGACGACGCGTCCGTTGACCCCGGGGTACTGCAGCGGCGTATTCGTGGGGTAGTCAACGGTCTGCCTGGCCAGGGTCACGGGCAGCTTGCCCGAGGGATTCTCGTCGCCGAAGAGCAGCCGGGCGAGCGCGCCCCCGGCTTCCTCGCCCGGGATCCAGCCGTAGAGGATGGCCGCGGCCGCGTCGGCCCAGGGCATGAGGACCTGCGCCGGCGCGTAGACGACCACCACGGTGCGCGGGTTGGCCTGCGCCACCGCGGCGACCAGGCCGTCCTGCACGCCGGGCAGGCCCAGCTCGCGACGATCCGAGCCCTCGCCCGAGTTGGTACCCACGACCACCACGGCGACGTCGGCCTGGCGCGCCGCGGTCCGCGCCGCGTCGAAGCCGAGGTCGTCGGGCGTGAGCCAGAAGAAGTGCATGTCGTCGCCGCCGCCCGCCTGGTAGTAGTCGATCTCGATGGCGTAGGCGTGCCCGGCCTGCAGGTCCATCGTGACCGAGCCGGCCAGGTCGCCGTGGTCGCCCCAGTTGTCGACGACCACGTTGCCGTCGACGAGCAAGCGGCTGCCGTCGTCGCTGCTCACGACCAGGCGGTGCGCGCCGCTCGCGCTCGGGGTCAGCGTGCCGGTCCAGCGCGCCGACCAGTTCGTGGCCGGGACGCCTGCGCCCGGTGATCCCTCCGCCCAGTCGAAGTCGACCGTGGCGTCGGTGCGCGTCAGCACCGGGCTGCCCGAGAGCGTCCGGTTGCTGTAGTACTGGCCGAGGAGGCCGGGCGCGCCCGTGGGCGTGCGCAGCGCCTGCGTGGGCACCACCTGGTCCACGGCATCGCCGGCGACGTAGCTCACGCTCACGCCGTTGCCGGCGCGCGCCCGGATGCCGTCGAGCGGCGTGACCACGTGCGACGGCGTCACCTCGGCCGAGCCGCTGCCGACGATCACCGGCGCGATGCTGGCGGCCGAGCCGATGACCGCGATCGAATGCACCGTGGCGTCGAACGGCAGCACATGACTGGCATTCTTGAGCAGCACCGCGCCCTGCGCCGCGCCGTCGCGGGTCAGCTGGGTGTGCGCCGCACTCTGCACGTTGGCCGACATCGAGCCGCTGGGCGGCCGATCGAAGAGCCCGGCGGCGAACATCGAGGTCAGGACGCGCAGCGCCATGTCATCGAGCCGGCTCTGCGGCACCTGCCCCGCGGCCACCGCGCCCGCCAGCTTGGTGTCGAAGTCGGTGCCGGGCCCGCCTTGCATCTCCATGTCCATGCCGCCCACCGCCGCGGCCACGGTGCCGTGCACCGACGGGTACCAGTCGGACATGACGAAGCCGGTGAAGCCCAGCTCGCCCTTGAGCCACTGGTTCAGCGCGGTGCCGTTCTCGCAGGAGAACACGCCGTTGATGCGGTTGAACGCGCACATGATCGCGCCCGCGCCCGCCTGCACCGAGGCCTTGAAGGGCGGCATGTAGATCTCGTGCTGGGTGCGCTCGTCGATGTCGGAGGTCATGTCGAAGCGCGACTCCTCCTGATCGTTGTCGATGAAGTGCTTGGCGGTCGCGATGATGCCCAGGCTCTGGATGCCGCGCACGCTGGCCGCGGCCATCTGCCCGCTCAGGAAGGGATCCTCGCCCGAGCCCTCGAAGCTGCGCCCGCCCTGGGGCGCGCGCACCAGGTTCATCATGGGCGCGAGGTGCACGTTCACGCCCTTGCCGGCCTCCTCCTCGGCCAGCGCGGTCGCCCAGCGCTCGACCAGGTCCACGTCCCAGCTGGCCGCCACGGTGAGCGGCGCCGGGAACGCGGTCACGCCGCGCCGCCCTTGCGAGACTCCCGCCGGCCCGTCCATCAGGTTCAGCTCGGGGACGCCCAGGCGCGGGATGGCGTTGATGTGCCCGACGTAGTCGGACGTGCCGTCGCCCGACCCGTGCACCATGTTCAGCTTCTCCGCCTGGGTCATGCTCGCGACCAGCATGCTGGCGCGCTGTCCGGGCGTGAGCTCGCGGTCCATCCAGGCGCGCCTGCCGGCCGTGCTGCTGCCGCTCGTGTCGTGCGGGGCGCAGCCGCTGCAGCCCGTGCCACACGCGCCCAGCATGAGTGCGCCGGCCATCATCGCCGCGCGCGTATGCATCGCGTAAAGGTCGCTTGCCATGTTGTCGTCTCCTCGGCCCGGAACCGGCCAGCCATCCCGCCGAGTGGCTCGGCGGCAGTGAAATGACGTACGGACTTCGTGCTACGGGCGTCGAGCGCGCCGGTCGCGGCCGCCCGCGGCGCCGGATCGGTCCTGGCAGGCTTTGCTCAGCAGTCCCGCGAATGCCAGCGTGCCAATCCATTTGATATGATGATTGGCATTCATGACGTCAATACCCGCATGCGTGTACGCATCACGTGCTCCTTGTGGCTCGATGGTGGCGTCTCGTAGCACGCGAGTCGCGTCACAGGCGAATGGCTTGTTCTTACAATATTATTGGCATTTAGCTGTTACACCTGTAACAGCTAAATGCCAGTCGGAGAGCCGGTGCGCCTGTGACACGTGTATCATCGCGCCGGCGGTGCTGCGCGAGCGGCGCTCTTCCCGCGCGCCCGCGATCTGGCCATCAGCCGGGCCCTGGCCAGGCGCCGGCGCAACGTGGCCAGCTCGTGCTGCTGGTCGACGTCGGCAGGATCCTGCGCGACCAGCGGGCCGAGCAGGGCCAGCCCGGTACGAAACGCAGCCAGGGCGCCCGCCGCGTCGTGGAGCTCGAGCAGCGCATCGCCGACCGACCCGTGCGCGGCGGCCAGGTCGAAGCGCCGGCTGGTATCGCTCGGCTCGGCCGCCACCAGTCGCTCGCGCAGGGCCAGGGCCGCGCGGTACCCGGCGAGTGCGCCCGGCGCGTCGTGCAGCGCCAGGCGAGCGCTCGCGACCGCGTCCTGGTTGTCGGCCAGGCCGCGCAGCAGGTCGCCATTGTCGGGATAACGAGCGACCAGCCGCTCCAGGATGGCCATGCTGGCGGCGTAGCGGTCGAGCGCACCGGGCCAGTAACCCAGGTCGCCCAGGAGGTTGCCCACGTCGATATAGGTCAGCGCCAGGGTGCTGCGCCAGTCGGTGTTGCTGGGATCCCGGCCGACCATGCGCTCGGCCAGGGCGCTGGCGGCGAGGGCGCGCGACAGCGCCGCGGGCAGGTTGCCTTGCTGCCCGAGCAGCAAGGCGATGGCGCGATGACCGATGAGCAGGGCGCCGGCGTGATTGGCATTGTCGGGGGCCTGGGCCTGCAGTCGCTCCCCGATGGCCACCGCGGCACCGTACTGAGCGAGCGCGCCGGTCACGTCGCCCTCCTGTTCGAGCACGCGGCCCATGGTGTTGTAGGCGCTGGCCAGGTCGTGCTGCCACTCCGCATTGGCGGGGTCCTGCGCCGCGAGCCGCTCGGTGCTGGCGACGTAGGTGCGCAGCGCCACCAGCGCGCCCGCCCGGTCGCCCTGATTCTGCAGCAGACTGCCGATGCTGCGGTAGGCCAGGGCGCGATCGCGCTGCAGCTCGACATCGGTCGGCTGGCTGGCCAGGAGCCCGTCGATGAGGACCAGGTCGTCACGAAACGCGCTCAGTGCCCTGGGCAGCGAACCCTGCACCATCAGGGTCTTGGCGACGCTGAACAGGCCGATGGCGCGCCGGCGCTGCCACGGCTCGCTGGCTGGATCGGCGGCCGCGTACTGTTCGGCGATGGCCAGCGCGGTGTGGTGCAGCGCCAGCGCCGCGGGCAGGTCACCCCGGTGGGCGCGCACGCCACCCATGTGGTGGTAGGCGGCAAACATCTCTTGCGGCCAGGTGGCGTTCCCGGGCTCCAGCGCCGACGCGGCCGCGGCCAGGGCCAGCGCCAGGCCGTACTCGCCGAGAGCGCTCTCGGAGTGCATCTGCTGCTCGACGAGCCAGCCGATGCTGCGGTGGATCTTGGCCCGGTTGCTCAGCCCCTGGGCGTCGGCGGGCGCGCGCGTGGCCAGGTCGTCCTCCAGCGCCAGCGCGGCGCGGTACGCGGCCAGCGCCTCGGGCGCGTGCCCTTGCATCCTCAGCACCTCGGCAACATTCTCCTGGGCGTGGGCGCGTCGGCGCACGTCGTCGGCCGCCGCACCGATGGGTCGCGACGCGTAGTAGCCCTGGGCCTTGCTCGCCACCAGTCCGAGCAGGTCGACCTTGCCGAGCGGCTCCAGCTTGAGGCGCAGATCGCGCAACATGAAGTCCATCAGGTCTTCGGCATCGGCCCGGTACTGCTCGGCCATGCGCCGCTGCGTGGAGGCTCGCTGCTGCTCGGCGACGATGCGACGGACGCCGACGACGCCGCTGGCGATGAGCACGAGGGCTGCGATGGCCGCGACGGCGATGGGTCGCCGGTGGCGGCGAACCTGCCGCCGCAGCAGCTGCCCGAGCGAGTAGCGGTGCGCCCCGACCAGCTGCCCCGACTGGAAGCGGCGCAGGTCCTCGGCCAGCTCGCGCCCGCTGGGATAGCGGGCGGCCGGATCGCGCGCCATGGCCCGGTGCACGATGGCCAGGAGGTCGACCGGCGCTTGCGGCTGGAAGCGGCCGAGCGGCGCAGGCGGGCCCTCGCGTACCGTGGCCAGCACCGCGTCGCTTTCGCCGGAACGGTAGGGCGCCTGGCCGGCGAGCAGGTGGTAGAGGATGGCCCCGATGGCGTAGACGTCGGCGCGCTCGTCGACGGCCCGGCCGGCGGCCTGCTCGGGTGGCATGTAGGCGGGCGTGCCCAGGACCGCGCCGGCGATGGTGCGCAGGGCGGGTCGGGGCGGCTCGGGCTCGTCGGGCTCGTCGGGCTCGTCGGGCTCGTCGGGCTCGTCGGCGGAGGCGAGCTCCTTGGCCACACCCCAGTCGATCACCACCGTCTCGCCGAACGCGCCGACCAGCACGTTCTGCGGCTTGAGGTCGCGGTGGATCACGCGCTCCTGGTGCGCGTAGGCGAGCGCGTCAGCCACGGCCAGCACATGCGGCAGGAGCGCCAGCCTGGCCTCGAGCGTGGTCGCCTCGGCGATGATCTGGTCGAGCGGTCGACCGGCCACCAGATCCATGGCGTAAAACGGCTCGCCCGATGGCCAGCGCCCGGCCTCGAGGATGCTGACGATGGACGGATGGCGCAGGCGCGCGGTGAGCATGGCTTCCCGCTCGAAGCGCAGCCTGAGCCCCTGGCTCCCTGCCAGCAGCTCCTTCAGCGCAACGGGGCGCGCGAGGCGAACGTCCCGCGCCCGGACGATGCGCGCCGTGCTGCCCTGGCTGAGTGGCACGCGCTCGACGTAGCGTCCGGGATCGATCTCGGCCAGCGTCAGCTCGGGACACTTGTGCTCGGCGCGCGGCGACGGCAGCGTCCGCACACCGTCGCGAGAATCGTTCGCCGCGTCACTCATCTAGCGAAGGGTCACCGTGCGGTGGACCCCGTACTTCTGGATGCGTCGCGAAAGCGTCATGCGCGAGATGCCCAGGAGTCGCGCGGTCTGCGCTTGATTGCCGCCGCTGGCCTCGAGGGCCTGCAGGAGCCGGTCGCGCTCCTCGTCTGCGGGGCGGTCCTGTGCCGTGGGTGCTGCCGGGGCGCGGATCACCGAGCGGCCGCTGCGGACCGGGTCGGGCAGGTGGGCCGGCTCGATGACGCCGGTGCGGCACAGGAGCAGCGCGCGCTGCACCACGTGGCGCAGCTCGCGCATGTTGCCGGGCCAGGGGTACGCACACAGCAGGGCCAGCGCGTCGGCGGAGAAGATCGGCTCGGGCAGTCGCTCGCTGCGCGCCTCGCGGGCCAGGAAGAAGCGCGCCAGCGGGACCACCTCCTCGACGCGCTCGCGCAGGGGCGGAATCGCGATGCGGATGCCGTAGAGACGGAAGAAGAGGTCGGCCCGGAAGCGGCCCGAGGCCACGTCGTCCTCCAGGTTCCGGTGGGTGGCGGCGATGGTACGCACGTCCGCGGGGACGGACTCGAGCAGGCTCACCAGGCGCGTCTGCAGCAAGAGCGGCAGCTCACCGATCTCGTCCAGGAAGAGCGTGCCCTGGTCGGGCACCTGGAGCTGCGACTCGATCGGGCCGGCGCAGCTCAGGCGGAAGAAGCACCCGGGCGACCGGCCGGAGAGCTCATGGATGCGCTCGGCCAGCACTTCCTTGCCCACACCGGTCTCACCCTGGATGAGCACCGGGATGCGCGAGCGCGCGGCCAGCGCCGCGGTCTCGAGCACCGCCTGCATCGGGGCCGAGCTGCAGCGCGACAGATCCTCGCCCGCGAAGGGCGCGACGCTGGCGTCCTGCACGATCAGCCGCGAGTCGCCCAGGCGAATCACCGCGCGTGCGGCCAGCTCGAGCGAATCACCGCGTAGCAGCTCGGTCGTGACCGTGCCGTGGCCGCCCGATCCGGTCGATATCTCGACCAGGGTGCCATTCTCACTGCCGAGATCTTCGAGCCGGAGGACCGGATGTACGTGCAGGAGAGCGTGGCGGCGCGAGACCACCGAGTCATCAATCCTGAGCTGGCATTCCGGCGCGCGGCCCATCGTCACCGTGCCGCTCGCCGGCAGATCGTAGAAATAGCGACGATGCGGCAGGACGACCAGTATCGAACGACGCACTGCCATGGCCAGTGGCAGGCTACAGGGAATCGCCAGGCAGCGGCAACAGAGACCAGCCGGATGCACATGAGATCGCATGCAATGAGCGGCAATCAGAATGCCATTGTCGTTTCACATGGTGCAGTCGGCTGGCGTCCGCTTTGCGGACA
>OBEQ011360660.1_pt1 | contig 30644 bp, 27 predicted proteins | sample 1670901 | NCBI WGS metagenome assembly OBEQ01 (sample SAMEA104232315, study PRJEB22302) | groundwater metagenome | biome: forest; feature: aquifer; material: groundwater | place: USA | collected 2011-08-07 | depth 5.4 m
CGCGCGCGCGTGCCGCTGGCGACCGGACGCGGCGGCGTACAGGTAGTCGTCAATCAACTACTCTGGCATCGAATATACGCGTTGCGTACTCAGCGGGTAAGATCGAATGCCAAAGGTGACAATCGCGCTATCGGAGAATGCACCCGACGCGATGACCCAGAGGAGCGGCAGCCATTACGGAACCGGATACGCCACGGTGTAGTGAAAGAGACCCATCGGACCGGACATCATCATTTCACCGAGCGGACCTAAGACAGCCGCAAAGAGAGCAGCTGCGCCCACAAATGCCGTAGGTCGCGTAGTTACCGCAACGAGAGCCATTGGCAGCAGCACGGCCAAGGTGAGCGCATTGTCCCCTACGAAAACCCCGGTCACGAGATATGCGATGAGAAGCCACACGAGGTCGAATATCATGCGGCCCCAACCCACCGCAGGTGGCGCACTACGACGGGAGAGCTTCTGCACGAGCAGCGCTCCTGCCATCCCGCTGAGCCCAAACTCGAGCGCGACCCAACACGATGTGCCCGCGAAGTGTGGATGCTCATACTTGGGCACGCCAAAGGCGACGTGAATCCAATCGTAGGCTGTACCAAGGACTGCGCCGAGACAGAAGATAAGCGTGTAACGCGCACAGTTCGATGTCAGAACATGGCGTTGGTGAAATATTGAGCGCACACGAGTCTCGCGATTCGAGAGTTCAGAAATCGGCGAACGAGTAACCGACGGTCGCCATACGTGCCGTGGTGTCACCCAAATGGCCGATGTCTACGACATAGAGCGAGCCCTTCATGTCGACCTTTCCGAGGTGATAGCCGAGTCCCAATGCGGTCGACACCTTCACGCTCGTGTCGCTCCCGCTCACCGTACCCAGGCCGAGCCCGCCAACCGATGCGCGCCAGAAGAGGACGCTAACACGCGCCTCCACCGCACCGTAAAAACCACCATCTGTCACGGGCACGAACGTGTATCGAATGCCGCCAAGTAGGGGTAGCTCCGAGGTCCCCATGCTGGTCCTGCCGGTGGGGTCGCCTTTCGAGAAATGGTACACGAAGCCGGCGTGACCTGTTGCGTCGAGCTGCTTGGCAATCGGGTGGCGAATGCCAATGAGCGCGCCCAATCCTATACCCGTTATCTCCGAAAAGTTACCTACCGGGAGCGCCAAGGATGGCGCCGCGTCGAGTGTTGTCGTCTTGGCACGTTCCTTCGTCGTTTCGCCTGATTCCGTTTTGCCGCTCTTGAGCGGCTCCGTGCCAGATGCAATCGAAGTGAATAGACACAGGTTTAATGTGGTCAGAGTGAGCGCTTGAAGCGCATGAAATGAACGCATGTGAGTCCTATACCCCCTTCGACGAGAAGTCCTCGCGCTCGATGCTTGAGATGATCGGAGATGGTTGTGGGGCAATCGGCCGGGCGCTTCGCCAACATCGCATCTATTTCGACACGTGGGACGTCGTGTGCCGATCATATTCAGTGATGCACATGCGGGCGTCCTTCCCGGCACGCTCTTTACTGTCGTCTGGTCGGTGCCTGCGTCTGATGAGGTCAATTGAGGCCTCACCATCGACCGCCACCGTCGCGTCGCGTCTGAGGCAAGAAGCGGACACGATGAGCGACGACTGCATCCCGCATGACATCGTCTGGATGCCGGGCGCGACCGGCGTCTTTTTTCAGCCGGCAGGCGACCTCGGTGCGTTCGCCGGAGGCGACGTGCAGTTCGCGCCGTACCACCTCTATTGGCACCAGAACCTGAGGGTCGATGCCGCTGGGGGGGTATCACTTCCCATTTCAGAACATTGATCAGATGCGCCGTCCGCGCGCGCAGCTCTCGGCGCGTTTTTCGCTCCGGTGACGAACGCGCCTCAGAGCCGCGCCGATCACGTGCGTGCTCGATAGAACGCCTGTACCTCAAAATCAACGCACGATGGGAGCGCAGCTGACGAACTCGATCGTCGTATCGATGCGAAAAAACGAACCCGAGCTGTGGCGCTCGGCCTGGAATACCGGGCAAGCTCGTACTTCTTCCCCCGCTCGATTCCGAGCTCCCTCTCGCGAGCGTCCAGGTTTATCGTACCCGTTTGCGCGGAATGCAGACCGCCGAGATCGACGGGGGTAAGTTCTCAAGTCGCAGGAATGTGCCTCCGAGCGCGCCATCTTCGTGATGGTCGATCGTGCCGTCTGGCGAATCGCTTCGACGGCGGAGCTTTACCCACATACGCAGACGAGGACCCGCGGATTGTCTCCCGCAAAGCAGCCGTCCTTTGGCGCGGCCGCGCAATACGGGGGCGGCGGCTTGCAGGGGGGGTAGACGCAACCTGCTCCGCGGGACCCGCACGAGCCCATAGAGGATCCGGCGGGGCACGTCCCAGCGTCGTCGGGATCCAAGCATATGGGCGGCCCGCCGCCGCAACATGGGTTGATACAGTACTCGGTGGGAGCGCACGTCGCTGGCCCGCACGCGAAGGGCGTGGCATTGGGAGGCGGAGACGCATCCCCGGCGGGACAAGGGACGCCCGCGTATCCGACGCTGAATTGCCCACTTTGGCAGACGGCCGTCGCGCGGTCACCCCGGTCGCACCCGTAGTAGCAGGACTGGCCGTTCGGCAGCGTGCACGCGTCACCGCTGCGCGGGATTCGTTCAGGGCATCCGGGCGGAAGATTTGTCCGACCATCGCCCGCGCCAGCATCGGAACTACCGGGCCAGTCTCCGCCGTCCGATACTTCGGGGCCCGTGCTTGTACCGCCACTTGCTCCGCATCCCGGAGCCACGCTGGCGAGAAGCGATACGAAGCCAACACCCCAAAAGCCGTCCGCCCATCTCATGATATATAGAGTGTGCGTGCCCGCGTCGGCTCCGTCAATTGACATGAACGGACGACGAAACGTCACCTGACGTCTCCTGACGTTGCGTCTCGGTCCGAGGCAGTCATTTTCGTAACCTCGTCTGGTCGGTGCCTGCGTCCGATGATGTCAATTGAGGCCGGGCGCGTGTGGCTCATGATGTCCTCATCGTGGAAAAACGAACTTTCAAGCAAGAGGGGCGTTGCGGTGGCTATGTGTTGAGGCCTGAAAGAGGAAAGGTCGCTTTCCTTGCGGGGGCGCTCTCGCTCGTGGCATCCGGATTCGGGTCCGTCCTGTATGGGTGCGGCGCCACGCCAGGTGTGACGAGCCCCACGATTGAGAACGATGCGGACGTCGACGATGGTTCCTTCTCGGACACCCGATCGTCTCGCAAGGACTCGGGCTTCTTCTGCAATATCCAGCAGGACGACTGTCCGGCCGGGTCTTTTTGCAACTCGGAGAGGAGATGCGAGCCAGGGTGCAAGACGGCACACGACTGTGATGAATCGACGGACGCGTGCTTGCCCACCCATCGTTGCGGATGCTCGAGTGGGCTCGTCGAGGTCGACGCAGGCTTCTGTTCGAATTTCGGCGGTGTGTTCGAGGTGTCTGACCTTGGCTGCGCGTCCTGCACCAACGTCAACGCCTACCTGGATGCAATCTCCTGTGGATGCCCGACCGGCTTTCCCGTACCGCCGTCGGATGGGTCGGCTGCCGCGCGCATCATAAACGATTGCAGCGGCGAGGGCTCAAGGCATGGGGGATATATCAAGTTTTGCGAGGGGCTTGGTTACACCCAGAAAAACGACTGGGCCGGGGTGTACGAAAAAGACGATGACGTGCCGGCGGGTATTGGTTGCCGGAGAAAAAACACCTACACGAAGGATTGCACCTGTCCCCCCGGCGCAGAAGCAATGACCTTCCGAGTCATCGTCGATTCACCGAAGCCGAACGGGGGTTTCATTGGCTCGAGCCTGACCATGTGCGTGAACCGCGTAGCTCCGACGAAAACGTTCGGCGGAGCGTATCAATTGGACGATGACGTTCCTGGCGGTAGCGCTTGTCGCGTCAAGAATGTCGTGACGCAAGACTGCTCGTGCCCGCAAGGGACCCACCCCACCTCGTACCGCGTCGAAGTGGACTCGAAATGGGCCACCTGGGGCGGAGGCTTTATTGGCTCCAAGATCTTCGTCTGCATACCGTAATTCCACGGCTCAAGACGAGCACGTTAGAGCCCGCTTTCCTCCGTTCCTCTGCGCTGCCTTTCGACCACAGTTGTGAAATGCTCGACGACGGGAAATACGTTCTGGAAGCGGCGAAGTAGGGCGCGCCATTCTCGGTAATGCGGCGACTTGCAGAACCCGACCGTGTGATCCTCGAGCGAACGCCACCGTACGAGCAGGATGTATTTGTAGTCGACTTCGATGCAGCGTTGCAGCTCGTGCCCCAGGTATCCGGGGGCCGAGGCAAGCACCGACGAGGCCTGCGCAAACGCTTGCTCGAAGCGAGCCGCTTCTCCTGGGCGCACGAAAAACATCGAAGTTTCGACCACCATTTTCGACCCTCTGAACATGTTCAGCACACGCAATGCCATGCGAATGTGCCTCAACTTCGTGTGTCGAAGGCTCTGCCGCGAGAGCGCGTGCGCGCGGAGATCGTGCAGGTTTCAGCTCATTCAGGTCCGGAACGAACGCGAGCGAGACCGCGCGCATGGTCACCTGACGTCAAAAGACGTCAGGTGTTGTTTCGTGGCGGCTCTGCTGCGTGACTTCCGGTTGTGACGGCGGGGCTTCTCCGGATCTCTCGAAGCTTCCTCAGTCGGCGAGGACCTTTCCGATGTGCGCGCGCGCCCTTGCGAGTGCCGCGGTTCGTCTCGCAAGGCGCGTGCGTTCGAGCTCTCGTTGGAGCACATCTTCCGACCGCCCCAGCTTGGTGCTGGCGCACTCGCTGCCCACCCGTGCAGCGGTCTGCGACTCAATCTGGTGGATCCGATCGCGCGCGTATGCCGAGTCGGGCCCCTCGCGAAGCGATGAAAGTTGGCGGAAGGGGTCTTCCCAAATGCGCTTCTTGCACTCCTCGAACGATTGCCTCCCTCGGGTAAACGCGGCAACCGCGGCTTGGTCCTCTGGTCCAGCCGAGTTGATGGCATCATCGATTTCGAGCTCGTTATTGCGAACGCGCGCGGGCACCTGAGGGGGCCCCAATGGACGAGCGACTATGTAGTCAGCCGAAATTCTGAACAGCTCGGCGTCGGCGCTGACATAGAAATCCTTGTCGACCTTGAGCAACGGCTCGTCTTTGCGAGGACCTTCGACCGTCTTGCCCCCGTGAAACGCCTTGGCGCTCTTTTCGTCGAGGTCGAACTTCGGGAATACGAACAACTGGCGTGGCGCTGCCTCGTAGACGGCTGCACGGACGGTGTCACGATCCTTCAGATGCCCATGCGGTGCTTCCGGAAAATAGTAATACGCATTGCGTTCGGCGATTGGAACCTCGCTGGGAACTTTGGCCAGAGAGCCAGGGTTCATCGGGGTAGTCCAGTAGTAGAGTGCGATCGTCGCGTCGTATTCGGCACCGGTGAAGTCGCACAGCTTGACCACGTAGGTTCCGGGTTCGAGTCGAGCGTTTTGACGGGCGGCGTTTGTCCCGGCCCCGCCGACAGGGTACTTCTGCGGTGCGCCCGCTTTGATCGGACCTACGAGGTATGCCGAATACTCCTTCGGCGATCGCGTTTCGACCACGAGGTTGTCGACCGGGCGCTCGACCTCGAAGACCAAGTCGGGCTCGATGCGGCACGTTGGCGGCTCGCTCAGCTTCACGCGCCGGAGCGGATGCGCGGGAACGTGGACCGGAACCACGATTGGCTTCGCGAGTGCAGGGCCAACGTGCACAGCGGGCGTGAGTGGAAGCGGAAGCTGGTCGCCCGCCTGGAGTCCTTTGCCGGCGCGCGCTTGTCGCTCCGCTTCCGGCGAAGTGAAGAAGCCGTCTGGCGGCGGCCCGCCGAGCGTGGGTGGGCCCATACTCCCGGCGCTTGTGCCCGTCGTCCGAACCTGAACCACCCCGCACGCGCCCAGCAGGAGCGCGGCACACGCCGCAGCGAAGGCCTTCATCGAACTTCTCCTTTCCCCGCACCGCGGGCTTTGCCGCGTATGCCAAATGCTAAGAGGCCACGGACCGTTTCTCATTTGACATGATCGGACAACGGCTCGCGCGGCGTGCACAGTGCACGGAGTCCGGCGTAGTCACAATGAAACGACCGGCTCAAGCTGCGTAACCTACGATCACGCAGCTTGAGCCGGTCGTTTCATTGTGACTAGGCGTCCTGAGTTCGGGCCCCATGTCCGATCATGGCGATGACCGGACGGCCCCGTTTGTGGCCAGAACGTCTCGTTGTGAAGACCAATCGCTATTTCGCCGCATCGGTGTTCGCCACGACCTTCCTCGTTTTCGCTATCCGGGCGCGGGCAGACGACCAGCTCGCCGAGGCGCTCTACCGCGAGGGGCGCGCTGCCGTGGAGTCCAAGGACTGGGCGCTCGCGTGTCAGAAGTTTCAGGAGAGCCATGCGCGTGATCCCGCTCCAGGTACGCTCCTTGAACTCGCCAACTGCGAGGAAAATACGGGCAAAGTGCTTGTCGCTCTCACGCATTTTCGAGCGGCCATGCATCTCTTCAAGCCCGGCGACGACCGGATCGACTACGCGAAACAGCGCGCCGCGGAGCTCGCAAAGCGCATTCCCAAGCTGAGGCTCCGCCTGCACCCTTCTTCGCCCGCGGGAACATCGGTCGAGTGCGATGGCGCGCCGGTAAACCCGACGGCGCTCGGTAGCGTCGAGAGCGTCGAACCTGGAGAGCACACGATCGTCGTGCGCGCGCCAGGACGTCTGGAGACGCGCAGCACTATCCGACTCGCCCAGTGGGACTCACGCGACATCGAACTCCACCCAGGCATAGCGACTCCGAGTCCGACCCCGACTCCGACCCCGACTCCGACCCCGACTGCGAGTCCGACCCCGACCGCGATCCCGACCCCGACCCCGACCCCGACCCCGACTCCGACTCCGACTCCGACTCCGACTCCGGGTCGCGGTCTCGCGTTCATGGCCTTCGGGATCGGCGGGGGTGCCCTTGCCGTAGGAGCTTCTACGGGGCTGATCGCGCTCGGCGCGGCGCAGACCGTGCACGACGACTGCCCCGCCCAGCAGTGCCGCTCGCAAGACGGAATCGATGCCGCAAGTCGAGCGCGATGGATGGCGCTCGTCAGTACGATTGGCTTCGGCGTGTCGCTCGCAGGCGCAGCGGTGGGAACGTACCTGCTTGTGACTCCGCCGAAGAAGAGTGCAACTCCGGTAGTCCGCGTGGGGTGGGGCGGGGTGGCGATCCAAGGACAGCTCTGAGGAGCGAGTGCTTCGCACGCATGTCCGACTATATCAATGACAGGGCGACCCATTTTGTGGCCAACGTTGGGGCATGCGCCGCACTTCTCTTGTACCCCTGCTCGCGCTGCCGATTCTGGTCGGGGTCCTCCTTGCGACCGGCTGCGGGCTCCTGCTCGGCGATCTCGACGTCACGCTCGCCACGGTCGCGAATGTCGACGGCGGCCTCGAGAGCTCCGCGTGCGATGACACCGCGGACTGCGCTGGCGCGTGCGGTCAGATGAAAACCCACTGCGGCGTGATCCGCGATTGCGGCGGCTGCAACATCGGCCTCGCATGCGGCGGTGGGGGTACGCCCAACGTGTGCGGTGCCGGAAGCTGCACGCCCAGTTGTACCGGCAAGCCTTGCGGCGCCAGCGACGGCTGCGCCGGCGTCTGCACCCAAGGTCAGTGCACTCAAGGCCAGCGCTGCGTCGCCGGAACGTGCGCGTGCGATCCGAGTTCGTGCGCTGGCTGCTGCAGTGGAAATATGTGCATGTCTGGCACTGACGAAAGCGCATGTGGCAGAGGCGGAGCCGATTGCGCGGTGTGCCCGCGAGACATCGCGTGCGGGACAGCGAGCTGCGGAACGTGCGGTGGAAATGGTCAGCGGTGCTGCGACGGCGATGCGTGCAGCGCCCCGCTCAGTTGCGGCGGTGGCGGGCAGAGTGGCGTGTGCGGCTGCGCACCGAATTGCGCGGGACAAGCGTGCGGCGCGAGCGACGGATGCGGCGGCGTGTGTTCGGCAGGCTCGTGCCCCACCGGCCAGCATTGCGCCAGCGACGTATGCATCTGCGATACGACATCGTGCACCGGGTGTTGCAGTGCCGGCCAGTGCGCGGCGGGGACGACGGTCACTGCGTGCGGTTGGGGGGGAAGGGCGTGTATCGCGTGCACCAATGGGCAAACATGTGGCACGGGGACGTGCAATGGCGGCACAGTCACCGGCGTCACGGCGATTGCGGCCGGCGGCCTCCACACCTGCGCGCTGAAGAACGGCGGCGTCAAGTGCTGGGGCGCCAACGCAGATGGTGAGCTCGGAAACAACTCTAGGGCGGAGAGCCACGTTCCCGTGGACGTCGCAGGGCTCTCTTCGGGCATGACCTCCATCGCTGCCGGCGGCAGTCACACGTGCGCGCTGACCAGCGGCGGCGGCGTAAAGTGTTGGGGCCTCAACTCCTTCGGCCAGCTCGGAAACAACTCCACGACCACCAGCTCGAGTCCCGTGGCCGTGTCGGGACTCTCCTCCGGCGTGGTGGCCATCGCTACGGCCGAGCACCACACGTGCGCGCTGATGAACGGCGGCGCCATAAAATGCTGGGGCATCAACGCCGACGGCGAGCTCGGAGACAACTCGCAGACCGAGAGTCACGTTCCGGTAGACGTCTCGGGCCTCTCGTCAGGCGCGACCGCCCTCGTTGCCGGTTATGACCACGCGTGTGCGGTGACGAACGGCGGCGCCAAGTGCTGGGGCGCCAACGACGATGGCCAGCTCGGAAACGACTCGACGACGTCCAGCCACGTTCCCATTGCCGTTGTGGGGCTCTCCTCCGGTGTCGCTGCCATTTCGGCGGGCGTCGGATCCACCTGCGCGCTGGTGAACGGCGGTGCCGTGAAGTGCTGGGGATACAATGGCTTCGGGGAGCTCGGAAACAACTCGACGACGCGAAGTCGGATTCCGGTAGACGTCTTCGGGCTCTCCTCCGGTGTGACCGCCATTGCCGCCGGCGGCCTCCACGCGTGTGCGCTGATGAATGGCGGCGGCGTAAAGTGCTGGGGAAACAACGCCGAGGGTGAGCTCGGAAACAACTCGACGACGGAGAGTCACGTGGCCGTAGACACTTCGGGCCTCTCTTCGAGCGTGAGCGCCATCGCCGCCGGCGGCAGTCACACGTGTGTGCTGACGAACGGCGGCGGCGTAAAGTGCTGGGGCGCGAACTCCGCGGGGCAGCTCGGAAGCAACTCGACGGCGAATAGCCCGGTCCCGCTCGATGTGACTGGCCTGTGAGTGGTTCGTCCCGCTCGAGTCGTCTCCATGCGCCGCACTCTAAGGGCAAAGGGAGCTCAGGCGCGCATGACGATGCGGATAAGGCAGAAAGGAAGTGGGCGTGTCCGATTATGTCAATCGAAAGAGGGCGCCGAATCGCGTATGAGCGCCCGTCACAACGGAGGCAACGAAGATGCGCCGACTTATCTCTACTATCGCTCTCGCTACCCTTACCCCCGCCTGTCAGGCTCCGGGCGCGGATCCGGAAGACGAGGTCAGCAGCGAGCTGGCATCGACGTGCACTGCGCTCGAGCTCGAGCAGCTCGTCGGGACGTTCACGGCTACTTCCGTCGCTGGCGGCCTCACGCGTCTGGAGCTGCGAGGTAACGGAACGTACCAGAGCCAAGGCGCGTTCACGCACGATGGTCGTTGGAGCCTGCAGAGCTGCCGAGGCACCACCCGTCTGCGGCTAAACGAAGCGGCATACTATGGCCGGACCCTGCGCACTTACGGCCTTGCCCTGCACGGCAATGCGCTTCACTTGAACGATGAAACGGCATCGCCGTACGCGTTTTTCACGATGACGCGCACTTCCACAAACGATCAGTTCGGTCTTCCGACCAGCGCATTCGCGCGCGCCGGCGAGATCACCTTTCCGCCTCAATACGCGGCATCTCCCATCCGGTTTCGCGTGAGAGGGGACGGCTGGGGCACACTCACCTTGGCAGTCAACACGAGCGCGGGGTACTTGGGCGAGCAGATCGTCCACGCCGACGGAACGTTCTTCGGCTTTGGTGGCGGCCACGCGGTCTCCTACCTCGGTCACCTCGAACCAAGCGGACAGCTCGTCGTCACGACCGCGTGCTTCGCGGAGGACACCTGCGCCAGCTCAGCCTGGAGCGGGACACTCGGGACGACATTGCAGTGACGATTGCTCAATGGTCCTCGGACGCCGAAATCTCCGACGATGTCCGATCATATCGATGAGTCGCCGCCGGAGTTCGGGGTCCATAGAGCTATGCGACGATATGGTCTCGCGCCCTCGCCACGAGCTACCAGCCCCAATCTTTCAACCTTGCGTGGCCATCGGTGATCGAACTCGTCGATCGACGAACAATGGAACATCGAGGGCAACACCAACGCGCCCCTGCAGTCGTTGACGATGCGGGGCGCGAGCTTCAGCTGGGCACCGCGCGGCGCCGTCGTGAATGCCCCTTCGAAGGACGAGAGCTCCGCTCACTGAAGTGTCCGAAAATGTGGAGTGCACGCAGCGGAGCCTGGCGTCACGTTCAGTACGCCATGCCACGTCGGAGCTGTCGACACGGTACGGGAGTTGATGTGAACCATCACGGGCGTGCCGCTGCGTCTAGCGCGCAGTTCCCACTCTGTCGGAGTATTTAGGAGTGCTCATGACCAGTCGCTGGCCGTGTCGTGCGGCGTTTATCTGTGTCGTGTCCGCAAGCGCCATGGCGTGCGCCGGAAACTCGGAGAGCTCGTTCGCCGAGGCCGGCAATGACCAGGATACGAAGGCAGGGGTGAACCAAAGGCGGCGCGCGCAGAAGGCATTCGAGGCAGCTTGGGATCAGTACGCGTTCCAGAGAGGGATGCCCTTCGTCGTCGCCAGGCCGGAGGACGTGCCCCAACTGGAGTGTCTCCTGAAACTGGCAGTCCGCGACAACGAGGACGAGAACGAGTGGGACCTGGACCGAGGGATATGGTCCTGGGACTTCGAAGGTACGACCGCTTTCATGCTGAAACGGGAAAAGAGTGCTCTCTTCGTGCGTCGTCCGTTCTACGTCATTCTCGCCGACCTGAATGGCAAGCAATTGGCGGTTGGCTCGATTGATCCGGGGCTATTTCGAATTGTCTACAAATGGGAGACCCCGTTCGCGCAGTGCCCAATTGCTGAAGTAGGGGGCGCGAAGTGAAGTGCCCTCGTGAGCATTCGAACTATCTCCGCCCACGATTCTACCTTCGTTCTTTCAAGGTTGCTCGGGCGCTGCTTTTTCCGGTCTTCGCGTTGTCGTGCTCATCGGACCCTGGAACCGCCATCACCGTCGCTGTAGCGCCACCCGAGGCGAAGGTCGCCACGTGCTCATCGCGCGAGTTTTCGGCGACGGTCACCGGAACGTCGAACCAGAGCGTGACCTGGTCGGTCGATCCGGCGGCAGGATCCATTGACGCAAAGGGACACTACGTCTCGCCGCTCGACGCGAGCAGATCGAGCGTTTCGGTCATCGCCACGAGCGTGGCAGACCCTCACGCGAGTGCGCGCGCGCAGGTGACGCTCGCCACAGCATTTCCGGGCGCGCCGGTGGACGCGTCGCCCGCGGACAAGAAGCACACGGGCGGCACGTATGTCGGAATTTATCAGCACGCCATCGTCGCGCGAGGGAGTCGCGCCTATGCGCTTTGGACGTCCGAAGGAAATGTCTACGTCGCGCGCACCGACGACGCCGGAGCTACGTTCAAACCGCCAGTCAAGGTCAACGACAAGGACCCGAAGGACGAGGCCATGGGCTGCGGAGCTCTGGCGATCGACGCGGCGAACCCCGATGTCGTCTACGCGGTCTACCAGTTCCCAGGGTCGACCTATACGGAGGATCCTAACGGCCAATCGGTGTCGACCTCCGGCATCGCGCTCGCCACGAGCCTGGACGGAGGCGCGACGTTCAAGAACCATGTCCTCAACATAGGCGGTGTTTCGGGCGGCCCCATGGGTTGGAACGGCGTGGGCTCCTGCCCTGACGTGACGTCGCCAGGGGGTGACACGGTCGTCGTCGAAGAGCCCGGCGTGTACAACGGAGATGGCAACCCCGACATGTACGTGTTCTCCGACGCTCATCGCGGCGCAGGCTTCGCGAGCGGCGAGTCGTTGGACGGCGACTACCTTGCAAACGGTCACACTATGGGGCTCGCCCGGGCCATGTTCGATGGAGTACGGCTCGGAATCTCGCAGAACGGCGGAGAGTCGCCCCGCCTCTTTACCGATGGCGCGGGCAAGCTCTGCGCAACATATGTGGGTTGGAAGGACGCCAACCAGCAGAGAAGTGTCTTTTTTCAGTGCTCGAACGATGGCGGCGCGACGTTCAGCCCCCCTGCCATGGTGGATGCTTCGCTCGCGGGTGGCGTGCCTGCCGTCTCGACCGGCGCATTCGCACGCGACGGCTCGATGCTCATCGCGGAGTTGGTCCGCACCGCCGGTGCGAGCGGCGGCTCGGTGTATGTGACGATCAGTCCAAAAGGAGGGAGCCTCGGCGCCCCGAACCGCGTGAACAGCTACGCGCTGCCTGGACAGACGGCGGCAGCGGCGGCAACCGACGTGGATCTACGCGTGGACGACCAAGGAATCGTTTGGCTTTCGTACGGTGTCGAGGGCTTTCGCGTCGTCGTCGACAAGAGTTGCGACGGCGGTAAGACCTGGAGCGGCCCGGTGCTGGTGAACGGCAAGACAAATGGGGACGTCGACTATCGAACCTCTTCGGGACTCGTGACGTTCGACGCAGGCAGAGTCGGCGTGCTCTCGTGGGGACTCGTTTCAAATGGTCTGGACCCCGAGAGACTGTCCCTGTTTCCTCTCTTCGTTCGGTAGGGTGGAAAGAGGAACTAAGGCGGGACCGCCGCGGAATTGGGATCGAACCCGGCGCGCTTTTCGATACTGGATAAATCGACCGCCTCGAACTGGCTGCTCGGAACCGACTGCATTTCGGAAAAGGTTTCATTTTGCCAAGTTGTGTTCGGCTCGCCCGATAGGAACATGTCCGATCCGCCATCCGCGAGATACATGCCGTAGGTCTTCAGCGCCCGCAGAATGGCACGCGATTGCGGTCCAAAGTTTGCCGGGACTTGATAGCTCGCCTTTAGACGAAAAAGCTGTCCCATCGGGGGCAGGTTCTGCGACGACGTTCCGTTCGTCGTGAAATGCCGCCCCGGCCAGGTGTACTCATTGCGGATGTGGTTCGACTGAATCGTAAACCGAAGGGCGTGGTGGATGTTTCCCGCCGTCGCCTCGTCCGCGCGAAGAAGCAAAGGAACAATTGGAAAGCCGGCTGCATCTGACGAAGTCCAGCCGGCCGGGCGCAGAGCGTTCGAGCGGAGGTCGGTCCTCGCCGATCCGAAGATGTCCCAGCCGCCTGACGTTGGATACGCGTGGTAGAGCTCCCACAATAGGCACGTGTCCGCATCGAGGAGGAGAATGTGATGGTCGCCATAGGGCTGCGACGGATTGGTGTCGATCCCACCTTCCACGAGCGGCGCTACGGGGATCGGAAAGACGGGATTCGGCGCAGCGTTCGAGGTGCACGGAGAGACGTCCGTGTGCGCGGCGCCGTTCGGGCATTCACTCTCTTGCCGGGGATCCCACGACATGTCGGGATCATTGGAGTGGTAGGCAACGGGTGTCCAGGTCATCGCGCTGCCGTGCACGACGTTGTACGGAATGCCGTAATAATCGGCGGCCATGGGATCGACCGAAGTGCCAAAGTCCAAGCGGAGGCTGTGCGGGCCAATCGTGGCGATGAATGCTGCTGAATTGGGATGGACGGGCTGCGCATCGATCGGCGTATTGAAGATGTGGTTGGCCGGTAAGATTGGGCAACCCAAAATGGCGGGCGGGTCGTCCGTTGGCGTCGTACCGCCATCGGTTCCGGGACTGCCCCCATCGTGTTGTAGGGGACCGCTGTCGCCCTTGGATGTCGAGCTATCGGGATTTGTCGAAGCTTCCGCCAGCGTGCCCCCATCGGACTGGCTCTGCGTTCCTGAAGACGCGGGCAGGCCGTCATCGCTCGGCCCGCATCCCGCAAATCCTGCCGCGCACAGGACCGCGACATGGCAAGGTGACCCAAACCGTTGGTTCAGCAGACCTGTCACCATGCGATTCGTCTCCTTGAACGCAGCACGGACGCCCTCGTTGCGGCGGCGCGACGAGAAGCCTATGGGCTCGTCGTCATAGTTCAATTGGTAAAATCGGACATGATGGTGCGTCGTGACCACATCCCCTAAAGGATGTCCGATCATGTAGAGAGTTGCACGCGGTCCCTTACGTCAGACTGGGTGAAGGAGAGCCACCATGCGTCTTTTCTCATTGGGTCTATCATTCACGGTTTCGGTGGGCGCCGTCACTGCCTGCAGTGGCTCGAACGGTGGGTCGAGTGCGGCCAATGGCACGGACGGGTGGAGCAAGTTCACCTGCGGAACAAAGGCCGCCTCACCATCGACCTGCCCGCAATCGGAATTGGACAAGCGTTCGGCCTGCATATCGAGCCAATGCAATAGCGAATACACTGCATGCCACGGACCAGATTACAAAAATGGCACCTTCGGCGGGCCGTGCGCCGATTTCGACAATTGCGTAGTGAGCTGCAACTGCGACACCAATTGTGCGCAGACGTGTGCGAGCAAGCTGACGCCGAGCTGCCAGACATGCACGAAGATGGCGAGTACGTGCGTGGCCGACAAGTGCCCGCTCCAGTGTGGAACGAGCGGAGACTCGGGTACCGGCCAGCCGACGGGCCGGGACTCGGGCACGGGGAGTAGACCGCAGGGGTGCGTCGACCTCGACGCATGCTGCAGCAGTTCGATGATGGACGCATATCCGAAGGACCGAACGGATTGCCAAATCATGTCAAAGAGCAATCTTGAGGTTGCGTGCGTCGCGTACCACGACGATCTTCGCAAGCGAAATCGCTGCCCCTGAACAGCGAGGTTGCCCGGTCGGGAGATCACCTTTTACGCCTGCGCCTGCGAAGAAGGGTCAGCGCAGCCAACAGAAGCCCCCCAAACGTGGCATCGTCGCGCGTCCGGTGTACGAAGCAACCGCAACCGGCGTCGCTGTCCCGACGCGGCGCGTCGTTGTTCGTCGCTGGAAGCCCTGCGTCCAGGCCTTCCCGCCCTGCTCCGCCGTTTTCGATACCGACGCCGTCGACTGCAGCGTCGACACCTCCTCGCGGAGCGCCGCGCGGGAAGACGACGAAGTCGCCTTCGCGAATGAACGGAACGTCCTCTCCATTGTAAGTTACGCGGGTCACGCTCGGTGCATACACGCGCGCGCTCTTTGCGTCGCCGCTGGCCACGAGCACGCTCGCCGAGGGCTCTACCTCGAGCGAGGCGGGAGCCCCGTCGAGGACCTCGATCCATGGGATCCCGTCGATGCTGAGCTTGCTTCCTGCGGCCAACATGGCGCGCATGGGGGCGCGTTTTCGCACGCCGGCCATGCCGGTCACCATCATACCGGCAGCGCTCGCGGTCTCGGTCGGACCATCGGCGAACACGATGTCGCTGTCGGCGAGGGCCACACCGCGATCGCGTTTCTCTCGATCGATCGGATCGACGCGCGGTCGCGAGGACCATGTGGAGCCACGAGAAGGTACGAGAACCGAAAGGAAGGTCGTCGCTGTCGCATCGGCGGGAGGACGCACCATGACCGCAGTCATCCTGCCGTCGGGATCGAACTTGTCGAGATGAAGTGTGCTCTGCCCTTCAGTTTCGATGGCGAAGCCCTCCGGCGCGAGCATCTTCACGCCGAGAATGCGATCGTTCTTTGCGGTGAGCGCGAGCCACTCCCCCTCGCGCGTCGCGCCGTCGATGGCATGCCACACGAGTTCGAAGCGGTGGGGGCGGTCGGCCCGCACCACGTCACGAACGACCGGAATGGCGCGATCGACGAACAAGATGGCGCGGCCGAACGTCTGCAGCCCGAGCGCTCGATCGTACAGCTGGCTTCCGGCGCTCAAGCTGAACGTGTAATGCGCCGTGGAGCCACGCAATGGAATCGAGCTGACGCGATCCCAGAACCACGAGCAGGTGCCGAAACCGCACGTGCGAATGCCCTCGCCGAGCTGCCCTTGACCGTCCACGAGAAGGGAGTTCGCGTATCGCGTGCGGTTGCCCTCGACGCTTCCGTTGGCGCGTCCGATGAAGTACGCCGGCACAGTGGAGGTGAGCCACTCGCCGTCGGCGAAGAAGAATACGGTCATGTCATCGGCGTGGTCGTGGGCGAAATCCAGCGTCCCGCCGGGCGCGCCGTTGACCTTCAGCCGTTCGAAGTTGGCGCGACCGCCGAACACGCCGCTTTTCACGCCGAGGAGCGCATCGCCTTCACTCCAACCGCCGCGGGCGAGGAAGAGCGACAGATCGCCGGCAAAGTAGTCGAGCGCCCATGCGGCGCCCCCGCCGGGTGGGGCTTCGGGCTTCACGGTCTCGTCATAGAGAATGGACGCGAGGATCATCCCGCGGTGCGACGGGGGCCACGACGTGAGATTGCCATCTAGGGTGTACGCGTCGGCATACCAAGCTGCGCGCGTGTCTTTTTTCGCGCGCGCCAACCAGCGTACGGGAGCCAGCGTGTTGTCGCCCGTGAAGCCCGAGAAATCTCCATAGATGACGTGCTCGCGGCGATGGCCTTTGGCGGAAGGCATGCCGTAGAGGCGAAGGCGGGCATAGTCGCGCATCAAACGGTTGTCCGCGTAGTCGAAGCCGGCCTTGTTCTTCTGGTTGGCCATCGAGAACGGCAGGAGCGCGTCGAGGCCGTAGTCCACGTAGCCGATCCCTTCGTGCCACGCGCCCCCCTCGACGATGTCCAGCACGGCGTGGGCATTTTTCATCGCTTCTGTCGCCGTGGTGAGCCAGGCGGCGGTGTCGCGCGGAATCTCCCCTTCGAACGCGAGCGCGGCCATACCGAGTCCGGCGTGGTTTATCCAGTGGTGGTTTTGCATGTATTCATCGATCCACCACGCCGATGTAGGCGACCTCGGCGTCTTTGCCGCCTCGTACATCTTCGCCCCTTCGCTGGCCACCTTGTCGCGGCACGATTGCCGCTCGCTCTCCGTGAGCGAGCCGTACAGCCAGTCGTAAGCGAGTGAGACGCTCATCAGGAAATGAGCAAGATTGAGATCGGGCTGCGGCGAGTCTTGCGTCTCGGGGAAGACCCAGCTGTCGAAGTTGCACGCTGAGATCAGGTACGAATGGGCAATCTGCTTCGATTGCGCGCCGATGGGCGCGCTGTCGTCGCCGAACATCAGCGCCGCGAACGCGTACGACGCGATGGTGTCGGCGAGCGCGCGGCGATCGTCGAAGTATTCATACGTGAGGTCAGCGGTCTTCGGAAAGTTGCCGCCGGCGTAAGGAAACGCGACTCCCCCCTCGATCGCCGCCGCCACGGGTGCGAGCGGCCCGGCGAGGCGGGCGCGGAGCGTCGGTACATCGGCGGCGTCGAAAAGAAGGCGCGGATGTGGCGCCGTTTCGGCGTTGGCGGATGCGCTCAGCACCAAGGCGGCGAGGCAGGTCGGAATGAGAACGCGCATGCTTCGACGACATGCAACCCAAGGGCCTCGGGCGATCCCAACGATACGGGCACTTTGCGCCCCCTGCGTGTCACCGTCGGGATGACACCTGTCACGTTCCCGGAGACAAAGCGTTCATCCGACGAATTTTCTCGGCTCAACCTTCGCCATCGCCGTGGAGGCGCAGGCGGTCCATCATTCGATAGAAGCTTGGTCTTGCGACCTCCGCCAGCTCCGCCGCACGCGCAACGACGCCCCCCCCGCGATCGAGTACCTTTGGAACGTAGACGCGCTCGAAGTGGTCGAGCGCCACCCGTCGAGCCTCGCGGTACGGCAGGTGCGAAAGATCCTCGGCGCTTGCGGCTATCGGTCGTTGCGACCCGTCGAAAAGCCCGTCCGCGTCGCGCATCCCGAGCACGCAGTAACGCTCGATCACGTTGCGCAGCTCGCGCACGTTGCCCGGCCATGAGTAGGCGGAGAGCATGGCGCAGAAATCCTCGGGCAGATTCGCGGCAGCCTCGCGTGCCGCGATGCGGAGGAACGCACGCGCGAGCGGCACGACGTCTTCGGGCCGGTCGCGAAGGGGCGGGATGGTCACGCGGGCCACCGCCAGCCGATAAAAGAGATCGCGGCGGAACTCGTCATTGTGGGCGGCCTCGGCAAGGCGCCGATTGGTGGCGGCGATGATACGCACATCGACGGCGCGCGGGCCGCGCCCGCCGAGTGGTCGCACCTCGCGTTGCTCGAGCACACGCAGGAGTTTCGGCTGCATGTCGAGCGGTAGCTCCCCGATCTCGTCCAGAAAGAGCGTACCCCCGTCGGCCTGCGCGAAGACGCCCTCCCGTGCCTGCATGGCTCCCGTGAACGCCCCGCGCTCGTGACCGAAGAGCTCGCTCTCGATGAGTGTCGACGGGATCGCGCCGCAATCGACGGCAACGAACGCCTTGTCCGCCCGCTTTGACTCGGCGTGAATGGCGCGCGCGAGCACCTCTTTGCCTACTCCGCTCTCCCCTTCGAGGAGCACCGATACCTCCGAGCGCGCAGCGCGTCCGAGCACAGCGAAGAGATGACGCATCGATGGGGACACACCGATGGCGTCGCCGAAGCTCGCGCTCGAGCTGAGTGGCAGGGCCAGCGATGCGGGGTCGATGTGTAGAAATAGAGTGGTTGCGCCAATCTCGATCGTCGTGTCCGCGGCGAGGGTCGCGTCGGAAAGGCGCACCGACCCAATCCATGTGCCGTTCTTGCTTCCTCCGTCGCGGACGTGAAGCCCGATGGGTTGAAGCGAAAGACGCAGATGCTCGCGCGACACCGTGCTGTCGGTGAGGCGCAGATCGGCTGCATCGCCCGTCCCCACGATGAAGGTCGGTCGATCGATGCGCGCGCTCCGCCCGATGTCGGGCCCTGCCACGACCTTGAGGGTGGCGGCGCGTACGCGAAGCGTCAAGTCGCGTGCTCGTTCGTCTGCGTACGTCGTCGTGGCGTCTTCGTCGTGCATCGGAGTCAGTATTGCACTCGCAACAGGACGTAGCCGCCACCGGGCGAGTGCGCGACCGAGACGGCTGCGTTCTTCCCGGAGGACGGGAGCGCCACCCACAGGATGGCTCCGGCCGCCGCGGCGGCTGCGGAGACGCCCAGGGCTGCATTCGTGATCAGGCGCTCGCGATAGAACGCGGCCTGCGCCTCCGTCGACGGGCTCGCGTTGTAGGCACTCTGGGCTTCGAGAGTCCGAACGCCGAACACAGTTGCCGTGCCCGCTGCGGCGCAGGCCACGCCGAAGCCGATCCACGACAGAAGCGGTGGGACGCGAGAAGGGGGGGAGGCAGGTGCGGTAGGCGCAGTGGGCTTCTCTGGACCGCGTGGGCGTGCCGGTGCCGGCGCCGGCGCCGGGCTCGTAACCTCGTAGTCCCGTGTCTCGCCGCGCCCGATGTTCAACACGTCCTTCGATGCGCGTGAGGTAGGTAGGTCGACGATGGTCAGCGTGTGGTGCCCCGGCGCGATCCGGATTCGCGCGGGAACCGAAAATTCTGCGCCGCCGTCGACGCGCACCAGCACCGTGCGTGGCCCGCGAAAGTCGATGGTGCCGATGTTGGGGGTGAGCTTCTTCAGGCGCTCCTCGCTCTCGGTGAGGTACGTCGGGTCGAGCCCCGGAATGACCAGGACGCGATCGATGTTTTCCGCCGCGCGAACGTACTCGCCTGCGTGCTCCCAGGCTTCTGCCGCGTCGAGCAGCGCCGCCGGGTGCACTTTGAAGCGCGCCGCCTGCTCGAAGGCAGCCGCCGCTGCGACGTACTGCTTGTTGTTGAATGCCTCCGTGGCCTGACGGAAGCTCTCTTCAGCTCGACGATTGGCGTCGTCGTCGGCGCGGGCAGGCGCGGCGATCGCCACCGCCGTGATGATCATCGTGGCGAAAGACCATCGACTCATGATCCGTATGGATTGGCAAACTTTGGACCCGATGCGGACGGCGTCGTTCGAGGAAGAGGGGTCGTCCGTGGCTTCGGTCTCGCGCGGCTCGTTCCGTGGGTGAGGTCGCCTGCACTCGGTGAAGAGGTCGCCGCTGTCGCCGGTATCGCCGGTATAGGGGCCGGAAGTGGGTCTGGAGTCGAGTACGGGTTCGCAGGCGGTATAGGCGCCGGTGACGCGGCGGTTTTCGGGTGACGGGTCATCGCGAGGGACCCCACGATGATGGCGGCTGTTGCGACGATGCCGGCAAGCAGCCATGTGCCGTATCGCGTGCGGTGCTCTTTCGGGGCATCGGGGATGGTGAGCGCGTGCTGGGTTTCCGGGAAGACGACCCGGGGCTGAACGCTCGGCGTTCCTCCGCGGCTGGCCTCGCGCACGGCCTCACGCCGTCGTTCGACCTCACACCCCACGAGATCAGAGACGAAGGCGGCGACGTCCTTCGTGGTTGCGGGGAGGCTCGAGGCGCGCGCGGCCGCTTCGAGCGCATCGGACATCTGTTCCGCCGTCGCGAAGCGATCGGCGGGATCGCGGGAAAGGGCGCGCAGGGCGATCTCGGCGATCGGTTCAGGCACCGACGCGGCGAGGCTTCGCGGATCGGGGATGGGCCCAGACTTTACGCGCATGAGGGTGTCGACGATGTCGATGCCCCGGAAAAGGCGGACGCCCGTGAGAGCTTCCCAGAGCACGATCCCCGCGGCGAAGATGTCGCTGCGCCGCTCGGGCGGATGCCGATCGATCTGCTCAGGCGCCATGTAGCTGAACTTTCCCTTCATCTGCCCCACTTCCGTCTCGTCGGACAGGCGCCCGAGCGCCTTCGCAATCCCGAAATCGGCGAGTTTGGTCACGCCATCCATTCCGACGAGGATGTTGTGTGGCGATACATCGCGATGAACGAGGTGCACCGAGATGCCGCTCTCGTCAGTAAGCTCGTGGGCGGCGTGCAGCCCTCTGATCGCATCGCCGAGAATGCGCACCACGATCCCTGGCGGCAGCCCGCCGCACGAATGCTGGCGCCGATGGTGGAGGCGCAAGAGCCCCTCGAGTGCATCCCCCTCGATGAGGGTCATCGCCTGATACACGATGGGCCCCTCCTCGCCGAGATCGAGCACCTCGACCACGTTGGCATGACGTATTCGCGCGGCGATGCGCGCTTCGTCGAGAAACATGCGGCGGAACGACGCGCTCGCGGCGTGCTCGGGGCGCATGGTCTTGACGGCGACGAGGCGCCGGAAACCAAGCTCGCCGACTTGCTGGGCGATCCACACTTTCGCCATGCCGCCCGAGGCGAGCGGCAGGACGAGCTCGTAGCGCCCCAGGCGTATCCCGACGCGCGCTTCGACCTCGGCGTCTTCGCGTGGAGCGTGCCGGCGTACAGGGAGGCTATCTGTAGAAGCGGTGGGCATGAGACAACCCTCTTCCTCCGATCAGTCGGCGCAGCACCGAAAGCCGAGCTCGGTGTACCCTTGTCCGCGCGGGATGCTCTCGTTCGATGCGCAGGCCATGGTTACGCCCGAGCGCTGAAACGAGCCCCCACGCGTGTGACAGAAATCGCACTCCGGCCCACCGGCATCGCAGATACCGGGATCGCGTCCTCCGCACGCGTCCTCCCACTCCATGACATTGCCGCTGAGATTGATGACCGGAACGTTCCCGGTGCAGGACACCGGTTGTGCCACCGGAAGCGGACCCACGATCGGATGATCCGAGCCTACGCAGGCGTTCGGAGCGTATGCGTCTCCATATGGATAGAGCGTGGCGCCGCCGTTGGAGCATGCGCGGAACCACTCGTCGCGCTCCGGGTCCGCGAAGTCATTTCCGAAGTAGGGAATGGAGCCACCGTCGATGGCAGCGCAGAGGCGTTTGCCCATCCACCAGCAGTAAACGTAGGCGCCACACCAGTTCACGGTGCCCACCGGATAGGCGGCGCCCGTGGGGGGAGCGCCGTCGGTGGCCCATCCTCCGGGGAGGTACGTCCCGTTGAACGCGCATGCCGGCGGCTGTGCGCATAGAGGCACGCGCGCAGCCATGAAGGCCTGGTAGGCGCCCACGGTCACCTCTGTGCGGTCCATGCAGTAGGTGCCTCCGTTCGGCTTTGCTATCGACGCCATGTCCGAAGGGCATGGAGCCTCGCCGGTGCGTGCTGGAGGATTGCGATGTGCACAGCCGTCGCCAATCCCGGCGTCGAGCGGTCGGCCCGCTTCCACCGATGCCTCGAGTGCCTCGCGCGATGCCTCGAGACCGCCGTCTCCGGCTTCGATGTTGTTGCCGCTTTCTCCGCCTTCGCTGTCCCGAGACGCACGGCTGACGAGGTCGTCGTCGATGTTCACCAGGCACGCCGCGAGCAGTCCTGCGCTGGCAGTGGCGACCGCGGTCCGATTCGTGGCCATGGGTAACTCATACTGCCCCGCAAATGGCGGTTTTCGCGGGGAGGCGCGAGCTTGTCCGAAAATATCAATCCGCGCGGGACCCGGACACTCAGTACGCGATGGCCCTCTTGGTGAGATTGCGAAGGGTTACTGCGCGGATGCGCGAACGGCTGATCCACGGGTCGGTGCCGTGAACCATAGGACCGTCGCGACGGCCAGTGATGCAAGGCCAACCCCGAGCAGCGCATCGGCGACGTACGCGCGCGTGTGTGTTGGGTCTACACGCGAAGAATCACAATTCGGTCGGCATGTGTCGAGCTGTCGATACTCCACGTATGTCCAGGTCCCGATCACGCCGAATGCGGCAACGGCCGCGAGCCCAAAACTCCCGAGCACGAGCGGCGCTGTTCTATTCCGCGACGCAGGCTCCTCCTTCACGACCGGCGGTGCAGAAGAACGCAATACGAGCTCGACGGTACGCATGCGATCCGCGGCTACCACGACGACGTCTTGCCCGACCTCGGGCATGTGGCGGTAAGAGGCACGGACGCGGTGCGTTCCACGATCGACGAGCGCGCCCCGCATGCGATCCTCCTTTCCGATCTCGTCGCCATCGATGGTCACTCGCGCGTCTGCGACGTCCAGCCCCTGCTCGTCGCGCACGTGAACGACGACGCGCGGACCGAGATCGTGGATCTCTGCGAGCGCTTTTCGACAGTCCTCGCGAACCACACGCGGGCAGCTCTCTCTCGCGCACCCTTCGAACGTACGCATTGCTGCGCGCCATTGGCCGGAGTCCTTCAGATCGGAGGCTTTTTCCGCCTCGGTCGCGCAATCCTCTGCTTCGCCAGCCCATGCCGTTTGGCTCGACATGACAAGGGCCATGACGCAGGGGAGCACGCGCCGCATCGGGTCAATGTAGCATGACAACATGGGCGCTCAGCCTGCTCCTCCGTCCGTCACGTCCACCCACAGATCGTCGACGCGCACACGCACGTTGATGGCTGCGTTCGATTGGTTGGGAGACGCCGTGACTCCGACATGGATCACAGAGCCGGGCGCGCTGAAGGTCGGAAGGGACGGTGCAAACGTAAGCGATGTGCGGAGCGCGTTGTCAGAAAATATTCTTGCATTCTGGTCGGCAAGATTGATGTCGAGTCTCAGTCGTCTTCCCCAACCCCCAAAGCCCTCCGCAGCGGGGATGCTTTCGCCGTAGCCCCCACCACTGGTGCGGTAATAGAGCTTGGTCCACCCGTCGGCGATGGCAACTCCGACTTCGCACCATTCGGGGGGGCCATTCGTTGGAGGGAATTGGAGAGATACCCTGACCGGCGCCAGGTTTAGGTAGGCGCCTGCCGCGTTTTCGACAGCGACCCCCAAAGCGAACTCGACAACGATGCGGCTTGCTGGCTCGATCTGTCGCACGATGTCGGCAACGTCGAACTCCCGAGAGGACCGGTCGACCGTGGCCGACGCAAGGAGCGACAAGGGGGGGGACACGAAAAATTGCGTGTCGAGAAAGACTCCCGCATCGCCTTCGGGTGGTGTCTTGGTCCAGTTCGAGTCGAACGAGTCAGGATCGTCGAAGTCTTCGCAAAATGTGTGAGCCCCAAGAGGAGCGCACGCATCGTGACCGACTTTTGGAGGCGCGTCGTTTCCGACCTCGCCGGTTGCATCGTTGCCGGTGTCGGAGACAACGCCCGCCTCGGACCTGGCGTCGCCCCTTTCGTCCGCGTCCCGATTCGCGTCGATGTCTGGTGTCGTCCTGCCCGCCTTGTCGCGCGGGCCGGAGTTGAGGCCGTCTAGGTCGATGAACGAGCATGCGGCAAGCCAAAAGAGCAGCAGAAGTGTGATGCCCCGGACCGAGCTGCGCCTCGGTTGCGGCGCCCATCGCCAGATCATTCCCACAGCCCCATGTTTGCCTCCGCGCGCCGGTTGCTGGCTGTGGTGCAAGGCGCGCACCGCCGCGAACGAGGCGGAACCAGGTGCCGATGGCTCGAGGGGATGGTCTGACGTCAGGGGACGTCAGGTGACTATCCACTCACTTCTCCCGCCGGCGGCTTTCTGCTCGATTCGGCGCGGCACGTTTGCATGGCGAGAGCCTTCGCCGAGCTTCAGACGACTGGTCACCTGGCACTGCTCGGCCGCCGACCCGACCGGCATGATAGGATGACATCGTTGCCTAGTACGATTGAGCGCATCGGACGATATGCCATCCACGACGAGATCGGGAAGGGAGGGATGGCGACGGTGCACCTTGCGCGCGCGATAGGGCCCATGGGCTTCGCCCGCACCGTCGCCGTGAAACGCCTGCTCCCGTATTTGGCCACCGACAGCGAGCTATCTCTCATGCTCCGCGACGAAGCGAAAGTAACTGCGCGCATTCAGCACCCGTGCGTCGTTCAAACCGTCGATTTCGTCGCCGAGAAGGGGGAGCTTCTCATCGTCATGGACTACGTCCATGGCGAATCCCTTGCGAGGCTCCTTCAACGCTCTCGCGATCGCGGTGAGCGCGTCGATCCGTCCATCGCCGCTGCCATCGTGGTCAACGTGCTGCACGGTTTGCACGCGGCGCACGAGGTCACCGACGACGCGGGGATGCCTCTCAATGTCGTTCACCGCGACGTGTCGCCGCAAAACATACTCATTGGCGTGGACGGTGTCGCACGGGTGCTGGACTTCGGAGTCGCGAAGGCGCTAGGTCGCGCCCAGACAACACGCGAAGGACAGCTCAAAGGCAAGCTCGCGTACATGTCGCCCGAGCAGATGCAGGCGCTGCCCGTGGATCGACGCACCGATGTGTTCGCCGTGTCGATTGTGTTTTGGGAGCTGCTCACGTGCCAGCGATTGTTCGGTGGCGGTGACGAGCGTTCCACGATTGGCAAGGTGCTCTCCGCGTCCGTCACCGCGCCGAGTGCGGCAATCGACGGCATTCCCAAGGAGTGCGATCGCATCGTCCTGCGCGGTCTCGCGCGGACCCTCGAAGAGCGCTTCGCCACAGCCAAAGAGATGGCGCTCGAGATCGAGCGCGCCGTGATCATTCCAACTGCGTCGCGGGTGGGACAGTGGGTCGAGTCCCTCAGCGGCGACGACTTGTCCGCACGTAGGCGGGCGATCGTCGCGATCGAAGCAACCGACTCATCCGGGACGCTTGCGCCACAAACCAGCGCAGACGCAGAGAACACGAAGAGTGCCCACACCACATCCATCGAGACGATTGCTGGGGCGTTGCGGCCCAAAAGGACAGCGCGCAGAATCTTTGCCACGGGCACCCTCCTGCTAACCACCCTGGCCGCCGCGGTCGGTCTCCTCATCGGTCTGCGAGGTCGCCACGCCGAACCTTTGCCGCAGCCGACAGCACCAACGAGTTCTCCGCTCACCCCCGCTCCGCCTGAGCCTCCTCCTTCGCCGAGTCCCTCGCCGGTCCCTTCATTCGATTCGAATGCCCGAGATGCAGGCAAGAGACGTGTGCCACCATCGAAGAGACCAGATGCCAAGCCAGCTCCGTCTTCTTCTTCCCCATCGGCTCCCGCATTCCCATCGCCTCTCGCACCGGACTGCTCGAACCCTTATTATTTCGATGAGCAAGGCAAGAAGCGCTACCGCCGCGAGTGCTTGGAGCCAAAATAGCAGCGCAGCGATGAGCATCCTGTCGTACCCAAGCGAACGGAACGTACCCGATCTGATCGGCCGCAACGGAGCGGCATGAACGTTCGAAACGTGCAACGATGCTTGGGGATGCGTCGGGGCTTTCTTTTCTCGCTGCTCCTCGTGTTTACTGGCTGCTCGCTGGGGCTTGACTGGGGTGGTACGTACTCTGGCAACGGTGCCGATGCGAACGCATCGGATGTCCTGGACGCAGGCATGCCCGCCGAGGATGCCTCGCAGCAAAAAGTGTCCACGGATGCAGGCCTCTGCGCGGCGAGTCACGACCTCTGTGACGATTTCGACCACGACGGCGGACTGCTGAACCGAGGATGGTCTGGCCAAGATATCTCCCCCGATGGCGGGACCGTGGCGATTAGCGATGCCGCCGCGTTTTCCCTCCCGTTCGCGCTCGAGACTCGGACCTTCGCCAAGACCTTCGCGCAGATCGCAAAACAGTTCCACGGTGTTCCGCGCGCCTTCTCTTGCAAACTAGAGATGAAGATCGCAGATCCTGGCGACATTGCGCCATCCCACTTCTTCGAGTTTGCGATTGGACACGCTGGCGGGGGGACCGAGAGATTGCAATTCTACCGCAGCGGATCTGACATCCGAATAAACCAAAATGTTTCTAGTGGCGGCCCAGCCAAATATCACTTCATGGGGACCGTCCTGTCCGAGTGGACTTCCGTAGCATTTGACGGCACGTTCGCGCCCGACGCGGGAACGTTCAATGTCACGTGGAATGGCTCCCCTGTGCTTCAGGGCGAGACCTTCTATCTCCCTAACCCCATTGGCCCCCTGGAGCTCTCGATTGGTATCTGGAGCGAATCCAACGCTCCTATGCACGTCTTTTATGACAACGTGGTTTGCGACATCACGCGATGACGACCGGATTCACCTGACGTCATCTGACGTCACCCTGACGTCAGGTCCGCCCGCGAGGCTTCGCCGCCCTTTATTGCCCACGTATTGCGCTGGTGTGGAGCTTGCAGCTTCTCCGTCCTCGCATGCGGACCCGCGTTGACGCCACGACCGTGCAACCGTCGCCGGGGACGATGAGGTGGCGCTTCGCTTTCCTCCTGTTGCTTGGCGTCGGAGGCTGTACGCTCCTCGATTGGTCTGGTCTGACCTCGGACAACGACGCCGGAGCTGGGCCGAAAGACGCAACTGCGGACAGTCGCGACGAAGCAATCGACAAGACGGATTCGCGCAGCGAGATCGACGCGCCCGTGCACGTCGCTTTGGACGCGTTGCCGCCGGTCGACGCGCCCGCCGAGGCCCGCTTGGACGTGGACGCCGGGAGCTGCCATCACTACTTCTGCGAAAACTTCGACGATCCGCAGGCGTTTGCCGGCGCGTGGCAATGGCAAGCGCTCGGGGATGCGCAAGTCACCCTAGAACCGGCCCCGCTCGCGACGTCACCCACGTCGCTGTTTCACGCGGCAGCCCGCGTGGGCAACGCCTTCTGCACGAACGACGTGGCCGACAGCTGGACGTATTTCCCGGCGCTGAGCCACATCACGGTCGAGCTCGCCTTCGGGGCCACTACCGCGGGAAGCATGCCCGGTGACACCTTCTCGTTCGTTCCAATCCGGCTCCTTTTCAGCTTCCCCCCTTCGATGGATGGAGGGCCGGCCCAGGGCATGATTGGGCTGACGATTATTGATCAAGCATTGCAAATGTACTCCACCACGAGCGTTCCCGGAAGTTATGCCACGAGCACATTGGCGGCGGCGGGTCTACGAAACTTCGGGACTATACTAACGCTCGACGTGGATCTCGCCCAGCAGCGCGCGAGTGTGTTCGTCGGCGACAACCCTCTCGTGTCGCTGATGTCGCTTCCAACCTTCGCCGCGACTGCCACCACCACGGTCTTGAGCCTCGGGGTGGTGGACGTGAAAAACTGCTCGGCCCCGCGCATCGACGTAAGCGTTCGCGCGGACGATCTCTGGGTGGATATCGACGGGGGTTGAGACTAGCACATCGATTCAGGGTCCAGCGGGTCCGGCAGGCGCTCAGGGCCCTGTAGGTTCACCAGGTATCGTCAAACCTGGAAACAACGGAACGACCAGCTGCGATTCATGGTGCTCCGGAGGAGATGAAGTCTCCGATATCCAATTTGGGTCGATGGGCACTTGTGTCGGCGCACGCCTCTTGCTCGGGACAATGTCGGCTGTCGCACCAAACCTGAACGGAAAATGCATCAAGTGCTCGGCCGTCGCCAGCCCGCTCCCCCAATGGGACGTCTACCAAGACCAGGTCAGGTGTTGGTGCGCGGTGTATCCATAGAGCTCTTCATTGCAGCGAGCGCACGGCCTCGCGAACCTTTCGGGGCGAGGGCAGTCCCGCAAGCGCCAGGGCGCGGCAGAACGCGGACGGTGACATGTATCCCACCCGCCGGGCGACGAGCTCCGTCGTGGCGCCATCGAGTGCCATGAAGCCCGCTGCCAGCTGCAGTCGCCTCCGTGTGCGTGTACCGCACCAGTTTCTACTCGTGAATCCGTACCGCTCGTTGAAGGACGAAACGAGCCGGCTCACGTGACGCGCCGATACACCGAGTGCGCGTGTAAGGTCGATGACCATGGGTTGAGCGGAAAGCTCCGAGAGTGCTACGTCAAGCGCTCGCGAGAGGTGCGCTTCTTGAGGCGAAACGAGGGCAATCAATTCGCTCGGCGGAGGAGCCCTGAGCGGCATGCCACTGACGGCAAGCAGCGCGAGCACGTCGTGCAGGTGAACAGCCGCCTCGTCCGTGCATGTTTCGACATCGAGCAGCCGCTCGACGCACGATCCGAGCTTGCTCAAGATGGGCTGTACGGTCGCCACTTCCAACGAGGCGGGCAGGTGTTCGCCCAAGCCGCGCTCGGGGTCCCATTCGATCATGATAGAGCGGAACATCTCCCCCTCTCGGCGCATCTCGATCGCTTCTTTGCATCCAGCAAGACCCACGTCGCCCGGCCCCAGCCACTTCTCGCTCCCATAGGCACGCATACGCGCGCGCCCCTCGAGAACGACCATGATCACCGGTCTCGAGATGTGTCTCTCGGGCGCCAGCGCACGCTTTAGCAGCGCGTCATCGGAGATGACCTTCTTGTTGCAAACGAACTGCACTCGGTAGCGCGGGTGAACGAGCGAACGGAGGGTGAAGTCCGCGTCAAGCTCGGGTACCGACGTCTTTTGGTGAGACAGGATCATCGTACGCTCTCCTCCCTGAAGCCCCCCGCAGCGACGAACTGCAAGAGAGGGACCGTGAGGAAAGCGCTTCAAATCACCCGGAAATCATGCGCCGGCGCTCTTCGAGCCCACCCATGACGCCCTCTGACGTCATGTGACATTCTGTGGAGCGGCAAGTCGCAGAAGCACGCATCGAGACCGGCGCAGCGGGGCGGGGTGCCTGCGCAGTTGACATTGTCGGACATCGACCGCCCCATCGCTTCCGCGGCCTGCCCCAAGGGTTAGCTTCGCATCGCGGCCGCCGGGCCTGTTCACTCGAAAGACATCCCTAGACTAGAATGGGTGAGCCGGGTGAATCCGTGATCGTAGTCCCATATTGCTTTGACAACGAAAGTGGTGAATCCATGCGAACCGAAAACGAGCAGGTCGACCCTCAGTCCACGCGAATTCCGGCGGAGCAGACCTGCACCGAGACCAAGCGCCTCAAGACCGGGGTGCGCGGAGGGCGGCGGTACGAGTCTCCGCCGGACCCGATGCCGGGATGACGTACGGCTGCCCATGAGAGTTCGATTCGCGGCCGGGTTGCTCGTCACGTAACGCAACCGGGCGCCGCGGTTATCGGCGCGCACGTGGGCTTGTTCCCACTTCTCCCGCTTACACGAGTAGCAACTTGGCCCACTCCGGCGAAGTGTCCGAAAGCGCCGATACCAGAAAGAGAGCCCGTGAGCAGCGTGCCCGGGGCTGCGCCGGGCGCGAGGTCGGCCGATCCGTCGGTGGCGCGGCGTGCCCATGTGAGGGCGGCTTCGGCCAGCGTGGCCGAATTCGCTCTCAAGGCCATTCGTTGAAAGATGAGAGAGAGACCCGCTGAGCCATGGCAAATTCCGGGATCAACGACGCGCGCGACCTCTATCGTTCGCGTTGCCGCGTCCTCTGCCACGGTCGTTGCGTAGATCTCGAGCTCCGCATCTTCCAGCGCGCGTGACGCCGCAAGCTGCGTTGCGGCTATCCCCGGATCGCCATAACACCACGCCGCGCGCGCGGGCACCGATGGCTGGTTCGGGACCGTCCACGAAGGAAAACGCGACTCCTGCCCCAGACATTGCTCGCCACGGATCCATCGCACCGTTTCGCGAAGCAACCCCGCCGCGCGGTTCGCCTCGATGCCGAGCTCGACACATCGTGACAGGAGACCCACGACGCCCGGAACGCCGTGCGCAACGCCCAGGTTGTAGTGAGCTTCGGACACGCGGAAGGACTGCTCCGTGCGCCGAACGGGCCGCGCTCCGCGCTGCGCTCGAGCACATCGAGAACGCGCCGGCACACCGTCTCGGGGCGCGGAATCGTGTCGAGCGCGCATACACCCATTCCAACATGTCCGCGAAGGAGATCGTATTCCGCGAAGTGCACGGCGACTTGCTGACACGGAGTCGCGGGGGCGGGCCCCCCGGGGGGCGGCGGGCGCGGCACGGCGCGCCCG
>OBEQ011059330.1_pt1 | contig 30612 bp, 23 predicted proteins | sample 1670901 | NCBI WGS metagenome assembly OBEQ01 (sample SAMEA104232315, study PRJEB22302) | groundwater metagenome | biome: forest; feature: aquifer; material: groundwater | place: USA | collected 2011-08-07 | depth 5.4 m
AAAATTGGTCGGGGCGAGAGGATTTGAACCTCCGACCTCTGCGTCCCGAACGCAGCGCTCTAGCCAACTGAGCCACGCCCCGTTACCATAACTACTTATGAGGATTATTATAATGTCCTGAAAACCGCTGGAAAGTGGAGATTCTACCACAAGATAGGCATTTGTCTATGTTAGGCGGCTTGAGCGAGGAGTTTTTCGCTGCGTAATAGCATTTCAAAGAAGGCGTTCCAGCCTTCGTTATTTTCGACGACATTTTTAGCAAACCGGCGATTGATCGGACCTTCGCCAATGTAAATAATTTCACGGTTAAGCAGCCAATCTTCGGCCGTTAAATTCAAAGCACTTCCAACCCAAACTTGTTCACGTTTCAAGCGCAGAGCTTTACCAATTGCAATCGCCGTTTTTTTAGCCTGGACAAGATCTCCTGTTTCATCATCCAAAAGCACAACGCGGATATTTCTAGGAAACGCGAATCGAAACGCGCGCTTCTCGGCGTCTTCCTCAATCATACGAAGCCCTTCCGTTCCTTTGACAAAAAGTGTCTTTTCCTGCTTGGCAACAAATCCAAACCCGGAACCACCTTTTAGAACCTGATCCAGAATTTGCTTCTGCCAGACAGGATCGTAAATACCGTGCTTGTCAAAAATACGAAAAATTTCCGGATCGTTTTTTGCCAGCATATTCACGTAGCCGTATATCCTTGGAATATCGCGCGTATGGGGAGAAAGCGCGGCCGCACCTTCTCTCTCAATAAACCTCTTGGCTAATACCCGAACTCCCCTAAGTTTATCCAACGCATTATTTCTGCTAATCAATAAACCTAAATCGATAACGGCGTTTCCGGCAGCAGCTCTTCTCTGTTCCTCCAAAAGAGGTTCTCCTAAAGCCAATCGGAAAAGATATTCAAATGCCGTCCAAGCCTCCGGATCCTTGCTTTGTAAATATTTTGCGTCCGCTTCCAAATTAGGATGAAACACTCGAGTAATAACCGTGTAAGCCGCAAAAAAAGATTCCGCTCGGACATGCTCGACAGCGCCACGCATAACCTGAAGAAGCGTTTGTTCCTCATTTGAGTCTAAAGCGGTTGAATCGTCATCTTCGTCCATGTCGCCAAGCATATCTCTAAATTCATCGAGATCGGATGGCCTGGTAAGTTCGAGAATGTCGGGCAATACAACCGAATCATCGATCTCTATATCTGGTTTTGCTTCTCCGGACATAGTTATTTTTTCCAATACATTCAAAACGTCGTCACGAACCACTTTTTTCAGCTCGTCCTCATCGTTATGCCTCTCAAGCCTCTCGTTAACCGATTCTTTTTCCGATGAAAACATATTTTTATTTTCGGCGCCAAATCCAGCGGAGATTGCTGCACCGCTGCGGAGAAAGGCATAAATTTCCCGCCAATAATCGAGATGTTTGGTTAAAAGCGGCTCTTCGGCATAATAGGAAATGGCATCGGGTGTAGCGGCAGTCACGATATCCCAAAGCGCAAGCTCGGGTTTATTTATTTTTTCTTTAGTCTGATGAATTAGAGCTAAATCATGGAGCGCGTGAGCATCGCCCCTTGCGCCGGATACAAAAATAGGCAACCTATCCTCGGGCAGCAAATCGGAAAAAAGTTCGGCTGAATCTTTTAAAATTTCGCCAAGATAATCGATCCCTCCTTTTTTTAACTCTTCCAGCCATTGATCAAAATAATCGTGCTGGTAATCTTTCACGAACGGCGCCTGAGGAGGTCTGGAAAGAATAAAAGTACCGCTGCTAAGCGCGTTCTGCTGAGTTGTCATCATAAGTCCGCCAAAAAGTGCTGCAACATATCTACGTGCCAGATTTTCCACTTGGTCATCTTTAATACCGTCGGATCTTTTCGATTTAATTTGTTTAATATACTCCCGAAGCTCCGGCAAAAATCCAGCCATTAATTTCGAAGCTGTGCGAACGTCTACTTCATCGGTATCGATATCGTAAAAATGACGAAGGTGCCGTCCGAGCATGGCAAACAGAAGCGCCGAACCCCTTGGTGAAAGTTTAGCAAGACTTTCCACGCGCTGGGACAAATGAATCAATTTTGTTTTCGGATATTCTCGAAACATCTGAAAAGCCATCCAATCATCGGCCGCGGGAAGATCGGCGGCAAGCGGCTCTCCCAAGGTCCGCATCGAAGGAATAATAAATTGATTCACTTCGCCCGAAGGATCGAGAACTTCTTGGACCAGTTCCGGCATATTCGTCGGATAATTCAAAATATTACCCATGAGCAGGTGAAATTTATTAACGGTATTTAATTCCTCGTTTGTATCCCAACCAAAATACGAATTAATTAACCGTTGCTGACTTTCAATCGGTAATTGAGTAAAAGATATTCCGCCAAGCGATGCGACCGCGCGATCCAGCAGTGCATCGATGCGCTGATTAATTTCTTTTTCTAGCCCTTCATTCGCTTTCTGTTTCGTTTCTTTTTCGGCGCCGAATCCGCTCATTAGATTTTGATCCTGACGTCTTTCGGCAAGCAAACTGAAAACCGAACCCAGCATCTTGTCGTACTCATCTTTAGAATCTTTCGAAGCCTTTTTTGATAATTCATCCAATTCATCGAAAAGACGGATATCTCTGATGGTGGCCGCCGCAAACTTCACCAGACTAACAGCCCAAGCTTTAGAAATGGGGCCGTCGTCCGGTAAATATTCAAGTGCTTCTTTTAGCGACAACTTATTGGTAAGCCGGAGAAGGTTATAAACAATCTGATCGTAGGTTTCCTTATCCGACCGGTTCGCGGCAACGACAAGATTTAAAATGAACGCCCAGATTTTATCCATGAAATCAGGTGTATCGCGCGCTGTGAGAAAACGCCGTTCGGTTTTAAACGAGGCGTAATCGGCAGCAGAATTCATGAAATAGTAACGCCGCGCCCAAGCAACATACGCATCGCCGTTCGGCAAAGCTTTATCCAACTGCGGGAGAACCTCTTTTAGGTATTTCACCTGCTGTTCAACTTGATCTTTGTCGTCCATGGCGTCGGCAGCCAAAAGAATCTGCCCCGCCAGCCAAGCATAAAATCGCGTGTCTTCGGCCAGTTCGATCATCGTAAAACTTCTTAGACGATCCCAATCTCCGATGATATCGGCCAGAATCAAATTATAGAGCTCTCTATCGCCGTATATTGCGGCGGCCATGAGAACGGAACTTAGCTCGGCAACTCGATCCTGCGTTTCTTCTTTGCCTGCCGGCGACTTCTTTTTCGCACTTGCGTACAATCTTTCGATCAATTTTTTTGTAGAAATGTAATTGGCATTTGTCGGATTGCCCAAATTCTTGGCGAACCCCGCGTTCCCCTCCATGCCAAAGCCCGCTTTTTCCGTTTCGGCGGGTTGCGTGATCCGCGTTTCCGCATCCAAATCATCTGCGCTAGCGCCCGGCCTTGCCAACCTGGTCTCTCTTAAAATTTTCGCCATGCGATCGGCGCCTTGACGCGTAATCATATAATCCAACACAAACCTCATAAATTCGTTCACGGCGATTTCAACTTTCTCCTCATCCATCCCGCTTGATTTTTCACGCTCTCCGACTTGATAGATCGCCATTTCAATAATGTCATCAAGCGTTAACCCATTTCTATTCAATAATCTTGGATACCTTGCGGCTCGCATTCGAACCAAACGCTCAATAAATGCTCCGCCAAGCTCAGCGGCAGGAATAAGTTTTTTCCTTTTTTGAAATTTGTGCGGCTTCCGATAGATAGCCAGTACTTGCCGTTTACCCTTATCTTCCTCGGCATTGTAAACTTTCATAATCGTACCGTAAACGATATCGCGCTCAAAAACGAGAAGCGGCTTTATTTTTTTAAAATTTGGGCTTTGGACGGACAAGCGCCGGTTATCGAATTTGAGCATTATATTGCCAAGTGCCGACGCAGGGTTTTTTGATGAATAGACAGCTCCTCGAATATCAACGGCGTCTCCGTGAATATTCGTCCGGCCATGGAACCAATCCAAAATCCGGATAAGATTAAAATCCACAAGGCGTAAATTATCGCTACCGGGCAACACGGTATAATTACCCAAAAACTCGCCTTTCAGCATGACTTCGAGATAATTTCCATAGTCTTTATCTCTACGTACGTTGATTTCAAATTGAGCTTCGGGATCTTGGGCTCTGACTCCTTCAATATAATCTTTTTTATCCAAGGGCAATATGAACGACATGCGCGGAACAGCGGCGTGAGCTGTGAAAAGATGAAGCCGGGCATAACCTTTACTCAAAAATACGATTTTTGAGACATTTATTTTGATACCTCGATCGGGTTTAATCGAATTTTTTTTGGCCGGATCTTTTACGGCAAAAACGTCAAGAAGCGGAAAATCAACCTCGGCGGTCCGGCCTTTGACTTTTGAATCTTTCTGATCCGTGCGGTATTTCAAGTATTTAATTTTAGCAAGGGCGTTCGGAGGGTCGTCCTTGTCGAAATGGGCCGAGGATTTATATATTCCCACATAATTTCCATGATTCATATCCAACCCAACGCGCAAAAATACTTCATCGCCCGTCTTAAGATTCTGAGCCTGCATGACTTCGGAGGGAATAGTAACCGTCATACCCTCCTCTAACCATATTACTCCCCGATCGGTCTCGTTTATCGACGTAATTTTGGATTGAAAATAACGGCCCGGTTTAATATTTTCCCGACCTCTAAGAACAGCGACGACGGAAAAGCGGTTCAAATCGATCGAACGGTATTGATGGTCGCTTTGATCATAAACGGCCGTACCCATTTCTTTCCCCCACCGCTTTTCGATTCCTTTTTCATAATCTTTCTTCCAATAAGCATTGGCCACAAGGCCATGATCCGGATCGTTTTCGAGAGCAATAGCGATAGGTTCCCTTAGATCTTTTTCGTCAAACGTAAATCCGTCATGCGGAGTAATGGTCATGGTCTTTTGCTTGCTCGGCTCCGTAAAAAGCGTTGCACGAACCGAAAATTGTTCCGCCTTGCCTTCTCTTTGTTGTTTGATTATATACGCTTCGAAATAACGGTCTTCGACCGCAACGACCTGTTTTCCTTCGTGGAAATCCCAAAGGTCCCAGGCGGCAAGATTTATTTCGACCGGTCTTCCCCATTTGGGAAGCCACTGATAATGAGCCGAAGGTTCAAAAAATTTCCCTCTTTGATTAGCCGGCTTTTGGTAAAGCGTGAGAATAGCTCCCCGATTTGGATCGAGCTTGGATTCCATGCGGAAGACATAGCCTCTGCGTTGTTTAATAACCCTATATTTCTTTCCCGATTGTTCCTTCAATCTATCCGGCGGAATTTTTGCGATTCTTCCCTCAATACGCCTGTCCGGCGGCAACGGTGTTTCTTTCCGGTCAATAAATCCCGTTTCCCACCAGTTGACGATTTCTTCTTCGGATAACGGTTGAAGTTTTGCTTGGACATGACCAAAGCCCGCTTCGTTTGCTTGCGACTCAGAAAAAATTTTAGGAATAGCCTCGAGAAGCTCTTCGTATGTTGGAACCGACAGAAGCGGATCTTTAGAATTACGTTGCTTGGCGGCGCGCAAAAGCGCTAAAGCCATGAGTCCGCTGGCAATTACCTGCTCCTTGAGCGCGTCGGATTCCGGAATGGGATTACCCTGTTGTGTTCCTTTCACTTCGCCATCGGCATTGAGCTTCGCCTGCACGCTCGGACCAAAATGTACGATAAGCAAATCGGAATAAAATTCGACGCGATACCTGACCGGGCTGGGAGACAGTCCGCTTTTTAACTGGCGATCCGGCAGTTGCCCTCTTTGCAAAATGATTTTGGCCAAGTATTGAATAATTCCGTGTACTCTAATCAATAAAAACATACGAAGGTTTGGATCGTTACTTGTCCCAACTATGGTTCCGGTCTTGTCGGCCACTATTAATTTGTTACCTTCAAAGCGGTAAAACCAATGCCCAACTTTTAAAACCAAATGATTTTCCCTGGCATAGCGTTCTGCATCTTGGAGCCCAAGCAATTTATTACGGCCGTCCAACCATGGAATGATCGTTACGGTCTCATTTTTTAGGTCGGCATATCTAAGAATTTCGGCGTCGCTCACCGAACTTAGCTTGGAAATAAATTCTTCAATATTTTTTACGGGAAACTTTTCGATTTTTACTTCCCAATTTACTTCTACGCTATCTGTTTGCCGGGTAACTTGAACAGGAACCTTCGGTGCATCTCTTTCGGCGTCTGCCAACGCGCTTTCATCGCCCGTTAAGTAGGCAAATTTCTTCTCGGTCAGGTTAAATGCCGCGAAGTACTGTTTTCTGAATTCAGCCGCGTCGCCCGATTCTTCCAATCTTTTTTTATACTGCGAGAAAAATCGCTCAGAAATCTTTTTAAAATTTCCGACGGCCTGTCTTCTGAATTTCTTAATCAACAGGTCGAAGGCCAGGACGACAACCGGTTTTTGAGGAGCCTTTTCAAGGTAAGCGATTAATTCATCTATACCTTTCGTTCCCGTTAAATCTATTTTTGAGTATCTAGTAATGATCTGATGCGGAAAATGCCATTGCCCCGTCGGCTGAATTCGTTCCACACCGAGAACGTCGTAGAAAATTTTTGCGCTTTCAGCTTCGGATTCGTTCAAACCCATGGGGAAGAGAAGCGGGAAAAACCGGGTTATGTCATTGCTTGTAGGCGCATCGTCGGCTTTGAGGAAACGATAAATGCTTTGATAATTGTCCTTTAAAAAGCTGAGGGTAAAACCGGCCAATTGCCTTTCGCCAAGTTTCGAGTCAAAACTAGCCTCAATGAGCGCTGCTTCGAGAAAGGTTTCGACCGCTTCTTGCGCCGAACCGAGCACGGTATCTTCGGAAATAATAAAACGTCCGAAGGTTTCTTTTGCAAAAGATTCAAATTTCTCTCGGACAAGTTCCAGCTCGGAAGGATTTTGAAATAGTAACTCATAAATTTCTTTTGCTTTTTTGTCACCCGACTGAGCCCGGCCCCATAAGAAATCACGAATTCTTTCTACTTGCTCGGTAGTTATACTGAAGTCCCGTAATTCAAAACGGCCGTTTCCTAAAGCATCGTTGAGCGCTTCCAAGAACACCGTCGGCGCGATCAAGGTTCTCTCGCTAAGCGGCCGAAAAATGTTTTTCACTCGCTCCGCCATGCTGACAGGCTGTTTTTCTTTGGGCAAATCCGAACCCACAGATTTTTTGTCTTCTAAACGTTCTTTTTCCGCCCCCTGCCTACGCATTCGCGCACGTTCTTCTTCGCGTTCCCGGATTTCTTCATCGCTCAAAAGAACAGCATCAAACGTTTCTTTCTTAGCTCCAAAGAGTGCACCCAAAACAGCTTCTTTTTCCACTTTCGTAGGAATACCGAGAACAAGGATAGGAATTTCAAAATGCCCCAAAACAAATTCCAACGCGGAAGTATCGGCCGTATTTTCGGGACGGCGTGCCGACGTAAAGACACGCCAACCTTTTCTTTCTTTCAAATAGCGAAAATTATTCCCATTCATTTCCTGACTTGCGTGAAGCACAAAAATACCGGAATCTGTGCGGAGTGTAAATTCACGGGCATTGTGGGATGATTCTGTAACAGACTTTATCGCTCCGTTTTTAAACAATTCGAGAATTTGACGCCGGACTTCTTGTTGTGTATCTCCGATTTCCCGGAAACCATAATTCAAAAAGGCGGCGCGCTGTTTAAACGTCTTGGGCGAAAGTTGCACTCGAAGCGGTTTATCTGCCGATTGAATTTTCTCCATCACTGCCAGCATGATTTCTTCGGAATCGGCTGTTTCAGAAATTTCCGGCGAAATCGTATCTACAAAAAACGTTTCTGCCGCGCCAAAACCAACCGGTTGATTTCCTAAAATCCACGTCGTGTTAAACACGTCAACGTCGCGACCGTCCATGATCCGAACACCCGTTTTAGGATTCACCAAAAACCGTCCCATACCCCTATCAACAATCATCAGACCGCCTGGCGCCCAAACATCGGAACGCACGAGAACCTTCTGTAATTGTGGATACGCAGAAATAAAATCGCGTAGTACATGCCGGATAAAAACGATGTCGGCAGGCGAACCGCCCCACATACCGTCCACTTGCTCGGAGTCGGTAGCATCCATCCAATGCAATTCAACCTTTTCGCGAAGGCTCTCGAACTTTCGCTTCCTAAGCAATTCCTCAACCATCATAAACTCTCCAACATCGACACCGTAAATCTCAAATGTAATATTCCAGCCGAGAAGTTGTTTTTCCGTCACTCGTAAATCCACCCATAAGTCAAGGATGGTTTCCAATTCGTAAGGTTTTGAGCCGACCCCGACAATTCGTACCCTTAAATTTTTATCTCCCTGAAGACCTTTTTTTGAAAGTAACTCTTGCCAACGATGCCTAATAGTTTCTAACTCCCGTTCGTGTATGTCGTATGTTTGTGAAGCGCCTGAAATAAAATGGAAGCCCCATATTTTTCGGGCAATGGCCCAGATTTCCTCGTGCCATTTATCAAAGTAAATATTTCTGCGTTCTCCCTGAAAAAACTCGGCATATCTTTCCAGACTCATACCCCACGTTCTAGCGCGCCATTCAAAAAAGCGGTCAAAATATCGGCCCGGGTCGTCCCGTACGGTTTTGAGCGCCTGATTCATAATGATTCGCTGGTGGTTATAGCCGACTTCAGCATAAACGCTCCCGGTAAATTGTTCCAAAAATCTTAGAATTTCATCCGAAGGGGATCCAAAACCTGAGGAAGATCTGGCGCTCACCCCGGCTTCTCGATTCATATCAAAGACCAGTCTTTGATAACGCTCGCCGGAGCCAAAGCCGGCGATGGGTTCCAATTCTACAATTTGCGAACGGCTAAATGCTCGGGAAAGATCGCGCTCGGCTGCCCGATGATATTTTTCCTGATCGTTTTCTTTAATCTCGGATAATTTTGGTTGAATGACGAGACAACCGAAGCCGGCCTCGCGAAGCGCAGCGGTGTAACCGGCCGTATGAAATCCCCCGGTAACGGCGATGGCCGTTTTCTGCCGTTTTTCCCGGAGCCATCTTTCTGTTTTCTTCGCCATTTCTACATCACGTGTATGAGCGCCTTCGTAAAATCTAAGAAAAACGGGAAGCAACTTAAAAATAGAAACGTATTCTTGCTTCCAGACTTTTTCTCTTTTTGCGCTCCGCAAAAATGCTTTGAAAGATTCTTCGTTGTAATCCGTCCGATTTTTTAAAAATAGGCGGTGATCGTCTGAAGAAAGTTCGAGGGCGAATAATTTTCGAAGAAGTTTAATTTTGCTAAGCCATTCGTCGGCTTTTCTTTCTTCCGGCGTTTGGATGAGCAATTCTTTTACCGCGCTTTCAAGAAACGCATACTCTTCCAGTACTTTTTCGGATTTGATATTCAGTAATTTTTCTGCGCTTAAAATCGGAGCGAGCGAGGGAAAAAATTGTTTGAAATCCAAATGCTTCGGTTTTGCTTGATACATTTTGGCCAAAGAAATAAGCCGTGACATAGAAAAGACGCCAGTTTTTTCCGACATTTCTTCTTCCCGGTAAAAAACTCTTAATTCCCTATTGGCCGTCTCGCGGCGGATATTTCGGAAAAGATCTTCGAGTTCTGCTACGCGATGCAATGTGGTTTGCGAAAGACGGCGGGCAGCGAGATAGTCTTCGCGATTCGTATAATAATTTTTCATCCGCTCCAGGCCGTACACTTCCATCTTTGGATTGTCGCTGATCACGTAATATTCGGGTCCGGTCAGTTCAAACTTCTCTAAGAATTTTCGGCCGATACGTTCGCGGATTTCTCCGTCGGGAAACCGACGTGCCTCATCCATAGCCAGCTCTCCCTCCGCCCCTTCGAGTAAAAGCAATTCAACATCAAATTGTTGATGAAGATATTTAACAATCTCGGCCAATTGCCTCTGGGCCGAAATGCTTCCATGGGCATCTTGAAGATGAACGATAAATTTTCCGTTTTTACTTTGGAAGCTCTGCGTAACGTAGCCTAATTCTGCAGGAATGCTGAATGGGAGGGTTGGTGAAGAAAAATCAGAAATGCTAGGCGAATAAGCTTCGGCATACGGAGCCAGCTGGGTAAGCGGCAACGCGATGGCCAAGATAAGCGCAATCTGACGAAACCAAGATGTTTGAGTTGATTTTTTAAGGTACATAAAAGTTTAAATGTAAGTGGACAAAAAAAGGGCGTTGCTTTGGCAACGCCCTTTCAGATGTTAAATGCGTAGCATTATATGATTACTTATAGAAGATTACAAATGAGAATTATCGGACTACTATAAGTATATATAAGATAATAACTTAAGCTAAATAAGAAAAGACGCTAAAGCGGTCGGCCATTTATCGTGGGAGGATGTCTTATTCCAATTCGTAAGAACTTCGTCGGCGGGGGTCTTAAACCGTCTCACAAATCTTTCGTAGAAGGGTTCGAGAAAAGCGCGGTCGGTTTTCTGACTTTTCGCATTCCCGGCTGAGGAAAGCCCGAAGAGCGCGATGTCGAAAAGTTGTTTTGAAATTTCACCGGCCGAGCGCACATCCGCCTTTTTGGATAATCCTTCGTGCGGCAAATCCCGGTACAATTCCTGAATTTCAAAGTACGTCAAGTGTTTCACGACATCCAATCCGGCGCGGAGCGTTTCGGCATTTTCAAGCAGGCCTTTCCAAAAAGCGAATACGGCCATGATACATTCCGGCATTTGCGCATCCATGCCGCGAATTTCCAGGTGATCTTTCAGGCGGCATTCGGGGAAAATCGTAGTCAAATGTAAATTAAAATCTTCCAGCGTAGCGCGATGCGGCCCGAAACCTTTTTCCAAAAATTTTCGGAATGTGATCCCGTCTAAAGGAACCCATTCCCGCTGTCGGATAATAAAAAACATGGGAACACCCAGCGCATAATCCAAATATTCTTCAAACGAACCTCCGCCCGCCGCAAAATTTTCAATGAGCCCCGAACGGTCCGGATCGGTCCCCTGCCAAATATGATTTCTAAAACTCTGGTAACCCGTAACACGGCCTTCGAACAAAGGTGAATTCGCGAAAGCTGTAACGATAAAAGGCATGATGCGAAAGGTGAGCCGCATAATTTCAAGAGCGTGCGGTTCGCTTTCAAAATCAACGTTAAATTGGTTGGTTGCCGTTCGCTGCATCATGTCGTGCGACCGGGCACCATGTGTCGCCAAATAGCGCCGCATGATTTCATATCGCGCTTTCGGCACCCAAGGCATTTCACCGGCGCGCGCAAAAGGCTGAGCGCCGATACTTAGCCATACGATGCCTAATTTTTCACCGACCGTCTTTAGTTCGCGGTGAAATGATTTAATCTGCTCGTCGACTTCACGAAGCGTTTTGACCGGCGAGGCGCTCAATTCGACTTGCCCGCCCGGCTCTAGCGTGACTAAGTCTTTGCCGCGTTCGAGAGCAATGATATGTTTATTTTCTTCTCTTTTTTTCCATTGAAATTGTTGAACGAGCTCATCCAGAACCCCTTCGATGCCCTGCCTGCCAAAATAAGGAATAGGCTGGCCCGTGGTTTTCCATAAACCGAAGATTTCGCACTCTGCGCCGTACCGGTGTTTTTCCTTCGGCTTGGCAAACTGAGAAAAATAACTGCGAAGATCGTTCAGCGAAATTTGAAATTCCGTAGCTTTGTTTTGATTGAATTCGGTCATAAATGCATTGTATCATAGGTCAAATGGCGCCTAAAAAATTAAAACTTGTTTTCGTGCTCGACCCCCTCCAAAAGCTTTCCTGGAGCGACGATACTTCCTGTTCCATTATTGCCGAAGCGTGCAAGAGAAACTATGATACTTTTGCTTTGGAAATGGAAAATACATTTTTAAAAAATTCCGAGGTACTTGCTTCCGTAAAGAAAATTCAGATTGCCGCGCCGGCCGGAATTTGTATTTTAGAAGAAATTAAGGAATTCAAATTAGCCGGGGCGGATGTCATTTTCGTTCGCAAGGAACCGCCGTTTGACAGCGAATATTTATATTTAACGCAGCTTCTCGAATTAATCAAAAACGAAACATTTATTTTAAACAGCCCTTCCGGGCTTCGTGAAACGAACGAGAAACTTTCCATTTTAGAATTTCCCGAATTTATCACATCGACCTTCGTTAGCCCAAATCCTGCCTTGATTTTACAATTTGCCCGCGGACTTGGTGAGCGGATCATCGTAAAACCCCTCGACCAGAAAGGCGGCCAAGGCATTCACCGCTTCGATCCGAAGCAAACCGATTTGGAGGAAAACCTCCGCCGTGTCACACAGAACGGAAGTAAAACCATTATGGCCCAAAAATATATCTCGGCGGTTGAAAAAACCGGTGACGTACGCGTACTTTTGCTTGGAGGAAAAATTTTAGGTGCTTTCACAAGAGTTCCGCCGGAAGGGAAATTTATTGCCAATATGGATCAGGGCGGGGTTGCCGTAAAACACGCACTAACGGCCGTGGAGGAAAAAATTTCCGAAACGGTTGGGCAGAAACTGCTTACGAAGGGGCATCATTTCGTGGGAATCGATATTATCGGTGAACGCTTAACCGAAATTAACGTAACAAGCCCGGCAGGAATATTTGAAATCGATCAACTTCACGGGACGCGGACTTCCCGGCAAGTCGTGGATTACTTAGAAAAACAAGTGCGATAAAAGAATTAAGCCGCGGCGGGCTGACCGACGCCTTCCTGAAGGAGTACTTTCTCGAGAACCGTTTTTAATACCGGCGCAGCGACCGTTCCTCCGTAATATTTCCCCTTTGGCTCATCAATCACGACGATCATGGCATACCTAGGATCGTCGGCAGGCGCATATCCAACAAAAGAAGCAACGTGGCGATCGTGCGCGTAGGTTTTTCCGTCCGGGCTTAATTTCTGGGCTGTTCCTGTTTTTCCGGCTACGGCGATGCCGGCAATTTTAGCCTGCTTACCGGTTCCTTCCTCGACCACGCCTTTTAAAATTTCGTTTACTAGCTTGGCCACTTCGGGCTCGATAGCTTGACGCTCCATAACCGGCTCCCGCTTTTCAATAAGCGCTCCGTTTTTCTGATCGCGAATTTCTTTGATAATATAGGGCCGCATGAGTTTTCCACCGTTCGCAACAGCCGACAAAGCACGGACCATTTGAAGTGCCGTTACACCAACTTCGTGCCCGATCGGAATAGCGCCGATGGAAAGTTTCGACCATTTTTGTGGAGGATACACAACGCCCTGTTCTTCACCCGGTAAATCCACCTTTGTGGCTTCGCCAAATCCAAATTTTCGAATGTACGAATACACTTTCTCAGCGCCGAGTTTCTGAGCAATTTTAACGGTGCCGATATTGCTCGAATTAATAAAAACATGGGCAAAATCGAGTTCTCCGTAGGGATGTACATCGTGGAGAAGATGGGAACTTACCTTGTACGCTCCGTTCTCGCAATAAATTTTAGAATCAAGGGTAAAGGTTTGCGTTTCAAGCGCTGCCGATGCCGTAACAAATTTAAACGTGGAACCGGGTTCGTAGTAATCGGTGATCGGTTTATTGCGCCGAAGTTCGGTGGAAACATTTTGATATTTATTGGAGTCAAAAGAAGGAAACGATGCGATCGAGAGAATTTCGCCGGTATGCGGATTTAAAACGACGGCCATTCCTCCCTTGGCTTTCCATTTTCCCACGGCTTCTTTTAAAGCGGTTTCGGTATGAAATTGAATAAATTGATCAATCGTGAGAATTACATTATGCCCGTCGACCGCCGGAATAAGTTTTTGATCGAATGCGGCAAGGGCCCTTCCGAGTGCGTCTCTTCGGGTAAAGCGCTGCCCCGGCCGGCCGGCCAGGTAGCGGTTATACATGAGCTCAATGCCTTCCAGGCCTACTTCGTCGATATTGCAAAAGCCCAGAACGGGGGCGAGCTGATCACCCTGGGGATAAAAACGTTTATTTTCAAACCGTAGGCCGATGCCGGGCAAGGCCAGCTTCCGGAGCTCCGCAGCTTCTTTATCCGTCACTTGCCGCTTAATCCAGACAAAGGATTTTTTCTTCTTCAACTGCTGGGTAATGACTTTGGCATCCAAACTTAGGACAGAAGCTATTTGCTTGGCGGTTTGATTTAGATCTTCGGCTTCGTAGGGCACGCCGTATACCGACGGTACCAGTTTGGACGTAGCGAAAGGTTTTCCGTTCCGGTCCAAAATCATTCCACGGTCGGGTGGGATAGTTAACGAAAGCTGCTGTTGCCGACGAGCGTACTCAACCCAGTAGGAATGTTCGATCACATGAAGGGAAAAAAGCCGGGTAAGCAAAAGAAGAAAAGAGAGAACCAAAAAGCCCGTAATAATTTGAAGGCGGTTTTCTAACACATAATTGCCTAGATGTCAGCGGATTATTATCTAAGACTTGGAATCGTCGGTCTTAGCAAACGCATCGGGAACCATGCTAAAAAACGAGAAAAAATTCTGCGGGAATGCCATTTGCTTCGCATCCACGACAGGGACCGAAGCTTTCGCAATGGCCAGATGATTCACCCGCGCCGGCTGCCCCAAAGGACTGGTCATCCCGGCGCTAAGCGAATCCAAATGGCCCAATGCCTTTTCCTGCCCAACTTCAAATCGAAGCGTGCGCAATTCCTCGCGGCTTTCTTTTAAATTTTTATTTTGCTCTTGAATGGCGTAGGAAAGTTCAAGCAGTTCGGTCCTGAGAACCACATAACCCATCATAGCGATGGTACCTGCCGCAATAACCGTTACTGCCCACCGTGTTGCCTTTGCGCTCATGATAACCTTTCAACAATACGAAGCTTTGCACTTCGCGCCGATGGATTCCGTTCGATTTCACTTCTTTCGGGAACGATCGGCTTCTTATTTATCCAAGAAATTTTGTTTGATTCTTTTTGCTGCTTAAAAAAATGCTTTACGATTCTGTCTTCCAAAGAATGGTATGCAATGACGGCGAGCCGTCCGCCGGAATAAAGCTTATCCACCGCCATCGGCAAAACCGTTTCGATCTGCTTTAGCTCATCATTCACATGAATGCGGAGCGCCTGAAATACCTTAGTGGCCGGATGAATCTTCCCCCTTCGGCCAATGGCGCTCGTCACTACGTCCGCAAGACGTTTTGTGGTAGTAATGGGATTATTTTGCCGCTCTCTTACAATCCTTCGGGCAATACGGCGTGAAAAACGTTCTTCACCGTAATGCCAAAAGATGTCGGCAAGCTCTTCTTCGGCCAAATCCCGAACAACGTCGGCTGCCGAAAACGGAAGCTCGGGATCCATGCGCATATCGAGCGGTCCTTCGCGCATAAAGCTAAATCCCCGGCCGGTCAACTCCAACTGTTCACGCGACAATCCCAAATCCATCAAAATCGCGTGAACTTTTTCCAATTTCAATTTTGAAAGAACCTCTCCCAATTCGGAAAACGAGGCTTTCTTTAAGTGCACCCCATTGCGCGTTTCGCGCAATCGTTCTCGGCATCGTTCTATCGCTTCCGGATCGCGATCCATCGCAACCAATTGCCCTCGGCTCCCCACAGCTTCAAGCAACCGTTCGGCGTGTCCCCCACTGCCTGCCGTAAGATCTACCGCGATTTGACCCGTGCGTAGCGCCAGCCCTTCTACTACTTCACGTACTAAAACGGGCTCATGCAAAATGAAAACTCTCTAAAGCCTCCTCCCGCGTATCGAAAGATTGAATCAGTCCGTTAAGACCCACCAAACGCAAGGTTTCGTAAACACGCGGCCGAAGATTGCAAAGTCGGATATCGCCTTCCAATTGGCGAACTTTTCTAAGCCGGTCAACCAAGATACCGAGACCCGCTAAATCGACAAACCTGGTTTTACGCAAATCCAACAAGACATTCGCATGTCTTCTGTTCATCAAACGCGAAACTTTCGTGCTGATGCGTGCCATATGCGGAGCATCCAAATCCCCCTCGCATACAAAAACATTCACTGCAGAATCTCTTCTAATGGCTCTTAGTTTCATGTGTTTTGCCCTCCGTGATCTTCCAGTAATTTTTCCGCCAGCGTTTCGTACGACTCCAAATGCTTCTGGCAGAATTTTTCCCAAGTTGGTTTATCCCAAATTTCTACTCGATTCGTTACTCCGATAAGCATGACTTCTTCGTTAATGCCTGCGTATTTTTTTAAATATTGCGGTATGAGAATTCTTCCCTGCTTGTCGCAGGTCACTTCGCTGGCTCCGGAAAAAAACAAACGGTTAAAAGCGCGAGCCTGTTCGCGCGTGAACGAAAGGGACTTTAAACGTTTCTCTTGAACACGCCATTCTTCCTCTATGAAAAGGAAAAGGCACCGGTCGAGACCTCGAGTCATGAAAAACTTCTCGACATAATTTTCCTTAAAAACTTCTCGGAATTTAGCCGGAATAATAACTCGGTCTTTAGCGTCAAGCGCATGTTCGTATTCACCGTAGAACATCTATATTCTCCACAATCCCCCACAAAGTACCATATTTTGGGTAATCATAGCTTAGCTCTAACTTATTGTCAACAAGCTTGTTAGGCAGATCATAGAGTCACCTATACCGACTCAATAGGAGGGGTTTTCTATGTCAAAGAGCACAAAATGTAGAGGTTAATGATTTGTGAAAAGTCTAACTAACCGGTTAGAAAGCCGAGCAAAAGGTGGGAAAACTCTAGCGCAGTAAATTATTTAGCCGAATTCACTTATTGATTTGATTAAGACTTGAACGTTAAGAGCTCCCCACACTAATGAATAAATCGGCGCAACGGGGCAGAATCTTGAGGTTTTTGATGAATTAAGTAGTAGAAAAATTGAGCAAAGCAGGCAGGAGTCTGAAAAAAAATTAATGCGTTTCTACGTAAAGGATGCGGCCGCAAGCTTCGCAAAGAACCATCTTATCGCCCAGCTTTACTTCGTTTTGAATTTGGGGACGAATGGTCATTTGACAAACGCCGCAGTTTTCATCTTGAAGGGGTGAGAGCGCAATACCTTGCTTGTATTTTACAATGCGTTCGTACTGGGCCACAATTTCCGAATCAATTTTCTTTAAAATATCCTTGCGCTGAGTATTTAACGTCTTAATTCGCTCGAGCGCTTGTGCTTTGTTATCTTCGATTTCCTTTTTTCTCTTGGAAACTTCCGTTTCGTCTTTCTTCAATCGTTCCTTTTCAACATTTACTTTTCCCTGCTGCGCATCAATCTCATCAAACAGCATAAGAATTTTTTCTTCAACCATGGAAATATCGGCTTTAATGGATTTGATTTCCTGCTGGAGAGCGGCGTATTCTTTATTGGTTTTTACTTGCGAAAGCTGCCCGTCAATCTTCGTTATACTCGCTTCGCGTGTTTTAAGATCATTATCGAATTCTTTGTGTTTGAGTTGGAGGGTGCGTAGATCTTGCGTAAGCTGGTCGAGGTGAACTTTTTGTTTGCTAAACGTTTCCTCTAAGGTTCGAATTTCGCCGGGAGCATCTTCCACGGCGGAGTTCAAATCATAGATTTCCTTATCTAAGATCTGCGCTTGTTTTAAAACCGAAATGAAGGCGCCCTTAAAAGATGTGTCCATGGGGCGGGATTCTATCACATTTCATGGATGGCCTAAAAAATTAATTTTAACGGGTGTGAGAGCGGGGCTAGACGGAAATGCGCGGAGCATCTTCTTTAATATCTTCCAGAAGAAGTTCAAAATCAAGCAGAGCTCTAATTTCTTCGCTGGTCAGTTTGGCGCGCTGAAAATAACTTTCAGACACCAAAATGGGCTTTTTAGAAACATATGAATTTTTCATACTGGGCATTAGGTCTTCATCTAATTTTTTCTTTCTAGGTGCAATGCCTCTGGGAGAAGCCTCCCCCATTTCGATTTTCTTCTCCGATTCCAACACGATGGCCTGCTGACTACGCGAAACAACCGTCATAAACGGTACAACTTGAATGGGTATGCGAATCAACGCGGAAAGGTCCAGCCAATTTTCCTCATAGGCGGGAACAAAAACGAGCATTTTTATTTTTTCACCCGTTGAGCTTTCCAGATAGGAATATTTACGCATAATGTCGCCGGCATGTTTTGTAGACTGCGCATAATCAATGAGAATTTGCCCAAGTTGACCTAAAAAAATATTTGGATTCTTAAAGAAAAACGAAAGCACAATGCCTTGGCTCCGCGATACAACAATACAGCCGGAAGTTGTCAGAAAATCCGCTTCGTGTGCATGCAAGGGTTCGTTCAGAAATTCCGAAACACAGCTCAAAGCAAAATCCGTATCGGAACCCGTCAATTCCGTTTTTTGCTTTTGAAAAACCATAACCGGTTCAGACATGAGAAAAAATCCTTTTTAAAATATACGCTTGCTCGGGAGAGTTTTCGGATGGCGTTCCTTTGATCGTTTGCTGCCACTGACGAAGCGACGCCGGAATCCCGGAATGTAGGATTTGGATAGGAGCGTGAATCCATCTATCCGTTAACTTATTAAACTCTTCTCCGGCGCGTGAGCTTACGTGGACTGATTCCGCTGTAGAAAAGTGCAGGAAGTACGCAGACCGTTCGTTTTGCAGCTTCACGGCTTTCATAAATTTAAATGTTTCTGTCATGCCCCTGCCCGTCATAGGCGAAACGATTAAGAAATAATTGAAAAATCGAAAAAGAGGGTCTAAAAAACTGCAGTCATCTTCGCGCAAAACAAATAGGCAAAAATCAAAATCGCTGTCGTGCATATCGGCGGATGGCATCATTTCCATCTCCTCGGCGCCGAGCTCCAATAGAAGTTCGGTGGATAAAGCCGTCGCTTCGAATTGTGAAGATTTCAAAGAAAACGACGAGCTATCCAAATAGCAAACATGCGCGGTGAGACCACCGGATTGCAAAACCCTTAGGGTAGTCTCAAAAGAACGAGCCTCTTCTCTACTTCCTTTGGCCAAATAACAGCCAACCAAGGGGATGGATTTGGGCTTTTCCATTTCGGACGCGACCGATGATAGAAATAGGTGAGAAACTTCCTTAATGGTTCGGCGGGCCTTTACGGAAGAAGAACTTATAGCTTCCTTCACGTGTCACGAAACCTCTATAATCGAATCGATGCCGCCGTATGGATTACGCTGGTATTTCGAATTATTAATATCGTTAACCCACTCGCCGTCCACGATAAATTTATATTTATGAGAGCCGGGCGTTAAGGAAAATATCCGGGTCCAGAATCCGCTCTTTCCCCCCGGCGAATTCATACTTACCGCGATCCAATTTGTAAAATCTCCGACAATTTGCACGGCTTTGGCGCCCGGGCATTTGCATATGAACAGGTAGCCTCCCGAAGCTTTGAGAGGATATTTTCGAATACCGCGAATCGGAAGCAGAATGGAGCCCGGTGTTTTTTCCTCACTTGTTGGCGCTCCTTTTGGAGCGGAAGCCGGCTCGACTTTCGTAGCAGCAACCGCACGTTCATCGCTTTCTTCCGGGCTTATTTCTCCGGGCGTTGAAATTCCAAAAGGCGCCTTGTCTTCGTCGGGCGTGTTTTCTAATTCAAGCGATTCTTTATCATCACCATCCTCTTGCAAAAATGGGGCCGGCGGAGTCGCATTTTCCAGACTCTCTGATTTTTCTTCCGAAGATACTTCTTTCAAATTTTCGACGTCTTTTGTTTCGTCGGCTATTTCAAGCTCGGCAACTTTTCCACCCGTGAGAAGCTCGGAAAGCTTTTCTTCTTCTTTTTTAAAAACTTTTGCATCTTCCGCTTGCTGCTTTACACCTCGTTCGATAATTTCCGACGCAAGACTCAAATAATCATGAAATCCGGTTGAGTGACGGTCAAAGCGTGTGATCGGCCGGCCGCTTTGCGCCGCTTCCCTCAAGCGAATATTAATCCGAATCACCGTTCGGAGAACCCGGTCGCCGTAAATTTTCCGCACTCTATCAACGACATCGCGAGAAAATTTATTCCGGTTGTCCAACATAGTCAGAAGCGCATGCACGATAACGGAATGTTGTATTTGTTCGCGGAGCACGTTGATGGTTTCGTTCACCTTATCTAACCCATGGACAGAAAAGGAGCTAGGCTCGATGGTAATAACGCTTTCCCCTGCGGCGCGAAGCGCGTTAAAGGTAAGAATTCCTAAATTGGGCGGGCAATCGATTAAAACAAAGTCATAATTTTTTTGAACGGAAGCAAGAGCGCTAGACAAAAATTCTTCACGCTTGGGCACACCCGAAAGTTGTTGCTCAATTGCTGTTAAAACAATCTGCGAAGGTGCGAGCCAAAGATTTTTCTCTACCTGGATAACAACTTCTTGCAGCGTGGGACGATTCGCGCTTTCGGGATTGAGAACATCGAATATGCTGCGTTCTAATGCTTCCGAATCAACGCCGAGGCCGATGGTGGAATGAGCTTGAGGATCTAAATCAACGAGGAGAACTTTTTTTCCGAGAAAAGAGAGGGATGCCCCTAAATTTATACTTGTGATCGTTTTACCGCAACCGCCTTTCTGGTTACAGATGGCAAGAACGCGCAAGCGACTCCTTTTTCATTGTGATAGGCGATTTTATATCGAGCTCTAAGTGGAGTCAAGCCAAAGTTTTACCGAAAAAGGGATTTCTCGAAGCGCGCGATCAAAACTGGATCAAACCGCCGATGGTGATGACGCCAACCGCACGGTTCAATTTATCGATCACGATCGCTTTGGTTTGGCGGCGGGACTGTAAAAGAAGAAATGCTTCTTCGTTGGATGCCGTATTACGAATAAAAAGCGGTTTACGGACAAAAGGACGGATGCTTGCGCTCTCATTTTCCTCGAAAAGCACGTCGAATAGAAAAATGATTCCTACAATATTGTTAACGTCGTTTTCGCACACATTCGCCCAGAAAGAATCGCTTTTGCTCTTTCGAGCTAAATCCTTAAGGTTCTTAATGCTATCGTCAATGGAAATCCGGCTTACCGCCGAAAGCGGCTCCATAATCTCTGAAACCGGGCGATGTTCAAATTCAAAAATTTTATCGATTAAACGCCTTTCGTGATCCAGCACAATTCCCTTCTTGGCGCTCTCATGGATTAAGGCAAGCAGTTCGCTTCGCGTTACAAAAGCGCTATGCTGGGTTTGGCCCTGTTCTATCCGTTGAATCACGCGATTGCTAAGTCCGATAAGGTATTCCACGAAAGGCGCGGTTGCTTTGAAACAGATATCAAGAAAATGCGCAGACCGCCTGACCGATTCATTGGCCCGGCGCCGGCAGTATTCTTTGGGAACCATCTCGGCAAATATGACCACAAGCGGAGCGAGTAAAGCGGTGTCTACAAGAGGATTGGAAATATGAAAAATTCTTTCCGACATTAAGGCGAAAGCTGAGCTGAGCATAACATGGCTCACATTTTGGTAAAGCAGTACGGAAGCAAGGAAAAGTTGGGGCCGTTCGTACATCGTGTTGATAATCTGCGCGGCTTTATCGCCTTTCTCGGCCGCGTGACGGATCTGCAACTTATTACAAGAAACAAAAGCCATCTCCATCCCGGCAAAGAAGCTAAGCAGGACAAAACCAATAACAAAAGCTAACAGCGACGTAATCATATTTTCACAACGCGCACTTGATCAATGCGCCGCCCGTCAACGGCAAGAACGGTAAATTTCCAATGATCATACTCAACTTGTTCCGAACCTACCGGAATATGCCCTAATTTCTCCAAAATAAAGCCAGCCAGCGTCTCTTCGGATTCGGATTGTAGATTGGCATTAAAAAATTCGTTGAAATCACGCAATGAAATTTTGGCATCGACAATGAACTCGTGGCCGCTGATCCGCTGAATCATCTGACGGGGAGATTCAAATTCATCGTAGATCTCTCCGAAAATTTCTTCGAGAATATCTTCGTTGGCAACAATCCCTGCCGTGCCTCCGTGTTCATCGACTGCAATGGCTACACCCCGTTTATCTTTTTGAAATTCGAGAAAAAGTTCGTCGATTCGCTTGGTCTCCGGAACAAAATAGACCGGCTGAAGAAGCGGTTTAACGGACGCGCGGTCTGAAAGCATGAATTTTTCGCTGGATAGTAATCCTAAAATATTGTCGATGGATTTCTGATAAACCGGAATATAGCTCACGTGATTGCGGCGAACGGTTTCAATTAAAACGCTCACGTCGTCGTCAATATCGAATCCGACAATTTGAGGGCGGGGCTTCATAATTTCTTTAATCTGACGATCGCCGAGCGCGAGCAACTTCCGAATCATTTTGGTTTCTTCGTAAGGAAGAACGCCTTCTTCCCCGCTCATCCGTACAAGCATTTTTAATTCTTCTTCGGAATCCACCGTGCTATCCACAAGACCTTCTTCTTTCTTTTCTTCCGATTCTATTTCTCCGGCTACGGGTCGATCCCCAGCCTTGCCCATCGTTTTCTTGGTTTTCCCCGGCGTTAAAAGAACGTTGATAATTTTGTTGGTAACGATACGAACCAATTTACGAAGCGGCCAAATCGCGAGAGCGAATATATTCAAAGGAATGGCTGCCCAGCCCGCCCATTCTTCGTTACGTCTGACAGCATAAAGCTTCGGAATAACTTCTCCGCACAGCAAAAGCAGGAGTGTAAATAAAACCATCATCACGCCGAGCCAATGCGCTCCCAAGTACCGTATCGTAAAGAGCGTGATAAGAACCGAGGCAAGCGTATTGACTAAAACATTTCCGATTAGAATCGTGATTAGGGTTCTTTGCGGATGATGGATTAAACGCTCCACCCAAGAGCTACGGTGGGGGTGCTGGGTGGATAAACGTTTACGCTCGAGGGAGGAAAGAGAGAAAACGGCGGTTTCGGTTCCCGAAAAAAAAGCGGAACATACCAAAATAATGAGAATTCCCAGTATTAATCGCAGAGCCATTATGCTTTAACGGTAAAGCCCTTCTTTTTCAATCAGCTGAAGCACCTTATAAGGCACGCATTCGCTAACATCTACATCGGCTTTAATCTTTTTTCGAATTTCCGATGCGGAAATATCCAAATCGTCGATTTGAAGCTTTTTGATTTCACTCGGAAACGGCACAAAATCGTAACCCGGACGCGATGCAGCCACAAAACAGCACATCTCCAAGATAAGATTCAGATCTTTCCAAGACTGAATAATTTTTAAAGAATCTGCGCCGACAATAAAAAAGATTTCGTGAGGATAAGGAAATTCCCGGCGAAAAGCTTTAATCGTATCGACACTATACGAAGGAGGCGGGCGGCGAATTTCAATATCCGATACTTCTAAACAGGGCCGATTTCTGACCGCTAAACGAGTCATGCGATATCTGAGAAGCGGAGGGGATAAAACTTCGGGCGATTTATGCGGCGGTTGGCCGGCGGGAACAAAATAAACTCGATCCAGACGGAGATGCCTTTTCGCTTCTTCCGCCAAATTTAGGTGACCGAAATGCGGCGGGTCAAAACTTCCGCCCACAATCCCGATTTTCACGTTCGAATATGTCCTTTTCCTCTGACCACGTATTTATACGAAGTTAGCCCTTCAAGCCCCATCGGGCCGCGCGCATGAATTTTATCCGTAGAAATACCCATCTCGGCGCCAAATCCGTACTCGTTCCCATCTGAAAATCGCGTAGACGCATTCACCATCACGGAAGAGGAGTCTACTTCTTGAACAAATTTTTTGACCGCGCCGGCATTTCTCGAAACAATGGCATCCGTATGCGCCGAGCCGTATTTTCGAATATGATCGATCGCGGCGTCGACATCTTTCACAACGCGAATAGAAAGAATCTTCTCAAGATATTCCGTTTTCCAATCTTCTTCCTTTGCAAGCCGAACGTTCGAGCCGACAATTTTTTGCGTTTCCCGGTCGCCTCGCAGTTCGCAGCCTTGGGCCTCCAGCTCAGCACAAACCGCCGGAAGCGCGCGTTTGGCAATGGAACGGTGCACAAGCAACGTCTCGGTTGCATTGCAGACCGAAGGCCGCTGACATTTTGCATTCACCGTAATTTTCACGGCTTGCTTCAAATCGGCATCTTTATCAATGTAAACGTGGCAAATACCTTTGTAATGTTTAATGACGGGAACGCGCGACTCGGAAACAACCGCACGGATCAAACTTTCTCCGCCGCGAGGAATCGCTAAATTAATAAATTGATCTAGTTTTAATAATTCGCTAACGAGTTTTCGATCCGTTGTGCCAACCGCCTGACAGGCCGCTTTCGGCACACCGTGTCTTTCGTAAACGGTTTGATAAACGTGAGCAATGGCTTGATTGGAATGAAAGGCTTCTTTACCGCCGCGAAGAATGACGCCATTCCCACTCTTTAGGCAAAGCGAAGCGCATTCGCTTGTCACGTTCGGCCGCGATTCAAAAATAATAAGAATAACGCCGAGCGGTACGGTTATTTTTTCAAGCTGAAGCCCGTTCGGACGTTTCCAGCGCCGCTGAATCACACCGATGGGATCGGGTAATTTAGCCACTTCCTCCACCGCTTTCGCCATCGCTTCAACGCGTTTTTTGTTAAGCGTAAGGCGATCGATCATCGCCGGAGATAGGCCTGATTCGTTTGCAACCTCGACATCGCGGCGGTTGGCAGCCAAAATTAGGTTTGTCGATTTACGCATTTGACGAGCGACATCGCGAAGAATTTTAATCTTAGATTTGGATGAAAGCTGGGCTAATTCCGGAACGGCGTCCTGCGCGCTTTGGGCAAGCTTGTAAGCTAACTTGGGAGGATTCATTCTTTCTCCAAAAGCACGGCCAAATTATCGCGATGAATCACTTCTTGATACGGCGTGCTGCCAAGTATAGCACGGATCTCCTGGGTTTTCTTTCCCATTATCTTACAAAGATCTTCGTAGGAATAATTTACAAGCCCGCGCGCAAATTCATGCCCACGCTGATCGCAAAGGGAGACGATATCCCCTTCTTTGAAATTTCCTTCGACGCGTTTTATCCCGCTCGCAAGAAGGCTTTTGCCGGCACTTACGAGTGCGTCAAACGCACCGCTGTCCACAGCTAAAACGCCTTTTACTTTTGCATTATGCGCTAGCCATTGTTTACGCGCTTTCATGCGGTTCTTTGGAATAAACCAAGTCCCGCAATCTTTTCCGGAAAGAATATCTTCGAGAATAGATTCTGATTTTCCATCGGCCATAACCGAAGGAACGCCTGACTGCATAGCCACTCGAACGGCTTTGAGCTTAGCAAACATTCCGCCCACAGTATGCTGTTTGGCTTCGTCGTAAATGTGATTTTTGAGAGCGTGATCGAGTTCGCTTATCGATAAAATTTGCGGAATCCGCTCACGTGTCGAGCGGTTGATTAATCCGGTTACGTCCGTCAACAGCACAAGCAAATCCGGCTGAATAACCGTTGCCACAAGCGCCGAAAGCATGTCGTTATCTCCGAAGCGAATTTCGTCGGTACTTACCGTATCGTTTTCGTTAACGATGGGAAGAACGTCAAACGATAGAAGTGAATTTAACGTATTCCGGAAATTCAAATACCGCAGCCGGTCGTGAAGCGCATCGCGCGTTAACAAAATTTGAGCTGTGTGAAATTCATGCTTACTGGCAGCATCTTCATAAGCCTTCATTAGCTTGCCCTGACCAATCGCAGCGCACGCCTGGAGTTCCGAAAGCCCCTTAGGCCGCATCGAAAGGCGGAGCGTATCCATTCCGCAAGCGATGGCGCCCGAACTCACCACGATGCATTCCTTACCTTTCGCGCGCAAACGAGCGATTTGGTCCACCAGCTGCTGAACGGCGGATAATGAAAAATGCCCCTTCGCGGTGGTAAGCATACTCGTGCCTACTTTAATAATAATGCGGCGAACATTTTTCGGTGTATGCTCTAAAGCTAAACTCATGAAAGCCGGCTCTCCAATCCTTGCTTGAATTTTTTGACGCCCTCACCCGTCAATGCGGAAATAGTAAACGTTGGTTCTTTGAAAGCAACCTTGGCTTCTTTTACCTTCTTAGAAAATTCCGGAAGATCGGATTTGTTGATAACGATTATTCTCGGGATATCGAGTATATTTTCGGCATAGCGTTCGAGTTCATGAATAAGCACTTTATAGCTTTCACGAACGTTTTGCCCGTTTTCGTTAAACGGACTCAATACAAGGACAATCAATCGTGTCCGCTCAAGATGCCTTAAAAATTTATTCCCAAGCCCTTTGCCTTCGTGCGACCCTTCAAGAAGAGCAGGTAGTTCGCAAAGTTTAAATTGCCGGTAATCCGACGCTTCCATCACGCCAAGCTGGGGAACTTTCGTTGAAAACGCATAATTACCGACTTTCGTGTGCGCATGGGTCAGCTGATTAAGCAACGTCGATTTTCCACTGCTCGGAGAACCGATAAAAACCGCATCGCTCAAGAGCTTTAAAATAAGACCTACCTGGACAACCTGCCCTTTTTCGGGAATATGATCTTGATGCCCATGTTGGTTTCCCGGCGCGCCTCTACCGCCTTGAGCAACAATGACTTCTTCTCCATGACTATACAAATCGCGAATCCTCAGATTTGTTTCCCGATTTACAATCAGCGTACCGCAGGGAATACGCACGATTACAGGAGCGCTGCTTTTGCCCGTCTTCAAATTGGCTCCTCCCGAACCGCCCGGTTCCGCGCGGATGATGCGTCTACGAAGAAACTCTTCCAAGCCGGTTACATTTTCATCGGCCCGAAAAACAATATCCCCGCCGTTTCCACCGTTTCCACCGTCCGGAACTTTCTTGTGATCCATGCGCATAAAATAGCTCTCGCATCCGCGGCCACCTGCGCCGGATTCTACCGTAATATTAAATTCATCGATAAACATGTTTTTATATTCCTAGTTTAGCTAAAAAACAAAAAACCACCGCAAGGGTGGTTTCTGTCTCGACACCGCTACGTGCAAAGAAGCGGCGTCGCTAATTTTTCGGGATAACGTTAACTTTTCGATTGGATAGGAACTGAACAACGCCGTCTTTTAAGGCAAATAACGTATGATCGTTTCCCTTGGCTACATTTTGCCCGGGGAAAAACTTTGTTCCGCGTTGACGTATAATAATGGAACCGGTGGTTATAAATTGTCCCCCGGCAGCCTTAACACCTAAGCTTTTAGGACGACTATCGCGACCGTTTGAGGTACTGCCTTGCCCTTTGGTATGTGCCATAGATTACCTTACGCTTTAATGCTTTTTACTTTTAATTGTGTGAGGTCTTGCCGATGTCCCGTTCTTCGACGGTAATTCTTACGGCGTTTAATTTTGAAAATATAAATTTTATCTCCGCGGGGATGGTCGACTATTTCGCATTCGACGCTCGCGCCCTTCACAAGCGGCCGGCCAACACGCAGATCCGATCCCGATTCAATACAAAGAACTTCACTTAAAGAAACTTCGGCGCCTACTTTTCCGGGCAGACGATTAACTTCAAAAATATCGCCTTCGGATAAAGAAAACTGTTGTCCACTGCTACGAACGATTGCTTTGACAGCCATGATGAAAATCCTCTCTAGAAACCCGTAATTTTATTTTTTTTACCCTGCAATGTCAATGACAATATAAGTCAATATAGGCCAATGACTTAGATTGCTAAGAGACATTTTCCCCTTATTTTGACAATGCGTAAGCCCTGTGGCAAAGTTTAACTAAGGCGCTCGGGCGCCGTTTTAGTAAACGGTTTAATCAAGGAAACCTTGCAAGGAGGCATTCATGCGTAAAGTTTTGTTCACCCTTCCACTTTTAATCTCAGTCGCATTCTTCTCCATTAATAATCTGTCTTTTGCCGAACCGCCCAGACAAGGCGGCGGACCTCAAGGCGGCCCCGCAGGGAATCCGGGTGGCGGATATCCTCAAGGCGGACCGGGGCAAGGAATGGAACATCAGGGAATGCAGGGTCAGCGTCAAGGTATGGAAGGCATGATGAACGAACACCGTATGGGTGGGTTTGAAAACCATGGCGGCATGAATGATATGAATAGAGGTATGGGCCAAGATCATCAAGACAGTCGAGCCGATAGAAATCAAGACGGTCACGTGGGACCGCAGGAAGCACAGCTCGCTGACAACATCCACGACACACTAGATAAAAATAACGACGGGAATATTGGACCTCGGGAACGCGCTTGGGCCAAAGAGCATCAAGGGGAAGGCTCGATGGAAGGTGGAAATGAAAGCGAGTACCAATCCGAGGAAGATTCTTCCGGTTCCAGCGAAGACGCGTCTACGTCCTTTCATGATATGGCCGATCGAAATCAAGATGGTTTGGTCGATCAATTTGAAAAGCATCAGGCCCAAAAGCATTTTTCGGAATCCCAAGGATCCATGGATACGCCGCCTGTTAAGCCTGCGGCATACGAAAGCGGACTTTTGGCTTCGGCAGAAAATTCAAATGGCTATTTTGGTTCGCAGGGCGCTCATTCGCCTGAAAATCTATTTGACCGTGCCGACAAAAATAATGACGGTGCGCTTGGCCCGGCCGAAAGAAAAATGGCTCATGAACATATGGAGCAAAACCAATTTGATCGCAAAGGCGATCAGAATAATGGCGGAGGTTTTGAAGGACAAAGGGGGCCTCAAGGCGGTATGCAGGGACAAGGTTTTGGCCAGCAAGGACATAATGGAAATCAAGAACATCAAGGCATGCAAGGAATGCACGGCGGACCTCAAGGCCAAAATTTTCAAGGTGGTCAGGGTGGTCCTGGCGGAATGCAGGGTGGTCCACAACACGGGGGCCCTCAAGGAAACCAAATGGGACAACAACACGGCGGTCAGGGCGGTCCTGGCGGAATGCGTGGTGGACCCGGCGGTGGTGGACCTCGCCAGTAATTTTGGCTGCTGTTTAAAGATTATTAACGGATTATAACCGGAGCGGCAACCACACCGTTTAGCATGTCCCGCGAATATAAGGATTCTAAGAAGAAGAAAAGCGCTTTGGCAGGGCTGGAAACTCATGGCGAATTCGCCGCAAGAACCGTAGATCCAACGTGGCCATCACGATCCGCTCACCCGAACCGGTTCCGCGCGCGAGCACCTTTCCCCACGGATCCACGATCAGCGAATGACCAAAAGCACGAAGGCCCGTGCAGGGGTTTTTGCCGTTTTGATTGGGCGCGACGACAAAACAAAGATTTTCAATGGCTCGAGCACGGCAAAGAACTTCCCAATGAACCTTCCCCGTTTCGTAAACAAAGTTGGAGGGAAGCAGCATAATTTCTGCTCCTTTTTTAATTAACCTCCCGAGAAATTCCGGAAACCGCAGATCATAACAAACGCCCAACCCCAGCCTAATTCCCTTTACCGTTGCCAGAACATCTTTCTGACCGGGTAAAATATCCCGCCCTTCTTTAACGCACAGTCCGTCCGGTTGACGAATTTCAAATAAATGCCTTTTCCGGTAAACCGCTTTAATGTGCCCGCTTGATCCGATCAAAACGCTGGTGTTGTAATACTTACCCGGTTTCTTTGTTTTCTCGAATATCGAACCCAACAGAATATCTACCTTTTCCGTCTTAGCCAAAGCGCAAAAACGGCCGGTAACCTTTCCTGGAATCGTGTCCGCAACGAGCTTAAGCTGCTTCGCGTCACCTCTAAATTCAAATGCTTCGGGAAGGCAGACTAAATCGGCGCCCCGCCGGCATGCCGTACGGATCCATTTCTCTGCCCTTTTCAAATTCTTCTCAGAATCAGCCTGAGCCGAGAATTCGATGCAAGCGACTTTTATTTTTTTTGATTTTGTTTTCATTTTTTAAAAATTAAGGAACGGTCGAGCTCGCCCAAAAGATGCCCGACATCTCTATAAATTTCTTTGGCTCCGTGCTTTTTTAGTTCCACCTCAGGCGTTCCGCCGGAAAGAACGGCGATCGCATCAAGACCGGCGCTTCCGGCCGCTTGCATATCCCAGGCACTGTCTCCGATAGCGCAAGTATCCGACGGAGGAATTTTTAATAATTTCAGAATTTTTTCAAAAAGTTCCGGGTGGGGTTTGGAATGCGTAACGTCATCAAACGTTATAATGGCGGAAAATGTTTCCAACGGAAAAAAAGTAAGATAATAATCGATGATGACACGCTGCGAAGAACTGGCGAGCGCCACCGTTTTGCTGCGCTTTTTGAGCTCGCTTACGATTTCAAGAGCGCCCGGAAAAAGTTGGCTTCGTTTAAGGTAATCGGCCAAATAAATTTCTTCGGCGATATCGGTTAATTCTTTGCCGTATTTTTTATACCATTCGGGTGAGGTGACAAGCGGAATAGCCTGATCATGGCCCATACCTATCGTAGCAAGTAAGAGATCTGCGCTTACTTCACGGCCCATCCGGCGGAACGCTTCTTTATAAGCCTCTACAAATTGAAAATTGGTATTGGCTAAGGTGCCGTCCGCATCAAAAATAACTAAGCGCTTTGCCATAGGCGGTTTTAAAACAAAAAAGAAGGGATGGCAAGGCTCTTTGGCGCCTGCCATCCCTGATGAATTTTTAACATTGCGGTTTTAATTAAAACATCAACCCGTTTGACTTAAGAAACTCAGCATCTCTTTCCGTCAATTCGTATTTAAGCGCATCCCCATCTTGGAGGTCCCATTCGTTATCGGAATCCTCCCCGTCTTCCAGGGATTCGATTTCTTCGTCGTTCGCCACATATTCGCAGAAGTCAGTGTTCAAGGTCAAGCTGTTTCAAATTTCGTCTTTCCAAACTAGCGGTCCACTCGAGCCGTTCTTCTTCA
>OBEQ011538000.1_pt1 | contig 30608 bp, 33 predicted proteins | sample 1670901 | NCBI WGS metagenome assembly OBEQ01 (sample SAMEA104232315, study PRJEB22302) | groundwater metagenome | biome: forest; feature: aquifer; material: groundwater | place: USA | collected 2011-08-07 | depth 5.4 m
CGATATCCAAACTTCACAACTGATGCAGTTGAGAGACAGAGGGGACACTTGTATTTTTTCATATGCCCCATATTGGCATACTTTAGGCTCTTGAATCAACCCTATGGTATACTTTTATCAACCGAAATTGATACGGTGCCGGCACATTACATTTTCACGATTTTTTCCCAGGGAAATATCTCTCTCCCGAAATGACCGTAGGCTGCAGATTTAAAGTAAATAGGTCGTTGTAGTTGAAGCCCCTTAAGAATTCCTGCGACTGAGGTGTCCAAAATTTTACTCATAAAATCTTTCATTATTTTTTGAGAAACTTTATGCGTGCCAAAAGTTTCTACATCTTGCATCACGGGTTTTTTAGCTCCAATAAAATACGCAAGACGAACTTCACATCTATCGGCAAGTCCGGAGGCAACAATATTTTTTGCAATAAATCGGGCAGCGTACGCGCCTGATCTATCGACTTTAGTTGGGTCTTTTCCCGAGAAGGCTCCGCCGCCGACTCTGGCCATACCGCCGTATGTGTCAACTACAATTTTTCGTCCTGTGACTCCCGTGTCTGCGGCCGGACCGCTAAAGTGCCATACTCCCGTTCCATTTACTATTACATTTTGAATTGAAATATCCATATCGTATCGTTTGACTGTTGGTTTAATGATGTGTTTATATAAATCACTTTTCACCTCATCAAGAGTTTTTTCTTCGCTATGGGGAATGGCAATAACGATATTGTGTATTCCAATGGGTGTGCCATTTTCATAGGTAATGGTAATTTGAGCTTTTCCATCAGGTCGAAGGTAGGGGAGTATTTTTTTCTCTCGCGCCTCATCCATGCGCATAGTGAGCGAATGAGCCATCGCAATGGGAAGAGGCATGTATGTTTTTGTCTCGCGACATGCGTAACCAAACATCATACCTTGATCACCTGCGCCCTCAACATCCACACCCTGCGCAATCTCTGGAGATTGGGTATGAATGTAAACTTCCACTCGCGACTGATGGGTGAATTTAAGTACTTTATCGGTATAACCGAGTTTTTTTATCACGTCTCTCGCAATTTTTTCATACGGGATTTTTTGTTTTGTTCGTACCTCGCCGGCAAGTACGCATAGATTTTCTGTTACTAAAGTCTCAACTGCCACTCGGGCATGCTTGTCCTTTGTAAGTGCATAGTCGAGTACTGCATCAGAAATTTGATCGCAGATTTTATCTGGATGTCCTGCAGCAACCGATTCAGAAGTGAAAGTATGGATCATATAGGGTAACTACAATGCTAGCAAACTTTCGTTTATTTGCAAGTTAAACTGTGTTTATGACTTCAGGTAAAAAATTGGTATAATTACATCTTAAAGCGGGCGTAGTTTATAAGAATTTTGATAGATAATGCGGCGGTAGTTCAGCGGTAGAATGTCTCCTTGCCAAGGAGAAGGTCGCCAGTTCAAATCTGGTCCGCCGCTCTTAAATAGTTTGCCGGTAAAATGGTCGTCTGAGGCGACAAACAAACGGTTCAATTCCTTTGTTGTAATTATAAATATGTTTGGAATTAGTTTAGAAACTTTAATTAGGATTGTTGTTACTCTTGTTGCTTTCTTGATATTATTAAAATTGTCTATCAGAAAAAATCCAGATGTACGGGAAGTCGAGGAAAATTTTAAGATCGCACAAGAGATAGGAAAGAATATAAGACGCGAGGTTGAGATAGAAGAATTATCAGTTGCGTATGTTTCTAACGGCATTGTAGCTCTCTCTGGAATGTCTTCGGTACAAAAAAACATCGAGCAAGCTGGCAAGATTGCCGCTCTTCATCCGAAGGTTGTTTCCGTTTCAAATGGAATTTTAAAAATTTAGGAGTTGGAAGTTCTTTTTATTGTTAGTATATTTCCATCAATTGCTAAAATGACATAGATATTTCAAACATAGCGGTTCAAATAGTTGTCCATCTCCCGTTCCAATTGGCAGTTACTACAGGAAGTTACAGAAAATGACAAAAATAGAAGATGGAAAATCAATTACTCCTGGGAATGGTGAGTTTCAATCTAATGTCTGGTATGGCAACTTAATTGAGATAGCGAAAATACCAGATGATAGACAACGATATAGTTCTCTTGTTCGGCTTCATCAAGAAACCTTAGACTTTTATATTCCCGCCATTCAAAGAATGACTCCTGAAGTAGCAGCAAATCCTAGTAGTGATGGTAGACCTCGTTCACTTGTAGTTGCACATATAATGGGTTGGGAAGATTGGCAAATTCAAGTATTCAGTGATCCAAATAGAGAGGAAAGATTACTGAAACAAATGCGTCTTCAAGGTTATTATGATACTGATGCAGGGAAAATGGTCGATTTTAAAAATGTTGATGATTTTAATGACTATAACTCTAAGAGATATGCTGGGAAACCATGGGAGGAAATTCAACAAAAGGCAGTTGATACTGCCATACAACTTCAATCTTTTTTCCCTCCTAATCCGGGACAAGACTGGATTGATTTCTTAGAAAATACACCTGAGCACAATTGGAAAGTATTACCAGAAACTGAACTTACTATTCCGTCTGGTTGGTATCTGTGGATGGTTTCTTTAGAACATGAGGCTGTTGAGCATAGGGAAGATTTATTAGGCATGCCAAGGTAAGTCTTTAAAACTAACCCAATAATTAATCACACCCGCGGGGTGTGCTTTTTGTAGTGAGTTCAGGAAGAGTGAGGTTTGGAAATTTGGGTGAAGGCTTCTTTGTCAGTTTTAAAGGTTACCGTCTCCATTACTTCCTCGGCGCTTACAAATTTTGCTTCAGATACTTCCCAGTCGTGATCCTTCGGGTCTCCTGAAATATATTCCATTAAAAAATAACAGACAGTTTTGGAGACTAAATAACCATCCATTCGATATTTATACTCAACACACACGGGCTTGTTATTGACAATTTTTGATTTTATGCCACCCTCTTCCTGGACCTCGCGAAGTGCAGCCTCTTCCATTTTTTCATCCTCCTGCTTGTCACCAATAATCCCCTTTGGAAAACTCCAGTGTTTATTTTGTGAGTGTTGTGTTATCAACCATAACGTTTTTTCTCCCTCTTTTTTAAATACAACACCACCTGCTGATTTTTCCGTACGGTATTTCATACTTATTCTTTAGGAATCTTAAATCCAAAATATGCGAAGATCACCGTTGATAAGAAGGTCAAACCCATTATTCTGGTCACATCAATAGTCGGAGCATAAATAATCATGAAAGATGTCGCGAGCCAATGGATTGTAATGATGATTGCAACCCAGGGATATTTGGTATAAAAATTAAGAAATTTTTCCATACTATTTTACCCCATTATAACTTTTGATATAGTTATTCACAAGATGGTAGAGATCTGGCTTTCGCTCGAAAAGATAGGCGAGCCAATTGTTGAGAAGCTCTATCGCCTTTTCACGATTCATCCGTTTTGTATAAGACTGAGATACTTTATCTGCAAGTTTTTCATATGGATTTTCTGTAAAGAAAATTTTGAGCTCGTCAGAGATTCTAAAGCTTGGATCGAGTTCTTTTGCCAAAAGTCCAAGCATACCGAGAGCTCTCATGTAAGATGCCATTTGCGGAGGGAGACGTATTTTCATTATTTCAGCCAGTTTTATAATCCGCAGTAAAACCATAGTATAATCGGTTTTTTTTGTTTCAAGTTTCGTCATATTTCCTCTAATGGTGTTCGCAGTAATATTTGCGAAATAATCAGCAAGTATGTTTGTCAGTTTTTCAATATAATCATTATTCAAGGTTACAGGAAACGCGCTTTCGATAATTTCCCTCATCTTCACCCCGGTGATTCGCGACATATGATAAGTTGCATCCCTGAAATTCATATCTCCGGTATAGATAAGAAATTTTATGTAGTCGTTTTTGTTTATCGGGTCCGCTTCCCCGACAATGCCAAAATCAATAAGCCCAATCTTGTTTCCCTTAAGAAGAAGAATATTCCCAGGGTGGGGGTCCGCATGATAAAATCCAAAATAAAAATATTGTCTTAGTATTTCATACATCAGGGTACGGGGAGTTTTTGCAATGTTAATTCCCAATTTTCTTAACTTGCTATCATTGAGTCTCCCATCTTTCAGTCCTCGCAGAACTCGGCTTAATGGAATGCCATCAATATATTCTTGTACTAAAATATGTTTTGTAGAAAATTTTGTGTATATCTGCGGAATAACAACATTTTTATCGTGAACGGTACGGTAGTAGTTGTAAAATTTATCGTTATTTTCGGCTTCGATATAATAGTCAAGTTCCTTCTTTGTCCACTTTTTAAACTCTGACGCAAATTCTTTCCACGTCATTGCCTCAATTTTAAAAAACAAGTCAGCAACAAATGCGAGGATATTAATGAAGAAAAAGTCGATGGAAACAATTTTTTCAATTCCCGGTCGCATGATTTTTACGGCAATGATTTCCTTATCGGAAAACTTTGCGGCGTGTACTTGTCCAAAGGATGCGGATGCAAAGGGAGTTTTGTCAAATTCTTTAAACACTTCATTTGGCATAGCACCCAGTTCGTACAGAATGATTGTCTCAACCTCTTTGTAAGAAAAAGGTTTTACGTTATCCAAAAGATCTATCATTGCGAGTGAATATTCTTTTGGTAAAACGTCAACTCGCAAAGCGAGAAGTTGTCCAAATTTTATAAATGACCCTCCGATCTCCTCAAAAAAAGTTTTAAGAAGTTGAGATTTTTCCTTTCGATAGAGAGAAAATTTTAAAAGAAAAAGAATAAAGAGGTATTTTATCAATACACCAATAACATAAATTATGCGAATCATTGATTAATTGCGGGCGAAACCAAGAAAAAAAATTAAAAGAACAGTTACGGTTGCGTAAATATAAATTGCTGTGGGATCAACAATTTTAAAAGAGACTACCAGGAGAGTTGCCAACCAAATTCCACAGATTGAAAGACATACCCATGGATACCGCATGGAAGAGATTATACCATTTCAATCTAGGTGTAAATAAGGTAAAATAAGAGGGTTTCCCGGCGCGTTGGCGAAGTGGTAACGCAGTTGTCTGCAAAACAACTATTGCGCCAGTTCGATTCTGGCACGCGCCTCGGAGAGGTGTCGGAGTGGCCTAACGAGCTAGTCTTGAAAACTAGTGTGGTCGCAAGATCACCGTGAGTTCGAATCTCACCCTCTCCGCAATTCAGAATGAGCAAGTAAAAATTCATGCAATTGGGCTGTTGTAATAAGCTGTCTCCCTTTTTCGAAAGTTCCAACTGCCTCATCTCCATTTTTAACCACTTTCGAACTAATTTCATTCGTGTAGTCGACTAAATCTTTAATGATTTGGAACGGTGGAGTGAGTACCGGCTCGATTTCTTTCTTTCGAGTATTAACTTTAATGGATGTGAAAAGAAATTTCAGTAAACCTTTCTTATCTTTCACCTCTTTTGCTTCTACATAAATCTCTTTAGCTCTTTGAGATAATTCATAAAAGGATACGCTGTATTGAGCAAATCTAGTCTGATTTTGAGAGTGATTTTTACTGGCATCTTCCAGTTTCTCTTTTTCATCTAACAGCTCCTTAAACTTTACCTGGTAGGTTGCTTTATCAATCTCTTCGTTAATCCGCATATCCAGAAGAGTTTTTAATTTCCTTTGACTCTGCTGTAAATCAGCTTGTATCGTTTGAATTGCCTGTTCATGATAATCGGCATCATCCTTATAACCTTCTGTAATAGCTTTTCGTACCCACTCGACAATTCTCTTATTGTTTATTTTGAGATACTCAAGATATACTATCAATTTTTCTTCTATCTCATCTTCTTTAATTGAGTTAATTTGGGTACAGGGAGTGTAGCGATTGCAGTAGCCATAAAGAATATGCTTATGCGTTTCCCAACTTATCGAGTGGTTACATTCAACACATGCGGTTAATCCCTTAAATAGATGCGCATGAATAGTATATTTTGGGGCATTCTTCCGTCTCAAAAGCGATTGATTCCGATCAAAAACTTCTTTTTCTATTAACTTTTCGTGCTTCCCATGATACACAGCGCCATTCCACTTAAAGTCTCCGTGATAGAATGGATCTTTAAGAAACCGATAGATTCCACCAGGGTATATTTTATTGCCTTTTTTGCTTCTTAAGCCATCTTCATATGCGGTTTTTGCTGATGTCTGCACTGAATAATCGCCTGTTGAAAATAATTCCAATACTCGTTTCAGTAAAGGAGCCACTTTTTCATCAGGGGTTTGGATATTATGTCCATTCACCTCAACTGTTCTATACCCAAGTTTTGTCCTACCTGGATACCAGTTCTGAGCTATTTTTTCATCCTGGCCTTTCCGCACCTCCTCTGACAGGTTGTCAGCATAGAATTGGGCCATTGTAACTTTAATATTAAGATTAAACTTCTCATGAGATTTTGAATTCTTATTAACAATAAGACTTTCTTTTACGAAGTGCAGGTTTCGCTTTTCGTCAGCCTCCAACCAATCATAGATTAATTTTGCTTCAACAATAGATCTTGAAAATCGGTCAACCTTTTCGCAGACGATATGTTTTATATTGTGTTTTTCAACATACTCCATCATCTGTTTAAATATTTTTCTTTGTTCAGATTTTGAAGCTGTTTCGTGAATCGTAAAAGTTTTCTTAGTATCATATCCTTTTTCGCCAGAATAATGTTCATTTCCCTTTTTTTGTGATTTAAGTGAGTAACCGTCTGCTTGTTCCTTAGTTGAAACTCTCTCTAGATTTACTGATGAATTGTCCATAAGTGTTATCATCACTAATTATGAATGCATTTTTAAACAAAAATCAATAGCAGATTATATTTGAAGTTTAATCACCCCTTTAGATCATTATTTAAAAATAATAGTTTCAAGCGTTATTTACATTCTAATCTCTTTCCTTTATATTAATAGATAAGCTCCACCCTCTGGATAATTTTCGTTTTCTCTCATAATTTTGATAGTGCACAGTGTCAGTTTTCCTTTATTGATAATCGCTAAAGCAAATCTGCCTATGTGTCTTGTTTTACGACTTCTTATTTTTGAAGAATTTTTAATCCCCGTATATTCCTACATTCTTCTGTTAGAAACCAATTGAAATCATCAGAAAGGCATACCGTTTTTTCTGGTTCCCCAACCATACCATCGCTTTCCTGGGTGATATAACAGATTCCCAAAATTTTTAACGCCTCCATCTCCTTGTGTGCTGTTGGACGAGAACAATTTAGTGCCGTCATAACTGCTTCAGTCTTCATATGTCCATCATTTTCTAATACTTTTCTAAATAATTTTGCACGTATGGTTGGAGCACTATCAACAGCTAATTCTACAATCAATTGCAGGTCTTCTTGGTTAATCTGCGATCTTTCGCAAACAAGAGCGTGACCCCTGCAAAGGTTATAAAATAGTTGATTGATACGATCTGGTTTTTCAATTACTGGATAGGTGTGATCATATACTTCGCCATCTTGAGATCTGTCTTTCCATACATTTATAACGCCCCTCAGTTTCGCCAAAAGTTGAGCGCATCGGGCGATGATCAATTTGTCTTCTTGTCTATCTGCACTTCTGTTCCACTCCACGCCGTTTGGATATTTAGACCAAAGCGTATAGAGAAAATTTTTTGTAGCCAATCGACAAATCTTCTCCTTTTCCTTATAGACAAATGTGGTGAGCTGCTCCGCTAATTCCGCTTCACTCTTTTCTTTGGAATTGATATTGAGGAAAAAGAGCCGAGAGCCGAGATTGCCCATCATTTTCCACACTCGTGGCGGTATCGGCGTTGATCCAGCCAAAATCATAAACAAGTATTCGCCGACATATTGCCTTTGTCCATGTATGCCGCTATCCGTATTCAGCCCTTCTCCGTCCAATACTCTCGTCAACAGACCTAAACATTCGTTCAAGTCATCATCTCTTTTAGAAAAGATTGTTGATAGATCTCTAATCAAAAACATTTTATATTTAAGACGCGGTAAAAGATCTATTTCTGGTAATTTTTCCTTTTTGATATTTGAAGCGTTAGATACAAATGAGGCGGGTGTAAATTTATCACTGGCGTAAGTTAAGTCGTTAATCTCCGAAAAGAAGTTAATAGTGATAGTTTTACCAGCAGACGGAACATCAACTAAAACTAGAGCAAAAGGGTTGGTAATTTCCTTAATCAGGATTTGTGCAATAATAGAGAGACCAACTTCTGAAGGAAATAACAGGTCTGGAAAATTGTCTCTGATAGTTTTTTGCCACTCGTCAAACTCCATCTCTTGTTCTGGTTTTGCCACTTTCTTTATTCGACCGGCGTTTTCCCAATCAGATAGTTTTTTGGTGTATTTGTCAAATAAGTCGCTTGGGTTGCCGTTGAGTTTTATGAAAAAGTCAGTTATATCTCCGCCATCGCCAACGTCTTGCGGTAGCGTGATTATATATGTCTCATTTCCAGTATTGTCCATTATTTTAGCCACTCTTTCCGCTCCATTCTTGCCCGCCTCATCATTGTCATAACAGATGTATATTTTCCTTGATTTTCCTAGATTTTCACGCCATTCATTTTTGAAAGTCATTGCTCCATGTGTTGATGTAATAGCTGGTATGTTTTTTGAAAGAAGTATCAACCTGTCCAGCTCGCCTTCGCAAACTATAATCCTCTCGACTTCGCTTTGTAATGTGTCCCATCCATAAATCTGCGCTTCAACTCCTTTGGGATAAGTAATCTTATCTTTTCCAGTATTAGGGTCTTGCCGTAGCTTGAAAAATAGATAAGTCCCATGAATGTCTTGTATAGGTATCGTAATCCACCATTTGCCGTAGAACTTCCCCCAGCCAAGCTTGTGTGAGTCTATAATGACGTCTGAAATGCCTCTGGCGTTGAGATAGTGGCGGATGTTGGCTGGAAGTGCCTGATGGCAGGCATCAACAAGTTCTTCCTCAAATAACGCGGATTTTTTTTGGTTTTTAGTGGCTGTTATTGGATTGAGGGCAATTTCCTGTATGCCGTCGCCAAAGTGCTTGGCGAGAGTTACAAGGTTACCTGTTTCACCACACTTCTTGCATTCATACTGTCCTGTCTCTGCACTAAAGTAAAGATGGGATTCAATGCCTCTGCTGTCGGCATCACAGTCGTTAAACAGACAATGGGTAATCAGCTCCTTTCCGCACTCACGAAACTCAACACCCCTTTTGTTGAGGTATTCTTTAATGGTAATTGTTTGTAATTCATGCATAATTTTAATGTTAGGTTTATAAGTCATTAGTTTCTCTACGGCATTTCCTGCAAGTTCCTGTTTTTTGGTAAAATCGACTTATTTTGGGCATCGCTTTTTATAAGTAACTCAAAACTACCAATAAGCATTTGTGCCAAATCATATGTTTCATTTTCAAAAAGCTCTACCATATACTCTTCTTTGATGATTGTTTTTAACTCGTCTATGAGTTGTGGACTTATCATGTTTACCCATCCCCATATAATCGGGACTTAACGATTTTTAATTGTTGAAAATATGCCACAGGATTTACTTTGAGCTCGCCTCGATAGTATGATTCAATGAATAAGCCCAACTCGTGACTTCTTTTAAAAAGAAATATGGCTTTATGAGGATTGGTTTTATCAATTCCCTCGATAGGAAATGATAGAGAGAGTCCCGCTACAAGAGCTAGATCTGAAGATTTCCAATAGTGATTATCGGCGTCGTTATGATGATCTTTCATGGTAATATTAATCATTAACGACCTTATTTTAAAGGAAGAATAATAGCATGTCCCGTCACCAAACTAGATGATTTACTGACGGAATTTAAGGAGAGTCTAATTGAGAGGAGTATTGAATAAATCGTTTACAGTGTTTTTCAAGATCGTCAGCGGTGGGGGTTTGGTATTTCTCTTTGGCATCTTCTTCATTGTCTTTTACAAATAATTTTTTCTCTTCGAGTTTGTCGATTTCTTTAACCATTTTCGTGTAACTGTGAATACCATCTTGTTTTAATATCCAAGCGATCTGGCCCCATAGTAAGGTTTTTTCATTCATTCTTACAATTTTTTTTGACGGCATACTACTAAGCACCTTATTGATCTGTACAGTATTATTTTGTATCCATTTATTCAAATCATCTAAGGTTGTTCCAAAAGGGATAATAATTGCCGGATATTGACTTTGTCTCAGAAGTTTCTTCAGTGTAATGTAGTCTGGATAGGGATATTTTCCCGCAGTCGCGTCATTTGAACTATAAGGGATATATAATTCTACCGATTCTCGTTCAGGAATGAGGAGGGTATGGGTAAGAACTGCAATCTTGAGAGAAAAACTCCAAATATATGTTAATTTTAAGCGGTGCCGCAATCTCTCAACTGCTTGTTCCAAATCCTCAACCTTTTTAGTATCTAATTTCGTAATGTAATCTAAATACTCATGAGAGAGAAAAGACCTGGTATATTTTATCCGTTCTACAGGAATGGAGTTTCGAATATCTTGAAGCTCTTTGTTAAAGCTTTTAAGCCAGGATAGGAGATGAGCTAGCAGTTTATTATTTTGATCAATTTTATTTTTATACTTGGGAAACAGATCAATTTTGACCCGTTCTTCCATGTTTACGATAATACGCTCCTCACCCACTATCTTTTTAATTTTCATGTTAATTTAATCTTAACTGTGAATGTTAGTAAGGGCATTATACCACCCGTACCTCCCCTCAATCAGTCACCTGAATTTCTGCTATTTAAACGGCTAGTTTGAGGCTACGAGGTGCAATGGGAGTTTTTGGGTTAAATCAGTATATTCTGAATGACAATTTATGGCTAAGGATCAATCTGATGATATATCAGACTATATCATGAAGAGGGAATATGGTATTTTGATAAAGTGTGCGCAGACATGAACATACGAAGTTCCCAAACCCAACTTCCCTAAAATAATATCGAGGATACCCCGGGTTTTTGTATTATGGAAAATACGTCCCCATGAGTATGAGACAACAGTAATAAGAACAGTCCGTTAAGTGTTCACAGAATAAAGATGTCTACCTCCTTCTGCTCTGGAGTTGCAAAATCTACATGAGCTTTATACACTTGAATCCAAATACCAGATTATAAACTTGCCGTATATGGTAAGAAAAACTCGATTCAGCAACTTAAAATGTGTGAAGTGTGGTCGTATTAACGACTCAGATAGTAATTACTGTATGTATTGTGGCGTATTAACTGAGAATGTATTTAAACTAATGCTCACTAGTATTAAGGATCAGGTAAGACAGGATTCCATATTTAATATTCATATTTCTTACCCACTCATTTTATCTTTTCTTTTTCTGATGTTAGCCATAGTCTATTTGTTAATAATTATGAAGATTATTAATCTAAAATGATTCCAAAAAACACCACTTTACTAAAAAAGAGCAGGGAATATTTTACGATTTCATCTGTAGGATCTACAAACATTCAGAAATGATTTATACATATGAAATGCGTAAGTTGTAGTAAAAAAATAAAGAAATCAAGTCGTTATTGCAAGTATTGTGGATATAAAATTACTAAAGTCTTTAACAATAAAGACATTGTTTTAAAATCTCGTCTCCCGTCTCTTTCCGTGGGTCTACCTAAAGAAAATCCTATTGAAATGATCAGTTCACACCGTCAACAGAAACAACTACAGACTTCTCTTAAAGGAAAAAGTGGATGGGGATTTATTTTGACTGCCGTGGTACTTTTTACTATTTTTTTTACCTTCACTGCAGTAAATATCACATCGACAATGCCAGGTTTACATAATATTGTTCTTGAATATTACACTTCTCAAATATATAGTCTTAAGCAAAGTTGGATATATCTGATTATTAGTTTTATAGCTCTTGTATCCGCGAGAATTTTCTTAGCAAATAGTCACAAGAATAAGAGACCTACCTTACGATTTATTCGAACACTCCTTCTAGAATATGTCTCCTCTTCATTTTTCGCTTTAGTAACGGCTTTTTTAATCTCTTTTCTTACTATGTATATTTATGCAGTAATTCATATTAATACGATCGTTTTTGAGTTAAAAAACTCACCCAATACCATAGGTGTTGAATATACGAAAGATACGATCGTGGCCAAGCTCATATCAATGACGACTGTCCCTCATATAATTAGCACAACCGAAAAAAACACATTATTCTCGTTAATTCTTGCTAACGAATCGAACAGTGATAGTTATTACCGAGAAAGAATAATAAAATCAATGCCTTCTACATTGGTTATGTCTTTTGACTTGTCGCAACAACCCGTAATACTGATTGGTAACACGCTTGTTATGAATAGTATTGATAAAAACACAATGCAGGCAATAAGCCCGATCATTGCGAAAATACTTATAAGTCATTATTTTACAGACCGTTATCTAAAAGATAATCCATCTATGAATATAATTGGAAGACAAGATTATCTAGCGCTCCGTCAGGATCAAATAAACCAGCAAGTTGCTCAAATAGATACCGCCCTACAATATGTGGCTGGCTACATCCACGCCACAAATAATGATATCAACTCAGTAAGACAGAAAATTGCAGATAATCAAAATGGTATGCAATCCTCCACAGCTGATAGAGACGCTGCTTTTAATAATTGCATTACTGCAGGTTACTGGGATTATTTTACGAATTATTACTTTCATTACTTTACACAAAATCAATGTAATGCGAATAAGAATCAATGGGACTCGGTTATCTCACAATATCAACAAAATATTAGCGACTGGAATAACAGGTTGCAATATTATCAAGGACAGCTTTTAATTTTCCTCGATTCTCAAAAATTCTTATTAGCATCTAGAACAATTAATAATGCAAAAAAAGATTCTACACCACAGGAATTAGGACTCTTTTCCCCACCCTCTTCGATACGTGTCGTACTTGATACAACGAGTCCGAAAGCAATCAATGAATTTATAGAAACACTTATCCATGAAAATCTACATTATCAAAGTTTTGTCTCTCAAAATCGACAACTAGATGATCCATTCTTTGAAGAGGGATTAACAGAATATTTTGCGAGGCGAGTTATTGCTAAAGAAATGGGCATAAATATTAATATTGGATATCCAACTATTACAAAGATCATTGCCCAGATGATGAAAAAAATTCCTGAAAAGCAGTTCGAACAAATATACTTTACAAAAGATCAAAGTGGGTTGGAAGAATTGTTAAACACAACATTTGGGAAGAATTTTTACCAAGATACAAAAATTAATTTTACTGCTTTTTCATATTCATCAGCTGATCAAGCACTAAAGATTGCAAACAGTATAATGGCAAAAATTGGAGGAGCACCTTTGAAAATGGAAGACTTATATAGTACTGATATTTCAATGTGAAGATACTCTTTCAGTCTTATATTCTCTACATAATAGAACTAGCAATCGCCAACTTAAATTTTATGAGCAGTTCCTTATTTGTGGATGTGAGTCAATATTGAATGTAGCAAACTACTAGCCATTACTTGACCGAGGATGTCTACCTCCTTTTGTCAAAGAAGTATTTAGAAGGGAAGAAGATCTTTGCCTTTGATACCGAGAACCGTAGCAATCTTCTGTAGTGTTTTGAGACTCGGTCTTCGTTGACCAATCTCAAGTAGTCCAATAAAGGTTGTGCTTAGGTGAGTGCGTGCAGCTAGTTCTTCTTGAGTGAGGTGCGCTTGTTTTCGCAGGCGTTTCAGTCGTTTTGCGAATTGGAGATCTTTCTTTTTAATCTTCTGTTCTTGCATGATTGGAAGCGTAACAAGAACAAGAATCTATTAGTATTAACTGTAAGTATGGATTTAAATACGAAATCTATTGATTTTTTATTAACCAGGAGTTAGTATGGTGGAAAAGATATTGGTAGTACTTAACGGTATTATTTCTAGTTTGAGAGATAAAGTCCTATGGAGATTATAGTTGGAATACTGTTTTGTGTTGGTGTAATTGTCGTAATGGACATGGAGAAAAAGAACATAATAAAGGTCCTACAAGAAGGACATACACAATTAGAGGATAAGGTTAAAAGATTAAGTAGAAATTTAGATGTATATCAGGAAAAATTAACAGAGGTGACCCATGCATCTTTAGATGGCACCGATCTAACTCATATAACTATTACACTAAACAAGGAAAACATCATTAAAGATTTTTTTACTGACTCAAAGGACAAACGCAAAACTAGTAAGTTGCCTGAGTTTATGAGCAAAATAGAGGTAGGTATTTATGAAAATAACGTAATTGGATCACTCTTAATGTTTCAACTAGGGTTTATGCCAACAAATTTCATTAAAAGAAGAGTGGTCGACAATTTAGAATTAACAATTAGTCAGGGACTGCATTTAAACGTCCCATGGAGCGGGCTTACCAGGGATCCGATAATAGAATTTCCTTTGTCTCTCATTCATAGGTATATGAAAACAGTCTCACATGATCATACTCATGACATTATTGGGAATAGTCATGTTTTACAATTACCGAACTTTCTTTTAGAAGTTGTTGAAAAATATGGATTCAAATTTATTCCTCAATCAAAAGATTGGTATCACCATAACGATGAGATAATAGAAGCTTTTGGTGCGAAATGGGGACAAATAGGGGAACCAGGATTAGTACTCCACCCATATTATATTTTTGAATCAAAATACGCAAAAATCGAGCTTAAAACTTCTCATTTTAATTCAGACTATCATTCTTTTAACTATGATGATAGGCTAGACGATCCAATAAGTCCGGGGGGATGGTTTCAAGGAACAGACAATGAACGTGAGCAGCTTAAACGGAGGGAAAAGCTGGAGGTTACAGCGCGCGACATGATACGTAAGCTTCGCTACGAAGACAAATATAATTAATATCTTATTTAGTGACTTATGGTTACTTTCTTATTATTCCTCATACTGATAGTTCTTATCATAGGTTTTTTTAGATCTTCGGGAGTGAAATTTCTTAAACGCTTTGCTATTCTCATCATTGGATTATTTCTATTACTGTTAGCCGTAGCTTGGTTTTATAATAACCTAAGCCAAAAATCTTCTATAGATCCCTATGCTAATGCTACACAAATTCAAGAATCACTTCCATCATGGGCTACTCTTGCAAGTCCTTCACCTCGGGTTGATACCCCAACAAATGGAGCAGATCACATATCGAACAAATTCGTTGGAGATTTTTCACCCTATGCGAAGTCATGGTGGCACCATGGTTTTACCCTAACCATTGACCAGAATGGTTCCGGCACAGCGCAATGGAGGATTTATAAATTCTGTAAGGATGACCCAACTCCCCCATGTGACGGGATAGGGAAGAATGATTTTGACGGTGGTCATGCAGAAATAGTATTTACGAAAGTCGATAAGGATGTTGCGTATGGAGAAGTTGTAACAAGTAATCATCCCAATGGTCTTGAAATGGATTCAATACGCATAAAATTATTGCCTTACGATATGGCTGAATTGATTCAGGGAAGCAAAGTAATTTCCCTTTGTGGGCCTCAGTATTCCACTCTAGCCCCAGAATCCTTGCTTAAACAGCATCCGTGTGGCGCTTAACAATATTAATTACTTTATATCTAGCTTTGAGTATTTACTAGCCTATAAAAGGTCAGTTATACACTTATGGGATCATTTTAGACCGTAATTTCTTGAGCTGAGGCTAGCATACGTCGTAAACCGGTTAATTTACGACGTTGAATTATTCTCTGGTTCAGAGGTTTGGGGAGTGGATATTGCAGCGAGAACGTACCCTTCATGTACTTTAAATCCATTAACTTGTTCTTCTTTAATTGTGGCGGTACCTTGATATTTTTTTAGGAATTCTTGAGCGATATAGTGGCTCTTTACAAGAATTCCTAATCTAGCTATAGTTGACATTTCTTCAGAGGTAAAAATACTGGTTAGTACAGAAGCCACAGAATTAAATATTTCCGCTCTGTTTTGATCTGTAATCCAATCCGCAGATATTATTACTGTCCATTTATCTATTAATTCATCCATTTTCATTACGACAAATAACGATACGTTGCCGTACTTAGATGTAATTTGGTTCAAAACTGTTTGAAATTTATCTACCATCTTCTTTTGATTTGAGTGACAATACCATTTGGTTTGCCCATAAGGTTAGTATACAAACCTTTAACTTTTAGATCATCCCAATTTCTTGGAGCTTTATTGGGCTCATATCTCATGAGTGTCCAGTTCCCTGGAAATTCAATTGTGAAGTCTGACCAATTTTGCCAGATAGCTTTAGGACCACGATCACTAAAAACATTTTCCATGCCAGAAATTTTTAGAAGTGCTTGAAATTCATGATTAAGAAAAAGGGCAGCTATTTTGGGTTGATCTTTCTCAGTTGGATAACTTTCAAGTCTTAAAGTTCTGCAAATTAATGCCTTTAAAGCACACTCGAGAACGTGTCCCATTATGTATGCTGCACCTTCCCAATCTTCTTCCTTCATTAATATATTAAGAGTCCTAATTCTTGCACGCGCCACTTGTTTAAAAGAATCTCTATTTGCCACATAACTATTTTATCCACTAGCCAGATATATATCAATGCGAAAGCATATTTAATGAAACATTAATGGTAAGTATTGTTTTCGTGATTTTTTCTTTTTCTACCTGAAACAACGCTAGGTTTATGTCTTAAATGCGTAAGATGGAGTAACCAAAACGAGAATCTCTTGTAGAAAGGTGCTACGTATTTTTTAAAAGATCTTCCTGTAGCGTCTGATGCAAAAAAATACAATATTTCATCAAAATCATCTGGCACACTTTCCTCCATTAAGTAACTAATACTTTCCCCTTCACTTATTTTTCTACTACCCTGTTTCATGCTATCAGCCAAGATAGCTCCTCCATTTTTAGTCATATATTGATAGCCGGCAGATGAAATAATAACGGGCCTTCTGCCTCTATTTGATACTATGACATTGGTATAAGTCTTAATCGGATCATACCTAGGATCGTTAACAACCATCATATTTCTTTGTACATCAATAACGATATGAGCTTTGTCACGGTTAAATGTGAGGAAGTGAATTATTAAACCTAAAGTGCCTGTAAATGCTCCCCAAGTAGCAATTGTGTCAATTTTGGTTGGGAATTTTATATCGAAAACATTCATCGAGGTTATTATATCAGAGAGTAAAAAGTTCTAACGTCCTCAACCAACCTGGAGGCATATAGTGAGTGGGGGGGTAAATTATTAAGGTGTGGTTAAGAACTGATGGGATTGTTGGTAAAATATATTGGGATACTCTATAATTTCATACCAGTCCAAAGTTCGAAAGTTATCCCATTTTGCCCGCTTATGTATCAAAGTCCCACCCATGGAAGTGTGAGTTTGGAGCAATTAAAAAATATAGTGTCTGCTTACATGGCGCAGGATAAAAAAGCGCTCTACGTGGTGATTGTTGGGAGTGATTCACAAAAAATCCAACCTGACACCTATGATTTTGTCTCCGCACTCATTATTCATAGGGTAGGGAGCGGGGGAATTTACTTTTACAAACGTGACGTGGTGAAGCGGAAAATTAGTTTGAAAGAGCGCATCTATATGGAGGCAACTCTGTCACTAGAAACCTCTGAAAACTTCGTGACGTTTTTTAAAACAAATGGCATTGCGAAATATGATATTCAGATTCATGTGGATATTGGACACAATGGGGATACGCGCGATATGATTAATGAGGTTGTGGGGATGATTCGGGCAAGCGGATATGACATTAAAATCAAACCCTACTCGTTTGGCGCTTCAAAAGTAGCGGATAAATATACTTAATCTAAGAATTCCTTTATATTATTTTCATTGATCACAAATTTAGTTCCTCCACCGCTTACCATTTTAAATGCTGCTTTTCGAACAATTCCCTCAACAGTTCGCTCTAATGTACGAATGCCGGCGTCGAACCCTAGGGGACGGGTAATTTTACTCCACACTGCGTCGTCAATCGTAACATTCTCCGTAGTCAACCCTACACCTTTAAGGTAGCGAGGTAGTACATAATTTTTTGCAATCATTATTTTTTCCTCATCACTGTATGAAGGCATCTGAATGACCTCAAGTCGATCCATAACCGCGGTTGAAATATTATTGGTATTATTGGCAGTTGCGATAAATAAGATTTCTGATAAATCAAAGGGATAGTCGACAAAGTAATCAGTAAAATTTATGCTTTGCCCTGGATCCAGGAGTTCAATAAGCACTCCCATAATTGCGGCGCGTGATTCTGGAGTAATACGATCCAATTCATCTAAAAGTACCACGGGATTTTTAGTGCCTGCCCGACGGATCGCGCGAATAATCATTCCTGGCTCAGCCTCCGGCGAGGTTTTTGATTGACCACGTAGATCAAGTGCCGAGGATAATCCACCAAAAGGAATACGTACAAATTTGCGCCCCAGACTATCCGCAACAGACTGGGCAAATGTTGTTTTTCCCGTGCCAGCCAGCCCAACAAAAAAGAGAGAGGGGGCGTGAAACGTACTCGTTTGCAGTTGTTGCTTCTGAACGATTAAGATTGAAAGATACTCTAACACCCGCTGTTTAATTTTATCGAGTCCAAAATGATTTGAGTCCAGAATTTGTTTTGCTTTCGAAACATCCAAAACATCCTGACTTTTAATAGTCCAGGGAAGATTCGTGATCCATTCCACATATTTTTCAGTGATATCAATCTGGGAAAGATTTCCTCCATATTTAAACGCGAGGGCGATTCTCTCAATTTGTTCCTGAGCCTTCAGTTTCAAATTAGCAGGCAGCTGAGCTTGCTGCAAACGAGCCTTTATCCTTTCTATTTCTGACAAACCTGGTTGATTATCCATAAAATTAGCAGACTAATGATTCACTTGACAAAGTTACGTTTTTCCGGTATCATAATTTTGTACAATAGGCGTTTATTCATTATTACAATTTCTAGATCAAATATCTATGGCAAAATCTCAAGTCTCTATCAAACCTCTGTTTGATTATGTACTTATTCGTCCGGTGGATCAGGAAACTTCTACTCCTTCAGGCATTCTCCTTCCCGATAGTGTAAAGGAAAAACCTCAGATTGGAGAGGTAATGGCAGTTGGTGAGGGATGGCATAATGATGATGGGAAAATCTTTCCTCTCGTGGTGAAAGTTGGTCAAAAAGTATTATACAAAAAATGGGGTGGCAATGAAGTGAAGGTTGGACACGAAGAATGGATGCTCATTGAGCAAAAAGATATTATGGCAGTTGTCGTTTAATAGTTACTTAGCAATTATAATTTTCTAAAAACGTATGGCAAAACAAATTCAGTACGGGTCGGAAGCTCGACAAAAACTTCTCGAGGGAATTAATAAATTAGCAAAAGCAGTAGGTACGACATTAGGACCTAAAGGCCGTAATGTGGCCATTGATAAAAAATGGGGCGCGCCAAATGTGATTCATGATGGCGTAACTGTTGCCAAGGAAATTGAGCTGCAAGATCCGTATGAAAATATGGGAGCGCAGCTGGTGAAAGAAGCAGCCTCAAAAACTGCAGATGTTGCCGGAGATGGCACCACAACCGCAACTATTCTTACCCAGGCAATTGTGTCTGAGGGAATAAAAATGATTACTGCCGGATCAAATCCCATGATTATGCGCCGCGGTTTAATGAAAGCAAGTGAGTATGTAGTTGAACAGTTGAAAAAAAACGCACGCGCAATTAAACCGGGTGATTGGGAAAGTGTTGCAACCATATCAGCCGCTGATCCCGCAATCGGTAAGCTTATCGCTGAGGCATTGAAAAAAGTCGGCGGTAAAGATGGCGTGGTCACCGTTGAGGAGGGGAAAGGTCTTGAGACCTCAGTTGACCACAAGGAAGGTATGCAGTTTGATCGAGGATTCGCCTCTCCTTATTTCGCAACTGATGCGGACAAGATGGTTGCTGAAATTGAGGACGCCTACATTCTCATTACTGATAAAAAAATCACTGCAGTCTCAGATTTACTGCCATTTTTAGAAAAATTTGTGAAAGTTTCTAAAAATCTGGTTATTCTTGCAGATGAGGTAGAGGGTGAGGCTTTGGCAACACTTATTGTGAACAAACTTCGTGGTACATTCAACGCTTTGGTTGTAAAGGCCCCAGGATTTGGTGACAGGCGAAAAGAGATGCTGCAAGATATTGCAATTCTCACCGGCGGTACTGTGATTTCTGAAGACCTTGGTAAAAAATTAGAAAACATTGAGGTTGAAGACTGTGGCAGAGCCGATAAAGTCAAGGCAGATAAAGAGAACACGAGCATTATTGGCGGAAAAGGGAATAAGGCGGCAATTACTGGTCGTATTGCACAGATTAAAAAAGAGATGGGTACAACGACTTCTGAGTTTGATCGAGAAAAACTTCAGGAGCGTCTTGCAAAGCTTTCCGGTGGTGTTGCGGTGATTAATGTTGGTGCGGCCACGGAGGTTGAGCTTAAAGATAAAAAAGAGCGAGCGATTGACGCAGTTGCCGCAACGAAAGCGGCGCTTGAGGAGGGAATTGTACCAGGTGGCGCAGTTGCACTTCTTGATATTGCTCAGAAAATGAACAAAAAAGAACTAGAAAAATCAGGAGCAAGCGAGGATGAGGTGATTGGTTTCATGATTGTGAGGCGTGCACTTGAGGCCCCCTTTATGAAACTTATGGAAAACGCAGGCTTAAATCCAGGTCTCCTTTTGGAGAAAGCTCGTATCGCAAGTGCTTCTGGCCAGGGATTTGACGTGCTTGAGCTTGAGTCAGTTGAGCACGCGACACCAAAAGATATGGTGAAAGCCGGCATCATTGACCCCCTGAAAGTCGTGCGTACCGCGGTACAAAACGCCGTATCAGTTGCAACGATGATCCTCACGACAGAGGCCTTAATCACTGATATTCCAGAGCCTAAAAAAGACATGCCTGCGATGCCGCAGATGCCTGAGTATTAGTTCATAACTGAGAGAGGGGAGCAGTTGATCCAGAAGAAAGGACAACTTCGCTCCCTTCTTTTTGGATGGTTACTTTCCCCGCCCCCATCACTGAAAGTGTTTTTTTCCCCAAATCAAAAATGAGCGCGGTTTGTTCATCGATTCCAATAATTGTTGTTGGACCAGGGAGAATTTTCAACAATTTTTGAAAGCGTTCAGTTCCCATATAACAGCGGGAAGTATCGATATTTTTTCCTCCTTCGTGGTTATTCCAGTGGGGAATAAATGTGAGATCTAAGTCCCACTGCTGAAAAAAGTTTAAGCCGTCTTTCCAGTGCAGCTCCTCCCCTGCTTTGTAAATTTCATACACAGGGAGGAGGTACTTGCTAAAAGCAATAGTGGTTGCTGAACCGAGTGAAAGTGGTAGATGTTTTTTAACGTGGGTTTTTATGTATTTATAGGCAACGGAGTCGCGCAAATGTCTGGCGGCGTAGGATGGACTACCTGCGCCACTGTGAATATAGTGTGCGTTTTGCAAAGGCGCGAGAAATAGTGGATTGTTCGTACTATTTTCACCGTCAAAGCGGAGCGCTGCGACTCTCTCAATGTGTGGTTTATAGTTTTGCAGACCCACGCGCAGCATCTCCTCGAGTTTCATGTACCAGTTGTGCGGATTTGCTTCAAATCCCGTGGGTGTTTCCAGAAGCGCGATTTTTACTGGAGGTGTAAGATCTTTTATTAAATACTCGTGAACTCGTCGTCCGGTTGGCGACATCTCACCCGATCCAAAAATCGCAATCTTCCCCGTTGCTATACTCTGCATACTTTTGCTATTATACACGTGAGGTATTTTACAATGGTAGCTGAAAGAAAATATATAACTCAATCACCAGAAACTCTCGGACAACAAATAGAGAATCGATTAATTGATCTGGCTCGCATAGGAGGAATTTCTATTGAACCACAAGATGGCAGAGAGAGATTTGAGGTGAAGCGACTCGCACTTTCCCCTGAAGATGTTAAGGCGCGGGGATTGTTAACTCATTGGATGGAGGAGGCAGGTATGTGCGTTACTCAACATCCTTTAGGTCTTATTGGGGTGTATCCCGGTCGGATCCCTCAATTAGCTACGACTTATATGATGTCGCACTATGATTCTGTGCCAACAGGGGGAATGTATGATGGTACGGTTGGGGTAGTTGCGGGTATTGAGGTGGTTCGACAAATGAGAAGAGAGGGAACAAGACCGAATCGGTCAGTTGGAGTAATTGCTTTAACGGGTGAAGAGTCTGCCCGTTTCAAAATGGCTCTTTTTGGAAGTCGGGGAATGTTTCACGGATTAACTGAAACAGAGCTTGACGCGCAGGCTGCAGGTGACGTAAGTTTACGAGAAGCACTGCGAACACTGGGAGTTTCGGAAGATACAGTAAAAAAACCTTTTATACATCCTAAAGATGTACATGCAATTGTTGAACTGCATGTGAGTCAGGATGGTAATTTAGAAAGAAAAAAGGTAGATTTGGCAGTTATAGAAGCAATCGCGGCTGCTGATCGCTATGATGTTGTGGTTGGTGATCCGCTGCAAGGTCAGGAGAGAAAACAGTACCCTTTCGAAGCATATTATCGTCTTGGCATAGAGGGAAAAACAGGACACTCAGGCGCTACGCCCATGGGCACGAAGTATCGAGCAGATGGGCTCGTGCCTGCCGCGGGTTTTATGATCCGTCTCGGCGTTTTACAAAATAGGCTTCGTGCCGAGCAAAGTAGCGTCAATATTGTGGTTGGAAATGTAACTATCGATAAGCAATCTATAAACCAGATACCAGGCAAGACAAATCTTATTGTAGGAATCAGAGGCGAGAGTGGGGATGAGGTTTTCGCGCTCTCTAAGCACCTCATGCACTATACGAGCGAAAGAAATAGAAGATATAAAACAGACCCGACAAGTTATGAAGGAACACCTCTTTCATTTGAACCAACAGGACCCAAGGATAACATTACTTTCTTTGAGGCAGAACACATGCTCAATCACCACATGGTTGCGGGTATGATTTCAACAGTTGTGCAGTCAATAAGCACAACGTATGGTGATCGAAGAATTGTGGGGACGGTTGGTACCTACGATATAAACGACAAAGGTCAGGTAATTCTAGGACTAGACATACGAGGTATTCACAAAGATGTGCGCAGCGCAGCAGTTGGTGATATTTTGAGTCTTTCACATAGTTTAGCCCGTCGTAATGGTGTTTCATTAGATACGCGTCGTCTGGCCGGGAGTGGTGATCCCATCAACCTCGATCCTGATTTGGTGGCTCAAGCGAGAGAGGTCATTGAACAAAATAACATAGGTTCGTATGAGGTGACTTTTAGTCCTGCAGGACATGATACGGGAAACGCAGCACGAGCTGGTATTCCCAGTGTTATGCTTTTTATTCCCAGCAGAAATGGTGGCGTAAGTCACAACCCTCAAGAGTACTCAACTTCAGAAGATTTAGAGCGGGGTACGCGAGCGCTTTCAGCCCTCATCCATCGCTTAGCTTCTTAAGGAGATACAGTATCCGTATGCATTTTCACGAAGAATACTCAATTCATGGCGACTATTGGCAGTATGGTGCGTATTTTTTGAGGTGTATAATGAATTTATGAAGAAGAGAAAATATAAGGTAATGATAATATTGCCTGTTTTTATTATCACTGCTCTTTTCTTTTTTTACTACCGATCGCTCTTTTATCCAGAGAGACACTCTGATCAGCCATCACCTGAAATTTATATTGAAAAACAGGTAAAAAAACTTCCGTCCACGGTGAATAAACCTGAAGTTATTGAACATGGATCTCGTACACGTCATGCCGTGGCTCTTACGTTTGACGCAGATATGACGCAGGGCATGGCGTCGCTTTTGAAGAGGCACATTGTAAAATCTCTTTATGACAAAAAAGTAAAAGACACGTTAGATCGAGAGCAGGTGAAGGCAACAGTTTTTTTAAGCGGTTTATGGGCAGAGGTGTATCCTAAAGAAGCATGGGCTTTGGCACATGATCCTCTCATTGAGATTGGAAACCATTCCTATGATCATCCTGGATTTACCAAAAATTGTTTTAACTTACCATTCTCTGATAATGATAAAAATAATGATGAGGTGTTATCAGCACAGCGGGCAATTGTAAAAGCGACAGAAATAACACCAAAGTATTTCAGATTTCCGGGTGGGTGTTATGACAGTATAGATATAGAAACTATAGCTCGACTGGGTTTAAAGATTGTCCACTGGGATGTGGTGGGGCAGGATGCTTTTAATAGTAATACTAATGCTATAGTAAATTATGTTAACTCTCATGTGCAAAACGGATCTATTATTGTATTTCATATTCATGATGGGCAGTACGCGCCAAAAACAAATGAAGCGCTTTTGAAAATTATTCCCTATCTAAAAAAACAGGGATATGAATTTTTGACAGTCTCCGAGATGCTCCAACAGAAGTAGTTACTTTTTATTTTTTGGTTTTTCTGTAGGTTTAGGTGGTTCAGGTTTTTTCTTTTCCTCAGTTTTTTCCTGAGGTTTTTCCTGCTTCCCCGAACTATTGTTGATAACGGTTACACTTGTTGCACGTACTGACTCAACAGGTTTTACATTTATAGTGGGAGGAGCCACGGTCCGTTGTTGCTGAGGAACACTTGTTGGTGCTGCTAGTCGCGTGGTTGGAGGTATTGTTCGCTGCGGCGCAGTACTGATTGGCGCAGAAGTTTTGGGAACGGTAGAAACAATAGGAACGGTTGAAATAATAATGGAGCGGGAGGGAATAATGGGAGTTAATAGAGGAGTTAAGAGAGGTGAAGGAGAAGGGAGGGGAGAGGGGATGGGAGAATTCGGAGAGATAGTTTGACCAAATACTGCAACGTTTGAACCAGCCTTGATGCCTTCTACAGATATATTCGTATCTTTTCCTTTTAATACAGTATCCTCGTTTACTATGATCTCTCTTTGGTTACCCTGCGCATCCTGAATTTTTAGTGTTTGTTTTTGTGGATTTACCTCCACGACTTTTCCAACCTGTTTTTCAGGGAATTCTTTTGGAATGGCATTAAGAATAAATTGAGGAATAATTTTTTGGTCTGCTCCCACCTGACCAATAACTGCTACTTTCGAATCAACCGCGAAATTACTCTGATTGTTTATAGATTTTTTATCAAAATCTCGTACGGTGGTTGTGCTGTTGAGAACAACTTCCCTTTTTGAACCATCTTGAAATTGTAATACTACGCTATTGTCATGCACTTCTTTTACCGTGCCGATGATTGGCTGTTGATGGTAAGGGTCAGCGATAACAGACTTTTTTACTTCTGGTGCAACTTCTTTTGTATTCTTTTGATAGAACTTATATACGTTATCTATAATCTGTTCTTTGTTTGATGGGTTTACTTTGTCTAAATGGGAAGCAAAAATTGAGTAATGAAGATCTGACAACTGCTTTATAGCAAGTAGCTGTGCATCTTTATCTTTGCTCGTTTTTGCAAGATTTGTTGCCTGCTTCAGAGTTTCTTCTGATTCAACGAGAAGATCTTGTAAGTGTTGCGTTTGACCCGAAGCAAGGAGGGTTTTTACCTCGGACAGACGGTTTTGAGCCTGTTTGATATATACATCAGCTTTTTTGTTGTCTTGAGCAGTTTGCAAACTTACATTTTCCAAATAACGTTTTACCGGGTAGAGGAGAGAACCAGGAATAATAAGAGCATTCTGTACTTTAATGTCTTTCGTCTTGTTAGTATTTAAATCATCCGCAGTTATACCTAAGTCATATGATGAAACTTGAGGAATCTTTGTATTGTCGGTTGTTGCAGCAAGTACGTTAGATTGAGAGATATCCTCTGCGAGATACGTTGATTGTTGAGAATGAAGGACTTTGAGTTTTGGAATTGTTCCCACACTAATGGAATCCGCATTTTGGTAAAAGGCTACTTTTGCAAGATGGGCAATTACTTCGGGACTGTTACTATTGGTAAATATGACAAGAATAAATGGATCATTTGGTTTGTATATAACTCCCCCATCATGAAAATGGGGTTCCCATACTCCTGGTTTGTGCGCAATAGCGATATTTGATGGCAGTAATGCCGGAAGCATGTCATTTATTTTTTGTCGTTTAAAAATTGCAAGTATTTCTTCAGCATCAGCGACTTTTTTGTTATAAAGGAAATCGAAGAGTGTTGCATAATCTTTTACTGTTGTAGTATTAATTTGATACCCAGCAACTTGATTATCCTTTTGAAATTGATCGTCGTCTAGGTTTAACTTTTGCCCAACCACTGTTTCAGTAATTCCCAGATGTTGGAGAGTGCTATTTATATTTCTTCTGTCGAGAATATCCAGGAGCGTATTATAGGCAGTATTATCGCTCTGTATAATCATAGCATCAACAAGTTGGCGAATGGTAACGTTTATTCCTTCACGAAGATGGGGAAATTCCTCAGTTTCAAGCGCTGTAGTCACTACGTTCTGTTTCTCGATGGATACGGTTTGATCAAAGTCAATAATGCCTAGTCGTTTCTGACGAAACGCCTCTAGTATTACAAATGCTTTGATTGTTGAGGCAGGAATCCATGAACGGGTAGAATTTATAGCGATTTCTTTGCCATAATCGAGATCTTTTAAATACAGACTCATATGATCGGTGACTCCCAGGAGTGCTGCCTCAACCGTAAGATATTTTTTTAAGCGCTCCTCATCAAGTTTTTCAGAGGGTGGAGATTGTTGGATCGCAAGCGGTGGAGAGACACGAGTAGTTCGTGTGTTTTGAGAAAATCTGTTAAAAAGACGAATGCCAGTTACAATACTTACGAGTATGAGAAGGGAGACGATGAGAATGTAGGTGTTTTTATGATTTTTCACGAGATTACTTTAATCATACAGAATATGGACCTGAGAACAAGTGATTATGCAATAAAAGTACTTCTTCTTATATACTTCGTAAAATACTTTTCAAGGCGAGTTAATGCATGTTGAAATCCAGTATGGAGCGGTTTCGGTAACGCATCTAAAGTGAACCATCGCAACTCGTCTATTTTTTCAGGGTCATTATTTTTTACTTCCTTTGGATGTACTAAGATGAAAAAGGGGATAGCGAGCCAGTGAGTTTTTACCCCATTATTCATCCGAAATATATTGCAAGGAGGAAGTTGTTCTTGAATGGTTCCTTTACATCCATATTCTTCTTGTACTTCTCGCAGTACATTCTCTTCAAGTGTCTGTCCAAACTCAAGTTGTCCTCCACCCGGATCCCAGGTGCCCCGTTCGTCACGGCATTTTTTACTCCGTACATGCAGTAAAAAATTCCCCTTCCCGTCATTGCAGTAAAATGGAGTAGTGATCCCTACATAATCAATTCCTGCTCTCATAATGGCTATTATACTTTTCCTCTTGCAATTATAAAAATGTATAGTATACTTTATCTTAATAAAGTACTTTAGTACAATAAAGTAATATGAAAAAAGATTGGATTACACCAGACACAAATAATCTTTTTAAAGCAATACTGTCACTTAAAAACGTGAAAGAGGCACAGCGATTTTTTCGTGATCTTTTAACTGAGGAGGAGATTAGAGAATTTTCTGCCCGGTGGAAAGTGGCACAAATGCTTTCAAAAAACGCATCCTATTCACGTATTGAAAAGGAAACGGGCATGAGTTCAACCACGATCGCTCGTATCAGTAAGTGGCTTAATAACGGGTGTAACGGATACCAGTTAATGCTACAACGTCTGCATAATTCTCATTTACCTACTACTCGCTTGCGAGAGGGTTAATGATGTTCTACTTCAATTAAAACTTCATCAGTCCCCTCTCAAGAAGAGGAAGAGCAGCGACCCAAATAAATAGCATAGGAGGAAAAACAATGCTGCTCACGCACTTTACCAAAGGGACAGAGCGGACAGAGACAGGGAGGTATATCGGAGCCGAGATTGAGACTGACTTTCTCATGGAGGATGGTTCACCAATACCCGAGGAGGTTACCCGAGATATTCTTCGTGCGGCCGAAGGTCAACCGAGTACGTTCAGTTACAAGCTGGAACTGGGTCGTCAGAAGATCGAGTGCTCGTTTGTCGCACAACCTAACATCCACACGTTATTCCATCAGATGGAGCGAGGGTTGAACTGGTTGTATAAAGTAGCGGCAAACTACGGTGCGCAGCCTTTCTTCGAACCGGTGGTGAACTGGGACGGCAACCTGCTCTACGTGCAGGAGGAACGGGATGAGATATGGGTTCAGCTTGATGGCCGCCGAGCACTTGAGCATCTGTGCCGGTGTTCTTCGGTTCAGTTTACGATCGACGTAAACCCCGAGGATGCAATTCAGATGATCAACAACCTCTGGTGTTATCAACTGCCCATACCTGAATATCGGCCGAATCATGAAAAATGGCTTTCGTATCTAGCGGATACGCAAGCTAACTATCGGGTCGATCGGTATGGCGGACCGCCTGGGTTTTACGACATAGACGATTACGTGCGACAACTCATGATGCACGACGTCGTGATGCACAAAGGTCGATCGGTTCAGTTAAAGGTTGACCAAGTTTCCGATCTGAATATCGACCTCTTTCTCCGGTCAATCTGGTGGCACTATCGACTGCGGAGGTATGAAAACAGGTTGGTGGTTGAGATCCGTCCACTTCCTCGTCAGCGCGATGAGGATATCTCCGAACAATGGAGACTTGTCGCTTCGGCTACTGGTCTCTAAGCACGTGGGGACCCACAACTGTTGTGGGTCCCCATTTATCAATTAATTTTTTAACATGAAAATAATTACATACGGCTCATTACTGAATTTATTCAGTCTTGAAAAATCTTTAAAAAGAAAGTCATTCCTCAAAAAAATTATAGTTCCCGGTGTGGAGCGCATTTTTAACGCACCGTTTGGAGATTATTCTTTTTTAAACCTACGACAATCTTTTACTTCACAAATTGAAGCTGCTTATTTTGAGATTGAGAAAAAAGAACTAAAAAAATTTAGGAAAAGGGAAGAAGGATCGAAGATGAAAGAAATAATTCCTGGATACTTCGCATTTATATGGCCTGAAAATAAATGCGAAGAACTTCCTGTATTGCAGAGTTATATTAATTTCTGTGTAGCAGGTGCAGATGAATTGGGTGTCGATTTATGGAAAGGAACCATTAAACCCTTGATTATAATCAATGATTTAGAATGCCCATTATACCCGTAAAAAATAGTATTTGTTATACTTCTTATAATTTTATGGATAAGAGAAAAATTATTGTTACCGTAGAATGTTTTGTGAAAAAAGGGCAAAAATATCTCATGCTACATCGCAATAAAAATAAACGAATCATGCCAGATGTGTGGATAGCGCCGGGCGGAAAACGAGAATTTAATGAGGGACTATTTGAGGCGGCGAGGCGAGAAATAAAAGAAGAAACTGGACTTGAAATAAAAAATCTTCAGATAAAAGTAACAGGGAACGCCTACTTAAAAGATCTAGATCAGGAATTATTTTTTCATTTCATTGTTGCAGATTATGCAGGGGGTACATTAAAAAATCGTCGAGACGATGATGGTGAACTAGTATGGCTTACTCCCCAAAAAATTACAAAATTAGACAATCTTCTTTCAGAAGTTAGAGAAGTACTCCCCCACCTATTTTCTACTAGTAAAGAAGTGATTTCATATAAAGTAGTTTATGAGAAGGGGAATGAAATGTCGCAGTTTATATTGGAGAATCCATAAAGGTTGAGTATAGTAATACTATGGAAGTAAAAATTGATGCCACCGCAATAAAGTCTACCGGAAAAGTTACCAAAGTTAGCTTAGAGAATCCAGAGAGAAAAAAGACAATATTGGGTGGAGGTGCTGAGGGAGAAGTAAGACGTGTAGTGACTACTATAGAAAAAGGAACACGAGTTAAAGAAAGAATTTTAGTGCATAAAAAATTCGAACATCTTGCAGATATAGAAAAACACATGCAGAAATATGATGCACTTAAAAAGTTGAGGTTACCTGTTCCTGAGACTTTTCGTAAAACAGATGATGGAATCTTAATGACTGATCTTACAGATAATGGTCAAAATCTTGTTTTATCTTATAATGACCTTAATCGTAAAAAAATATACCATTTACGCCAGACATATCCTCAACTATTTGAGAAGTATGATACTATAGATTTAACCAAATTATCGGAAACAACTATAAATTCAATACAGATCGCTGCACAGCATGGGATAGAGTTTACCAATATAGATCCTTGGATGTTTGTGATGCGGCCAGATGGCACATATGGATTTATTATTACAGATATGCTAAATATTAATCTAAACTCTCCTCATGCGAATATTTTAAACGCGAATATACGAGAAATTGACACGTTACGGATGATGTTAGAAGAGTGTCAACAATCTGTCGATAGCTCTCGCGATATGTTGAGTTTCTACACTAATAATAAATAGTATAGATGTTGGTGTGATAGTTAGAGCCGAAGGACTAAGTGGTGGGAGTAGTGAGATTTTGGTATAATTAGCTCTGTCTTCCTCTTATCCAGGGGTGACGGAGTGGCCAATCGTACTAGACTGTAAATCTAGCGGGTTTTCCCTACGGAGGTTCGAATCCTCCCCCCTGGACAAGTACCGTATCAAAAACGGTTGATATTTATGAGAAATAACTTGGTATAACAACCTCTTGTTTTTTTGTCATCTCAACCCCTGTTTTTCCGTTTAAGTATCTGAACTTACCTTTGCAG
>OBEQ010732342.1_pt1 | contig 30579 bp, 31 predicted proteins | sample 1670901 | NCBI WGS metagenome assembly OBEQ01 (sample SAMEA104232315, study PRJEB22302) | groundwater metagenome | biome: forest; feature: aquifer; material: groundwater | place: USA | collected 2011-08-07 | depth 5.4 m
GTCGGGATGACGGTTTCTCCCTTATAATCGCGTCAGGTGAGTTAAATAATTATTTTACTTTATCAAGCCATTCAAATTTTAAAAAAAGGGGGAGTGGTCGCTTTTCCCACCGAGACTTTTTACGGATTAGGGGGAGATCCCAAGCAAAGCAAGACGATTTCTCGTCTTTTTGAAATTAAAAAACGGGACGGCCATAAACCGATTTCGCTTATTCTCTCTTCCGAAAAAATCTTGAAAAAATGGGTCGTGGGTATTAAAAAAAGAGAGAAAATCCTCATCAAAAAATATTGGCCGGGACCACTCACTTTAATTTGTCGTGCGAAAAAAAAGGTTTCTTCTCGATTAACAGCGGGAAGTGGTAAAATTGGAGTGCGAGTATCAAACGAACCGATAGCCCGCAAACTGGCGGAAGCTTTGGGAGGGGCCATAACGGCTACCAGCGCCAACTTTTCGGGAGAACCCTCCATTTCCTCTTCACGAAAAATTCGTGGTCGTTTAAAAAAAGAAATTGATGGAATTGTGTCCACGAGTAAAACCAAAAAATTGAAACCCTCTTCTGGATCCACTATTGTTGACGTCACCGAAAAAGAGTTGAAGTTAATTCGCGAAGGAGATATTTCGTTTGAAGAAATACAACATTTTTTAAGGAAAAAAATATGAGCATGCCCCCTAAAATTCTCCCTTTCAAAGGTTTGGTCTATAATCAATCAAAAATAACGGATTTGTCATCGGTTGTGACCCCTCCTTACGACGTAATTTCACCCGAAATGCAAAAAGATTTTTATGGACGAAGCCCTTATAATTTTGTGCGGGTTGATTTAGCCCAAGAGGCGGGCGACGCCCGCTACGAGGCTGCTTCAAAATCTTTTCAGGAATGGATTCGCGAAAATATTTTGGTCTTGGACGAAAAACCGGCGCTTTATTTTCATCATCATACTTTTCGTTTACCGGATGGAACCCAAGTTGTTCGTAAAGGTTTCTTTGGAGTGCGTCGTCTCGAAGATTTTTCTGAAGGGGGAATCAAGCCTCACGAAAAAACGCTCGAAGGACCAAAGGCTGATCGTCTCAAGCTGACACGCGCTACAAAGGCTAATCTTTCTCCCGTATTTTCTTTGTACTCGGATGCCGAGAAAAAAATTGATCGCCTTGTTTCCCGACTCACCGATCAAATTCCTCTGTTTGATTTTAAAACGGTGGAGGGAGACGGACACAAAGTATGGCGCGAATCCGATCCAATCGTCTGCAAATTTGTCGCCGAAGCGCTCGAGCAAAAATCGGTTTTTATTGCGGATGGCCATCATCGTTACGAAACGGCGCTCAATTATCGCAACGAACGGCGCAAAGTTAGCCTCAATGAGGCCAATTCTCGCGGAGATGGCGCCGAACTGTTTAACTACGTGTTGATGTATTTTTCAAACATGGATGACGAGGGGTTGGTCATTCTTCCCATTCACCGGGCGATCCACAATCTCAAAGGTTTTGACTTGATCGATTTTGTCAAACTACTGCAAAAATTTGTGCGAGTGACGAAGTTGACCGTCAATTCTGCGTCTGAAATTACCGCTCGTTTAGCGGAAGAAGGAAAAGATTCGCACGCTTTTATTTTGGTCACCAAAGATCCCACCAAAAATTTTCTGATGACACTGAAGAGAAAAGAATGGCTTCAATCCCCTGTTTCACAACGCGTTCCCAAAGCCTTGGTGGGTTTGGATGTTACGGTTCTTCATCGTTTGATTTTCGAGGAAATTTTAAGAATTTCTCCGGAAGCCCAGGCCAATCAGGAAAATATTATTTATTGGAAAGACACCACCAAAGCGATTAACGAAACCCATAAAGGGGGATGCGAAGTCACTTTCCTTTTAAATCCGACACGAATTGAAGATATGCGTACGGTAGCGATGGCGGGGGAAAAAATGCCCCAAAAATCAACTTATTTTTATCCCAAAGTTCCTTCAGGCTTGGTAATATATCCTCTATGATTAAATCTTGGCTTGTATTGATTCTCTTTTTGCTTTGTGGCGCCTCCGCTCCTCCACTCTCGCAAGAACAAGCTATTTCGCTATACAAAGAACACCAACTCGATCAAGCCTTACCCATGCTGATCAAGCTTGTGGCTGATAATCCCAGCAAGGATGATCTTCGTTACTATTTGTCTCTTTGTTACGCACAAAAAGGGGATGCTTTAAAATCGGCCGAGACCTTCAAGCCACTTTTGGACAAAGATTCTTCTTTTTATCTCTACAAAATTCATTTTGATGCCGATTTAGCTCCGGTGCGTGGAAGTCCTGCTTTTACAGATCTGATCAACTCGCATCCGACAAGTTATTTGAGCCAAGCTCCCAACTCACAAGACAGTCTGGCGCAAACTCCCGAAGGGCTGATTCTTTATCGCAATGGTGTAAAAATTCCGTTGAAAGAAGGGGATGGCTCGCTTCGTTATTGGGGAGGTTTTTTGGATACTGATCTCATTTATTTTGCCTGGACCAATTCGGATCTAAAAGCCATTAACGGTGGAATTTCGCTATACTCAAGACAATCCCGCCAAACAATCAGCATTGACGCTTCTTCAAAGGAAAAAATTTTAAACGTTCGCACGGCTGTTATTAATCAAATTCCATTTATTGTTTGCGAGGTCAAAAATACTTTTTATATTTATGCCTTCATCGACAAGACGCCCAAACAAATAGCTTTTTACGATGGAAAAATCACGGAGTTCAATCAAAAGGAGGGGGGCATCACCTACCTTCCTCCTGCCAAAAGAAAAAAAGAAATTGCACAACCGGTTACACTCCAACTGTCATCGTTTCTGCCGCAGGAATAACTTCTCACTATAAATCAAAAATTTTCTTGAGCAGGGAACGGACTTTTCTTCTATCGGGTGATCCTAACTTGCCTAATTTTTTTACAACCAACCGTTTACTCAATGTAACTATCTTAGACAAGCGGAGGGAGGAGGGGAGTAGTAAACCATTTTCTTTCCAGGAAGAAAGAGCGATGTCATAATTATCTCTCGGATCCTCACTGGTCACGCGGGCGACAAGAATATCTTGATCGCCGGTGTCGGCTAAAACAAGTGCCGGCCTTTTTTTTGTTTGAGCTTGATTTGAATAGGGGAAGGCGTTGAGAAGCAACAGATCGCCGAATTCATAGGGTGTCATAGATGCTGTCCTTCTCCGAGTAACCTTCAAAAAAGGTTTGTGTGGACAAGAGATCCCAGCTTTCTTCTTCAGAAATTCTCTTCTTTTCTTCGATTAAATGTTCCCTCAAAATTCCTGAAACAGCCTGTGAAAAAGACCAGCGATGCTTATCAGCTATCTTCTGAACGGCATTTTTGAGTGTTTTTTCGTCTTCTTTGGAAACATAAATGGACCAGTAACTCATTGGATCTCCTTCTTTCTCATATAATATATGATATATAGTGATAAGTCAATAATATGTCATAATTAATTATCCGATCTTGCACCTCTCTCACGCTTGCATTACAATAATCCCATCCATGTTATTTAAGAAAAATCAGCCCCAGCGGACGTATCGTTTTGACGAAATTTTCCGCCGTCTTATTCTTCAGCTCGAGACCTTGGAAAAAGCGTCCGAGAATGTTTACGAAATTCTAAAAACCATCATCAGCACCTTGGAAGCGACAGGAGGTTCTCTTTTTCTTTTTCAACCTTCATCGCGAATTTTTAATCTTAAAAAGTGGGTGGGGGAAAAACCTCTCAACGTTTCGGTCACTGGCGACTACGAATTTGTCGATTACATCAAGCGAGTCCAAACTCCCATTTTTAAAGACGAGGTTTTAAAAGATAATCGTTATATAGAAATGCGAGCGGCGGGAATCCATTATTTTACACAGCTTTCCTGTGTGGCGGTTGTTCCCTTGATTGTAAAAGGAAAATGGATCGGTCTTTTGAATTTGGGAAGAAATTTGAACGGACGCGATTACAATGAAGAGGACCGCGACATACTTTCCCTTCTCGGTTATTGGCTAGCCCATAATTTGTCCAACTCTCTTTTGTTTGATGAAGTGCAAGCCCAAAATAAAAAACTCGCTGATATCACAGAAGTGAAAAATGAATTGATGGCCAATGTGACCCACGAATTGCGAACTCCGCTGAATGGTATTTTGGGGCTGACGAATCTTATTCGTGAAGGGGAAGATGGGGAGATTAACGAGGACCAAAAAAGACATCTCGAAATGATTCATTCGGCGGGTGAGGCCTTGCTCGAAATTGTTAACAATATCCTTTCGTTGATCAAAATAGACTCGGGCAAAGCGGTTAGTGACATTCGCAAGCTCGATTTGGTCAAAATGGTGGGGGAGATCGCTTCTCTTTTTGAAGGTATTTTCGCAAATCAGGAAAATCATTTTCAATTTCAAATTCCCAATGACCTGACTGTTTATGGAGATGAAGATCAGGTGCGTACTCTATTCATGAACTTGATGGGCAACGCCGCCAAGTTCACCAAAAATGGACAGATTGAAATTTTCGCCCAACGCAGCGGGGATATGGCCCGGATTTGTGTTAAAGATACCGGCATTGGTATTCCCGATAACGATCAAACAAAAATTTTCGAAGAGTTCCGACAGGGAGACGGCTCCATTACTCGCTCGCACGGCGGTACTGGCTTGGGGCTGGCCATTGCCAAAAAAATTGTGGAAATGCATGGAGGAAGAATTTGGGTCGATTCTATTTTTGGTAAAGGTTCCGAATTTTATTTTACGTTGCCTTTGAAGCCGGTGGGAATTCCTTCAACAGAAGTTAACTAAAAGTGAGGCAAAGGAAACTTCCGAGCAGATAAGACATTCCAATTAATCCATTCATCGTGAAAAAAGCGGCATTGATGCGTGATAAATTGTTGGGTCCAATTAGTCGATGTTCCCAAATCAACAAAAATCCAATCAACACCACGGTTACTTGATAAATCCAGTTAGCTCCAAAAAGCAGGCCGAAAGACAGCAAACTGATCACACTCAATGCATGAAAAATTCGGGAGGTGACAAAAGCTTGGCGAATGCCAAGCGCCACGACCAAAGATTTTAATCCTAACTTTTTATCAAACTCATAATCCTGCGTGGCATACAAAATATCAAAACCGGCGACCCAAAAAAGAACTCCTAGTCCAATCAGCATGGGTGGAAATGCCACATGTCCTGTGGCGGCAACCCAAGCGGCAATGGGTGAAATTCCCAACGAAAATCCTAAAAAAATTTGAGTGATGTGCGTGAATCTTTTTGTCAGGGAGTAAGCAAAAATTAGTAGTAAAGCTAAAGGTGATAAAATAAATGATAAAGTATTGAATAAAATAGAGATACATATAAATAAAATTGAATTTATAACAATAAAAATTAGGACATAACGTCGGGATAAAAGATGTTGGGGAAGATGTCTGGAAACGGTCCGAGGATTTTTGGCATCAATGTCGGCATCGACCAAACGGTTGAAAGCCATCGCGGCATTTCGGGCTGTCACCATGGCTAAAAGTATAAGCCCCAAAAGTTTGAAAGAAGGGTGACCGTTTGTGGCAAATAAAAGACTGGATAGCGCAAAGGGGAGAGCAAATAGGGAGTGGGAAAATTTGACAAGTTCGAAGGTGTGCCGAATTTTCTGGAGCATTACGATTTCCACCTTGCCATCAAATCATTTTCAATTCCCATGTGATCCAGAATTCGAGATGTCACGGTGGCGGCTACCTCTTCCAAAGTTTTTGGATGGCTGTAAAAAGAAGGAATGGCGGGAATGAGTGTAACTCCAGCCAAGCTTAATAGCCGCATGTTCTCGATGTGAATAAGAGAAAATGGAGTATCGCGCGGTACCAAAATAAGTTTTCTTTTTTCTTTGATAAAAACATCGGCGGCTCGGGTGAGGGAATCGTTCGAAACTCCGTGGGCGATGCGCCCTAGCGTTCCCATGCTACAAGGGAGAATCACCATGGCATCAAAACGGGCTGAACCCGATACAAACGGGACATCAAAATTGTTGGTGGCATAAAGAGGAAAACCCATTTCCTCCAAATCTTTTCCCATTTCCTCCCTAAAAATCCGGCGGCCGTTGCTTGATGCGACGACAGACACCTCGTGGTTGGTTTTCTTTTTCAGGTAATCAAGAACCTGAAAAGGATAAATGGCCCCGCTCGCCCCGCTGATGCCAATGACACACTTCATATTTTTTCTGCTCTAACCACGGAGGAGACTCCTCCCATGAAATTTTTTGAATCGATGATTTTAAATCCGACATCGAACATCAGTTTTTTATATTCATCGAGAGAATAATAAGTCTGAATCGAACGATGAAGGTAAATATAAGCTTCTTTGTGTCCTGAAATAAGCCATCCCATGAGAGGAAGCCAGAATTTTCCATACGTAGCATGGAAAAACCGCGAGAGTAGGTTTGTTGGGCGAAAAAATTCGAGCAAGGCTATACGACCCCCTGGTTTTAAAACCCGATGGAGTTCCATCAATCCGCGTCGGTTGTCATCCAGATTACGCATGCCGTAAGCGCAAAAAGCGCCATCAAAATTTTGATCGCTAAAAGGAAGGTGAAGGGCATCGCCACAAACCGTGTGGAGACGAGGTTGAAGTGATGGAGAAATTTTCTTTTCTCCCGCTCTTAACATCCTTGCTGAAAAATCGAGCGCCTCAACCGAGGCGTTGGGATATTGTTTTAAAAATTCAAGAGAGAAATCGAGAGTGCCGGCACAAAGATCCAGTGCTTTTAAAGAAAGATTTTTGTCACTCCAAAGTTTGTATAGTGCTTTTTTTCGCCAGCGCTTATCGATGGAAAAACTTAGGACGTGATTGAGCGTATCATAGGTGGAAGAAATGTCGTTGAAAAGATTTTGGATTTCTTGGCTCATTTACAACCCCAATTTTTTCCATAGATCATCTACTTTTTTCTTCGTTCCTTCATCCATCTTAATAATCTCGGGCCATTCGCGGGTGTATCCTTCTTCTTTCCATTTTCGAGTCGCATCAATTCCCATTTTGGTAGCGACGCGAGCGATGTTGGGGGCGTGGTCAAGATCGTCCGTCGGCCCTTGCATCAAAACAATATCGCGACCCGGATCGGTATTGGCGCAAATTCTCCAAACGGCTTCTTGAATATTTTGAATGTTCACGTCGTCATCGACGACAAGTATGCATTTTGAAAAAATTAATTGCCCGGTTCCCCATAAACTATTCATGATTTTTTTAGCGTGCGCCGGATATTGTTTTTTGATGGAAATAATACAAATATTATGGAACGCCCCTTCGATCGGCAAATTCATATCGACCACTTCGGGATAAACCATTTTGATGAGCGGCAAAAAAAGGCGTTCGATCGCTTTTCCCATGTAGGCATCTTCCATGGGGGGAATACCAACAATTGTTGTTGGATAAACCGCATTTTTGCGATGTGTGATAGAGGTGCAATGAAATTTTGGAAAAAGATCGGGCATGGAATAATAGCCGGTGTGATCGCCAAAAGGGCCTTCGCTGAAAAATGGTTCACTTGGATCAACATATCCCTCTAGGATAAAATCGGCGTCTGCAGGAACTTCCAGATCAACCGTTTTACATTTGACCATCGGCACCGCTTTCTTTCGTAAAAAACCGGCAAAAAGTATTTCGTCAATTCCGTCGGGAAGAGGGGAGGCTCCGGCAAAAATAAGAGCGGGATCTCCTCCCAAATAAACCGCGATCGGAATTTTTTGCTTCAATTCTTTGTAACGTTGAAAATGTCGGTTGCCCACTTTGTGACTTTGCCAATGCATTCCGGTTGTAGTTTTGTCGACCAACTGCATTCGGTACATGCCGACATTGCGATGTCCGTTATCCGGATCGCGCGTAATCACGCAGGGAAAAGTGATGAACGAATTTGCATCGCCCGGCCAACATTTGAGAATGGGAATTTTTGTTAAATCAACATCGTCTCCAGTCAGCACCACTTCCTGACAGGCGCCGCTGGATACTTTTTTCGGCGCAAAACTAGCGACACGCGCCAACGTGGGAAGCATTCGAATTTTGTCCATCAAACTCTGCGGTGGTTGTGTTTTCACCAACGTTTCAAGTTCGCTGGCCACTTCTTCCACACTTTCAACTCCCAACGCCCAGGCCATCCGTTTTTGCGAACCGAAAGCGTTGATGAGAACCGAAAAAGTGGACTTTTGTCCGTTGTTATGGTTGATAACATTTTCGAAAAGAAGAGCTTGACCGCCGTCAGACGATTTGGAAACGCGGTCGCAAATCTCACTGATTTCAAGGTTGGTTGACACTTCCTCGCGAATGCGAACTAACGCGTGACGCTCATCCAGGAACATGATAAAGTCATTTAAAGATTGATAAGACATAGAAACTCAACAATCACTAGCTCACGTCATAAAAGAGGTCAAGATAGATGAAACGATATTTTTTTCTATTTTTAACAATATTTCTCGCAACTCCTTTTGCCAAGGCCGACGAAGTAACTCACCAGCTTGGCAATGCCGCTTATGCTATTCGCTGGGCGAGGCTTGAAGGAGCCAATGCAAAAAGTCCGGAGCATTATAGAAAAGCGGTGGAACTTTATCGCCAGGCTCAAATTGATTTTGAAAACCGGGAACTCAAAAAAGCAGTCCTTCTTTCACAAGAATCAAGAACAGAAGCAAGACTTGCATTAAAAGAGATGGGAGTATTACATGAATAAGAAAACTTTAAGGTCACTGACCTTAGCTTTATTATTTTCACTTTCATTATTAACAGTGCAAACTGTTTATGGAGGAACCATGACATTTTCAGCACCCAAACAAGCGATGACGTTTGAAAAAGGAAAAAAACAGGAGGCGATTATTCACACAAGTAAGGGGGATATCGTCTGCCTATTAAATACGGAAAAAGCTCCATTATCAGCCACCAATTTTATTCAACTGGCCAAAGGGGGTTTTTATAAAGGACTTACTTTTCATCGTGTGGTTCCGGGATTTGTGATTCAAGGTGGGGATCCACAAGGAACCGGGACTGGCGGGCCTGGATACACCATTCCTGCTGAAATTGGTCTTCCACACACCCAAGGCGCGCTGGCTTGGGCTCGCACAGGCGATCAAATTAATCCTCAACGTCGTTCCAGTGGATCTCAATTTTATATTGCTCTTGAAGAACTGACCCAGCTTGATGGTGCCTACACCGTTTTTGGTCAGACCATTTCGGGAATGGATGTGGTTAAAAGAATAGAGCAGGGGGACAAAATTAACGATGTAGAAATTTTAATAAAGTAGCAGGCTAAAAGTCTGGTACTTTATTAAAAATCGTGAATGAAAAAATCGGCGCCACCACTGCCACCGTCAGGATTAGCTATCCCGCCCGATTCGGCATCTCCCTCAGAATCATTATCCATGGGGGCCTTTAGAGCAGCTGCTTCAATTCCTTTTGGAATCACAAATTGGGCCACCGGCCTATCTTTTAACACTTGTTGCATGTAGTAGAGAAAAATAGGGGCAGCCGTATGTCCACCGGTTTCTTTGGCTCCAATTTTCTTGATGGCATCAAACCCAACCCAGACCCCTGCAAATAAATTATCGGGCACAAAACCAACAAACCAGGTATCCGTTTCATCGTTTGTGGTACCTGTTTTTCCAGCGGCGGGACGCTTGAGTTCTTTCACTTTAAAACCGGTACCATAATTAACGACATCGTTCATTAACTGCACCATAGTATAAGCGGTACGAGGAGAAATGGTGTAGCCTTCTGGAATATAATCTCCATAAAGAATTTTCTTTTCGGCATCGGTTAATTTTAAATGATCGCTATCAATCCATTTTTGTCCCGCATCCATTAGTTCTTGATTGTAGCCACCATTTGCCTTACTCGATTTACCCTTATTATTTTGAGAGGCCAACTGATCGGTAAAGGAAACAATTTGACGCGGATGATATTCTTCCAAAACATTTCCATCGCGATCGGTCATTCGTTTAATGGTGACAAGTTCCGGTAAAATTCCGCCGGTAGCAAAAGTTCCATACGCGCGGGAAAGTTCATAAAGTTTCATGTCATTCGAGCCAAGAGCCATCGAATAATAACGTTGAATCGGGGTTGTAATTCCTAATTTGCGCATGTAGGCGGTGACATAATCGCAACCGATGTCCATGAGAATACGAACCGTCACCACGTTTCGCGAATTAACCAATCCACTTCTAAAAGAAGTAGGTCCTTTAAATCCACCGCCATAATTTTGAGGAGACCAAAAACGGCCCGGGGTCACTTCATAATAAATGGGGGAGTCTTCAATAATGGAATTAGGAGTGTATCCTTTATCGAGGGCGGCCGAATAAATGCTGGGCTTAATGGAAGAACCGGTTTGACGCAACGCCTGCATCGCCCGATTGTACTCACTTTGCCGAAAATCTTTTCCGCCGACAATCGCGCGAACAAAACCGGTTTCCGGTTCGTAAGAAAAAAGAGCCGATTCGACTTCCGGATTTTGTTCGAGTGTAAAATAAGTCGAACCCAATACGTATCCCTTTTTTGGATCGAGATCCGCCGCCTCTTTCAATTTTACTTGAAGCACATCACCGACGGAAAAAGTTCCCTTGGGATCTCTAATATAAATGCCTCCATCATAGCCTTGCGAATTCGTATCCCGTTTTCTGGCCCATCCATAATCGGCCATTTTGATGAGCCCATTCACGTGCCCGACCCGAACTCCCAACTCTTGTTTGGCCGAATCAACATTAGTAATCACCGCTTCGTAATATTTATTGGCATGAAGAGGAGTGGGTTGTTTGAGAATCTCGTCGGGAGTAGATTGGTGCAAAATATCTTTGGCCATCCCTTCGGACTCTTCATCAATTATTTTCAAGTGGGATTCATCGGCAAATTTTGAAAGAGCATCGGGACTGATTTTGCGAACGGGACCGGAGTAGCCTTGTCGTTTATCCAGTTCACGAACTCCGCGGTCAACAGCGGCATCGGCTGCTTTTTGCATGGAAAGATCAACCGTTGTATCAATTCTAAAGCCACGCGTGTAAGGGGCTTGGTCGCCATATTTTTCTTGCAGAGTACGACGAATATATTCAGTAAACCAAGGAGCATAATGGTTATTAAAATCTTTATCCGTTTCGGATTCATAAATTTTTAAAGGATAAGCATTGGCCTCTTTGAGCTGATCTTTGGTGATATAGCCCACTTCATACATTCGTTGAATCACATATTCCTGCCGATTCTTGGCGGCAGTTGGATCGTGAAGAGGGGAAGTGCTGGAAGGGGCTTTGGCCAGCCCCGCAATCATCGCGGCTTCGGCGATACTTAATTCTTTAGCTGATTTATGAAAATAATTTTGAGCAGCCGCTTCCACTCCATAAGCTCGGTTGCCAAAAAAAGTCTGATTCAGATAAAGGTTGATGATTTCATCTTTATTGAAATGACGCTCGATACGGGTGGCCAGAATAGCCTCTTTGATTTTTCGGGAAAAGGTTTTTTCGCGCGTGAGCAAAAGTGATTTCACCACCTGTTGCGTAATGGTGGATCCCCCTTGAACCAAATGTCCCGCTTTCAGATTTTCGATAAAGGCTCTGAAAATTCCTTGATAGTCGATTCCTTTATGCTCGAAAAAACGATCGTCCTCGCTGGCTACAATGGCCTGGATAATCACCTTGGGCATTTCTTGTTGAGAGAGAAGATAACGTTTTTCGGTCCAGAATTCGGCTATTTTTGTGCCATCACTAGAAAAAACTTCGGAGGCAACAGGGGGACGATAATCTTTCAATCCGTCGAGTTTGGGAAGATCGCGCGAAAAAATCAGGTAAAGAGCAATGATCGACAAAATGCCCGCTGTAAAACAAAAAACAGCGATCACCAGAAAGAGCCTGACCAACCTGAGAAGATAAATCATAAAAACCCCCTTGTGTGCGCGAGGGGGGACTTGAACCCCCACGACCTTGCGGCCACTAGACCCTGAATCTAGCGTGTCTGCCAATTCCACCACCCGCGCGATGGACTGCATTTATATTCAACTTGCAAATAAATGCAAAGATGAAAATAGTGATGGAGATGGACGAAGCAAAAATAATTTCTTTTCTTTCGCAACATCCCAAACATGCTTGGACTCCGCGCGAAATTGCGCAGCGGCTTAAAGTGACGGCAACTTCTCGCAAAGAACTTCGTAATCAACTCAAACATCTGTCCTTACAAGGAAAAATTGTTCGTCATCGCGGAGGAAAATTTTCGAGTTGTATCGATGTTCCGACTCTCATCGGCAGTATCAAAATCCACGCCGAAGGGTACGGATTTTTATTGCCTGACGACAAAAGCGAGGCGGATGTTTTTATTCCCTCCCGCTATATTCATGGTGCGTTGCCTGGAGACAAAGTTTCTGTGCAAATTGTCACCTCATCCCGAGAAGGAAAACGAGAGGGACGTGTAGTCGAAGTTGTCACTCGATCGCGCGCCCATTGGGTGGGGCGTTTGGAAAAACGAGGAAAAACTTTTTATGTGGTTTTGCAAGAAGGGGGGAGAGGCATCGATGTGTTGGTTCCTCCAAAACATTTACACGGAGCGCGGATTGGACAAACAGTAGTCGTCAAAATTACTCAATATCATCCTTCTTTTTCGGGCGAAATTCTGGATGTGTTGGGGGAGGCTTATGATGAAAAAACCGAAAGCATGGGAGTTTTGGTCAAGCACGATATCCAGCGTGAATTTCCAGGAAAAGTTTTATCCGAAGTAGGGGCCATCTCGGATGTTATTTCCGAAGAAGATTTAGAACGGAGAGTTGATTTGCGCGACAAACCGATTCTCACCATCGACGGAATTACGGCGCGCGATTTTGACGACGCGATTTACGTCGAGAAAAAGGGAAAAAATTATCATCTCTACGTTTCCATCGCGGATGTGGCTCATTATGTTCGCCCGCATTCGCTCTGTGATGCTGAGGCGCTGAGTCGCGGTACTTCCGTCTATTTTCCCGACTTTGCCGTGCCAATGTTGCCCGAAAAACTTTCCAACAATTTGTGCAGTTTAAAAGCGGGAGTCGATCGGCTTACACTCACCTGCGAAATTTGCATCAACCAAAAAGGGGAAGCGGTCGAGGCGACTTATTATGAAAGTATTATTAAAAGTGAAAAGAGGGGAATTTACGACGACGTGCAGGCTTTTTTCGATGCTTCAACTTCTCTCAGTACAAGCGGGCCAGAGGATGAATACAGCCCGCAACTCCGCGCCAGTCTTTCGTTGATGAAAGAATTGGCAAATTTGTTGATGGAGCAACGAAAAGTGCGCGGCTCCATCGATTTTGATCTTCCCGAAGCGCAAGTGGTTTACGATAAAGAAGGAAAAATGGCCGCCATTACGAAAGCCAGCCGTTTTTTTTCGAATCGCCTGATCGAGGAATTCATGATCCAGGCCAACGTGGCGGTAGCCAAACTTTTTACGCATTACAATATCCCAGCACTCTATCGAGTCCACGATTTTCCCGACGCGCAAAAAATAGAAAGTTTTTTTGCTATGCTTCGACAAATCGGCATTAAACCGCCGCATGTTGTTTTGTCGCATCCCGAAGACTACGCCCAAATTTTGGAAAAAATCCACCATCATCCGATGGAAACTTTTTTGCATCATCTTCTGCTCCGCTCGATGAAAATCGCTGTCTACGACGGAGACAACCGGGGGCATTTTGGTTTGAATTTGAAAGATTATTGTCATTTCACATCCCCCATCCGCCGTTACCCCGACCTTATCGTTCATCGCCAGCTCAAGAATATGCTCCACCAAAGTGCTGATGGAAAAATCACTTTGAATCTCAAGAAAAAGAAGGGAAGAGGGGGAGAGCCTGAAAAAATATTTCGCAGTTTTTACACGCCGGAACAAATCAATTATTTTGGCGATGTCTCCTCCAAGCGCGAGCGCGAGGCGATGGAGGCCGAACGCGAAATGCTCGATCTCAAACGGGCGCTCTTCATGCGTGATCATCTGCGCGAGAAATTTTTTGGAACCGTGCGCCGCGTCTTGAAATTTGGAATGTTTGTCGAACTGGCCCCCCATTTTGTAGAAGGGCTTCTCCATGTCACCGAGTTGCGCGACGACTTTTATGTTTTCGATGAAAAAAGAATGCGGCTGGTCGGGAGAAAAAGACAACACAAGGCGTATAGTGTTGGGGACCGCATCTGGGTCACCGTCAAAGACGTTTCGATCGATCAACGAAGCGTGTTGTTGGCGTTGCCGGAAAAATAAATTGGAGCGGGAGACGGGGCTCGAACCCGCGACCTTCTCGTTGGCAACGAGAAGCTCTACCACTGAGCTACTCCCGCATTAATAATAAAGAGGTATAAAAGGATTCCGGTTGCAGGTCAAACACAATTTCCTAGCTCCCAAACCGATTTTAAATTATATTGAACCTCTCATGAAAGAACTGAATCATCTTCGTACAGAAATCGATTCGATCGATAACCAAATTTTAAAGCTTCTATCCGAAAGGGGAAAAGCGGCCAAAGCCATTGGAAAAATCAAAAAAGAAAATGGTACCTCCATTCATTCCCCCGCGCGGGAACAATCTATTTACGACCGGTTAAGCCGGCAGAACCATGGCCCTTACAAAGACGAAACGGTTCTTTCGATTTTCCGCGAAATTATTTCCGCCACACGCGCCCTCGAAGCTCCCTTGCGTGTTTCGTATCTCGGGCCCGAGGCGACTTTCACTCATATCTCGGCGGTAAATCATTTTGGATCTTCAGCCACACTTATTCCCGAGTCAGGAATTCAAAATGTCTTTGCCGAAGTGGAAAAAGGGCACAGCGATTTTGGAGTGGTTCCTATCGAAAACTCAACTGAAGGGGTGGTGAGCCACACTCTCGACCTTTTTCTCGATTCGCCGCTCAAAATTTGCGCCGAAGAAATTTTGCGGGTGGGGCACCATCTTTTAAGTCGCGAAGACAATCTCAAAAAGATCAAAAAAATTTATTCCCATCCGCAGGCCATTGCCCAATGCCGCAACTGGCTTTTCACTCATTTGCCCAACGTGGCCATTCGTGAACTGGAGAGCACATCGCTCGCGGCCAAAAAGGCGTCTCAAGAAAAAGGGGCGGGGGCCATAGCTTCGGAGCTGGCGGCCAGCCATTATGGAATCAAAATACTCCAAAAAGAAATTCAGGATCAGGCGCAAAACTATACCCGCTTCATGATTATTGGAAATCATCAGCCAGAACCAACCGGAAACGACAAAACTTCTGTACTCTTTATTGCTAAAGATCAGGTCGGAATTCTGTACAGAATTCTGGAACCTTTGGCGCGGGCCAAAGTCAACCTTTCCAAAATAGAATCGCGCCCTTTGAAGAAGCGGGCGTGGGAATATATGTTCTTTGTCGACCTCGATGGGCATATGCACAATCCTCGTATTTCAAAGGTATTGGAGAAGCTGAAAGACAAATGTTCCTTCTTTAAAATTTTGGGTTCTTATCCGAAGGGGAGAATTTCTTCATAAAATGTTTAATCGCGTCGTCATCGTTGGTGTGGGGCTCATCGGCGGATCTCTCGGGCTGGAAATCAAACGGAAAAAAATAGCACAAGAAGTCATCGGTGTCGGTCGCAGCCAATCCAATCTCAAAATTGCCCTTAAACGAAAATTGATAGATCGCGCCACAACCGATTTATCCAAAGCGGTTTCAAATGCCGACCTTATTCTTCTCTGTACGCCGGTCAAAAGCGCGCTTCATCAGCTTACCATCATCGCCCGCCATGCAAAACCGGGCACCTGGATCATGGATGTCGGATCGACCAAAGAAGAAATTGTCAAAGAGGCTGCACGGATTTTTTTGCCCCGTTCTCTTTTTTTTATCGGAGCGCATCCGATGGCCGGGACCGAAAAATCAGGAGCGGTGGGAGCCGAAAAAGATTTGTTTCGTGGAAAAATTTGTATTTTAACTTCCTCGCCAAACCTTTCCCAAAAAGCAAAAAACCAAGCGGTTGGTTTCTGGAAAAAAATGGGGAGCCGAGTGGTTTGGAGTTCCCCCTCGCAACATGACAAAAATGTTGCCGTAACCAGCCACCTTCCCCAATTAATCAGCTCGGCTTTGATGACAACCGTCACTAAACTTGTTTCCAAAAAAGATTTGAAAACTTTTTCGGGCAGTGGGTTGAAAGGGATGGTACGATTAGCGTCATCGCCAGCTAATATGTGGGTTGACATCTGCCTTTCCAATTCAAAAAATATTAAAAAATCATTGGAATATTATATAGAAGAACTATCAAATATAAATAAGTGGATTAAGTTTAAAAAAAGGGGCTCTCTGAAAAAATATTTTGAGAGGGTTTCAAAGTCCAGGTTATGAAATCGATCACTATTCATCCCTCCCAAGGACTTCACGGCACCATTACTGTTCCTGGCGACAAGTCTATTTCTCATCGAGCGCTGATTTTGGCTTCTCTGGCAAAAGGGGAATCACAAATTCAAGGTTTATTGTTGGGGGAAGACGTTTTGTCGACGATACGGATTCTTCAGCAATTGGGAATCCCCATGTCGCACCATCCCGAACAATTAAAAGAAGGGGACACTTTGATTGTAAAAGGGGAGGGGCTTCACGGTTTTAAAAAACCGTCCACGGTTTTGGATTGTGGAAATTCCGGAACAACGCTTCGTCTGATGATGGGGCTTTTGAGCGCCCAACCTTTCGAGTCGGTCTTAACGGGTGATGCTTCTCTTAATAAAAGACCGGTTGATCGGGTGATCAAACCCTTAAGTGAAATGGGAACGCAGTTTGATATTTTTTTCGAAAAAGAAAAACGTTTTGTTAAAGTTATTGGAAACCCTAAACTGAAAGCCATTCATTATAATCTCCCGGTCGCTTCGGCTCAGTTGAAATCATCATTATTATTGGCAGGACTTTATACCAGTGACCCCATCACCCTTTCCGAACCAGCCCCTTCGCGAGATCATACCGAACGAATGCTCAAAGCCATGGGGAAAAATCTGGCTCCCTTCTCCATCACGATCCCTGGCGATTTTTCCAGCGCCGCTTTTTTTCTGGTCGCCGGGTTGATTGTTCCTCATTCAAAAATTCTCATTCAATCGGTTGGCATCAACCCAACACGCCGAGCTCTTTTGGATGTTCTTCTGAAAATGGGAGGAATCATCAAAATTCAGAACGAAAAAGTTTTATCGGGCGAACCGTTGGCCGATCTTCTGGTCGAAAGTTCTTTTTTGCAAGGATTTGAACTGAAAGGAAAAATCATTCCCAACATCATCGACGAAATTCCCATTTTTTGTGTGGCGGCGATGGCGGGGCATGGCATCAGCACTATTAGTGATGCGACCGAGCTGCGGGTCAAAGAAAGTGACCGGATTGCCGTCATGGCCGAGCAGCTCCAAAAAATGGGGGGAAAAGTCGAAGAAAAACTGGATGGAATGGTCATTCATCCCGCCCCCTTTAAAGCAGGGACTTTCCAAAGCCATGGTGACCACCGTATCGCCATGAGTTTTGCAATAGCCAGCTTAATGGCCAAATCCCCTTCAATCATCGAGGAGATCGAGTGTGTGGCGACTTCTTACCCTTCTTTCTTTAACACCTTGCATCAACTCTCTTCCTAAATGCCAACAATGTATGTAGAGTATACAAAAGTGTATAAAATATTTGACAATTTAAGGGTTTACCATTAAACCCTGGGATCCCCAAAAGGGATAATATAAACAAAAGGAAACAAAAGGAGATTTTTAAACATTATGCCCGCAATCAGTCATTCGTCCGATTTTAAAACGTTATTCGAGGATCAATTCAAAAATAGGGAGGTCAAAGAAGGATGCCTTCTTAAAGGGACCGTCATCAACATTAACCGCGATTGGGCGGTAGTCGATGTGGGCCTTAAATCCGAAGGGTACATCAGTCTCGAAGAATTCCGAAATTTTGATGGCCAGGTCAGTGTCCAGGCCGGGGACAAAATCAATGTTGTGCTCGAACAACTCGAAGACGATAACGGCGTGATGGTTCTCTCCAAAGAACGGGCCGATGCTTTGCAAGCGTGGGACAAAGTCGCTCAAGCTTTCGAAAAAGAAGAATCGATCGAAGGCTTGGTCGTCAATAAAATCAAAGGGGGAATGTCGGTCAATTTGGGGGGCATTCGCGCCTTTTTGCCAGGTTCACAAATCGACTTGAAACCGATCAAGAGTTTGGACAAGCTTGTCGGTCAAAAATATCTTTTCAGAATTTTAAAACTCAACAAGCAGAAGGGAAACATTGTTCTTTCGCGGCGTGCGGTTCTTGAAAAAGAGCGCGAATCTCAACGCAAGGATCTTCTGGTCAATCTTCGTGAAGGCCAAGTTCTTAAGGGGTGTGTTAAAAATATTACCGAGTATGGCGCCTTTGTCGACTTAGGCGGCATTGACGGACTGTTGCATATTACCGACATGAGTTGGGGACGTATCAGTCATCCTTCCGAAGTCATTAAAGTAGGGGACGAAATTGATGTAGCCGTTCTTAAATATGATGCCGCCAATGCAAAAGTAGCTTTGGGCTTAAAACAATTACAGCCCGATCCTTGGCAAGACGTTCCCGAAAAATTCAAAGTGGGGGATCGCCTGAATGGTAAAGTAGTTAATGTCACCGATTACGGTGTTTTTATCGAAGTGGCCGAGGGGATCGAAGGTTTGGTGCATATCTCGGAATTAACCTGGAGCAAAAAGGTTAAACATCCTTCCAAAATTGTGAAAGTGGGAACGGTTATCGAAGCGGTTGTGTTGGATGTCGATTCCACCAACCACCGTATTTCGCTCGGCATGAAACAGCTCGAGCCCAATCCTTGGGATAATCTCGTCGTTAAATATCCTGCCGGAACCAAAGTTCATGGCGTCGTTCGCAACATCACCGATTTTGGAATTTTTGTCGGAATTGAAGGGGAAGAAATTGATGGTCTGGTACACATTTCCGATATCAGCTGGGAAAAGAGTGGCACCCATCCTTCCGAAACTTTTCAAAAAGGACAAGAAGTGGATGCCATTGTTCTTAGCGTCGACAAATCCAACGAACGTTTTGCATTGGGCATTAAACAGGTCAATGACGACCCTTGGAATGTAATTTTGAGAAAATACCCTCTTGGCGCGGTCGCCAAAGGAGTGGTGAGTTTGATCGACACCAAAGGGGTTGTTTTGAATATCGAAGAAGGGGTAACCGGTTTTATTTCCAACACCGATCTCTCAGCCCGCGGTAAAGTGGTGGCGAAAGATACCTTTAAAGAAGGGGATGAAATTTCGGCCCAGGTCAAAAAACATGATGATCACGAACGTCGTCTCATTTTAAGCGTGAAGGCGTACCAAAAAATCATGGAAAAAGAAGACATGAAAGACTTTTTGTCCAAGCAGGGGGATGCCACCGTTCGTCTCCAAGACATCATGAAATGACAATTCGTTCAGCCTGAGGTTGAACGAATTTAATCCTGAGATTTAGCGAAGGATAAAAATGATTCGTCGCCATCCGATACTTTTTTCTATTGTACTCGCCGGTCTTTTTGTGGGCTTTTTGTCTACTGTCTTTTTTTGTATTTACTTCTTTTTTTCCGATTCTGATTCTCGTCCTTTTAATGGAGATCAAGTGGCCATTGTTCCCATTATCGGCGCCATATTCGATTCATCCGACACTCTCAAAAAATTAGAACACCTTCGAAAAGACGATTTGGTTAAAGCGATTGTCCTTCGAATCGATTCGCCAGGCGGGGCTGTGGCTCCTTCTCAAGAAATTTTTGAGGAAGTGAAAAAAATCAAAAGCGAGAAAAAAATTGTGGTCGTTTCGATGGGAACGCTCGCCGCCTCTGGCGGATATTACATTGCCGTCGCGGCCAACAAAATACTAGCGAATCCGGGAACAATTACCGGAAGCATCGGGGTTATTATGGAGGACTTCGACCTTCAAGGGCTTTTAAAATGGGCGCATCTCGACAGCCGAGTTCTCAAAAGTGGAAAATTCAAGGATGTCGGTTCCCCGTTTCGTTCTATGACGGCTGAAGAAAAAACTTTTTTGCAAAATGTGCTTGATAATATGTACAACCAATTCAAACAGGCGGTCTCGATCGAGCGAGCGATACCGTTGGCAAAAATAGATTCATTGGCCGAAGGAAAAATTTATACGGGTGAACAAGCTTTGCAATTAGGGTTGATTGATGGAATTGGAAACTTGTATGATGCGATTGACGAAGCTAAAAAATTAGCCAAGCTTCCCGAGGACACCCATGTCACTTGGCCGAAAGAAAAATCATCGCCTCTCGATTTTCTAACCGGATCGGCTTCAAGCGATGATCTTTTGCAGACTTTGTCCAAAAAATATCTTAGTAATGTCAGACTTCCGGTATGGATATTTTCCACACAAGAAGTTTCATTTTAAAGGAGCGGAAAAAAACTATGAATAAAAGTGACTTAATTGAAATTTTAGAAACCAAACTCAAAAGGCTTTCTCAAAAAGAGGTGGAAGTGGTCGTCAATACTGTTTTTGATCAAATGACCGGTGCGCTAGAAGGCGGGGACCGGATCGAAATCCGTGGTTTTGGTAGTTTTGAAGTTCGCACCCGAGAACCACGTCAGGGAAGAAATCCAAAAACAGGATCAACCGTTTATGTGAATACCCGTAAAGTTCCATTTTTCAAGGTTGGTAAAGAACTAAAAGAAAGAATTAACAATGGGCATAAGGGCACTGGAGAATCTGCATGAAGTCTCTATGGGCTCCATGGAGAATGGAATTTATTCAAGAGACCCACAAAGCAGGCAAAAAAGGATTGCGTCCATGCATCTTCTGCGATCTTCCCAAACAAGCGAAATCAGTCAAATCTCTTGTCTTGTTCAAAGGTAAAAAAGCTTTTGTCGTTTTAAATCGTTATCCTTATACTAATGGTCACTTGATGGTGATTCCTTTTCGGCACTTATCCGAGTTTGAGGACTTGTCTTCGGCCGAGCATCAAGAAATGGATAAATTACTGGCTCGATCTATCCGTGCTCTTAAAAAAAGTAGTCGTCCACACGGTTTTAATGTGGGTTTAAATTTGGGTAAAGCCTCAGGCGCCGGAATTGAAGGACATCTTCATTATCACGTAGTTCCGCGTTGGGTGGGGGATTCAAATTTTATGCCGGTGATTGGAGAAACACGTACGTTACCCGAATTTATTACGCAGACCTATAAAAAACTGGTAAAATGTTTTTCGTAACCTAATTACCCCGTAATTTTTCTTCCTGGTTTTCTCAATTTTTTAATATCAATTCCCTCGGATGAAGATTTGAATGGTTTGTCCGATTTGGAACTGGCCCCACTGGGACTGGCGGTTTCCAGCTTTTTGAATTCTTGCAGTTTGGTTTCGCTGGCCAATTTACCGGCCACAAAAACACTGCTGTCACGGTTTTCGGAAACCTTTCGCAATTCAACTTCTCGTTCTTCGCGAATTCGGTGGACCTCTTTTTCGAGACGACGACGCGGCGAGGGAAATCGTTCAATCAAATAAGCCAATTGTTTTTTGACCGTGTCATCGACCAACAACTTGCCATTTTGAAGGGAGCCTGAATCTTTTAACGCCTTCACACTATTCCAAAAAATATCTTCGGTGATGCTGGAGGAAGGTTTGATACTTCGCTCGAACAATTTTTTTAAATCTTCATCCGTCCATTCCCCCTCGCGCACACGATAAGGATCGAAAGGAACAAAGAGGGGCCCCTCATAACGAAAACGACGGAGCGATAAAAATTTGTTTTTGGAAATAAGATAAGAGTTGTCGGCTTGTTTGCAATCGTCGAAAGCTTGCTGCCACTCCTTGTAACTAAATCGGTTCGTGTCGACAAAACCGTTCTGGTACAAATAAGGAATATCCCCCGAAAGATAGTGGATAAACCCCGCCGCAGTTTTGGGAACTTTTTCCCAAATGTAATCCATCGGATCTTTATTTTCTTCGGTCACCTAGCTTCCCCTTTACTGATCACTTCTACCCCATCAAACAGAAAGTTGCAATTATCATCATTGGCCATACCAATAACTGCTGCTACTTCCGCTATCAAGTTGCTGCTGTTTTTCATCGTGCCGGTCTTGTTCCTTCAAATAAGTGGCATCGGCCTTAGTCTGCTGGGCCTCGGCGGATATCGTTTGGGCAGCGACCCGGCCAGCATCATTCTGCGCCTGTAGCACACCTAATTTATAATTATCGTCAATCTCTTTTTCGCGTATGCGGAGCGCTTCAAATTGAATTGTTTTTTCAGTCTTGTTTGTATCTTCTGTTCCCGAAAGTTGTTTAGAGTTGCCATCCATCACGGCCTGGGCCTGGATGGTGGCTACTTGCTCGTTGCTTGCATTTGTGTCTATTTGACCAGTGTAAGTTTTGTCAGCTGCGTATTTGTCGGCACTGGCTTGCTCAGGACTATAGGATGCTCCCATAATTTACTCCTTTTGTTACTTACTATTCGTATTTCCCTTATCTGTTGAAGTACCCGAATAAGAATCTTGCATAGCTAGCACACTTGCGTAGGCGGACGAAGAACCATCGTAAGAGGACAAGTCCTTATTAAAGGCCACTGTTTTTCCTAAAGTGTTGTTGTTAGTCACATCAAAACTATAGGCTGTTTCATTTTCGGTATATCCGGGGGCATTGGTTAATTGATCCATCGGAACCAAATTGCCATTTGCATCCATGGCTGAATAATCTGTCAGATGAGATTGTCGATCTGTCAGCGCTGTCCATGCGGCATTATTGGTACCATTCAGCTGTGCATCCTTGAATCCGTTAATGCTGTCGGGATTGGCCGGATCAAAAAATCCTTCTTGCGCCGTCACTGAGGCTCCCTTGGTCACCTTAGCCGCAGGGGTACTTTCAGTATAACTCTTTGCAAAGGCGCTATTCGTTTGAAGATCGGAAGTGGTTGAGGTATCCACTGTTGTAGTTGTTGCCTCTCCAGTTGCCGTAGTTGAATTTGACGCTGTTACCATAAAAAACCTCCAAGGTCTCAAAAAGATTATCGGATCTTCACCCACCAGAGTTGCTTGTGGGGGGTGTAAGCCTCAACCTCATCTCTAACTCCTTATTTTAACATATTTTTTTTAAAGTAAAAGTGGTTTATGTGGTATAAAGCATTTATTACTCTATGAATATTAAACGATTTTTTCAGTTTTTCTTCCTTTTTATGACTTGTTTAGCAGGAAAGGGATTAGCTGCAATCCCTTATCCTTCAAGCATTTGGTCATCCGACCGTCTGCACGGAACGTTAATTGGGGTGAAGTGGGGGCACGTCCTTGCTGTTGACGAAAATAATATTGTCACTCTGAGTGACCATCACTTAATTATTTATCGGCTTGAAGAAAATCAACTGACCCAAGAATTGGATTATCAGGAAAAGAACAGCGATAATTGGATCAAACTTTCTTTGTTTGATGTCGATGGGAATGGCACCGATGAAATCATCGTGACTGCTCTTGGAAATAGGGGGGTTCATTCGCAAGTGTTTCAAATTGTGGATAGTAAGTTAAAAAAATTAACTACAACCTCTTTATATTTAGGAGTAATTTCCTGGGAAGATAAAAAAATCATTGTCGCTCAGAAAAAATTGGGAGGAGATGATTTTAGCGGTCCATTTATTCAGATGGAATGGGATGGAAAAAAATTAATTTCAAAAGGGAAAACTCATCTTCCTGGAGGACTGTCTGGCGAGTCGATGTCTCTCTATTCGGTAAATGGCACTCACCTTGGAAAAAAAGAGGGCTTTCTCTATCTCCATCCCGAGGGCACCCTTTATTATTATGAGGAAGTGGGGAATGGTAAATATAGAAAGGTATGGTCGAGTGGCGAGAGTTATGGCGGAGCGGTGGATTATCTCAACATTCCAATCAAAAACCCTCTGAATGAAGTAGTGCGAAAAAGTTTTTTAGTGCCGGTTTCGTTTGAAACTTATCAGCCTTCGGTTACAACAGTGACCGATCCAAATAACACGAATGAACCCTCAAACAATTTTCCCTTGGGTGAATCACCCATTGAAACTTACCTGGTGAAAAATAGTGGATACTTAAAAGAGGTAACCGGCGCCGTTCCTTCCATCAAGAATGCCCAATTTGTGCGGCTGGTTTGGACCGGATATGGTTTTCAGGAAAATTGGAATTCCCCTCGCCTCGATGGGGCGATCACCGATTTTCAATTAGTCGATTGGGACAATGATGGCAAACCCGAAATATTGGCATCGCTGCTACTGCGCGATCAGGGATATATAGATACACTCAAAAAGCAGGATAGTATTTTAATTGTGATTAAAGTGCCTGAATAATGTGGCAGGAAGCGGAGTTGAAACGCCTACCAAAGGCTTATGAGTCCTCTGCTCTACCAACTGAGCTACCCTGCCGTATAAAGAAAAGGCAATGTACGGGAGGCATTAACGAGATGCAAGTGTTTTCTGAGGCCTTCCCACCCCATTTTATGCCTTATAAACCATTGAATTTACTTAAAAAATTAAATATCACTTTTTTAGAAACTTAAGGGGGGGTGTCAGACGATAATAGAGTGTGAGCGAAGATCTGGCTTTGCCAGTCTGAGCGAGTGGGGGGTACGGGGGCCCCAGCGGGAAAGCCCCCGATATAATGAGCGCCAGAGAAGGCGTTTAAATGAAAGGGAAGAATATGGAATCAGCTAATCAAATTGAAATAGGAAACTCCACTGCTGCTGGGTCAACGTCGACACAAGGCTCACCTAGTAATGGATCCACAGCCAGTTCTGGAGCGGCGCAAACTCTTCATGCATCCTTGAATAGCGGATCTTCTTCGGGTGGTTCTGTCAATCTCAATTCAATCAGTAGTCATAAAATCGACAACAATACACTCGCGGCTGATATCGGAGCCCACGGGGCTTCTTCAGCTAATCAGGGGATTCTAGGGGTAAGCAAACAGGGGGGGGGTGTTGCTGATACACTCAAGAAGGATAGCAACGGACAGACCTTGTCGACAACGGGGGCCGTTGTTGGTGGAGTAGCAGGGGCGGCGGCGATTACGGGGGTTGTAGTCAGCATTGTTACCACAGGGGCCATTACTTCTGCAGGGATGGGCCCCTTTTTCTGGATTGGCCTTATTGGCACAGCGTTGGCCGCCGGAATTGGGGCTATTGCCGCAGCAGTCAGCAGTGACAATCAAAATGCGGCCGCACTCAGAGAAACAAAAACCAAGGATCAAGTAGCCGCCATGGCAAAAATGAATTCCAATGAGGCACCAAATCTTTTGGATCAAACACTGAAGGTCAAGGCTGACAAAGCCCAAGGGATTAGTACCAATGGCCCACAAGCAAGTTCATCGGGAATAGCGACCATGGATGTCGCCCAATCTGCTCCTGCCCCAATGGCAGGAGCTTCATCAATGACTGCCGCCCCAAAGGCGGCTTAAAAAAGGAGAATTTATGAGTACAATTCAAGATGCCAGAATGAACATTAATAAAAATGCCGCCGACGCGGATGCCGCAGCCGCTGCAAATTTGAGCCAGGACGCCGCAACTGCCGATGCTATTACCACGGGTGTTGTAACCGGTGTGGAAATCGGTCTGGCTTGTATCCCTGGAGGTGGGGCGGCCAGCAGTGGAGTTCAAACAGCAGACAGTGTGGTGAAGGGGGTCAAGACGGCGGCCGATACTATTAAGGTAGTGAAAGATGGTGTCGCTCTTGCCAGTACTGCCGAACATATTGCCAGCAGTGGAATTAAAATGGCGGCGTCAGATAAAGCACACAATGCTGCGGCGGTAGCCGAAGCATCGGCTGGAGCCGTTGGCGGGGTGAAGTCTGGAATTGAAACAGGATACCAAGCTAAAAACGATTTTAAGACATTAGCTTCCGATCGAGCTACTGCTACAACCGAAGCGGCGAGTGAGACTCCTGCGGTGTAAGCGATAGACATTCGTTTCTCCATCATTTATAGATGAGGGGCAATGCCCCAACCTCTTGTCGTCATCGTCGGCCGCCCCAATGTGGGGAAGTCGACTCTTTTTAACCGCATCATCGGCAGAAGGCGGGCGCTTGTCCGCGACGAGCCGGGGATTACCCGCGACCGCCAGTATGCCAAGGCCGATTGGGACGGATTTCATTTTCGAATCGCCGACACCGGCGGTTTGGAATTTGCCGCAAAAACAAAACTGCAAAAGAAAGTTTCAGATCAAGCTTTTAAAAGTATCGAAGATGCCGATCTCATTATTTTGCTAATGGATGGAAGGGCCGGCATCACGACACTCGACCGCGAGTGGGTGCAACAAGTTCGTCTCATCAACAAACCCAAACTTTTTGTCATCAACAAAATCGATGCTGCCAAAGAAGAACCGCTTCTGTCCGATTTTTACGAGCTGGGACTACCCGATTTGGTGCCGGCCTCTGCAGAAATGGGAAGAGGGGTGGCCGATTTAATGGATCGGATAAAAAACGATTTGTGTAAAATAAAGGGATGGGTGGCTGAGGCGGGGGCGCCCAAATTCGCCAGTAGCGGACGGAGTCAAGCGATGCCGAATTTGGGCGAGCCGAAGGCAGGACCCATCCCTCCCTTTCGGCTGGCTTTAATCGGTCGCCCCAATGTCGGCAAATCGACATTGCTCAATTGTCTTTTAAATGAAGAACGCTCCATCGTCGACGACGTGCCTGGCACCACGCGCGATCCGGTCGACACTCATTTGACCATCAACGGGAATTCTTACTCCATCATCGATACCGCAGGTATTCGAAAAAGAGGAAAAACCAACGAAGTGATCGAAAAATTTTCAGTGATAAAAAGCATTCGAGTGATCGAAAAAAGCGATATTTGTCTTTTGTTGTTGGATAGCAACGAGGACATTACCGAACAAGACGAACATGTAGCTGGTGAAGCTTTCAAACTGAGCAAAGGCATTATCGTTCTTGTTAACAAATGGGATGAAGGAGAAAAGAAATATGGCCAAAAAGATTATCGTGCCTTTCTTGAAAGGCGGCTCCATTTTATTTCCCACAGCCCGGTTCTGTTTATTTCGGCCAAGAGTGGTAAAGGAGTTGAAAAAATATTTCCTACGATCGAGCGTTATCGTAAGCAGTTTGAGATGGAACTCCCCCAGAAAGAATTGCGGGAGACCTTTGCCGAACTCGTGGCGGCACAACCCTCTCCAGTTTTTCGAGGAAAAAATATTGGCGTTTTTAGTATTAAACAGGTGGGAGTTCGCCCTCCGACATTTGTGATTCAAACCAACGAACCGACAAAAATTCACTTTTCTTACGAGCGTTACCTCTCTAACGCCTTGCGAGAGGCTTTTGGATTGAAAGAGGTTCCTGTAAGATTGGTGTTTAGGAAAGTCTAAGAAAATATGAAAATAATTGTTCGAGAACTCAAACATATTTTTCGTGAATACCACGAACACGACGGTTTTAACAAAGCGGCGGCGCTCTCTTTCTATTCTATAGTCTCTCTTTTTCCCATTCTATTGATTGTGATCTCGCTGGCGGGACACTATGTTGGAGAGTCGGACAAGCTGCTTCAAAAAATCAGTCTATTTATTGAATCGATTCTACCCAAGCCTGAATCAGGCAACCTTCAAGACACGTTTGTCGCCAACTTAAAAACGGTCGTCGAACAAAAAAATACATTTGGAGGCTTTGGAATTTTCTTTCTTTTTTTTGTCGCTCATTTTCTTTTCACCAATCTCGAGACAACCGTAAATCATTTTTTACACGCTCGGGTAAAAAGACATTTTCTCGTGACTCGACTTTTATTTCTTGTCTGGCTGTCGGGCATTGCACTCCTTCTTTTTGTCCCGTCGCTCATCGACTGGTTTGATGACATGCTTCGCCATTGGGGATTTACAATGGACTTTCACTGGATGATCGGCGGCAACTACTGGTTTTTCTTTTCGGCCTTTTTGACTTTTATGATGGCGATGATTCTGATTCCCACGCATCGAATCGATTTTAAAAATGCACTCTTGGGGGGAGCGATTTTTGCCACTCTCATGAAAATAGCTCAACTTATTTTTCGACTTTATACCCATTATTCGTTTAGTCGTTACAATTTGATTTACGGATCGTTGACCACGTTGATTTTGGGAGCTATCTGGATTTTTTATTTTTCGAATATTTTTCTTTTGTGCGTATTATGGGTAGGACATTTACAAAAAAAGAATTATGAAATTGGATGAGGTCAAAAAAAGAAGTGACGAACTTCGGAAACAAATCCGTCATCACGACGAACTCTATTATCTCAAAAACAAACCAACCATTTCCGACGCTCAATACGACGCTCTGTTTCGCGAATTAAAAGAGTGTGAGGAAAAACACCCCGAGATCATCACCCCCGATTCCCCCACGCAAAGGGTAGCCGGCGCTCCCGCTGATTTTCTTCCTCCTTTTGTTCATCGTGTTCCACTTTTAAGTCTCGAATCTCTTTTCGAACGAACACAACTCGAAGCGTTCGACAAAAGAATCAAAAAAGATTTGGGGCTTCATCAAATTTCTTACGTTGTTGAGCCTTCGGGGCTGAATAATATTTGTTACATTGTGGAGCCGAAATTTGACGGACTTTCGGTGGAAGTGATTTACAAAAAAGGAATTTTTTGGAAAGGGGGAACTCGCGGTGATGGAACTACCGGCGAAGAAGTCACTCAAAATTTAAAAACCATCAAATCGTTCCCCTTAAAACTAGAAGGAAAAAATATTCCCGAAGAACTTCATCTGCGGGGAGAAGTAGTGATGACACTCAAAGGGTTTGAGGCGATGAACAAAAAACTGATCGAAGAAGGAGAAGAACCCTTTTCAAACCCGCGCAATGCCGCCAGCGGCGCACTCCGGCAGTTGGATGCTCGAATCACTGCTTCGCGTCCTCTCGATATTTATCTTTACTCCATTCTTTATTCAGAAGGGGGAGCACACCCCAAAACACAATCGGAAGTATTGAATACTTTGTCGGGGTGGGGTTTAAAAATCAATGCCGATAGAATCCAATGCCATTCAGTCGAAGAAATTTGCGAATTTCATAACCAACTGGCCAAACGTCGAGACGATCTCGATTACGAAATTGATGGTATCGTCGCCAAACTCGACGACCTCGATCTTCAAGAAACTTTGGGCACCCGTTCCCGCTCCCCCCGCTGGGCTTTTGCCTATAAATTCGAATCGCGAAAAGAGGTCACCCGCGTTCATGACATCGTCGTCCAGGTGGGACGCCAGGGAACCCTCACTCCGGTCGCTATTTTGAAACCTGTGGATGTGGGAGGGGTTACCGTTAGCCGGGCTACCCTTCACAATTTGGATATTGTCCGCAAATTGGACGTACGGATCGGCGATGAAGTGAAGGTGGCTCGTGCTGGTGATGTAATACCTGAAGTATATGAAGTTAACTATTCAGTGAGACAAGGAAATTTAAAAGAGTTTGAGATGCCAACTCATTGCCCAGTTTGCCACTCGAAAGTGATTTTGGAGGGTTCTTATTATTTATGCACGGGAACTTACACTTGCCGGGCGCAGGTGAAATGGTCGATTCTTCATTTTGCGTCACGTCGGGCGATGGACATCGAAGGCTTGGGAAAAGAAACGGTGGAGCTTCTCATCAGAGATAAACTGATCGAACACCCCGCAGATTTATATATTTTGACCAAAGAACAACTGCTGAGTTTGGAAGGTTTTAAAGATAAAAAAACGGAAAATTTGTTGGAAGGAATCGAAAAAAGTAAAACTCAAAGCTTGGATCGATTTTTGTTTGGGCTGGGCATTCATCACGTTGGTGAACAGGTGGCCAAAATTTTGGTGGATCATTTTGGCAACTTAAAAAAATTATCAGAATCGAAACTTGAAGAAATTTTAGAAATTCATGGAATCGGCGAAGAAATTGCCAAAAGTGTGGTTGATTATTTCAAAAATGCACGCTCGTTAAAATTGCTCAAACTTTTTTCAGAACGTGGAGTAAATCCCGTTGTTGAAAAGACAGTCGGTGCGGGCGGAATGCTTTCTGGAAAAACTTTTGTTTTCACCGGCGAGCTAGCCGATTTCAGTCGTGACGAGGCAGGGGCCAACGTGATGAAGCTGGGAGGAAAAGTGACCAACGCTGTTTCCAAGAAAACAAGTTACGTGGTAGCGGGGGAAAACCCAGGCTCCAAGCGGGATAAAGCACAGGAGTTGGGAGTAGAAATTTTAGATGAAGAAGCGTTTGAAAGATTGTTGAAATCGTAGGGGCAACTCCCTGTGGTTGCCCTTACACCGGTATAAACATTTCGTCGAGAATCTGCAAAAGAGCCCCCAACTGACTCGGTTCATTTTTTTCGATCACCGCCAAACATTCCCCCGGCTTGAAATTCTCGTGGAGAAGATCCGCCGAGCGGATCGAAACCATAATAATTTTTTTTGAATCGACCCCTCGTTTCTTGGCTTCCGCCAAAACCTGTTTGCCATCCATATGGGGCATTATCCAGTCGATCACCAACAAACTAACAGACGATTTGAAATGAGGAAAGGCATCTAAAGGATTATTAAAGGTATCCACCTTGATGTGGTCTCCATAACGGCTTTCCATAAAAGCCTTCCACACCAGACATTGGGTGGGGGAGTCGTCGACGATCAGAACCTGGTGTGGTTGTTTTCCTTTTTTCATCCTCTTTATTTTATTTGTTTTTGAATGAATCTGCAATTTATTATCGTTTAATTTTTTTCTGTCACGCACAATCAA
>OBEQ010838528.1_pt1 | contig 30575 bp, 17 predicted proteins | sample 1670901 | NCBI WGS metagenome assembly OBEQ01 (sample SAMEA104232315, study PRJEB22302) | groundwater metagenome | biome: forest; feature: aquifer; material: groundwater | place: USA | collected 2011-08-07 | depth 5.4 m
ATCTTATCGTTTCAAAAGACAGAGTAAGCAGTTTATTGGAACCAATGATGGACGGAATGCCGAAGCCCGCAGTGGCTGAACTTAAAGCGGCGCCGAGGATGGCGGAAATTTCTACAGGGCATCATGAGGAGCGCCTGGACTTTTCAGCTAGGCGCGACGAACGATCCAGGTTCGGAGATTCGTCGTCGCCGATGTTTATTTCGGCGGCTCCTCAGAATGACGTGGTAGGCATCACCGGCGCGAGGATGGCGGGAAACCCAAAAATCAGCCGGATAGTTCCTCAATCAAGAAGAGAGGATGGATCTGGTTGGATGCTAAAACCTTCTTGGGTCAGAATGCCGAGTTTGCCGGAGAGGTCTTTCGGAGAAACTGTTCTCAGCATATTTTTCAGCACCGGAATTACATTTTTGTCGGTAGGCGGATGGATGGGAATGTATATAATCCCCGTAGTTTTGGAAGCGGGGTATCGCCCTGTGTCCAAGAAATCTTTATCGTGGGTGAAGAGAACCCTATTTTCGCTGATGATCCGTTTATACAGTTCGCCGTTTTTCAATCCTTTGGGTGAAGCCACAGCGTCATGCCCGGATCTTTTCAAAGCTTTGACGACGTCGAGACTGATATTTTCGTCGGCAATTAGTTTCCAGATTCCGGGTTCAGGCAAAAGAATGATATTCCTGGTTTTTCAGGAGTTCAGCGGCATAGTGGAGAGCGGCGTGGATGTGGGCTTTAGTCAGGCTGGGATAGCTCTTCAATATTTTTTGCCAAGATTCCCCGGCCTCGAGGAGCTCCAACACTATAAATACCGGTATGCGGGTCCCGCCGAAACAGGGTTTGCCATTGCAGTAGTCCTGATGGGAAAATATGAGATTCTTTTTCATCCGCGCACTCCTTCTGAAATTTACTATACATTCAAACCGAAACAAAATCAAGATTGGAGTGCCCCTGTTTTATCTCACAATTTTTCCATCGTCGCCGCGCGGCTGGCTGACACAACCATTGTGACCCTTGGTCTGGTTGCTGCGCTGGGAATACCGGCGTTATGGCAATATTTGAGCATTAATAAGAAGACGTTTAACCGTCCCAAGTTGTCCATCCCAGTATCCGTTGTGATCGGCGTACTCGAGTCGCTTCGGATCCTATACTTTTTTGCCTATTTTGACATTATCTATAGGGCCGATAAAAATCAAAATTGGAGTTATCTTTTATTGATCCCATTCTTTGGGGTCGTTCATTGGTACATTCGAGATTATGTCATCGCTCCTTTGGTCCGTTCGTCAATAAATCAGGATGACTTCTGGCAATCGCACGCGAAGGCTGCAGATCTTACCTATCTTTTTAATAATTTGCGGGGATGGTTTAAACGACCTGATTATTTACGATGGATTACTTTATGGTTGCCAATCCCTATTTATATTATTACGCTGCAGAAAAAGCAGAAGGATTCGTCAAGAGGTGCGCAAGCCGCTGGCTTGAATAATACAAAACAGGCAGTCGGAGGCGCGCGGCTGGCGGAAATGAAAGAAACTTCTTTGGACCAAGTTAAGATTGAGATCGAGAAGTTTATGATGAGAAAGTTCCATCTGGGGGAGACGGATGCAGTGTTATCCATCCAGATCATTGGCTCCGAGCCTTTACCGTTTTCATCAACAGATTTCTCTCCAGAATTGAAAAACAATATTCTCGGTCTTTTAGAAACTTACCGAGAAAGCGCTGAACGTATTTTTTTCCAAGTTTCCGACAAACTAATGGTGGTCAAGTTGGTTATCTTTGACGACGGCCAACGTTCCAAAGTGCCTGTTTTTTCGCCTGTCGGTACGAGGCTGGTGGGCTATGATTCTCAAACTATCTCGGAAGCTAAGAAGAGATATAAAGAAATTTTTGAAATGATCGATATAGCCAATAAACAAACTCACCGCACGTTTTCTTATCCGTCGAGCATCAGCCTTTTCCGCGATTTCACCCTTTTAAAGAACAAGATCCCTTCAGATGCAAAGAGTCGCGTTGACGGTATTTGGTATTTGTTTCATCCGGTTTTTGGGCATCTGGTTATTACCGGAACAGGCGATATAGCTTTTATGGAACTCGCTAGGGGAGAGCGCGGCGCGATCGTTTCATATGCTCATGATCTTTGTCTGAGCATGGATATTCGCGCGGTCAAAGGTGACAAAATTATTATCGGTCACGCGCATTTTCATAATGTCAGCGATGCGGAGGCCAAATATCTGGCCATGATCGATTATCTGGTGGAACAAAAAGATATTCACGGATGGACGGACATTCAGATCGCAATGGCAGAGGATCCGAGACTATATGGTTTTCCCAGCGATTATGACATGAAAAAACTAGAAACGATAACGCGAGGAAGAGGGATTAAAGTTCTTGACTCGAGAACTTTTCCGACTTCAAGCCATGCCGATTCGTTTGTAACACCGGAAGAGTCTATTCTTAGGATACGGGATTCCGAACATGATTATCAAGGACTTCCATGGCCGTCCGCCGCGCGGCTGAGTAAAAATTTAAATCATGGAGAAAAAAATATCGCTGTGCAAGATGCTGTCCCGGTCGGGCAGAGAGTGTATCTAGGTTTCAAGAAACCTTTGGATCAGGAGCGGAGCGACGAAGAATATGATTATACGCCGAGGTATGACCAGGCATTTGCGTTTTACGAAGCAGGAAAATACGAAGAAGCCCAAGCTGTCTATGACAGTGTCATCGCCGACCTCGAAATCTTACCTGATTCCCCGAAACGCAGTGGTCTTTTTGCGGTCTTCTATTTTTATTCCGCCCAAAATCTTGCAAAGCTTGAAAGGTATGAGGATTCGTTTCGACACTTGGAGTTTACGATTCGGTCTGCCCGTTCTTTGAAGGATGAGAATAAATCGTTCTCTTGGTGGCTGGAGTTTGATGCTTTGCGGCTGCGAGTTTATATTTTGCAACATCTGAAAAAGGTGGATGAAGCCCTTTCGGCGTCGCAAGATCTTTTATCCAGGGTATCATCCAATGCCAAGCTAGCTACGGAAAGGCCCGATAAAATCGTAAATCTTAAGTATTTGAGACTCCGCCTGCTGATGTCTCCGGATAGACAGGCCCAAATTGGCAGAGAGGGCCTGGAGGAAGCAGTGGCTTTGGTTGATGAAATGCTTGATTACCGTAAGCGCGTTCAAAGTCAAAGGGCGCCGGACGAAGATCCTGATGATAAATTTGTTGAGGAAGATTTTTATCATACTAAATACCTCAAAGCCGAAGCCATTTTTTATCTGGTTTCTTATTTTCCTTTTTGGGCGAGGTATTTTCTAAAGAGAATCCGGCGTGAGTCGTTGAGAGGTTTTCCGGAAGAGTTCAGCGAGCGTTTAGGCTCTCTTCCGCGCATGGCGGAATTGACCCTTAGGGCCCATCAGGCTTGGCAAAAAAATCGTTGGGATAATGCGATACAGTTCGCTTTTGAGGCTCATCATTTGTCGGGACATCCGTCGCCGGTGTTTCTATTGGGAATGATTTACCTGGATCGCTATAAATCTTCTGGCGCAGAAAACCGTCAAGATCTTTTGGAGGCGAGAAAATGGTTTGAGTCGGTCAACCCGCTTCTTGAGCAAGCAAAATTAAAACCCTCATTGGCAGCACAATATTATATAGGCCTCACTTATTTGTATGAAAAAAACCCCAAGGCCGCGCTGGCGGTGTGGCCTTTGCCGTCCCGGGATATTTTATTGGAACTTAAAGGCGAGGCCCTACATTTTATTCCCGACTGGGCGCACGCCTTTGTTCTAGTAAATGCTTTATCTACTGCGATGGATAAAATTGTTGAAATGATATCAACCGGTTTTCGCGATGCCGAACTTTCCGCGCTTGCTTATCAGTGGATCAAGGAGCTGAATACCCCTCAAGATTATCACGCGTTACTCGTTCGTTTGGCGAAAGAGGACCCGAAATTGGCATGGGGTTTTATCTCCAGCCTGTTTTCGGTGCTGAACGGGATTTGGGGAAGAATGGATCAAAGCGAGGAGGCCGCCGTTACCTACGAAAAAGCTCTCGATACGATTATTGCATTTGCTTCGGGTCCTGAAGAATTCGAGGTCAGAAGAAGATGGATGATGATGACGGATACCCATGCAAAAGATGCAAGAAAACAAATTATCGGAAAGAAAGACGTCGAAACGTTTTTTGCCAAATTTGTATCCAGACTTGACTTTGAGACAAAAATGAGATTTCTCGCGGATTGGACAACCGAGCTTGCCGAAAACAATGGGTTCCAATTTGATTGGGCGGCGCTTGCCGAATTTTTCAAGCAGGTTGACATTCAAACTGTTGAGCCTTTCAGAAAAAACAAAGTCAAAATCGCCGGCACATTGCCCGGCGAGATAACCCGGTTAGCAGCGGCGCTCCATTCATCGGAAACGATCCGTCGTGACAAAACTTTTCAGGTAAAAGGAAAGGCTTTTTTGGTTTGGACGAATGAGACCATTCATTATGTCGATTCGATCACCGCTGCCCGTCTGGCGGCCGAGGAATCCGTAAAATTGAAAGGCGATTATACTCTGAAAATTGCTGTGGAGGAGTCTTCCATGGGCACAAAGGGCAGCAGTGTTTTTTTGGTGGAGGTCCGGCTTTTCCGGGATTCGCATGGTGGGGAGATCGACGGATTTAAATTTGAAGAAGCCGCCTCGTCGGCTAACGAGCCGGAAAAGTTTATTTTAGAATCTGTGAAACGTATTGCTCTCAAATATGAGCGCGAGCATCCCAAGGAGGAGATGGAGAAAATCATAGACGTCTGGCGTCAGCGCTATTCTAGGCACGACGGCAGGAATATAGACGTAAGTACCTATGAATTCTACGGCGCGCGGCTAAGCGGCCTTGTAAATAAAGTTGAGAAAAAAATACTCGACGTTTTTTGGGAAATGTCGCCGCTCACTAAACGGTCTTGGATACAGTTCCTGGTCGACGCTTTTTATTTGTCAGAGCTTTTGGAGGTCCAAAGAATAGTTGTGGCAGGTGTCTTGCGGGAGTTGATGAGACGAGGCGTATTCGATCTTAGATACTGGCCTCCGCAGGAGGAAGTCATAAAAAATGTCGGGACTCAGTTAAAAGAAAAACAGGCCAAAAAATACCTAAAGCAATTTCAACTGTTGCCGGGCGCGCGGTTGAGTCGTCAAACCTATGCCAGGGATTCACGGCAGCGAATTGCCAAAGTTTTGAACAAAGATATTGCTGAGCTCTGGGGAAAAAGGATAGTACATTTCCGAAATGTTTTTTTAAAAAAATATTATTTGGATTCTGATGACCCGGACGGCCTGAATATCGGCTATAAACTTAAAGAATTTCGAGATAAGCCTTCAAAAGAAATTGGCATTCGCCGCTTTAAGTTTGTCGATAGTGAGCCTGAAATTTTGGAGGAACAGGATAAGGTGCTATTTTTCAAGAGCCGCTCATTGGGACACGTTGTTTTTGCCGATGAAGGAGAGTTTGTTTTGGCGGAGTTTGAGAAAGGGACGAAAGTCAATCTCTTTTCTCCTTATCATAGCAACTGCCAATCTTTTGCCATTCAAGCCGAGAAGGGCGGAAAGGTTCTCGTGGCGATTATGCATCTATTGCCTGAGGCGCCTTACAGACAATACCAAAGGGCATTGCGGTTTTTAAAAGAAAATGGGTACACACGTGTTCACATAATTCCTACTTTGAATCGCCAGTTTCTAGGATTCCCTAAAGGCGTAGCCGAGAAAAAATTGGCGCATGAGGCCCGGGCTTTTGGGTTTACTGTTGAGGAGCCGGTTTTTTATTCTAAAAACCATTTGGGTTCCAAGCGGATATTCAGCGATTTAGTTGTCACCCAGAACAGCGTTGTCGCGAGGATCGCTTGGGTGCGTCCGGGTGATGTTTTATCGAGAATTGTTCTTAGGAGATGGTCAGACAATAAATTATATCTTAGTAAGTTTAATTCCAAATTCGCTGCTGCGCGGGCCGCTACAAATCACAGCGGCCCTGACGCGCCCGCCGGTTCTGTGGAGGGCGCGCGGCTTAGTAAACAAACGTCCACAGCCAAAAATGGAAACCAGAGCGGCGTTCGCTTTGTCAACAGTCCTTTGCCTTTTGAGAGAGCCAAAGAGATTTACCTCTCTCAATACAAGCTTCCTCACAGTTTTTGGTCAAATGTCGATGATGTATTTAAGTTATGGCTTATAAAGGAATATGCCAAATACCTTGTCGACTCCAAATTAAAATCTTCCGACTTTGATCTCTCTCAATTGGTAGCCACCGATTTTCATCTTTATAAAGTCAAAGAATTTAAAATTGAGGGAATAAAATTGTCACATCCTCTGAATCTTTTAAGACGGGAGAGAATCGATCTTTCAGAAAGTTTGGGTCAAATGGTTTCTTATAAAGAAACTTTTGATCGTTTGTCCGAGAGGCTCGGTATACGAACAGAGGAAATGGAACAACCCCCGAGAATGTATAGTTTTAAAGAAGCCTTGAAAATCTTCATGGGAGAAGAAAAGCTTCCTAAGAATTTCTGGGAACAAACAGATGAGAAAACACATCTTTGGTTTTTAAAATCTCTGGCACGTGCGAGAAAGACTTCAGCGGAAGATCTCGTGGGAGGAGATTTTTACGTTAGGGTAGATTTCAAATGGAACGGCTTAACGAGAAGGCGTGCCCTTATACCCATGATCGATTTTTATAGGAAAAAGTATCTTGAGACTTATGGGAGTGACGCCATCAAACAACTGAGCCTGGTTTTTCTAAAATGGAAACTTAAGCTCATTTCGAAAATAAAAGTCGCACAGGAAGTGCCCTTCTTCATTCCAAAATGGAAACCAAAAGAAGATAACTCCCAAACCATTCAGTTGGAAATTCCCGATTGGAGTCCAGCCACCCTACGATTGGGTCATGAGAATCCTGCGATAAAGAAAAAAGAACCGCTTTTGTGGCAGCAGGTGAGAGATGGTAATCCTCCAGCTGTTTTAGCGCTTCGGGCCCTTTACTATAATTTTTGGTATCACCATCTTATAACACTTCCCCGAAAATTTTGGGATGAATATGAAACAAAATTGGAGCCGCTCAAGGATCATATGATCATAGAATACGCTTTAAGGCAACTGGATCTTTCTCCGAATCAGAGAAAAATTTTAAAATTTGAAGATAAAGAAAACAACCGGAAAGAAGAGCTTCTTTTTGAATATGATTCCGAAAGGCAAAGAATAGCTTTCACTACCTTCGCCAAAGGCAGACTCTTATCTCTTAGAAGGAATTTTCTCAAACCAAAATTGAAGGAGGTGCAATTTCTAAATAGAGGCGAACATTCTAAAGGGGGAGGGATCAGCGAAGACCGCGTGGCCCTTTCTCTTTGGAGTAACCGACAAGCCATAAGTTTTGAAGATACCGGTCGTTTATTTCTAAAATTGAAAGTGATTTATGAAAACAGCAGATTAGGCGCCAAAGACAAACGGCAAAAACGCACATTGAAAATTCTGGAGCTTAAGCTGCAAGGAATGAGCAATTTTCAGATTAGCTTGACGCTCGAGCCCATGGTGAGTCAACAAGCGGTGGCCGATGATCTGAAGAAGATAAATAAAGTTTTCAAAGCCAACAAAGATTTGGTGTTGGGTGCTCTCGCCGCGCGGATGGCGGAAAATCAGAATTCATCAGGACAATTTTCTAAGAAATTCGGGAGGCCGAATAATCTCGGTGTTATGAAACCGGCCAAGAATGAGGAGGTCTTTATCTCCGGTTACAATACAGGCGGCGTGACCAGCCAACGCACAATCAAGCAACGCGTTGTCTTCTGGATCCCGGCATACTTGTACATATTGAAAGGGTTGAACGAATACAGCCGATTCATAAAGGAAGGCCAAAAACTCATGTCGACCGCCAGTATCCAATACACGCAACCACTCACGGCGCTCCAGCACATCAGTCAATTCACTGACCAGGGTTTCGGAAATGAGAAGGGTAAATTTGCGGTCGGCCAAGGCCAAAATAACCGGCCTCGTGCTCTTGCCGCCGAGAATGGCGCTCAGGAAAACATTAGTGTCGACGACGGCTCGAAACATAGTACGCCCGGCGAGCCGGAGCAATTGCTTTTAAAGCCCCTTGGGCTACTCTTGGATTTCGCCCTATTTTTTCATCCACTCGCTCAAGCAGACGTCGGAGTCTTGTCGGCCATGTCTCTTTTTCCCAGCGGCGCAACAGTTGTATTTTTATCGTTGTCGGCAGTTGTTCCAACAATCGAGCGGCTTGCCGAGACGATAATCGCGAAGATATTTTATCCATTTAATTATTCTCCCCAACCCAAGCATACCCCACAACTCAAACAGCGTCAAGAGCGCATGTCCGCCGCCGCGCGGCTGGCGGACTTGAATTATGCTATTCGAATACCGGAAGGCTCTAAAATAAACAACCTTCCATTCAATTTCTTTTGGGAAATATTTTTGAGCAATGTCGCAAGCAGAGGAATAATATTGGCGGGACTTGGAGGATGGACTCTTATGACAATGACACCTTTGGTCTTGTCAGGCGGAAAAAGCGCCGTGTTGAGAAAGTCTTTATCCGCGGATATAAGCGTCATTTTAATTTTTATCGCGAGCGCAAATACTGAACCGTTTTTAACGCCTTTCGGCACATGGATGATTTTATGGCCGTTTCTCCGGATGAATTCAGCGATACCTCTATGGAGATCTTCGTCGATGAGGAATTTCAGTCTGGAAACGTTAGGCAACGGGGATGAATTCTTCTTTCTCTATAACCTGCACCGCGTAATGCAAAGCGGCTTGGACCGCCTTTTTGGTGAGGGATGGGAATCCTTTCAATATTTCCTCGATGGTCATTCCGCTTTCAATAAGCTCGAGCACGGTGGAAAGAGGAATACGCGTATCCTTGAATCTAGGCCTGCCGCCGCAAAAATCAGGATCAATACTGATGTAACCGTTGATGATAGTTCTCATAATCCACCTCTTAGTTTGGAGTATAGCACGCTTTTTCCAGCGCTTCAACCGGCTTCCGCCGCGCCTGCCCGCCGTGGCGGGCGGCTGGCGACACCACAGAACATTATTACTCCCTCACTGAATAAGATGAAAACCCATGTTGATGCATGGGAAGCTCGGTATTTAGACGAGTCACCAAGAGCCTACGTTTATCCTGTCAGTGATTTAATTAAGGAGCTTGGAATTTTGAAAACAGATTATGTTTTCGGTTTCGCGGGATTTACGGCCGAATGGCTTCTGCGCTTATCCGAACAGGGTATAAAAGTCGTTTATTCGGATGTTTCTGGAAAATTGGTTGAAGAAGTGCGTAAAAGATATAGCGATAAATTTTCTGAAATTTTAGAAGTGAATGCAGTTGATTATCCAAACCAACCGAATATATATGACTGGAGTTTTTCATTTGATCCAGTCCCAATTTATAAGGGATTAGGAATGCAAATGGTGATACTAAGAAGTTTATTAAACAGAAAAGGACTTTTACTTATAGATAATTTTGAAGGCGATGATTTTTATGAAGCGCACAAAAAAATTATCAATACTGTCTCAGCTGTTTATCAAATCCCCTCAGCTAATATAACTTTCACGCGGAAGACATTTAAATTTAGAGATGGAAGCGGTCATGCGCTTGGAATCTTGAGAGTGCTTACGACAGACAATGCCCGGAGTTTAGTTTTGAATGACCTGCGGATCATGGAGGCTCTGGACAAAACTAAAAATTTAGATTCGCTGAATTTGTCAGATGCTTCTATTACAGAAAGCTTTGATAGGCTTGGTCAATTATCAGTTTTATTCTTTGACAGCGATCTTAAAAAAATTTCTTCGACGAAAATTTCTAATAGAGCTTCTTCTGGTGCAAAAAAACCCGCCGCGCGGCTGGCGGAAATCAAAGAATTGCCAAAGCAAGGCCGCTTGACCATTCCCCCAAAACAAAGCCTGACGTTTATCTATGACGGCCCATTTGGTATTTTTTGGGTCGATCCTGGTTCTTTGGGCAAATCAGACATACATTGGCTTAGTTTTTCCGTTCGCGGTCAAGCTCTTGTGGGAGATCCCTTTGGCGGAAGCTGGGCCCCTTACAAGGTTCGCATCAACACTTTCAACGGCGACAAGATGTCTATTACTGTTTGGAACAATACGGATGATCCCATGCAGGCCCGGCGAGACAGTGCTCAAGCGGTTTTTTCCGATGTGATTCCTTTCTTAAGAGAAGCCATTGGATACCGGCACCAAGCGTTTAAAACTTTGTCAGAATATTATAGAGACGGTGCTCCACAAGAAATTAATGATGGTCTCATCTTTAGTCATTTTGAGAAACCTGTCCAAAAGCGCTTGTTTGAATCGAACATTCTTTTCCCTCTGGAAAGAGAGATGTGGCAATTGTACATTCCTTTCAAGGGAGGAGTGAAAAAACTCTCTCTTGCATGGAACCTGTCGGACTCGCAGGAACTTTCTGCAAAAAGACTTGCTGCGATCAGCATCGATTTTTATGTTCTGGACCAACTGTCAAAATTGTCGACGCTCGTAAAACAGATATGGGCGGAAACGAGAGACCAAAATAAAGTCGAAGAAAGTATCCGGCAGATTGAAGCATTGTTAGAACTTCTTAAAAAAGACCCCTTGTATAAACTGGGTCCCAATAAACCTGACCTCATTTCACTCGTTGCGCCGGACTTTGAGACTCTCTATACGCTGGGAATATCCGACGGTTCAGCGGCCGAAACCTCTTATGTCGGTGCTCCACGGTTTTATGAAGACGGCCTGCAACCCGAAAGAGCCCTGCGGCTTAGCGCTCTTGGAGCGTTGACGATTAGTTCTCATTTGAGATCTCAACTTTACAATAGGATAATGCGAGACACTGTTCATTTCCGAAATGGCATCGATTATCTGGTCATGATCTATCGGCTGATCTATCTTTTGGAGGAATACGAAAAATTTTCGCGTAACTCCTCCGACTCCGCAACTCTTCGAAAGAAAGCTTGGCTGGGCAAAGTCATTTTTCTTTCACTCTGCGCCGACGATGTTTTACTCAATCCCGGAGGGTTAATGGGCATGCCTAAAAACCAGGCTTATTCAAAACACAATCCGCAGGACATTCCAAAAACGGTAGGCAAATATCTCCTGCTTTTGGACAAGCATCGGCGGTCCATTGCCGAAGATGCGGCATCTTCGGAGGCCGAATGTCTGAATTATTTGGGCATGAAGATACCGTTTCTTCCGGAATTTACCAACGATTTTTTAAATGCGACACTGGCCGGCAATGAGGTGTCGCTGAAAAACTGTCTTGTGCCTCTCCGGGAAAGCTTTGTGAATCCATTGACAGGTTTTAAAGGCATTGTTAAAAACTTGAATGAATTTTTCCATGGGGAAATAGAGCGGGCACAATACCAATCCACAAGATACCTTTTAACTCAAAAAGAACCTGTCTACCATCAATTGGAAATGATAGAAGCCGGGAATCTGGATCCATGGGATGGGGATGAAGTTTCGCTTGGCGACGACCGTGCCGTAGAACTAAAATTTTCTTTACATCTGAACAATAACCATATCGACGAGACTAAAATTTTGGATCTTCTTGGTCTTTCCGGTTTTGTAAGATTCAGCGCCAATGGCGGGAGTTGGTCCGGAAAAGAATTTTCAGACCTGCCCTTGGAAAACTTGCAAGTCATACACCATACCTGGGGCAGCTCCTATCGTATTTCGGCCAAGATTCATCTGCCCGAATCACTCGGCGACCTGAAAACTTTGGATTTCAATGTCCGTCTGGTGAGCCGTTTTGGTGAAGAATGGCTCAACAAAGACAAGTTTCCCCATAACAACCGGCAGCTGGTCATTAAATCTGCCGCCGCGCGGCTGGCGGACAGACTGTCACAGATGCCTCTGAGAACAGAGATCTATACCCCTGAGGAAGTGGATAGTTTTTTGAGTATTTCCGACCCGACTACGGGATGGTATGAATGGAAAATGTACATTTACGATAAATTGAAAGACTATGTCGCTAAAAATATACTTCCTACGATGGCTGATAAGATCGGCGTTTTAACAAATTCGAAAAACTCCAAAGTAATCTCCGAACTTCGTTATGGCCATAATTTAAGGGGTTTTTTTGCATTGGCTCTTGAAAATGCCTTCGATTCTTATCTTCAGTACAGAGAGCTTCACGGAAGCGCTCCCCACAACTTAAAAATCGAGTTTTCTATAGATTATGACGACAAACATATTTATCTGCATATGACTTCGACAGGCATGCCTTTGGATAAGGCGGAAACCACCGAGCAAAAGCGGCAAATCAGTTCTCAGCGCATTAAGCTCGGAGAAAACAATTTTCGCTATAGAAGGCTCGGCGGATACGGCGTAAAACCAAGTCAAATGGACTGGCGTATTCAAAACCTTGGCAATCTGGCTCATGGCTGGAAATTGTCAGATTTACCCGAGAATGAAGGCGCCATGGTAGAAGTCAGTTTGAATCACTATGCTTTTATGCGCGGCGCGCGGATGGCGGAAATTTATTTTCCTGCAGGAAAAAAAATTGCCGAAGTTACCTATTATAATCCTGAATATTGGGGACGGCTGTCTTCGAAGGACAAACATTCTATCGGCCGTGTTCTTACGAATAACTTTTCAACCCTTATTCCGCAGCATGATTACGAACCGCTTTATGAATCCAGACAGCGCCCGGTACGAAGTTTAGACGTTTTTCATTCAGGCTCAGGTGAGATAAGTTCACGTCTTAAGGGGGTTGTTTTTGACGCCGGAAAGACGGAAAAAATGTATCAAACACCCGGGCGAACAGTCATGTTTGATCGCAATGGATACACCGATTTTCAGGAGGTTAGACCTACTCCATTAGGCGCGCTTTATTACAGTGATGCTCTTGATGAATACAGAGCTGCCGATAAGGCAATTCAAAATGGGAAACGAATAAGACCGGTGTATCTTGTTGGGAATTTTACAAATCAGAAAGCTTGGGGATCTGGTGATCCATTGGGCTTTTTGGTGAGTTACGAAGAAGGTCTGGGAGATTTGGCCGATGTTGTGAGGCGAATTACGCTGTCTTCATCAAGGCATGAGGAAATTCATTCAAAATTCATAAAAACTTTCGAAAATTACGGTCGTGCGCTTCGTATTTTTCATTCAAAAGAAAACGGAAGTAAGCATTTTATCCATGGAGATCCTCACATCAATAATATAAGGATTCGAAAAACATTGCTGGTTCCGGATCCCGAAGATATTTTGTTCTCTGATCTTGAAGATACTATTGCAGAAGGCAACCAGCCCGACGAGATTAATGAGCGGCAATTTTTTGGATATGCGTTTCTTGATATTTATCGCGCCATACACGCTGTAGAGGAAGTGCAAGCATCGCATAACAGATATTTTTCATCGAACGGCGGAACTATTGCCAGAGGATTGTCTTTGGAAGAGGGAGAGATTAGGAAGGCTTTTCTAAGGGGTTATTTTTACGAATGGGCCCAAGACCCTGTTTTTCGTCACTTGAATGGTCTTTGGAGGCGTCGCGAAGATGCTTTGTTTGATGGAAAATTTCATACGCTTAGTGATTATCCACGTATTCATAAACTGCTGATAATGGGGCAATTTGAACCGTTTGATACATTAAAATCACCCCTTCATTATTTGTTACGTAAAACGCTGGGTGGCTTTGCAGAAACCGGACAATCTGCTGCCGCGCGGCTTGCAACAGTCTCGGGAGTTATCGAGGACGAAATGAATCCAAATGTACATCTTTCAGTTGCGGATTCATCCTCTAAGAAAGGCAACACAAAAGTGAGGTTTGATGTGGATGGTGAATCAACAGCCTTTATTTATTACTTTGATCGATCAGCAAAAAAAACGCTACGGGCCCTTTTCAATTCGATCAAAGAAGCATTGATCCAGACGTACGGTTATCAGAGCTTGGATTTTTTAGGGGGCAGGCGGACAATAGACAAGAAACTCGAATATATTGCCGTGCATCAATCCCCATGGACCGACGCGACAACTCCACAATGGGGCGCGCGGCTCGCGGAAGTCAAGGTTGAAAGGGGAAGGAATGTAGGTATGAGTCGGGACGTAAATACTAATGATGTTTTGAAAACATGGCTTGTGATTATTGCCTCCGGCACTGCGTTTAAGTATGTGTTTATTACTCGCAAGAATCATGGGGAAGCAGAAAAAGATATCCGTCAATTGATCAGTCAAACGCTTGCAGGATCCAAGATCGATAGGACAAGTCTCGACAGCGTGGAAGAGGTTATTCTGGGCATTTCCGAAGGGGTGACGACCGGACCCAGTACTGCGGAAGCAAGAATTCCAAACTCAAACTTTTTAATTATTGTTGCCAAAAAGGATTCTTTGGGAAGAAGATTTTCGGTCGGCATAAAAAATATGGGTGAGGGTGAACACACTCTCGACGAAAGTATTTTATCCTTGGATAAGGAAACAACAGCTCAGAATATTGCAGACGCAATAGCACGAGAAATTAAGTCCAAATCACCTTTGGCGGATTTTCATGACGCTGTAGGGCGCGTTTATCCGTCCGGCGTTCTCACGGCTCAAGACCAAACGCTCGCCGCGCGGTTGGCCGAACCGCATTTCCTCGCCGGTATTTCGGGTCCAACCTTCAATATTCCTTTCGCAGACGCCGCTGAAATAAAAGAGCGTCTTTTAGAGGAAGAAAAACAAGCTCTGATTCAACTGGTAGCCCACGATTCTTTAAAAACAGCTATGGCTACGCCGATACAAATCAAACTGACAGACGGAACTTTGAGAAAGATTCTTCTTTTCTCAAGCCATGATCCTTACAACAACGGTTTTCATATAAGCTTCGCTAGGCTCGATGAGAACGGCGGCATTATGAAGATAGAAAATGTTGATCTCCATGTTACAAACGCCATGATCACCGACGCGCGTAAATCCGAAACGTTTACGAAACAAGTTGCCATTGTATCCAAGCCGGAGGTTTCCGAGGAGCAGAAGGCTTATTTCCACGGCCGGATGCTCGAGAGGGCGATAGGGAGGTATCACGCGGCGCTTAAAGCTCTCGGGGTTCTGAAGGATCAGAATGCTTCCGCTAGCATCATTTATCCACTCGATCGTCTCAAAGAATATCCTGAAAAATATCAGGCGGATCTAAAAAGGCTAATGGATGAGGCGAGAAAAGACGGATTTTATTTTCAATTCACTGATGCGAACGGAACTGCAATGAAAGAAACAAATGACCCATTTTTTCAGTCGGACATGAAAGTGCCCAAAGGCATGCCGGAAGTTTATGTGGACGCGCCTTCAGAGGCCAATGTTAACCGGGCAAAGGAAATTTTAAAATCCGGATTTTTTCCCGGTTTGCCGGAAAATATCAAAACAACCGCGGGCGAATTTACGGTGCTGCCTAACTGCGCGGTGTGGCGGCTCATCGCGGATATTGAGTCCTTCGATCTTGATAATATAAAGGAAAAAGCGGACAGGACCAAGGCGCTTGAAATCATTTCTTACATGTGGGAAATGATGATAGGACTCGAGGACCGGATCGAATTTAAAAATTCCAGTATTCTGGACGATATCACGATCATCAAGCTTCCTTCGCCAGGCAGCGTTCTCCGATACCGCACCCTCGCCGTCTCGCCGATCGGCCATTTCAGCGTCGAACAGCTTCTGAGATTACTGCTTGTGAACGAAGAAACCTCGGGTGTCGCCGCGTAACGCCCCATTTCTTGACAAGCGTTTTTCACGCGGGTATACTGAAATCCCATTGATGGCCGTCGATAGATGGTTCACCCAATTTTAAAAAGGGAAGGAAAAAAAATGAAGCAGTCGAAAATATTTTTGGTGCTTGTGTTGGGCCTTGCGCTTGTTACTTCAGGGTGTTTCAAGAAAAAAACCGAGGAAGCCAGCCTCAAGACGGAAACGGGTTTTGATTCGTTGAATGGCACCGAAGAATTGGCGCAGTTGCCGCAATCGAACGCTTCGAACAAACAAGGCCAGGGTGCCGTAGAAGTGCTTCCCATAGAAACATCGCCGGTCACCCAATCCGCCGGTTCCGCGTCCACAACGGCCGCGTCTGGCGCGGATACGACGGCCTCCCAGGCGGCTTCTCTCACTCACCCGCAGCAGATTCAAACCGCTTTGAAGAATGCCGGTTTGTACGACGGCCCGATTGACGGAAAGATCGGTCCCAAGACAAAGAAAGCCATCGCGGCTTTTCAGAGCCAAAATAACCTGAAAGCCGACGGCAAGGTCGGCCCCAAGACTTGGTCGGTTTTGGAAAAATTCTTAAACGGCGCCCCGGCGGCGGACACGAGCTCTTCCTCTGCGTCACAGGACGTTACAACCGAAAATCCGCAGTAAAATTTTACGCAGTTTTAAACCTATCACCGGTGATCAGCCAAGAATTTTGATTCTCGGTTCGATGCCCGGGCCCGTCGCTTTGAAAAAGCGGGAATATTACGGTTTTCCGGGCAATCATTTCTGGCGGATCATGGAGGATTTGTTTTTTGAAAAATTTAAAGTTTTAGATTATAAAGAGAAGATCGCCCTTCTGAAAGAAAACCACATCGCGCTCTGGGACGTCATCGGTTCTTGTACGCGCGAAGGCGCCGGCGACCACAGCATTAAAGACATAAAACCCAACCCCATCCTCGGGCTGATTCACAGGCATCTTTCGATCTCGGCGATATTTTTGAACGGCCGAACCGCCGAAAAGCTTTTCCGGGAGCATTGCGGGGAAGCCGTCCGGATGCCCGCTCATTACCTTCCCTCCACAAGCCCCGCTCACGCGTCGATGAGCTATGAGAAAAAATTAAAGGCGTGGAGCGTGATCAAGAAATATCTGGTGCGCAGAAATCCGTGGTGCTGATATCCTGATTTCCGATGACACACGTTATCTTTTAGGATAAAATCAATGAGGAACTCAAACTGAGGAGGGATTTATGATGTTCTTGCGCGGGGCTTTGGCTTTTTTGTTTGTTTTGGGTTTTTTAGCGGCGGGAAATTTAACTGCTTTTGCGAAGACGGCGACAGTGGATATTAAGGGCACTCAAGAAGGTTCTAAAATTTCAGGCAAAGTCGTTTTAACGGAAATACCGGAGGGCCTCAAGGTCAACGCCGAAGTTCAAAACGTGACGCCCGGCAAGCATGGTTTTCATATTCATGAAAAGGGTGTTTGTGCCGACGGCGGCAAAGCGGCCGGCGGCCACTACAATCCTGACGGCGCGCCGCACGGTCTTTTGATTAAAGATGGTTTTACGCATGCGCACGCGGGTGATCTCGGAAATATAGAAGTCGGCGCGGACGGCACGGGCAAACTTTCAGAGACGGTTCCTTCGCTTTCACTCAGCACCGGCAAATACGACGTCGCCGGCAAATCCATCATTCTGCATGAAAAAGAAGACGACTTCGGCCAGCCGACCGGCAATGCCGGAGGACGCGTGGGGTGTGGCGTGATCGAGGTCAAGGAATAACACGAGAATGAAATTTATTTCCAGACTGATTTGTTTTTCGTTTTTGTTTTTTGCCTCCCCGCTTGCTTTGGCGAAAGAGGATACGGTTGAAATCGGTCTTGTCGCGCCGCTCACGGGAGACCAGGCTTACATCGGCGTCGGTGTCATGCAGGGCGCCCAGATGGCAGTGGAAGACGCGAACATCAAAGGGCCTGTGTTTGGCAGCACAAAACTGAAATTTGTCCCGATGGACGACCAGCACAATCCGACGCAGGCGGTTCTCGTGGCGAACAAACTGATCGCCGATCCGAATGTCGTTGGCGTGATCGGACATTTCAACTCCAGCTGCACGAAGGCCGCTTCGGCGATCTATCACGAAAGCCGGATGGTCCAGATCACGCCGGCTTCGACGAACCCCGAGATCTCCCGCCAGGGTTTTGACACTTTTTTCAGGGTGTGCGCTACGGATGATGTTCAGGCGCCTGCGGCCGCGACCTTCGTCATTTCAAAGCTGGGTTTTAAAAAAATAGTCGTGATCGACGATCAGACGACTTATGGCAAGGGGCTTGCGGACGAGTTTGATAAAAAATTCAAGTTGCTCGGCGGCACGGTCTTGAGTCATCACGGTATCACGCAAGGAGAAAAAGATTTCACGCCGCTTTTGACGAAGGTCAAAGCCACTCAGCCTGAGCTTATTTTCTTTGGAGGAATTTATCCGGAGCTTTCGCTTCTGATCAAACAGTCTCGAAAGCTTGGCCTTGACTCGCCGTGGATGGGCGGCGACGGCATTTTTGACGTGACGTTGATAAAACTCACGACACCGGAGCTTGCCGAAGGCGCCTACGCGACGATGCTGGGGGTTGATCCGCATTCGCTTCCGGATGCCAAAGATTTTGTGACGCGTTATGAAGCCCGATACGGCGAAATCGGGTCGTTTTCGAGTTATGGTTATGACGCGGCGAATGTGCTCATCGAGGCGATCCGCCGCGCCGGCAAGGCGGACCGGGAAGCGGTGCTTCGCGAAGTGCGCGCCACTAAGGATTTTCAGGGAATACTCGGGCCTATCAATTTTGACGCCAAGGGCGACGCCATCGGAAAGAGTGTCGGCATATTCAAAATTGAGAATGGGAAGTTCAAGTTTTTAGAAGAAGTTAAACCATGAAAAAAAGAAACTTACGGGTCTTGCGCTTTTGCTCGGCAAGAATTATTCCTCTTCGGGACGCTCGTTTTCCCCTGCGAGGAACAATTCTTGCCTCGCAACCCAAGCGGCGTCACCCGTAAGTTTCTTTTTTTCTAAGCAAACTTCCCAATTCATGGAACTTTTCTTACAACAACTTCTCAATGGCCTCACGATCGGTATGATCTACGCGCTGATCGCGCTCGGTTACACGATGGTTTACGGCGTCATTCAGCTTATCAATTTTGCCCACGGCGAAATTTTTATGACCGGCGCCTACCTTGCTCTTACAATGATAGGGATCCTGGCGTCTCTTTTTCCGAGCGCTCCTTTTTGGGTGGTTTTGATAGCGCTGCTTCTTTTTTCAATGGCGGGCGCCGCGCTTTTGGGCGCGCTCGTCGAACAGGTGGCCTATAAACCGCTTCGAGGCTCGCCGAAGCTGGCGGCACTCATCACCTCCATCGGTGTGTCCTTTTTTCTTCAAAACGCGGTCATGCTGATTTACGGTTCTAAAGAGCAAAGCGTTCCCGAAATCATTCCAAATATCCGTTTTCATCTCGGACCACTTTCTTTTTCTCTGATTCAAGTTGTCATATTTGTTACGTCATTCGCGATGATGTTTTTTCTCACGTGGTTTGTGAAAAATACAAAGGCCGGCAAGGCCATGCGCGCTTCGGCTGAAAACCCCGAAGCTGCCAGGCTCATGGGTGTGTCGGTGGACCGCATCATCCGCGTTACGTTCATCTTGGGTTCGGCGCTGGCGGCGGTGGCGGGCTCTTTGTTCGGCATGTATTATGGCAGTGTCAATTTTCACGAAGGCTATCTTTTGGGTTTAAAGGCTTTCACCGCTGCGGTCTTTGGCGGCATTGGCAGCATTCCGGGCGCGATGCTGGGCGGCGTGCTGCTCGGTGTCTTTGAGGGGTTGGGCGCCGGCTACATTTCTTCGGAGTGGAAAGATGTCTTTGCGTTCGTTCTTTTGGGGATGGTGTTGATATTCAAACCCTCCGGTTTATTCGGTGAAAACCTTCCAGAGAAGGTATGAATTTCGGTAAAAGACCGCATTTTTTTAGAGTCCTCGCGGTGCTCCTGCCTTTTACGTTGTTTCCTATTCTCGATAAAAATGCCTATCATGTGGACCTGATGACCACCGTGGGAATTTACGTGATCCTCGCGATGGGGCTCAACGTGGTCGTCGGTTTTGCCGGGCTTTTGAATCTGGGTTACGCGGCGTTTTTCGCAATCGGCGCGTACACGTACGCGCTTTTGAATATTCATCTCGGGTGCCCCTTTTGGCCGGGGCTTTTGGCCGCGGGATTTGTCGCGATGTTTTTTGGGTTCGGGGTCGGTATTCCCGCAATCCGCGTGCGGGGCGATTATCTGGCGATCGCGACGCTGGGATTCGGGGAAATCGTACGCATCGCCTTCAACAACCTCGACCGATGGACCGGAGGCCCGAACGGCATTTTAGGGATCGAGCGCCCCAAACTCTGGATACCTAGTTTTAAAAACGGGTTTCATGTGGAGGTCTGGAAATTTTCCGTCAACGCAACGCCTTATTTTTACCTCACCCTTTTTTTGGCGGCTGTCGTCGCTTATTTGCTTTTTAAACTAAGTGATTCAAAAATCGGCCGTGCGCTCGTCGCGATTCGTGAGGATGAATTGGCCGCTTCCTGTATGGGAATTTCCACGCTCAAAATAAAACTTTACGCGTTCGGCATCAGTTCCTTTATCGCGGGGATCGCGGGATCTTTGTTTGCGGCCAAGCAGACCATCGTCACGCCGGACAGTTTTGATTTTGTTTTGTCGGTGCTTATCCTGGCGATGGTGGTGCTGGGCGGCATGGGAAATATCTGGGGCGCCGCGCTGGGCGCCGTAGTGCTCGGGATTTTACCGGAGCTTTTGAGGGATTTCGCCGGCTACCGGATGCTGCTCTTCGGGCTTGTCATGATCTTCATGATGATCTTAAGGCCGCAGGGGATACTCGGCGGGCAGATTATCAAACGTGAACTTCATCGAAGGGCAAAGGAAATCGACAATGGCGCTCCTTGAAGTCAAGTCGATCGTTAAAAATTTTGGGGGAGTCACGGCCCTTAAAAATATCAGCATTTCCGTAAGCGAAGGCGAGATTATTAGCCTTATCGGTCCCAACGGTGCCGGTAAAACTTCTTTTTTCAACTGTGTGACCGGCCTTTTGCCGATTGACAGCGGCGAGATTCTTTTTAAAGAGGGAAAAATCGGCTTGAACGGCTTAAGCCCCAATAAGATTCTGGAGATTGGCATCGCGCGGACTTTTCAAAATTTGAGAATTTTTAAGAATATGACCGTGCTGGAAAATGTCGCGATCGGATTTCACACGCGCACTCGCTCGGGCTTGTGGGACGCGCTCTTTGGGACGCGGCGTTTGAAAGTCGAAGAGGGCATGATCTTCGCAAAAAGCGCCGAGCTTCTTAGATTCATGGGGATTGAAAACCAGGCCAATGAGGTTGCGGGCAACCTTCCTTATGGAAGTCAAAAACGGCTTGAGATCGCGCGGGCGCTGGCTTGCGGGCCGAAACTGCTTCTCTTGGATGAGCCCGCGGCCGGGATGAATCCGAAGGAAAAAGAAGAAATCGCCGCGCTTGTTCGGAAAATCCGCGATAAAAATATCGCGGTGCTCCTCATCGAGCACGACATGAAAGTGGTCATGCCGTTGTCGGACAGGGTGGTTGTGATGGATGAGGGCGCCAAGATTGCCGAGGGAGAACCGGCTCAAATTCAAAAAAATCCGCGCGTGATCCAGGCGTATCTCGGAGAGCCCTGATGCTTGAGCTCAAGCACGTCTACACGCGTTACGGAAAAGTGGAATGTTTGAAAGGCGTCACGTTTTCGGTTAACGAAGGCGAGATCGTGGCGCTTTTGGGCGCGAACGGCGCCGGGAAAAGCACAGTCCTTAAAACGATTTCGGGGCTTATCCATCCGGTTGCAGGCGAACTGTTATTTCGCGGCCGTCTGCTTTCGTCTTCCTCTGCCGAAGAAGTGGTAAGGCTTGGCATTTCGCATGTTCCGGAAGGCCGAAAAATATTTCAGCGTTTGAGTGTTCTTGAAAATCTTGAATTGGGCGCGTTTATCCGCAGCGACAAAGCGGCGATTGAAAAAGACAGGGAGGAGATATTTGATATTTTTCCTATCCTAAAGAAACGTTTATATCAAAAGGCCGGTACGCTTTCCGGCGGGGAACAGCAGATGCTGGCGATCGGGCGGGGACTCATGTCACGGCCTTCGGTGCTTTTGCTCGATGAACCTTCGCTGGGCTTGGCGCCGATATTGGTTTCTACGATATTTCAGATTATTGAGAAAATTCACAAACAAGGCAAAACGATTCTTCTCGTCGAGCAAAACGCGCGCATGGCGCTTAGAGTGGCGAGCCGCGCCTATGTTTTGGAAACAGGACAGATCGTGATGGAAGGGACCGCCGAGGCGGTAAGGAACAGCCCCGCGATACAAAACGCTTATTTGGGAGGGTAACTGTCATTGCGAGGCCCGCCTTAGGCGGGCCGAAGCAATCTGAGCTTATCGCTTAGATTGCTTCACCACGTCCCCGCTTCTTGCTTTCGCAAGAAAGCAGCGGGGACCACGTTCGCAATGACGAACATTTTAATTTAAATAGTTTTCTTTTTAAGGACAAAACAGAGTTTTCCGGTTGGGTCGAGGGTGATATCGAGGGTTTTGTCCTGAAGAGCTTTTTTGTGTTCCGGACATAAAAGCACGGGGAACATTTCATCCGGCTGGGGGATGACGTTCGTGACGGTTTCGATTTCCACGTTTTTAACGGAGCCGCAAACGGAACAAACCTTTTCAAGCATATTGACTTCCTTTACAGATTTGCAGTAATTATAACCAATTTATCACAAATGTGTGAAATAAAATCTGGCCAATTCGAATCTCCGCACCGGACAAAACTTTTGTTTTTAAGAGGTTTAGGCTAAATCATTACGAATAAGTTAACTATTGAGCTTATACTCTTCCCAAAATATAGGGAAGTTCGGCTTGAAAATATTTTTATCTTTATGACTGAACCTCATTTGAGTAATGGTCTCCCCATTCAAGAAACTGGGGCTCGCCAGAGCCGTTAGATAATGGCCGGCCCATACTCCGGACACCGCATTATCAGGAGCCAGCCGGTGTGTGATGATCGAGCCATCTTCCAGCTTATATTCAATGGTGACCGTGTTTTCTTTCCATAAGACTCTTTTCATTACGCCGTACCAATTTCTCTCAAATCTTATCTTTGCTTTGATCATACCGTTGCTCCCGACCGGAACATTGATCCATTCACCCCATCCGCGCATTTCCGAATAGAGTGGATCAGGGCCTTTAAACGTCGGCATTTCCTTTCTCTTAAGCAGCACGGCTTTTTCGTCAGACGATACCGGTTCATAGAAATTCAAAATATTGAATGTTGTTTTGGGTTCATCATTTAACAGGTATCTCCCGTCTATCCCATCAAACGTAGCGCCCTGCCCATGTCGGTCCTTAACCCATAGAACAAACGGAGGCGCTCCTTCACTCACGAAAAAATTCGCGTCAAACGCATCCAGCCACGGCGTGTAAGCGGCGTAGGCCTGCAGTATGGGTCTTGGACGCCAATTTAAACCGTTTGCCGCGATAAGGGTCGCGTTCCATGGGAATACATCCACCGGCGAGCTTTTTATTCTTTCCAGTATCTGCGGGGATAGTTTTTCCTGATCCAGATTGCGATTTGACTCAAGCTCCAGCTCTTTCCGGTAGGCCTTATATCCCAATACTTGCGATATATTTCTGATGTGATTGTTCCGCAATGACGAAACGACATCAAAAAATAAATTGTATGAATTTGCCTGATAAAGATTGGCGCAATAAAGTGAAAATGAGATGAGCATAAAAAGGCTGAAGGACACTATTTTTTTTCTTAAGCTCCCATAAACGGCAATCAGGAAATAATAGATCAATAAAAAATAAACGGTCTGCGCAACATGGGCGTAATCCTGCCTCCCGTATGCGTACTTGAATAAAACGATGAACGGAAAGAAAAGCATCCCGCTCACCAAGTAGAGTTTTTTCTCGTTCACCCAAAAAACGGCAAAGCACATCATTAGAAAGCTGAGAGCGATGAGAATCCAGTTGTTTTGGGCTTCAGTCGTCACGGCGCTTGAGCTCCCTTTCATGAACTCCCAGGAGCAGAAAATGTAACCTGGAATAGATCCGATGCCGCGGTAGAGGAGAAGCCATATCAAAAAGAATGACGCAACCATAAACAGGACGGAGTGTAGAAATAGTCTGCGTTCTTTATTGATCAACAATCTTTTGAACAGATAGGATGCCCAGATCAGAGAGCAAATAATCGCCAGACCTGGTTTTATCAGAAAAACCATGGAAACATAAAGCGCTGCGGTGAAAAGGAAGGTATTTTTTCTCGTTTCATTATGATTCAGCAACAATATTGAGATCAAAAGGATATACTGCAGTCCGGTGCCTTGAAGCCAATAAAGCAGGTTTAATAGAACAACCGCCGAAATTGCCAATAAAACAAACTTTGAAAGTCTCGCGTTCTTATTCGAGAGCAGGATAAAATTAGCCATGGCAGCCGCCAATATGGCATGAGTCATAACATGAAAAAATATTGCTATTAAAAGATTGTGGCCCACGGGTTGAGGGAAATTGAGAAAACCCAGCGGCCCGAACGTAGCCGCCACCTTTTCTCCAAATTCGATTCTCCTGAAGAAAAAGTAATTGAGAGCGTAGATCAGGGACATGTCGGACTTTCCGATAGTGACGGCTCTGCCGATAGAAGGAAAGCTAATAATAAAAAAAGACAGATACAAAGTTATGGTCGCAATGATGTCAGATACCCTTTTGGAAAACGTCCCAGTTTTCGATATTCTGCCTTTAAATTCAAAAAACTGCCAGCGTTTTGGGTTTCTCTGATTCTCTGGTATAGTAAATCACGTTTATGTCTCTTTCATCGCAATATCCAAAACCGTTTCAAAACGATCCTGAATTATTGTGGGTGATTTTTATAAGTTCGTTATTTCTCGTAGCAAAACTGATGTTTTCCAGTCTCACTTACGGCACTAATGACATCACTGCGTGGGTACGGTTTTCACGCATCATAGAAAAAACAGGTACTTTTGAGATATACCGCCTTGAGCCTCGCTATAATCATCCGCCGCTCATTTCGTGGATCCTTCCGCTTATCGACGCAATCTCCCGAAAAACACAATGGGGTTTTCCTTACACATTTCGGCTCTTGCCGATCTTGGCGGATTATCTCAGCGCAGGGGTCATTTGGGAATTGCTGGGTATTTACAACTCTAAAAAGAGGTTTCTCATTACAATGCTTTGCGTCGTTAACCCGATCCAATTCTTCGTTTCGGCTTTTCACGGCAACACGGACCCGGTATTCCTTTTTTTTATCCTGTCCTCGGTCTATTTCGTGGAACGAGGCAACATCAAACTCGGCGGTTTCCTCTACGGCTTGAGCCTTTGCGTCAAGATCGTGCCGCTAATTCTCTTGCCGGCGTACATCCTTCGCGTAGCCCAGAAAGATAAAAGTCGCTGGCGCGTTTTTATTTTATGTTCTTCGACCATTCCGATCCTGATCTTTCTACCTTATTTAGTGCATGATTTCTCCGCAATCCTGAACAATATGTTCTATTACGACAGCAGCAAAGGGCTATGGGGGTTGGGGCATATTTTTAGGTCAATGCTGAAAAACGACGCCTTGCCGGGATACCTGAGACAGACCGGGTTTAGGCTCTTCTTATATCACTGCGTGTTCGGGAAATTCCTTTATTGGCTGTTCCTGGGACTTATTTTCTTCCGCCTGCGGACAAAAGAGACGAACTTGGCCGAGAATATCTTTCTATCCTTCAGTCTTTTTCTCGTGCTCACACCGGGTTTTGGCGTGCAGTATTTGTCATGGCTCTCCGTATTTTCGGTCATCGTCTGCTGTGAAACGGGGGCGCTGTACATGCTTGCCGGAGGGATTTTTCTTTACCGCGTTTATGGCTATTGGAGCAGCGGTCCTTTTTTGGATTATGCGAATTCCTTGGCTTTCGGCGGGCGCTGGGCCGGTTTCGATAAAGAGCTCGATCTTGTGCTTTGGGTTCTGGTGCTTTTTATGCTTGTAAAATTTCTTGCCAAGCTCAAACCTACACCGAAATATAACTATACTGGAGGAAATTTTTGTTTCTAAACGATGGGATGATGCGCACTGCTCCTTCGTGTAATTTTTGCTTCAAATGGCAGGCTATGATAATATACTATGATGGTTACCAAGCGGTCGCTCAATAAATTGGAACGTAAAGCGCATATGAATATTCATGACACAAAAGAGGTCGTGGATGAAGCGGAGGTGCCGTCCCATTATACGCGTGACCGGTTTGGAAAGAAACATAAGGTGGGAAAGTCAGATGAGCCTTTGTCGTGAACTTTCTGTGAAGAAATCAGCGATTATTTTAGTTTCCGGTGTTTTATCTTTTGCGCCGCTGGTTCACGCCGGCGGGGAATCCGGGGCGGCGCCGCGTAAAAATACCGATGTTCAGGTCTCCAGTTCCGATCTTGAGCCTTTTTCGATCGATAAAAAAACCGATCCTGACGGCGGTAAGCCCGTATTTTATTCCGATGGTTCAACGACGGTCGGTTTCAATGACGATGGCGAACCCAACGTTGGCACGCGATTCTGAAAATAGGCCGCATAAAAAACGGCCGGCCTTATTTCTGGCGGTGGCATTTTTCCTTGTTTCTTCCGTAAGCGTTGTTTCTGCCGGGGGGACACAGCCTCCTTATTTAACCGCCAAGTCCGCTATTGTGGTTAATCCTAAAAACGGCGGCATTCTTTACAGTAAAAACCCGCATTTGAAGCTTCCTCCGGCGTCGATCACTAAACTCATGACGGTTCTTTTGGCGATTGAAAAACTTTCCTTGACGCAGGAGATTACGGTTGGTTCAAACGCCGTCAAGGCGGCGCCCAGCAAGGCCGGGTTGACACTCGGCGCCCAGTATCGCGTGATGGATCTTGTGGCGGCGTGCTTGGTGTCTTCTTCGAATGACGCGGCCATTGCGCTTGCCGAGGCGGTGGCCGGAAGCGAGAAAAATTTCGCGGTGCTCATGAACGAACGGGCGGCTGGCTTAGGCATGACGGAAACCCGGTTTGTGAACGCGACAGGACTTACTGACAAGCGGAAAAAGCAGTACTCCACCGCTTATGATCTCACACTTCTCATGCGCGCCGCTGTGTTTGATCCACGGATCGATAAGACGCTGGGGATTACGACAACTTCCATCCGGGGGAGCGACGGAAAAACCCTTTTTCTAAAGAACCACAATAAAATGCTTTGGCGCATGCCCAAAGCCGTCAAGGGAAAAACAGGCTGGACCTATGCCTCACGCCACACGTTTGTCGGCACGGATTATGACGCCGACAAGAAAATCATCTTCGCGATGCTAAGCTCCAAAAAACCGTGGCTTGACATCGAGCGCCTTGCGACATTCGGACTTCTTTGCCTGAAGAAATAGCCGACATTGCCGTTGTAGGCGCGGGGGCGGCAGGTTTGATGACGGCCATTGCCGCCGGCCGAGTAGCTCAAAATTCCAAATCCCGCATTTTTATTTTTGATACCCGAAAGAAAATCGGCGCGAAGATCCTGATTTCAGGCGGCACGCGTTGCAATGTCACGCACGTGCGCGTGCTGCCGTCGGATTATGAGGGCGGGCCCAAACATTTTGTGAAGCATGTCCTCGAGGCTTTTTCGCCGAACGAAACCATCCGATTTTTCGAACAAATCGGCGTGATGCTTGTTCTTGAACCAACCGGAAAATACTTTCCTACGACACATTCCGGAAAAACGATTTTGGAAGCACTTTTGAAAGAAACCGAAAGGCTGTCGGTTATTCTCAAAACGGGCATTCGCATTGAGACGATTGAACAAAGAAATGGCCTTTTTTATTTGACAAGCTCAAGCGACCGTAGCGTGGAAAAATTCACTTCAAAACGGATTGTTCTGACGACGGGTGGCCTGTCCTATCCTGAAACCGGCAGTGACGGCACAGGGTATAAGATCGCAAAGAGTTTCGGTCATTCACTCGTTGAAACAAGCCCCGCTTTGACGCCTCTTTTGACCCATGACTCCGATTGGCCGCTTTTAAGCGGGGTTGTGCTTGAAGCAAAACTTTCTTATTTTGAATCGGGCAGGAAAGTAAAAGAAATCAAGGGCCCGATTTTATTCACGCATTTTGGGTTTTCAGGGCCGGCGGCGCTGGATATCAGCCGCTATTTCGCGCGGGCGGATAAAAAAAATAAACCTGTTATTGAGAGCAGTTTTTTGCCTCAGGAAACGGAGGAATCTCTGAACCGGCAGTTTAAAACAGCCCAGCAACAGAGCTCCAATAAATTTTTGAAAAATTTTCTGATGGACGTGCTGGGACTGCCCGCCCGTTTTGTGGAAATTTTTTTGAAAAAGATTTCGTTTGATGAAAAAGAGCCGCTGGGCCGTTTACGTGAAGCAAGGATGCGAAAACTCAGCCATCTTTTGCTGAATTTTCCGTTGCCGGTCACGGAAGTGTTTGGTTATAAGAAAGCGGAGGTAACGGCGGGAGGCATTGATCTGCGGGAAATCCATTTCTCAACGATGGAATCAAAACTCGTGGCCGGACTTTATTTCGCCGGAGAGATATTGGATGTTGACGGCCGGATCGGCGGTTTCAACTTCCAGTGGGCATGGTCGACGGGCACGATTGCAGGCCGAAGCGCGGCCAAGAGTTTACTTTGATGCTTTATCTGGCCTCCATTTCTCCCAGAAGAAAGCAAATTTTGCGTGAACTTGGCCTACGCTTCCGTGCCGTAAAGCCGAGTTATCGTGAAGGCCATCTGTCTGGTTTGACGCCCGCTCAAATTGTGAAACGGCACGCGATGGGGAAGGCTTTGGCGGCGGCGAAGAGTGTCAAGAGCGGCGTGATCTTGGCGGCGGACACGATCGTTTATTTCAAAAAACGGGTCATGGGCAAACCTAAAAACCACGAAGACGCTGTTCGGACCCTTAGCTTTATCCAAGGGCATTGGCATGCGGTGTATACCGGTGTCGCGCTATTGAAAGTGGAAAAGGGCAGGATTGCAAGAGAGAAAGTTTTTTATGAGACGACAAGAGTGTGTCTTAAAAAAATGGATAAAAAAGACATCGGGGTTTATTTCAAAAAAATCAATCCCCTCGATAAAGCCGGTGCCTATGCCATCCAATCTAAGAATCAAAATATCATCGCAGAAGTTAAGGGCTCATTCTCTAATGCAGTGGGTTTGCCGCAAGAAATATTGATGAAGCAATTAAAGGCATTCGAGGGGTGACGCCGAAGGGGATCTCCGAGAATGCCTCATTGTTAAAAGATTCTTTTTTATGTTAAAATAATCGCTTATTTTAGAGGAAATTATGTCCGATAAAGTTCTTATGTCCAGAGAAGGTTACGAAAAGCTCGTGAAGGAGCTTGAGCACCTGAAAACCACCAAGCGCCGTGAGATCGCCGACGATATCGCGAAGGCGCGCGCGTTCGGCGACTTGAAGGAAAACGCCGAATACGATGCCGCCAAAAATAGTCAAGCCATGAATGAAAGACGCATCGCCGAGTATGAAGAACGCCTCGCGAATGTCCAGATCATCGATGAAACGAAAATCCCGAAGGACCAGGTGTTTATCGGCGCAAAGGTGCTTCTCAAAGACTTGAAGCACGGCGATGAGTTCAGTTATTCGATCGTCCCGCACGACGAGGCCAATTTCGACGAAGGAAAGATCTCTATCACCTCGCCGATCGCGAAAGGCCTCCTCGGCCTCAAAGTGGGCGACACCGCCGACATCAAGATTCCCGCCGGAACTCTCAAGTACAAAGTCTTAAAAATATCCAGATAGCTATAAACCCATAGGAGAAGCGTGGTTTCCCCTTCGTGTTATCCTAAGTCTCAGGAGGTGAATTCAATGGTTATTTGTACTATCTGTGGTAGGTCATTACGGCAAGCTGATTTGGGCTCTAGCCCTTGGTGCCCAAATTGTAATGCTATTATGTGTCCATCATGTGAAAATAAACATAATAAAGAGTCGTGTATAGGAAAAAATAAATAACTTCGAGTTAAAATTTACAGTCGGTTTGCTTCGAAAGTTATTGTTGTTTTCCGCTTTTATGAATGGAAATCGCAGCTTCGCCTGTTTCGAGAACGCATCGCCGTGGTTATGGTGTTTTTGTAAATCATAGGGAGACGGTTATTGTGTCTGGCCACAGCCAAACCGCTAGCCAGCACAATAACTCGAGGGTTCCCATGATTTACAAAAACACCATGCGGCGTAAGTTCAAGAAATAGGCGGAGCTACGATTCGCTATAAGATATGGGAGCAGAAATGAAGAAATATCGTTTAGATAAAGAAGAACAAGAAATTCTTCGTAGTTATAAAAATGGCGAATGGAAACCTATTAAACTGAGTAAGTCCGAATTAAATCGCTATGCTCAGATTGCGAGGAATACTCGTCTGAAGAAGAACATTAAGCAAAATTTGAAACTGAAGGACTGAAGCCGAAATCTTCTATCAGCTTTCGGATCTCGACGGCGGTTTTCAACGTATTGATTTTTCCCCGAAACTCATTCACGCCGGGGATGTTTTTAAAATACCAGCACGCGATGCGGCGCATGTGAAAGGCCGCGGTGCGTTCGTCTCGATGTTGAAGTTCAAGATCCAGGTGTTTTAAGAGAGCTTCCTTTTTGTCTTCGAGGCTGGCTTCCGGCAGAGGTTCTTTTCCATTGAGGACGTTTTCCACGCTTTTGAAAATCCAAGGATTGCCAAGCCCGCCGCGGCCGATCATGACGCCGTCACAGCCGGTGATCTCGAGCATGCGCTTGGCATCTTCACCGCTTAAGACGTCCCCATTTCCAATGACCGGAATTTTCACGGCTTCTTTCACTTTCCGGATCGCGTGGTAATCCGCGTTTCCCGAATAGCC